>Ga0163144_10028651_pt1 | contig 10726 bp, 4 predicted proteins | sample OliLak19BULKMAT1_FD_123175 | JGI IMG/M metagenome (GOLD analysis project Ga0163144, IMG submission 123175) | Freshwater microbial mat bacterial communities from Lake Vanda, McMurdo Dry Valleys, Antarctica - Oligotrophic Lake LV.19.BULKMAT1 | ecosystem: Environmental > Aquatic > Freshwater > Lake... | reverse complement strand
CGTACCCTGCCGTGCCGTTATCAAAAAGCGTGTTGCGGATTCTGAGCCTGGCGGCCTCTATTCCGTATATTTCTGGCTTGGTGCCGATTGCCGTTGACTGGCTAAAATCGGGGTAGAGTTTGCTCTGCTGTGGTCGAAATTCAAGCAGGGGAATGCCGCCTTTGTAATAAATTTTGCATGGACTGAGAATGCCCGTTCGGGGTCGGGCATACTTGGGGAAATTAGTTTAATAGCAGGGTAGTTGGGAATCATTCATGGCAAAGAAAACAGCTAAAGCAAAAGATAAATACAATAGCGGCTCCTCTCTTTAACTTGAGAACGAACTTTGGGAAGCCGCCGAAAAACTGCGCGAGTGGGAAGGTCAACTCGATGAGATGGCAGGGAAACTGTATGAAGCATGAGACCCTAAAGGTTTCTTTCGTTAATCGTTGTCATGTCTGGCGCGATGGTCTTGCATATCAGGGCGCGAGTCAGCAAGGAAAACCTTTAGGGTCTGTAACCACAAGACCTGACAGGTTTTCATAGAACCATAATTAACCATCACCACTCGTGTTCGTGGAAGCCCGATCATCACGCGCTACGCTAAAACACTTCGACAGGCTCAGTGAGCCGCCTGTCAGGTCTTTTGCAGATTGAAAAACTTGTACGAGTTATAATTCCAAACATGACCTCCATTTATCACGTCACACACATTCGCAACCTGCCCAATATCCTCAAAGATGGCGGGTTGTGGTGTGATCATATTGTCTCAGAGCGTGGTTTGGCATATGTAGGTATCGCGCACCAGCATATCAAAGAGAGACGCGCCATGAAACCAGTTCCTGTTTCGGCGGGCGGTGTGCTGGCAGATTACGTCCCATTTTATTTTGCGCCGCGTTCGCCCATGCTGTATTCCATCCATCGCGGCAATGTGCAAGGCTATTCAGATGGGCAAAGACCCATCCTTCATCTGGTTTCATCCGCAGAGTCGGTGCAAAATAGAAAAATACTCTTTTCTTTTACAGATGGTCACGCGCCCATGGATATCAGCCAGTACTACGAACGATTGAGCGATCTCAATCAAATTGACTGGAAGATCATGAAAGAAACCTATTGGGCTGATACAGTGGAAGACGGCGACCGCACAAGACGAAGACAGGCGGAATTCCTTGTCCATCAATTCTTTCCGTTTGATCTGGTTGAATCCATTGGAGTCATCAATAGAGATATGGCAACTCAAGCCGCAGGTCTGCTTCAAGAATTGAAACAAAAACCAAACGTGCAAGTCATCCCTGCGTGGTATTATTAAATTGGAGTTCCCAATGATCGAATTCACACACGGAAACCTTTTACAGGCAGATGTCGAAGCGCTGGTCAATACAGTCAACACAGCAGGCGTAATGGGCAAAGGAATCGCCTTGCAATTCAAACAGGCATTTCCCGCCAATTTTGCCGCCTATGAAAAAGCTGCCAAACGCGGGGAAGTTGTGGCAGGCAAAATGTTTGTCTTTGAAACAGGCGCGTTTTCCAATCCGCGCTACATCATCAACTTCCCCACCAAACGTCACTGGCGCAGCAAAGCCCGCATGGAAGATATCGAAACAGGCTTGCAGGATTTAGTTCAAGTCTTGCGGGATAAGAATATCCACTCAGTGGCGGTTCCTCCCCTTGGATGTGGATTCGGCGGCTTGGATTGGTATGAAGTGCGCCCATTGATTCTCTCAACGCTGGAGTCTGTACCAGAAGTTCGCGCGCTGATTTATCCACCCGAAGGAACACCCTCCGCTGAAAAGATGAAGATTGGCACAAGCCGCCCGCGCCTGACAATTGGGCGCGCCGCGCTGATCGAACTTATCACAAAATATGCCATGCCTGGTTATCAACTTACACAACTTGAAATTCAAAAACTTGCCTACTTCCTGCAAGCGGCAGGCGAGCGCTTGAAATTGAATTACGTCAAACAGCAATATGGTCCCTACGCAGAGAACCTGCATTTTGTTCTACAAGTCCTTAACGGTCATTATTTGACGGGTTATGGCGACAGAAGTGGAAAGGCGAATCTCCATTTATTGCAAGGCGCAAATGAAGAAGCAGAGGTCTTTCTAAATCAGTATCCCGAAACAAAAGAGCGCTTGGAACGGGTCGCGCAACTTATACAAGGCTTCGAGACGCCTTATGGAATGGAACTTCTGGCAACCGTGCATTGGCTGGCAAGTGAAGACCCACACGTAAAAGAAAATCCACAGGCGGCAGTCAACGGCTTCCAATCTTGGAATCAACGCAAGCGTGATTACTTCAAGCCTGAACACATTTACACCGCCTGGGAACGTTTGCGAAATTTTGGGTGGATGTAAAATCCGATCATACCCACCAACGTCTTCATCACCAACTCAAAATCACGCACGCTCAAAAAGCGCTTGGATGAACTCATCCAGCACAGCAAGGAACTCAAATTTCTGGTGGGCTATTTCTACTTCTCTGGCGGGCGCGAGCTAAAATATTGGCGCCTATCGCGGAGGAGTTTCAGAAGATCGTCGAAGAGGCGGTCGTTGACGAGGGCGGTTTCAAGGGTCAAAACGAGCGATTAAAGGAATTGCAGGAGCGCTATCGCATCATCATCGACACGTACCCTGCCGTGCCGTTATCAAAAAGCGTATTGCGGATTCTGAGCCTGGCGGCCTCCGTTCCGTATATTTCAGGCTTGGTGCCGATTGCGATTGACTGGCTGAAATCGGGGTAGAGTTTTCTCTAGCGTCGTCGAAATGTGGGGTTTTACGATGTAGCGTGCAGACTAAGAGCTGGGATGTTCAAATCCTATCATCCTTGTAATTCGGCAGTCACAAGAAGATGACTATCACCTTGGATAGATTTGGTTTTCAATACCATCTTGCAAGAGGAAATTAGAAGGGCGTACTGTATAATTGGGGAAACATTAATCAGAGCTTGAAATCTTTACCGACATTAGCATATATAACAACATGCAAATAAACGGATTGGCGCAAAGTTCATTGACATTGTATATAGAGAGGGAAATAGCGGAACTTGAGAAGGTTCTCCCACTCTTATCTGACAACTCGAATGTCGTTTCGATTGGTCGGGAGTTAAGTGTTGCACTAATCACATTGAATGATATTGAGCAATCACGGGCAATTCAACAATGGTTAGAGGATACTTTACGAGGTAAAGCACCTGGTCCTGTTGTGTGCTCAGATATTGATCTACTATTCAATCCTTCATTTGGATTAGATCCACTCGTATTATTCCGACAAATTAGCAGACATACGAGACTGATAGCTTTGTGGCCAGGTATATATAAAGATGGTGTTTTGTCTTACGCACAGCCAGAACATAAGCATTATCGGTTCTGGAAAAATTTAGAAGGTATTGAAATAAAGGGAGTTTCCGATGCGCTATAGTGACCTTGTACAATTTGAGCCGATTGAGACCGTTATTCAATTGCGTGACGCAGACAAAGAAAAAGCCGCGCGTGAATTGGTCAATTCGTATGTGATTTCTGATCGCATGGCGGATCAGTTAATTAATCTTGTTTTTCCCCAAATTCAATTTCAAAAACCGCATGACAATAAAGGGGTGCTGATCGTTGGAAACTATGGCACGGGTAAATCACATTTGATGTCGGTAATTTCTGCGATTGCAGAATATGACGATTTAGCCAAAGAGATCAAGCACAAGGAAGTTCAAAAAGCGGCGAAATCCATTTCTGGAAAGTTCAAAGTACTGCGCGTGGAAATCGGCGGTGTGACTTCCAGCCTGCGGGATATTTTATTGGGCGAGTTGGAAGGTGCGTTGAAGAAATGGAAGACTCCGTATAAGTTTCCCGCAGCGGACAAAGCGACAAACAATAAGAATGCACTCATTGAAGCTGTCGCGAAGTTTCAGGAAGTGTATCCAGATCATGGCATTTTATTGGTTGTGGATGAATTGCTGGATTATTTCCGCACGCGCGAAGAGCGCGCTCTGATTCTGGATTTGGGATTCTTGCGTGAATTAGGAGAAGTAGCGGCAAGTACCCCATTTCGTTTTGTTGGCGGCTTACAAGAAACATTATTTGATTCACCGCGCTTTGCTTTCGTGGCAGAACAATTGCGACGTGTAAAGGATCGGTTCGAGCAAGCCAGCATTGCCCGTGAAGATATTGCATTTGTCGTTTCAAAGCGCTTGCTCCAAAAAACCGACAAACAATTGGCTCAAATCACCGAGCATTTACGCCAGTTCACACCACTATACAAACGGATGGCGGAGAGACTAAATGAGTTCGCACAGTTATTTCCAATTCATCCTGCCTATATTTCTACCTTTGAACAGGTCTATATCGCAGAAAAACGCGAAGTGCTAAAGACGCTTAGTCTTGCTATGCGGCAATTAATGGACAAGGAAGTGCCAACCGAAGAGCCAGGGTTATTATCTTATGACTCTTATTGGGCTGTGTTGCGGGAAAATGCCAGTCTGAGAAGCATGTCGGGAGTTTCAGGTGTCATTGAAAAAAGCAATGTAGTCGAAGGACGTATTAAAGACGCTTATACGCGCGAACAACTCAAACCGATGGCAACCAGGATCATTCATGCCTTGAGTGTTCACCGCTTGACGACAAGTGATACTTTTGTTCCTTTGGGAGTGACTGCGGAAGAATTACGAGATAACCTATGCTTGTATGTCAAGACCCCTGAATCAACTGGTGATTTCCTGCTTGACCAGGTTCAGGTGGCGTTGAAAGAGATCATCCGCACAGTTCAGGGACAATTCATAACCCACAACGCCGAGAATGGACAATATTATCTCGACTTGAAAAAGGTAATTGACTTTGACGCAAAGATCAATGAGCGCGGCGATTTCATGGAGAAAACGGACCTTAACCGTTATTTCTTCGATGCGCTACAGCAGACCTTGAATTTGAGTGACACAACATATGTTAATAATTACAAGATATGGTCATACGAACTACCCTGGGACAGCCACAAAGTAATGCGGCCAGGATATATATTCTTTGGTGCGCCCGATGAACGAAGTACCGCCCAACCAGAACGGGATTTTTATCTTTACTTATTACCGCCCTTCTTCGATCGGCAAAAATATCATGATGACTACAGGGCTGATGAAGTTATTCTTAAATGGACAAAGATTGACGAAGACTTCGAACATAAAGTGCGATTGTACGCTGGTGCAAAAGCGTTATCAAATGAGTCAACGGAATATCGGCGGGAATACACAGATAAAGCGGATGAGTACCTGCGTCATTTAAATCGCTGGCTGCGCGAGAACACCACTGAACGCCTGCAAATCACTCATCAAGGCAGGGAAGAATCAATCGTTGCTGTCCTAAAGAAAACAAAGAATACTGCCACACAGACGACAGATGATTTGTTAAAACTTATCGCAGCGCATCTTTTGGTTCCCAGTTTTGAAGATCAGTACCCTGAGTATCCGTCATTCAAACGCGCTGTTCAATTCATTTCAGAGAATTCACGCGCCGCAAGCGCGCAGGATGCTATTCATTATTTAGGTGGACGAAGCCGAACGAACTTAGCGTCCGTTGTGCTTGAAGGATTGGAGCTGGTGGATGGAGAAGGAAATATCCGTCCTTCCGAATCCAAGTACGCCGAAAAGTTCCTGAAAGTATTAACCAAGAAACCTGAAAATCAGGTCATGAATCGCGGCGAGTTGATCGAGCAAGTTGCTGGCGGACTGGACGCCCCCGTGGAGAAAGATATTTTCTATCACCTTGAACCAGAATGGGTGGCAGTGATCCTGCTGGCGTTGGTTTACAACGGCGATATCGTTTTGAATGTAGATGCACGCGAAGAATTGGATGCCAGTTCACTCAATCAGGTTGTAACGCGTTCGCTTAAAGACTTGATCGATTTTCGTTTTATTAAGCGACCAAAAACTTTACCCTTGCCACAGTGGGCAAGTATTTTTGAAGGTCTGGGTTTTCCTCAAGGTTTGATTCGCGATGAGAACAAGCGTGATGATGCCGTCATTCAATTGCAGAGCAAAGTAAATACGCAACTGGAACAGGTGGCGCGACTGGAAAGCCGTGTTCAGGGTGGATTAAGCGTCTGGAATACGCCGCTGTTTACGGATCGCCCCACCATGATCGTTGAAAAAGGAACGGTGGTCGGAAGTGATGTGAATGGTGTTTCGCTTAAATCATCTGAATTGTTGGCTGGCTTGCGCGGTTATAAAAAGTTCCTGGAAGAGTTAAGCAAGTTCAATACGGTTGGCAAATTGCGAAATTTGAAACTCGGTCTCTCCGAGATCAAAGATGCGCTTGGAGATCATGAACGTGTGGAACACGCGGCGGATCTGGTTGACCTGGTTGGGCAAATTCAACCATTGACTTCTTATCTCGCGGAAGCCAAAGCCATCCTGCCAGTAGATCATGCCTGGGTGGAACGTGCGGAAGTGCAGCGCACATCCCTCTTGGATGATTTGCGCCGCCTGGCAAAAGGCGAAAAGGAAATTAAACCAGTTGCGTTAACGCGTGAGTTGGAAAAACTCAAGAGTGAGTACATTACGATCTATTCAGATTTACACCACCAGTTAACGCTTGGCCCCAAAGCTGATAACCAACGCAGGAAACTTTACGATGATGCGCGCACGAAAGCGCTTGAGGCGTTGATCGAAATTGATTTATTGGGAGCAGGCGGCAGGTCTGAATTGAGCGCATGGAAGGAAACTGCTAAAAGTCTGCCACCTTGTCCTGAATTCCACGAAGGCTTGCTGAAAGATTCCCCTGCCTGCCCCGCCTGTAACCTGCGCCCATCTTATAAGAATTCAAGCATCAATGCAGACAAGATGCTAAAAATGTTGGATGAACGGCTCGATAAAATGTTGATCGGTTGGCGGCAATCCTTGCGGACCAATTTGGGCAGCGAGACGGTGAAGCACAGTCTAAACGCCATGTCTGCCAAAGAACGAAAGCCGATCGAGGCGTTTTTGGCGCAGAAGGATGAAGAGGCTGCCATCCCCGATGGATTTGTGCGCGCCGCTTCGCAAGCCCTGCACGGAATTGAATCGCTGACCCTGCCAGTGGATGCGCTGCTCGAAGCGCTCAAGACGGGTGGTTTGCCCTGCACCGTTGACGAATTACAAAGACGCTTTGATGATTACATTCGGAAAACCATGCGTGGGCATGACGCAAACAATACACGCTTGACCTTGGATCGATAGTCTGGATCTGAACAGATGATTACATTTACCTTTGCAGGCGATGAAGCGGGCGATGTCAGTTTGAATTTTGAAAAAGGCGCGTCGCGCTATTTTGTGATGGCTGTTATCGCCACCACAAAACCAGAAAAACTTCGTCAGACTCTGGACGATGTACGGCAAAAATCTGATTTGCCTTCCTCCTATGAATTCAGTTTTCATGAAATGACATCCGCTGCATTGCGCCAGCGGACTTTCCAGGCGCTTCGACATGCGGATTTTGAAGCATGGGCGCTGGTGGTGGATAAAACCCACTTGACCATGCCGTTTCAAGTTATGCGAAGGTTGGATTTTTACCTGTTTTGCATCACCGAATTGCTCCAAGCCATTCCTGCCGAACAGCGCGAAAAAGCCACGCTGGTGTTGGATGAGTTTGGCGGCGAGACAGATTTACCCTTGGAGTTTCGCCGTTTTATGAAGCGCAGAAATATTCCGCGTCATTTTAGCCGTGTGCTAACGAAACGCTCTAAAAGTGAGCCGTTGATTCAGGTGGCTGATTTGGTTGCTGGGGCAGTGCTGCGGCGTGACGCCGAACACGATTCGGAAGCCTTTGACATGATTGCAACGAAATATCGCGCTGTGTTGGAATACCTCCCTTAAAGCAACCCACCCCGCTAGCCGATCCGTCATCACTTCCAGACGGGGGCGGGGCAGCCACAATCGGCTACCTTTCGCGGGGCAGGAGAAGCCTTTCGACTTTTACACTTGAATCATACCGACTTTTGCTACAAGAGTCAACTGATTAAATAAAAAATAACCCGCCTCGCTAGCCCGTGTCCCCGAAGGAACAGAAGGGGCAGGCAGCCACAAGGGCCACTTTTCGCGAGACAGGATGAGCGATCAAAACGCTTTTTACCATTGGAGTTCGTCCGCTGGCAAATTCATTATGCAACAAATCTTACGAAACCTGACAGATTTCCACAAGACTCCGATTAATTGAGTAGATTTTGATTCACGGAATCTCGAATAATCTGCGCCATAATGAAACCTGTCAGGTTTTAGAGTAGGTAAGATAAAATAAAACATGCCCAAACAAAAAGCATCCCAACCCGAACTGATCCGCGAAGAACGCGCGGAATATAAGATCACGCCCGAAGATCAGGCGCGTAAGGACGAATACCGCGCACGCTTACGCGCCTTCCTTGAAGACCCTGCTTCACGCCAGATCGAAGGCTTTCCCATTGGCGAGATCGAAGACATCCTGGCGCTGTCCGACCCGCCATATTACACCGCCTGCCCGAATCCTTTCCTTGCCGAGATCATCGAACAATGGACTCAGGAACGCGAAGAAGCCAATCGTCAATCGAAAACACTTGCACCGCACGCAAGTGCAGGTGTCGAAAATCGTAAATACCATAGAGAGCCTTTTGCCACGGATGTTTCGGAAGGCAAGAACGACCCGATCTACAACGCGCACTCGTACCACACCAAAGTGCCACACAAAGCGATTATGCGCTACATTTTGCACTACACCGAGCCAGGCGACATTGTCTTCGATGGATTCTGTGGCACTGGCATGACAGGTGTTGCAGCGCAACTATGCGGGGATAAAAAGGCTGTGGAAAGTTTAGGCTATCGAGTGACTGAAGATGGAAAAATTTTTGAAGGCGAAAAATTGATTTCAAGACTCGGTGTTCGTAAGGCAGTGCTTAACGACCTTTCCCCCGCAGCAACCTTTATTGCCTATAATTACAATACCCCTATTGATGTTGCTGCCTTTGGGCGTGAAGCCAAACGCATTCTGGAAGAAGTTGAAGAAGAATGTGGTTGGATGTATGAAACCTTACATACGGATGGAAAAACAAAAGGGAAAATAAACTACACTGTTTGGTCAGATATTTATAATTGCCCCTCCTGCGGAAATGAAATGGTATTCTGGGATGTAGCATTTAACCAAGAAAATAACACAGTTCGCAACACTTGGAATTGTCCAACCTGCTCTGCGAAACTTTCAAAAAACCCTTCAAAGTTATCAAATTCTCTTCGGGTTGAGCACGTCCTCGAAACTGTTTATGATATTTCACAAAAAAAGGTAATTCAACAAACAAAGCAACTTCCTGCATTAATAAATTATTCTATTGGTGGAAAGAAATTCGAGAAAAAACCAGATGAAAGAGATTTGGAAATTCTTAATAAAATTGCCGATACGGATATTCCCTATTTTTATCCTGCACACTCAATGATGTTGAAGGGAAATCACTGGGGAGATACCTGGCGCGCAGGTGTTCATTTAGGTATCACTCATATACATCATTTTTACATTCGACGAAGCTTGTTGACTTCTGCAATGTTTTTCAGCAAGCTTATGGAAGTCGAAAATGAACGAGTACGTAACTTTCTAAGGTTTCTGTGGCAATCTGTGGCACTTAGTTTTACACGGCTAAACAGATATGGCGCAACCCATTATTCTCAATTAAACCGCTTTCTAAGCGGCACATTGTATGTTGCTTCTACCATATCTGAGGTCTCATATAACTATGCGTTTACGGGAAAATTAAAAAGATTGATAAGCGCCTTTTCTACAATGAGTAAGATTAGTGGTGATGTTTGCACAAGTGTTAATTCTTCAGCCTCACTGGGTATAGGGAATAATAAACTTGATTACATTTTTATTGACCCGCCGTTCGGAAGTAATTTGATGTATTCTGAATTGAATTTTCTATGGGAGTCGTGGCTAAATGTGCTCACGAATAACAAGTCAGAAGCGCTTGTAAACCAAAGTCAAAGTAAAGGCTTGCCCGAATACCAAGAGATTATGCAATCTTGTTTCAATGAATTCTATCGGATTTTGAAGCACGGTAGATGGATGACTGTAGAATTTCACAATTCGGCTAATTCGGTTTGGAATTCGATACAAGAAGCATTGCAACAGGCGGGTTTTATTATTGCAGATGTCCGCACTTTGGATAAACAGCAAGGCTCTTTTAAACAGGTAACTTCATCGGCCGCAGTAAAACAGGATTTAATCATTTCTGCATATAAACCTAATGATAATCTCGAAGAACGTTTTCGTGCTGAAGCGGGCACGATTGATGGTGCGTGGGATTTCGTACGTTACCATCTCACCCAATTACCACATGTTGTTGAAAAGAATGATGAGATCGAAGTCGTTGCCGAGCGTCAAGACTTTTTACTCTTTGACCGTATGGTGGCGTTCCATATCCAGCGCGGGGCGAGTGTCCCGCTTTCGGCAAGTGAATTCTACGCAGGCTTGAAACAGAAGTTTGTCGAACGCGATGGCATGTACTTCCTGGCTGATCAAGTCGCTGAATATGATTCTGCGCGTTTGCGTTTGGGTCGCGTGGCACAACTCACCTTTTTGGTTAGCGATGAGAAGTCTGCTATTCAATGGTTACGCCAACAGCTTGATCCTGTCTTGAACGGTGAACCGCAAACCTTTGCCGATCTGCAGCCCAAGTTCATGCGTGGCAGCAACAAGTCCAAGCACGAGCAGATGCCCGAACTCGGCGTTATCCTTGAACAAAACTTCCTTGAAGATAAAGCTGGCAACTGGTATGCG
>Ga0163144_10028650_pt1 | contig 10726 bp, 10 predicted proteins | sample OliLak19BULKMAT1_FD_123175 | JGI IMG/M metagenome (GOLD analysis project Ga0163144, IMG submission 123175) | Freshwater microbial mat bacterial communities from Lake Vanda, McMurdo Dry Valleys, Antarctica - Oligotrophic Lake LV.19.BULKMAT1 | ecosystem: Environmental > Aquatic > Freshwater >... | reverse complement strand
CGCCCGCTTCGCCGAGCGCGTCCAGCGCCATGCACGTCACCTCGACCTGCTCGTCTCCACCCACCGTCTGATCGAATCCCGCCGTTCCTGTCGCACACCCGCTGCCTCAGACGATCAGCTCACGCTCTTCTAAGCCCGTCGCCCCGGTTCCGCGTGGTAGCGCGATCACCATCGGTCAGCCCGACCGCCATCGAGTACCTGGAAAACGTCGCCATCAATTATCGTGATTACGCTCATAGTTACGGGTGAACGTGACATTGAAGAATGCGCGGTCGTCCGCCCCAATCTCCTAAATTGCCGCTTTGATGCGACCGAGTCGGAGCGTCTTCACCGGAGCAGGGGAGCAGACGGCGCACTGCGATGGGACGATGACGAGGCCGCGTATTTGGTGGGAGCAGGTTTTCATGGAGCGAACAGATGAGGGCTGATTGATCTGGCGAGGATTCCGCTGGAACCGAAGAGAGGGTTAGCATTGGCTCGCTCATTCCCAAAGGGCATAGGTCGCCCAATTCAAGGTTGGCGTGTCCGTTTTGAAGTCAGAGACAAGCGTGCAAGGCGTCGATCTAGGATTGCATTTCGGTTCCTTGCGCTCGTTATCGCGCTCGGTAAGTTAACGGTATGAGTCTACCTCACTCAAAATCGACGTCTACGGTTCTGCCGGAGCAAGACCGTTGGTTTGCCGAGGAAGTACAGCCGCATATGCCTTCGCTTCGGATGTTTGTGCGAAGATATTTTTCGTCGGCGCATGACGTCGACGATGTCGTGCAGGAATCGATGGTCCGAATCTGGAAGGCGAGGGCCGTATATCCGATTCGCTCGGCCCGCGCCTTCCTATTCGGGGTCGCCCGCAGGCTCGCAGTTGATGTCATCCGCCGCGATAAGTCTACCTATCACGAGCAAGTGAATGACTCGCATGCGCTCGCCTTACTGAATGAGGAGCGGGGAATCTCGGAAGGCCTGATTGTCCGTGATGAAATGAAGCTGCTGATCGAGGCGATCGACTCTCTGCCGATACGTTGTCGCGATGTAGTGGTGCTTCGTAAGTTGGACGGACTAAGTCACCGGGAGATCGCGGCGCGGTTAGGTATTTCCACCCGAACCGTGCAAGAGCAAATCGGCCGGGGAATGGATAAGCTGGCACATCGTCTGCAGCGTTATCGAGAGCAGCCGGCTGTCCAGGGGAACCTAGGAGAAGCAAAGATATGACCAGTCATCTTTCGAAACGCGAGATTCGAGCCACGGCGGTCAGCTGGCTCGTGCGACTTGACGGTGGCAGCTCCGTGCGTGAGCGCGACGAATTTGATCGGTGGTGCGCAGCGGACGCCAGGCATGCGGAGGTCGTCGCGGAGTTGCAGCGCGCGTGGACGGCATTGGATGTGCCAAAGAGCAGTGATTATGGCGATCGAATTAGAATGGGGTTACAAACTCGGAAAACCCGACGTGCCCGATGGCGGGTTGCGACGGCGACCGTGTGTTTGTTGACCGGCATTGTGGGAATAAGTCAGTGGGAACTCGATCCGCAGGTGCAAAAGCCTCTCCACGCCTCGATTGTCCGGTATATGGAGACTACCCGGATCACATTGCCCGATGGCTCGGAGGCGGAACTCTCGTCCGAAGGCCGAATTGACACGGATTTCAGCGCCGGAGTGCGCCGAGTTGTTCTCCTTTCGGGTGACGCGCATTTTGATGTTATTAAGGACGAAACGCGCCCCTTTGTGGTCGTGGCTGACGGCGTACACGTGCGCGCCGTCGGCACCGCCTTCGCCGTGGGAGTCTCCGCGACGGGCGTTCAGGTCGTGGTTACGGCCGGAACGGTATCCGTTGGGAATTCAGGAGAGCCCGCGCGCTCCTTGGTGAAGGCGGAGGAGGCTGCCACGCTCTTGGGAGTCGGGCAGGTGCTGGTGGTTTCGGCGGGTGCGAGCCAGTCCAAGACGCCGATCACCTTGGATGAGCCCGAACTTGCGCGTCGACTCGCCTGGCGGGTGCCACGATTGGAGTTTACTGACACACCACTACGCGAAGCGATCACCCTGTTAAATCAACGCAATGACATCCGACTGAAAGTCGCTGACGGGTCGTTGGAAAACGTGCGAATTTCAGGGCTTTTTCGAGCGGACAATAGTGAGGGCTTTGCGGACTTGCTTGAACGGACCTTCCCGCTGACGGCGGAACGAACGGGAAGCGAAATCCTGCTTCGTCCTAAAATTCCGCGGTAGCCGCAGATTCTTGTAGGCGAATTTCGCGAAATCCGCGTCGTAGTGGGTAGCGGCTACGTTTCGTCTCCCTTTCGGAGTGATGCCGCATAACCCCTATCATGCTTCCCGTAACCCCAATCAGACCGATAAAGGCGCTGTTGCGTCTCTATATTGTAGTGTCAGCTAGCTTGACCTTGCTTTTTGCCTCCCAGGCAGCACGCGAAAAGCCTATCTCGTTCGACATTCCGGCCGCAGTTGCCGCCGACTCCCTTAAACGATTTTCAACCCAGTCTGGAATCGAGGTGATCATCGAAGCTGACTTGGGTCGCTCCGTAAGGACTAAGGAAGTCCGTGGCGAAATGCTCCCCCGTGATGCGATCCATCGAATGCTTTCGGGAACCGGACTCGAGGTTATCGAGGGTCAGAAGTCAGGAGCGCTCGCCGTCAAGCGAACAAGAGGTAGCTCAACCAATGGCGAGGCCCTCTCGCCGGCCCGTGGTCGCACCGTGATTTCCGGTGAACGTGTCGGTACTTCCGAGTTCGGCCAAGGCACGCTGACCGGGGTCGTGACCAACTCTGCAACCGGCGCACAGCTGGAAGGCGCCCGCGTGGCGCTCCAAGGTACTGGCCGAGAAGTGATCACCAACAATCTGGGCGCGTTCCGGCTCACCAACGTCTCCACGGGAAACGCCGTGATTTCGGTCACCTACACCGGTTTGAAACCCGTCGAATTGGCAGTCGAAATTTCCACCGGAACGACCACCCAGAATGTCGGGTTGACGTCGGATATTTACCTGATGGGCAGCTTTGTCGTTGAAAGCGAGCGCGAGGGAAATGCCAAAGCCATCACGCTCCAGCGGCAGTCTGACGGAGTGAAAAACATTGTCTCGGCAGACGCGTTTGGCGGACTTGCCGGGAATCCGGCGGATCTCGCGATGCGAATTCCGGGGGTGGAAGGAGAGTCGGTCGGTGGCGATGTTCGGTATCTCCGGATCCGCGGTCTTCATCAGAATTTAAGCTCCATCACGCAGGATGGAAACCGGCTGGCTGACGCTGGCTCAGCGGGTGCGACTCGCGAGTTTCAGTTTATAACTGTCAGCTCCGACTCGATCGAACGGGTTGAAGTGACAAAATCACCGACGCCAGATATGGATGGTGACTCGATCGGGGGAGTGGTGAACCTCGTTACGAAGAGCGCCTTCGACAGTTCGCCTGACCGACGCATACGCGGTTCAGTCGGCGCCATCTGGCGCGCAGCGGATCCTCGCGACCGGGCGCGACCGAATGCATCGTTGTCGTATTCGGAGGTCTTCGGCGGAAAACTGGGAGTAAGTCTCAACCTCGCTTACCGGCCGCACGGATCGATCTTTGACCTGTCGGCGCAGGGCCACCAACAACTGCCCTTGGGGGAAGAGGGTCCGGCCTATCAATACCTTCTTAGGCTTCAGGATGTTCGAACGGTGCGCACCCGGTCCGGTGTCGGCTTGCGGCTGGACTATCGGCTGACTGACCAGGTTCGTTATTTCGCTAACTTTCAGCTCCACAAACATGTCGAGCATTCTGGCCGGAGCCAGGCCGTCTGGCAGACTAACCAAGCCATTGCCACACGCAGCGCGGCCGGGGAGTTCACTGGAACCGGCGGCATCGTGCCCGGTTACACCGACAATGAAACCGAGGTGCGACCGGTCCCCGCGAGCATCGTGGCGATTAGCTCGGTGGTTGAATACAAGCTTGGATTTACCAATACGTTGAATCTTGGCGGAGTACACAATTACCGAACGCTCGATCTCGACTACGACCTTTACTCCTCAAAATCGAAAGCCTATTATCCGGGAAACAATACCCTCACCTATACATTGAATAATGTCGGATTCACGATCCAAAAAAACGACCGACTGTTTCCGAGCACCTCGCAGACGGCCGGTCCCGACTGGTCGGATCTTTCCAATTATACTCAGAATGCTTACACGAGTACGCGTCGGGTGGGCTGGGACAACTATCTAGGTGCGGCCGTCAATCTAAAGAAGCGATTCGAGACGCGGTGGCCGACCTTCGTCAAAACCGGATTTCGACTTCGTGAACAGTCGCGAGATCTGGACGACACGCCCTATCGCACCTCGTATGTTGGCCCAGACGGGGTGATGGGGCCCAATGCGGCGCTGGGCGGTGTCAACGACGACAATCTAGCGCAATTTGGACTGATGAATCAGCCGTTTCCGGATACGAGGTTGCGGCATTACGACGCCTTGCCGTTTCCCGCGTTTCAGGCCGATGGTCGATCCCAGAATCTGGATCCGCACATTGCAGCGAACCCGACGCACTGGCGACGACAGCTCGCGAACGATCTAATGGCGGAGCTCCTAAATCACCAGCAGTTTACGGAAGAGATTCGTGCGGGCTACCTCATGGGTAATATTCAGATCAACAAGTTGGGCATTCTCGCCGGAGTCCGGATCGAGGCCACCGAGACAATAGGTGAAGGAGCGCTGCAAGTGGTGACTCCCGGGGAGCGCGCCCGTCGAGCAGCTTGGGTCGGAGTTGTCACCGACGACGAGATTCGTCGTCGTGCCGTGGAGGAATTCGGTCGCCGCGTTCGCCGCACGGGCGATTACCGGAGCGTCTTTCCAGGCCTGCACGCGAAATATCAATTTAACCGCTATATTCTGGCTCGGTTTAGTTATTCAGAGAATATTGGCCGCCCGAACATTGGCCAGTTGATTCCTCGTACGAACGTCAACTACGACAACCAGACGCTTTCGACGAGCAACCCTGGTCTGGAGCCCCAATGGTCTCAAAATTATGATCTCTCAGCGGAGTTCTATTTTGAGCCGGCCGGACTTTTCACCGTCGGAGTCTTTCAAAAGGATCTGAAAAAGTTCATTTTTACCGCCGGCGGCCAGCTCGTCCCCGCGGGCCAGGACAATGGTTTCAGTGGCGAATATGCGGGGTTCACTCTAACCAGTCAACTTAACGGTGGAGCCGCGAAGGTGCGGGGGATCGAAGTGAGCTATAGTCAGCAGTGGACCTTTCTGCCCGGAATCTGGAAAGGTCTCGGGGGGTTTGCGAACGCCACGTGGATGGAGGCACAAGGCAATTACGGTGCCGGCAACTCTATTGCACTTGCGCCCAACCCGCGCGTCGCCGGATTCAATCCGTTCATTGGAAATGTCGGCATTTCCTACATTCAGAGCCGCTTGAACCTTCGCGCCAGCTTAAACTATCGACACAAATACCTCGCCACCTTCAACGCCAACGAATCGCGCGCGGGCTACATTCCTGCGCGTCCAACCCTCGATATAAAGACGTTATATAATTTCGATCGACGGATTAGCGTCTACCTCGACATCGTCAACATGCTCAAGGAGCCGGACCGCCAGACCCAGTTCGGATTCGGTCGACCGAATCTGACCCACATCATGAGTCCTCAACTCTTCTTTGGCATCAATTATCGGCAGTAATGCAACCGGCTGCTTTCCTCCCCCGCTTCCGTGGTTAGCCCTTTGGGTTTCAGCTGTCTTGGCGGCGGCACGATGCAGGAGTTGCTTTTTCCATGGGGGAGGGACGAGGAGGGAGGTGCTGCCTGCCCCCTGAGCACCCGCGCTGCCCACCTTCTCAGATAGTCCCAACCGGGACTGTTAGATTCATCTCAACGGATAACAGTATAATAAGAAATTTCCTTAAAAAATGTTAAAACCCGCTCTAGCCCTGGCTTTTACCTTTTGCTTCCTTCTTAGAGCCTCCGCACAGAACCTCCCCAATATTGTACTCTATATCACCGATGACCAGAGCCAGGCCGACGTATCCGTTTATGGTGCCCACCTGCTCCGGACGCCTACAGCCGATAAACTGGCCAAAGCCGGATTGACGTTCAACAATGCGTATGTTGCCTCTCCGGCATGCGCCCCGAGCAGGGCCGCTCTTTTGACGGGAATGATGCCAGCACGGAACGGCGCTGAAGGTAATCACACCTATCCCAAACCTGGCACAATGATTTTGACGCGAAAATTGCAGGAAGCCGGTTATAAAGTCCTGGGATTCGGCAAGGTCGCCCACGGTTCGATGAACGAGGAGTGTGGCTATGACTTTTATTCAAAATCGCCCGTCATGCTTTATGATCATGTGATCGAATATTTCAAGGATAACAATCCTAGACAGCCCATCTGTCTTATGGTGGGGGACCGTCGGCCCCACGTTCCTTGGACTACCGAGAGTCTTTATGATCCCTCTACATTAAAACTGCCCTCCATCTTTATCGATACCAAGGAAACCCGCCAGCATTGGGCGCAATACTATTCTGATATAACGGGAGCCGATAGTGAAATGGGCCGTGTCTACCAGTTCGCCCGGAAAAAATTTGGTGATAACTTTATTTTCGTATATTCATCCGATCACGGAGGCCAATGGCCGTTCCACAAGTGGAATCTGTATGACGCCGGAACTAAAGTTCCCCTAATTGTGGTTTGGCCCGGACATGTAGTGCCCAATATCCGGACTGACGCGATGGTCAGCTGGATTGATATTTTTCCAACGCTCTTGGAAATTGCCGAATCACGGGCGCCTCAAGGCATTGACGGAATCTCGTTTTTGGACGTGCTGAAAGGGAAGGCCAAAGGCCACAGGGAACATATTTTCACGACCCACTCTCAGGACCGGAAGATGAATGTTTATCCAATGCGGAGCGTTCGCGACGGACGCTATAAATATATCATCAATTTATTGCCAGACCACTATCATTCCAATCACTCCGATATTCTCAGGAGGCCCAACTCCGATGCCTACTGGCATTCCTGGGACGACGCTGCCAAAGCAGATCCACGGGCAGCGGAAATTGTCAGAAAGAATCGAATCCGTCCCCCCGAGGAATTTTACGATCTTCAATATGATTCGCATGAGCAGGTTAACCTGATCAATGACGAGAATCATCAGGTGAAAATCAAAACGATGCGCACGATGTTGAAGGCGTGGATGAAAGAGCAGGGTGATACCAATCGGCTGAACGACGACCCTTATCCGATAACCGGTCCAACCCCGTATCAACTGGAAATAAGAAATTGATTTGGGGATGGAATTGTCCCCCAAAATCTCGTTGAGGTTTGAGCATGAAACGAGGGTGGGTTTTATTAAGGGGCGACGATTTCACCGGGAACGGGCGCGAGACGCGGGAATCGGACGGAGTGACGTCGCGGGGGGAGGGCCGATCCGAGGGGGCAGTCCTTGAATTGTGAATGCCATCCCGGCAGAGGCAGGGGACGTTTCGGATTGAGATAAGCCAGATTGTGCAGCGGCACCTGGAATTGGGGTGATAGGGGGCTCGCATTGTTTCCGGATGGGGCGTCGGTTTCGCTCATGGCTCCCCGGCGCCCGGTATCACGTCATCAACCGGGGCACCTTCAGCACGATATCTTTGCGACGGACGGTGCGTGCCGAGCGTTCATCGGCGTCATGGGCGAAGCGGGTGAGAAGTTCGCCTGGCGTATGCACGCCTACACAGTCATGCGCAACCACTACCATCTGGGCCTTGAGACACCGGAGCCAAACCTGGTCGACGGCATGCATTGATTGCAATCGACCTTCGCGATCCGACTCACGCGGTTTCATGGACAGCACGGTCATGTTTTTCAGGGGCGCTACCAGTCACTCCTCAGTCAAGACGACGCCCACCTCACTCGCGTGTACGATTACATCCACCTCAACCCCGTTCGCGCTGGCGTGGTGCCTGCAGATCATTTGTCAGAATTTGCTTGGAGCAGTTTGTCTGCGTGGCTCGCGGGATCGGCGCTCACGTGCTCGAGTCAGTGGTCGTGTTGCGCACCTCAGGCTGCGTAAATTTGGGGGGATCCGTGGATGCCTTATGTCACGGATCTCGTTGCGGTCGCCAACGGCGACACCAATGACGACCGCATGGTTCGCGGAGCACTTTCCCGCGGTTGGGCGATACGCACCGCTGGTTGGCGCAAAGCACTCGCGCGGGAACATGCGCATCTGGCGGTTGCGCCAGAACTTTCGCAATCGGAGGTGAACGAACTGCAGTCGGAGCGCTGGCAGCGCGCGCTGGATTCCGCGCTTAAGGAGTGCGGCCGATCGCAGGAGGAACTGGCGCAATCACCGAAAAGTGCGTCATGGAAGCGAACCTTGGCCCTCAAACTGCGAGACACGGCGGCACCAGGCGATGGACGCGGGCGCGACGACCGATTTCCGGAAGAGCACCAGGTTGTAGCCCGTAAACCCACGTTCCTTCGCCGCGTCCGAGGGAAACCGGACGCCGTGCAGCCGATTTTGAGTCGCGACAGCTGTGCCGAGTTGTTGAGTCAGAGTCGGGCCCGGCGTGGAAAGCGCACGCCACGGCGCGAACAAGTCCGGGTCGGTCAATCCAAGGGCGGTTAGGACCGCAGGATCTTCCAATTCCAGTACGAGGACATTGGCGTGAATCCAATACGTTGAGCTCTGAGTCGTTCGACTGCCGCGATATCGATCGAATTCGGCGCCGGCCGTGGGCATGTCGGCCGAGCAGTAAAGGCAGTGAGTGTCCCGCAGATTGTAGCGACCTGGACGCCCGGACGTGTAGAGGAACTGCGGCGGCGCGTATTTCTCCAGAATGGCCTGTTCGACCATGCGGCAGTGGGGCACGGCGATCGTTTTCCCCGGCAGGCTCGCCAATTTGCCAAAGTCGGGCACGCCGCGAATATCAAGTGGGCTGGCCGGTAAGCGCGTCTTGTACGAAGTCCGAGACTTCGAGCGTTTTGCCGTCGGCGATCCAGTGGAGCGGGGATTTCCGTTCGAGGAGTTCGTTCGCCGTATTGAGCCAAACTCTGAACTTCTCGTCGCTGCCAACCATGAGCCTCATCAATGCGACACCGGCCAGCGGCCGTAGGTCGTCCTGCAATGACGCCGCATCTGGCGTCTTCGAGACCGCCGCTTTTTTCTTTCCGATCCAGTCGCACAGCTGAGTGAGCGTGACACCGTAGAGCTTGCGGATGGCGTCCGCCGAAAGCCGGCCCGAGCTGGGATCGTGGAGATCGTAATTCGGAATCTGCGCGGCGCGATGGGCCGCCCCGCTCCTCTCGGTCGCCCCAGGAAGATCCGTAGCTGATTTGCGGCGTAGCACGCGCCATTTGGCGATCGCGGACATTACATCCGGTTCGCCAGCGAGATCGACCTCAATACCTTCTGGACGCGGAAACGCGCTAAACACTAGATCCGCAATGGTGGAGTGATCGCGACGATGGGAAGGTTTTCCCGAAACGAAAATCAGGGACGGCTCCATTTTCCTCGGCTGTAGACCAGCCAGAATTTCGAGGGTGTCTTGGGGAAATGATTTCGCACTGACGTGGTCGAGGTCCAGCCACACGAAATCGCCCAAGGTTTTCCAATGGGAAATGTCGCTGATGTTAACCGCAGCGAATTCGAATTCAGGCGCGATCGTCCGGGCGTCCTTCTTGGTGAAGGTGGAACGGCCAGCAGTGGCGTAGGTAAATTTGAGCGCGGCGGGCATGGAAGTCGTGTTTACCAGTCGTCTACCATTTGTCAACCTTGTCGCACATTGGTTCCCTATGGCTTTGGGCGGTAGAAGCGCGAAGGCCGCCGAAGACCTCAGGCCCTCCCTTTACCTTTTGGGGACGGGGCTGAACACCTCAGGCCTTACCTTTTTACCCCTGGGAATCGACGCTCGGGCGATCCCCATGAATTGGGGGTTTTACGCACTGGCAATGGCGAACTCGGGAAGTCCGAATGCCCTGGTTCTCACGGCATGCCCTACAAGCTTCGTCTCGAATTTCCCGGCGCGATTTATCATGTCATCAACCGAGGGAATTATCGTCGGTGGATATTTGAGGAGTCTGGTGCCAAGGCCGCGTTCGAGACGTGCCTTTTCGAAGCCTGCAAACGCTGCGAATGGTTGCTCCACGCCTTTGTGATCATGAGCAACCATTTTCACCTCGCCCTGGAGACTCCGCGGGGGAACTTGGTGGCGGGGATGCAGTGGTTGGAATCGACGTATGCGAATCGGTTCAATCGATTCCGGAACGAGCGGGACCCGCTGGTATCCGAACAACTACTTGAGGTGTTGAAACGCGAAATCAGAGAGGCGAACGCAGCGGGGGATTTTTGACCTGTTGATTTCCCTCGCCAAAACTGCTCAGGAACTTCGCGAGCTCGGAGATGAATTGCTGCGACTGAGAACGGAAATCGAAGTGTATAGGTTGAGCAGCGTGATCAACCCGCAGTTTCCAGGGGATGTCCACGGTTGACGGATTGACGTCACGACGGCTTGAAAAGCAGCCACCGCTCGACCCACGATGCAATTACTCCCCAGCGAAGTTAAAGCTGTTGTGGGAGCAGAAGGCTGCTCAATGAGAAATGGCTCATACCGTTCGTGGCTTTCGCACCATTCGGCCTGCGCCGCGCTTTCTGCTCTCATGCCTCTTTGTGCTTTTGATCGCTGCCGTTGGCCGGGCGCAACTTCCGGCGACGCGCTTGGCGGCAACGACCCTCCGCATGCCGTCAGAGGGATCGATCAAAGGGGTCAAACTTTG
>Ga0163144_10028649_pt1 | contig 10726 bp, 10 predicted proteins | sample OliLak19BULKMAT1_FD_123175 | JGI IMG/M metagenome (GOLD analysis project Ga0163144, IMG submission 123175) | Freshwater microbial mat bacterial communities from Lake Vanda, McMurdo Dry Valleys, Antarctica - Oligotrophic Lake LV.19.BULKMAT1 | ecosystem: Environmental > Aquatic > Freshwater >... | reverse complement strand
TCCTGATGCCCGCTAACAACGTGCATGCCTGCACCGCAGCCCGCCGAACCTCCCCGGTTGACGGGGTGAACCTTAACCGGGCGTTTCCCGGCGACCCCACGGGTACGATCACCCAGCAGATCGCGGCCTATCTGACCGACCATATCTTTCCGATGGGCCATGCCTTTCTTGATCTGCATTCGGGCGGATCGTCGCTGCAGATCCTTCCCAGCGCGATCATCGAGCCGGTCGAAGATGCCCGGCACCATGCGCGCAACGTCGCCGCCGTGCGCGCCTTTGGTGCGCCGAACACGGTCGTGATCGGCAATCTGGGCGATCCGCGCACGGCGACGGCGACGGCCTGCCGGGCCGGGCTGACCACGGTCGGCACCGAAATGCGCGGTGGCGGGACGGTGTCGCTGGACGCGCTGGACATCTGCCGCAAGGGGGTGCGGAACGTGCTGGCCCATCTGGGGGTGATCGAGCCGACAGGGGATGCCCCGCAGCACGCAGGCGACATCCTCGATCTGCCGGGCCCTGCGGCCTATGTCTATGCCGACGATGATGGCGTGTTCGAGCCGTTTCACGAGCTTGGCACCCCGGTTTCGGCAGGCCAGCCCGCCGGACGCATCCATCGCCCCTGGGACACTGCCTTTCGCCCGGTCACACTCAGCTACGCGCTGGACGGGATCGTTTTTGGCAGGCGGCATCTGGGGCGGGTTGCACCGGGAAACTGCGTGCTGGTCGTCGCCGCTCCCGCCAAGGGTCTGCCCGCAGGCCTGATCGGGGGTACCAAATGATCACGCTTTCGGACGTGCAGCAGGCACGCGACCGCATCGCCGGGCAGATCCGGCTGACCCCGGTGATGGACCTTGCCCGGACGCGCGAGCCGTTGCCGGTTGCAGCCGAAGTGGTGGCAAAGCTGGAACTGCATCAGGTCACCGGGTCGTTCAAGGCGCGGGGGGCAATGAGCAGGCTGACAGACCTGCCGCCGGGCCAGATCGCCTGCGGTATCGTCGCGGCCTCGGGCGGCAATCACGGCGTTGCGGTGGCCCGGGCGGCCTCGGTCGCGGGGCAGGCCGCGCGGATCTATGTGCCCTCGGGCGTCTCGCCCGCCAAGGCGGCGGTAATGCGGGGCTGGGGGGCGACGGTGACCATCGCGGGCGACGAATTCGCCACGGCAGATGCAGCGGCCCGCGCTGATGTCGCGCAAACCGGGGCCACCTATTTCCACCCCTTCGCCGATCCGCAGGTCGTGGCCGGGCAGGGCACCATCGGGCTGGAACTGGTCGAACAGGCGGGCGACTTTGACACGCTGGTCGTAGCCATCGGCGGTGGCGGGCTGATCGCGGGGCTGGGCACGGTCATCCGCGCCCTGCGGCCCGGCGTCAGGATCATCGGGGTCGAACCGGTCGGATCGCCAACCCTTGCCGCCAGTCTGAAGGCCGGGCACCTTGTCGCCCTTGATGCCGTGACCAGCCGCGTGCCCACCATGTCTTGCCGCAAGACCGACGAGCGGATTTTCCAGACCGCGCGCGGCGTGATCGACGACATCCTGCTGATCGAGGATGACGACATGCTGGCCGCAGCACGCTGGTTGTGGCGCGAGTTCGCGATTGCCGCCGATCTTGCCGGGGCGGCGACGACGGCGGCGCTGCAGGTTCATCCGGCTGCCTTTGCCGGCTCTCGCCGCATCTGCGCGCTGGTCTGCGGGGCGGGGCTGGAGGGGACCGTTCCATGAAAATCCTGGTCGCCGGCGCCGGGCTGTTCGGGCGTGAACATATGGCCCTGTTGGCAGCGCAGGGCGTGGCAATTGCGGCGGCAGATCCCGTGCCGGCGCTCACCGGCCGGGCACGGGCCGATTTCGGCGCGCTGGCCGGGCCGGATGCGATTGCGCTGATGGACAGCTTTCGCCCGGATGGCATCATCATCGCGGCCCCCGCCGCCGCACATCTGCCGCTGGCCAGCGCGGGTCTGGCGCGCGGCATTCCGGTGCTGGTGGAAAAGCCGGTCGCGCTGACCAGCGCCGAAGCGGGGCGGATCGGGAAGCTTGCTGCGAAAAGCGGAACATTCGCGCTGCCCGGCCACGTCCTGCGCTTTTCCGCCCAGCATCAGGCGCTGGCTCAGGCGGTGCAGGGCGGCACCATCGGGCGGGTGCTGTCGGTCACATCGCGGCGCTACCGCGATGCGGCCCATGCGCTGCGCTACGGCGACATCGACCCGGTGCTGATGACCATGATCCACGACATCGACCTTGCCCTGTGGATCAGCGGCAACCGCGCCGCATCGGCGCGGGCCGACCGGGTGACGGGCCGCGACGGGCGCTCGGCCACCCATGCCACCCTGCGCGACACCGGCGGCGGTCTGTGGCATCTGGTGTCGGCCTGGACTTACCCCGGCGAGGACGCCCCGCCCGACCGGATCGAGGTTCTGGGCGAGGATGGCAGTCTTGAACTGATCGTCGGGTCGGGTCTGACCTCGTCGGCAACGGGGCGGGTCTTTGTCAGCGATCCGGCGGAAATTGCGCTGCTGGTGGAACAGACCGCCTTCCTTGCCGCCATCAGGGCAGGCATTGCTCCGCCAGAGGTCACGATGGACGATGCCGTTGCGGGCCTGATGGCGGCAGAGATGGTGCTGGCCGACCTTGGCCTTGCCGGGTCCGGACCGGCGTGATGTTGGCCGATGCCCATCTGCACCTGTTCCGCCACGGCTACGGGCCAGCGTCGATCCACGCGCGTCTGGGCGGCCAATCCGACATCGACGCCTACGACCAGCTTCGGCAGAGGCACGGCATCGGGGCGGCGCTGGTAATCGGCTACGAGGCTGACGGGATCGACCCAGACAACAACCGCTATCTGCGCGAGCTTGCACAGGGGCGCGACTGGCTGCACAGCCTTGCCTTCCGCGACGTGGGCGCGCCGCCCGACGTGGGATGGGTCCGCGACCGGCTGGCAGAGGGGCATCGGGGGCTGGCGCTGTATGTGGCCGATACGGTGGCGGCCCGTGCGCTGTCGGGCTGGCCCGACGAGGTATGGCGCTGCCTGAACGACCATGCGGCCGTGATTTCGCTGAATGCCCGGCCAGAGGCGACGGTGCTGCTTGCACCAGTCATTGCGGCCTCCCCCTCCTGCCATTTCCTGTTTTCCCATGTGGGCCTGCCGGGCCGCCATGCACCACCGCTGCAAGGGCAGGCCGTGCAGGACAGGCTGCGCCCGTTGCTGGCGCTGGCCGGGTGCTCCAACGTCCACGTCAAGATCTCGGGCCTCTATGCCATCTGCGATCCGCCCGGCCTGTGGCCGCAGCAACCGGCGGTGCCCTTCGTGGCCGAGGTGCTGGCGGCCTTCGGCCCCGGGCGGTGCCTCTGGGGATCGGACTTCAGCCCGGCGCTGGAGTTTCTGACCTTCGACCAGACGATCCCTGTCCTGCCCGGCTGTCGTCTGACGCCTGAAGAAACCGCGCAGGTCATGTGCGGCAATCTGGTCCGGCTGCTGGCGCAAGGGGGGAGCATTGATGGCAGGTGAGTTGACCGGAAAGACGGCGCTGGTCACCGGCGCCAGTTCGGGCATCGGGCGCGCGACCGCGGTTGCGATGGCCGCCGCAGGGGCACGGCTTGCGCTTTCGGGCCAGTCGGAGGACCGGCTTCGGGCGGTTGCCCAGACCATTGGAAAAGATGCGCTGGTGTTGCCTGCCGACCTTGCAGAAAAGGGTGGACCCGAGGCTGTAGTGGCGCAGGCACTGGCCGCGTTTGGCCGGATCGACATTCTTGTGGCCAATGCCGGGATCTATGTGCCCGGCGAAGTGGCGACGGGCGATCCGGCCGAATGGGACCGGATGTTTGCTGTCAACGTGCAGGCGGTCTTTCGCATGGTGCGCGCGGTGCTGCCGGGCATGATCGCGTGCCGAACCGGCGATATCGTGGTCACAAGCTCGATCGCGGGACATCAGGTGTTCCGCGAAGAGCCGGTCTATTCCGCGACGAAACACGCGGTTCAGGCCTTTGTCCACGGCCTGCGCCGACAGGTTGCCCCGGATGGCATCCGGGTGGGGTCCGTGGCACCGGGCACCGTGCTGAACGCGCTGTGGGGCTATCATGACGAAGGCCGGGTTGCGTCAAAGGTCGCATCGCACGAAGGCCTGCGGTCGGAAGACGTGGCGGATGCGGTGATGTTCATGCTGACGCGCCCGCCCCATGTGACGATCCGCGATCTGGTGATCCTGCCGCAGAACGAGGACCTGTGAAGGCGCAACCGGGCGCGTGCTAGATCACCCGGTCGTTGCCCCCGTCCACCGGGATCTGCGCGCCGGTGGTGCGTGACAATGTGCCGTCGACCAACGCCACCACCGCGCGGCCCACATCCTGTGACCTGACTTCGATCCGCAGCAGGTTGCGGGTCCGGTATTCCTCGACCGTCAGGCCATAGCGGCGGGCCGAGGTTTCCAGCGCCTCGGGCGTCCAGAGCCGCGTGTCGAAGACCGCGTCGGGGTGGATTGCGTTGACGGTGATGCCTTCGGGGGCCAGTTCCAGCGCTGCCACTCGCATCAGTTGGGTAAGACCCGCCTTGGACACCGAATAGGCTGCCGCCCCTGCGCCTGGTGCCGTCACATTGCGCGACCCGATGAATACTACCGCCGGTTCGCAGCCGTGCCGCAGGTACGGAATGGCCTGTTTCAGCAGCTTGCGGTGCGAGGTCAGGTTGACCGCCAGCGTCTCGTCCCACACGGCATCGTCCAGCGTCTCGATACTCGCGCCCGTGCGGAACACGCCCACGTTCGATACCAGAATGTCCAGCCCGCCATAGGTCACCACCACGCGCGCCAGCGCGGCGGCCGCGCCTTCGCCGGTCAGGTCGACGACGTCCGCGTCATAGCCGGGGCGGTTCATGTGGTCGCGGATTGACGGATCAAGGTCGAGGCCCACGACCACCGCCCCCTGGTCGCGCAAGGCCTTGGCGCAGGCGCGGCCGATGCCGGCAGCAGCCCCGGTGACCACGGCCACCTTGCCCGAAAGCGGCAAAGGCGCGCCTTGCGACCGAAGCTTGGCCTGTTCCAGTTCCCAGTACTCCAGCGCCCGAAGTTCGGCCTCCGACAAGCCCTGCCAGCCGCCGATCTGCCCAGCCAGCCGCAGCGCATTTGCGTTTGCGGCGGCGACATCTGCGGATACGCGGGCGCGCGCCAACGTGGGGCCAAAGCCGCGAACATGGCCGTCGGTGGATATGGTCCAGTGCGGGTGGGGCGGCAGGGCGATCAGGCCAGGGTCGTCCGCACGCGCCACATAGGCGCGATAGTCGGCGGCAAAGGCCTCAAGCCCGGCGTCAGGGTCGAGGTCTACGACAGCAGGGAAGGGCTTGTTATGGATGACGTGTTCGGGGGTCAGCGTGCCGTGGCGTGCATGGCTGGCCACTCCCGCAACTTCGGGCGCGGGCATGTGCCCGGCGGGCAGCGACAGCACCGCGCGCCCGGCCAGCCGCGCCACCGCCCCGCGCAGCCGCGCAACCGCCACCGGATCAGGGGGCGGGGGATCACCGTGGGGCAAGGGGGGCAGGTTCGAGGCCAGCCAATTGGCGGCCTGCGCGCAGACCGCGATCATCCGGCCATAGCTCTCGAGCGCGGTGTCGCCCCATGTGAAAACGCCGTGATGTTGCAGGATGATCGCGTCGAGTCCAGACAGACCCTCGCCTGCCAGCGCCGCGCGGATCTGCCGGGCGAGATCGAAGCCCGGCTTTACGTAGGGCAGGATCAGCACGCGGTCGCCAAACACCCGTTCCAACAGCGCCTGCCCCCCGGCGTTCGACAGGATCAGCACCCCGTCCGCGTGCGAATGGTCGACGAAAGCCGCCGGGAACAGCGCATGCACGATCGCTTCGATAGAGGCCGGGGCGGCATCAGGGTTCAGCCTCGCCCGCTTGACTTCGGCCACCATGTCGGTATCTGAAAGGACCGGCAGTTCGGCCAGCCGCAACAGGCTGTCCAACATCAGCGCGGTAAACCCCTCGGGCCCCATCCTGCCCAGATCGAACCCCGACGCCTTGACCCAGATCACCCGATGGGGCGTGCCGAAACGGTCGGTCTGCATGCCCTTCCACGAGGTGTTTCCCCCGCCATGCAACACAAGTGCCTGATCGCTTCCGATCAGCCGCGACGAATAAGCGCGCAATGCCAGACCGGGGCCAGCTTCGGCTGCGTCTTTGTCGTTCCAGAGGTTGCGCATTGCGGTCTCCTTGGTCTTGGCACAAGTTCATCAAGGCCCTTTCCCGGTCAGGAGCGGCCTTGGTCCGGAAAGGACAGGATTGCGGTCGGTCAGGCGGCCTGGCGGTTTTCCAGATCGCGAAAGAGTTCGTGCGCCTCGGCCCCGCTGCGCCCCTCGTGGACGACGGCGGCAAGGGCCTTGAGCATTGCTTCGGGGTCGGTGGACTGAAACACGTTGCGCCCCATATCCACGCCCGCCGCACCCTGATCGATGGCGCGGTAGGCCATCTCCAGCGCCTCGCGTTCGGGCAGTTTCTTGCCGCCGGCGATGACGATGGGCACGGGGCAGCCCAGAGTGATCCGTTCGAACCCCTCGTCCGTGTAGTAGGACTTCACGAACTGCGCCCCGATCTCGGCGGCGATGCGCGTGGCCAGTCCGAAGTAGCGGGCATCGCGCACCATGTCCTTGCCAACGCCGGTGACGGCCATGGTCGGGATGCCATAGCGGGTGCCCGTGTCGATCAGCTTGACCACGTTCGCGATGGATTTGTGTTCGTATTCCGCACCGATGTAGATCTGTGCGGCCATCGCCGACGCCCCCAGCCTGATCGCATCGTCGATCTCGACCCCCACCAGTTCATTCGACAACTCGGTCAGAATCGAGTTTCCGGCCGAACAGCGCAGCACTACGGGCTTGCGCACCTCCGGGTCGATGCAGGCGCGCAGACCGCCCCGCGTGCACATCAGCACATCGGTGTACGGTGCCAGCGGCGCGATGGTCAGGTCGATCCGTTCAAGGCCCGTCGTCGGCCCCTGAAAATAGCCGTGGTCGAAGGCCAGCATCACCGTCCGTCCGGTATCGGGGCGAAAGATCTGCGCCAGCCGCGCCTTCATGCCCCAGTCATGGTGCGCCGCCCCTTTGAGGAAAAAGCGGCTGGTATCCGCCGGGCGGTCGCGCCCCCAGTCCTTACCGTCCTTGATGTCATCCAGATCAGCCATGTCGTTCTCCTTCATCGGTTGCCCCGGCCGTCACGAAATCGCGCATCGCAGCCAGGATGATCGCCACCGAAATCGCGCCCGGATCGGGGTGCCCGAGGCTGCGTTCACCCAAGGATCGCGCCTTGCCGGTGGTGGCGACCATGGATTTCGTGGCCTCGACACCGGCCTCGGCCCCCTGCGCGGCGGCGGTCAGGCAGGCGGGCAGGTCGGGTGCGTCCCCGGCGGCGCGGGAGGCAGGGGCCAGCGCATCCAGCATGGTCTTCTGCCCCTCGGTCACACCGCCGCGTTTTGCCACCGCCTCTTGTGCGGCGGCCAGAAAGCGGCGGATGCCGTCGGCATCCATGCGGTCGGTGCCTGCCAGCGCCTTGGCACCGGCCATGAACCAGGTGCCGAACACCGCCCCCGCAGCCCCCCCGGTATTGGCCATGATCGCCATGCCCGTCGCCCGGAACGCCCCGTCGATGCCCGGGGGGCCTGCGTCCAGCGCCACCAGAACCGCCTCGAACCCCCGGCGCATACCGATGCCGTGGTCACCGTCGCCGATGGCCAGATCTGCGTCGGTCAGCACATCGACCCGGTCGATCACTGCCCGCGCCACCGCCTGCAGCATTGCCACGGCATCCTTTGCGCCAAGGACGACTTCTCCCATCACACCGTCCCCATGCGCGAAAAGCCGACCGACCGGCAGGGCATGTCCAGATACCGCTTCAGTTCGGCATCCAGCTTCATCAGCGTCACCGAGAATCCGGCCATTTCCTGCACGGTAAGCCAGGTGCCCACCTCGGTCCGGTGCACGGTGATCCCACGGTCCTGCAGCACCTGACGGATGCGGCGGTTGACCACCAGCATCTCCATCATCGTGGTGGCGCCCAGATTGTTCAAGACCAGCGCCACCTCGTCGCCCGCCGCAAAGGGCAGGTCGGGCAGGATGCGGTCCAGCAGCGCGTCGGCCACGGCATCGGCAGGGGCGAGTTTCTGCCTTGCAATGCCCGCCTCGCCATGGGCACCCATGCCGACCTCGATCTCGTCATCGGCCAGTTCGAACGTGGGCTTGCCGGTTTCGGGGATGGAACCGGCCGAAACCGCCACGCCCATCGACCGCACGTTGGCCACCGCCTTGCGCGCCACACGTTCCACCTCATCCAGGCTGTCCAGCGTAGCGGCGGCGGCACCCACAATCTTGATCATCAGCACGTCGCCCGCGATGCCGCGCCGGTCAGTCGTGCGCTCGGGGGGGGCGGCGGCCACGTCGTCGGTCACGCGGACGGTCCGTACGTCGATGCCTTCGTCCTGCAGCATCTCGGCCGCGATGTCGAAATTCATGTTGTCCCCGGCATAGTTGCCGTAAAGGAACAGGACGCCCTTGCCGCGATGCACGGCCTTGGCGGCCTCATAGATGATGTGCGGCGCGGGGGCGGCAAAGAACTGGCCACAGGCCGCGCCGTCGCCCAGGTTCTCGCCGACAAAGCCGTGGAACAGGGGCTCGTGCCCTGAACCGCCACCGATCAAAAGCGCCACCTTGCCCTCGGGCAGATGGCTGCGCACGATGGCGTCAAGGCCCGGCAGGCGGCGGGTCAGACCGTCGCTGGCCAGAACCAGACCGTCGATCATCTGCGTCACCGCCTGGCGCGGGTCGTTCAGGATCTTCTTTGCGGGTCTAACCACGGTCTTCCTCCTTTGGCGGGCTGGGGGCGGGGATGTGATCCAGGATCAGGAACAACACTACCCCGGTCAGAAGAACAGGAAATCCCCATTCGAACAGGATTTTCGCAAAGGGCTGACACAGCATGACGAAGCCCGCGATGATCAGCCCCGAGGCCAAGCGATAGGCGTTGGTCATGCAGCACCCCCTTGATGCGACAGCAGCGCGCCCGAAGCAGGGTCGAACAGAAACCCCGCCCCCGGGCGCAGGCGGAACGATACCGCATCGCCTTGCTGCGGCACATGCGTGCCTTCCAGTACCTTTCGGAACGATCCGGCGTCACAATCCACCTGCACCGCCGCCTCATAGCCACGGTTGTCCACCGCATAGATGCTGCCGCTCTCGCCACTGTCCCCGACGTCGATATCCTCGGGCCAGACGCCCAGGCTGACCGCGCCGGGCCGCGCTGCCACCTTGCCGAACCGCGAAAGGGGCAGCACGTCGCGCCAACCCGGCACACGCACCCCACCATCGGCGATCTCGGCACGGAAAAAGGCCATCGAGGGGCTGCCGACCAAGCGGCCGACAATGGCATCGGCAGGGCGGGCAAAGATGTCGTCGATGCGGCCCGTCTGCAGGATGCGCCCGTTGTTGATGATGGCGATGCGGTCCGCAATGGCGATTGCGCCGTGATAGTCGTGGGTGGCATAAAGCATCGTCGTGCCGTGTTCGCGGTGGATATGGCGCAACTCGGCGCGCAGTTCCTCACGCAGTTTCAGGTCCAGCGCCGATAGCGGTTCGTCCAGCAGATACAGCATCGGGCGGCGGACCAAGGCGCGCGCGATCGACACCCGCTGCCGTTCCCCGCCCGAAAGGGTGCCGGTATCACGGTCCAGAAGGTGGCCGATCCGCAGCAGATCGGCAGTTCGGGCCACGCGGCGGGCAATCTCATCCTCCGGCTCGCGATAGGTGGAGGAACGCAGGGCAAAGGCGATATTGTCGCGTACGTTCAGTATGGGCAGCAGGTTGAACCCCTCGAACACGACGGACACATCGCGGCTGCTGGGTTCCGCCCCGGTCACATCGCGACCGCCAAGATGGATCTGGCCCGCATCGGGCACGATCAGCCCAGCACTGGCCAGAAGGGTCGAGCTTTTGCCCGCGCCGGTTGGCCCCAGCAGCGCCAGAATCTCGTGCGCCTGCACGGTCAGGTCAATACCGCGCAAGGCAGCCTTGCCGCGATAGGATTTGCGCAGGCCGCGGATGTCGAGCATCGCGGTCATGCGGCGGCCCTTTCGGCGATGCGCTGGCCGGTTACGGCGTCGAAGAAGTTCATGCCTTCCAGCGCAAACATGATGCTGCCCGGACCGGGGCCGCTGCGGTGATCGGTGCCTTGCAGGATCGCGTGACCGATGCGGAAGGTGAAGAACCGCTCGCGTCCCACACGGAAGGTATCATCCACCGTCAGCGCATGCCCCGCCCCCGATACCAGCCGCAGATCGCGTGGCCGAATGCCCAGTCGCACCGGGCCTTTGGTCCGCAGGCCCGGTGGCAATTCGGCATCCGTCAGCACCACAGTGGTGTCACCCAGCCGCAGACCCCCCGGTACCGGGACAAGGTCGATCAGGTTCATCGAGGGCGAACCGAGGAATGTCGCGACGAAGGTGTTCGCGGGCCGGTGGTACAGCTCGAGCGGAGGCCCCAGCTGCTGAAGAATGCCCTGGTTGAACACCGCCACGCGCGTCGCGAGCGTCATCGCTTCGACTTGATCGTGCGTGACGTAGATCATCGTCACGCCGAGCTGCCGGTGAAGGCGCGCGAGTTCTCCACGCATCTGCACCCGCAAGGCAGTGTCGAGGTTCGAGAGCGGCTCGTCGAAGAGGAACAGCTGCGGGCGACGAACGATCACGCGGCCCATGG
>Ga0163144_10028646_pt1 | contig 10727 bp, 17 predicted proteins | sample OliLak19BULKMAT1_FD_123175 | JGI IMG/M metagenome (GOLD analysis project Ga0163144, IMG submission 123175) | Freshwater microbial mat bacterial communities from Lake Vanda, McMurdo Dry Valleys, Antarctica - Oligotrophic Lake LV.19.BULKMAT1 | ecosystem: Environmental > Aquatic > Freshwater >... | reverse complement strand
TCCGGCGGAGTAGCGGGCACGTCTGGCCCCACCGGCGGCGTTTCAGGTGGTGGAGTTTCGCCGGGGCTGATTTCGGGCGTGCCGTTAACCTGCAGGTCGATTTGGCGGGGCATGAGCGGATTCCTGGACTGGGGCAAGCGGCAAAACGGCAACGCGGCCGGACGGTTCCCTCGGTGCTGGCCTTCAGGGCCAAATTTCGCCACGATCACCGCCAATATGGGGGCGATGCGAAACTCTTCGATGCTTGCCGCCGGCATTGCCGGCCTTGTTGTTGCCGCTGCCTTCGGCGCGGCGGCGCAGGACCGCAATGCGCCGCGCAACGGCCACGCCCTCGATCTCATCATGCGCGACGGCCAGGGACGGCGCACCGGCACGGTCGAGCGCGGCGCCGGCCAAACCTTCATCCAGCGCGATTCCCAGGGCCGCCGCGTCGGCACGGTCGAACCCGGCCCGAATGGCCAATACATTGTCCGTGACGCCACGGGCCGGCGCACCGGTACCGTAGCGCCGCGCTAGAGGCGCGACAAACCACATACAACCCGCCACCGTGGTATGTACCCGGCTCGCCTTCAGGGGACGCCGGACAATGGCCAAGTGGCTCGAACACACGCTGGAAATGACAATCTTCCACAGCCGATGGCTGCTGGCGCCGTTTTATATCGGCCTCATCGGCGGGCTGATCCTGCTGCTGGTCAAGTTCGCGCAGGTGTTCGTGCACATGGTGCCGAACATCTTCAGCATCAGCGAAAGCGAAGCCGTGCTGGAGGTGCTGACCCTGGTCGATATCTCGCTGGCCGCCAACCTGGTGCTGATGGTGATGTTCGCGGGTTACGAGAACTTCGTTTCCAAGATCAACACCGATGGACACGAGGACCGGCCCGACTGGATGGGCAAGATCGACTATTCCGGCCTGAAGCTGAAGCTGCTGGCCTCGATCGTCGCGATCTCGGCGATCCAGTTGCTGCGCGCCTTCATCGACGTGAAGGACCACACCGACAGCCAGCTTGCCTGGCTGGTCGGCATCCACCTGACCTTCGTGGTGTCGGGCGTGCTGCTGGCGCTGATGGACCGCATCACCGAAGGCACCGCTAAGCACTAACGGGCGAAAACAGGCACTGTCTTGCGGTAGGCGATGCGCCAGCCTTCCGCCGTGTGCACGAACCGGTCGCGGTATTCCGCCAGCATGTTCATGTCGGACAGCGGCGCCACGCCCTTCGCGTTCAGCGGGCCCTGGTGGCGGAACACCGTGAAATAGGTCACGCCGCTGGCATGATCCTTGTCCTGCACGTCGATCACGATGGGCCCGGAGAAGTGGCGGATGACCAAGTCCCTGGGCCATTCCTTGATGCTGTCGGCGATGGCCTTGCGGCCCTTGACCACTTCGCCGCGCCGGTCGAACTCGCCATCTGCGGTGTAAAAGCCGGCATAGGCATCGCCGTCGTGGCGGTCGGCCGCCATGGCCATAGCCATGCTGACCCGGGCGCAGGCGAATTCGATCGCTTGGCGTTCTACATCGGTCAATTTTGTTTCCTCCAGAATTTGGCGCCGCAGCCTAGAGCGGAATTCGTTCGGTTGGAATCGCCCGGTCGCTCCCGGCGAGCCGGATTCCACCCACAGAAGCGCCCGCTTATCCCCGAATTGCACAGGCCGGACCCCGACTGATCGCGCTCAGACTACCGCCGAATCGAGATTCCTGGGGATAAGCCGGCGGACCGCGTTGACTCCGGCATCGAGTCCTGCACACTTTATCTAGCTGTTCTGGCGCTTAAGGAGGGCTAGATATGGTGTGGAACTCGGAAACGATAGATCAACTCAAGGCCCAATGGTCGCAAGGCATGTCGATCACCCAGATCGGCAAGAATCTTGGCACGACCCGCAACGCGGTGGTCGGCAAGGCGCACCGCCTCGGCCTGGAAAAACGCGACAGCCCCATTGTCCGCTCGGCCACGCCCAAGCCGGCGGTGCAGGCCCCGGTGGTGCAGCCCGAGCGCCAGCCACTGGTGGCGCACAACGGACCGCGCTGCAAATGGCCGGTGGGCGACCCGAAAAGCTCCAATTTCCGGTTCTGCACCGGGCCGGCGCTGGACGGTTATCCCTATTGCCGCGAGCACTGCGCCGCTGCCTATAGCGGCTGGGCCGCCGAGGAAAAGCGCTCGGCCTGATCCGCGACCCGGCCGCCCTACCCTTCGGCGGTCGTGTCGCTCCCGGCATGGTGTCTCTTGAAACCGCCATGCCGGGACGGCTTCGTGCCCGCCTGTCCTGAAGCGAGGAGAATGCCAGCATGCCAAAGGCGGAATGGAACGGCGCGGTGCTGGCGCAGTCCGACGACACAGTGGTGGTGGAAAACAACCACTACTTCCCTGCGGTCGCGCTCGACAAGGCGCGCTTCGTGCCGAGCGATACGCAAACCACCTGCGCGTGGAAAGGCATCGCGCACTATTACTCCGTGGTGGTCGATGGCAAGACCAACAAGGACGCGGCTTGGTTTTACCCGGACCCCAAGCCGGCGGCGAAGGAGATCAAGGGCCGCGTCGCCTTCTGGAAAGGCGTCAGCGTCGTCTAGCGGACGTTGTAGGGAATTTCGCCCGACTTCAGTTTGCCGAAATAAACCGCCGCCGCCGCCATTTGCGCCGCGCGCGGACCGGCCGGCGGGGCAGAGGGCGGGAAGAAGCCTTCGCTATCGATGCCACGCACCAGATTTACATGCATGTCCGGCGCGGAGCGCTGTTTGGTGCGGGCGCCGATGTAGGACAGCGCGATGCCAATGCGCGGCGCATCGGTGTCGTTGGCGCCGGACGCATGCACCACCATGCCGTGGTGCAGCGAGAACTGGCCGGCCTTCAGCAGCATCGGCTCGGCGCTGGCGGCCTCGGCCTCGGTCACTGCGAACTGGATGCCGGCGGAGAGCAGGCTGGATGCATCGGCCGAAGCGGCGGCGGCGCGCGAGCCCTGCTTCTGCGTGCCAGGCACCACGCGGACGCAGCCATTGCCTTCATGCACGTCGGACAGGCCGACCCAGGCGGTGATCGCCTCTTCCGGCGCCAGGTTCCAGTGCGGCACGTCCTGGTGCCACGGCACATGGCCGGGGCCGGGAAACTTCACGAACGCCTTGCTCTTCCACAGGAACAGGTGGGGGCCGAGCAGGGATTCGACGGCGTCGAGGATGGCGGGATGGCGGCCCAGCCGGTCGGCCCAGTCCAGCACCGCATGCAGGTTGATGAAATGCTTGTACAGGCCTTCATCGAGCTCGCCATACAGCGCCATGACGCCGGCCTTGGCATCCGCCAGCTCCGCCGCGTTCAGCGCGGCCAGGCCTGTGACATAGCCCTTGGCGTCGAATTGCGCGCGCTGCGCGGCATCGAGCGACCCGGTCATAACGAAATTACAGTCCGGCCGCCTTGGGGTCGGCAAAGTGCACGATCTCCACGCGATAGCCGTCCGGCCCGGTGACGAAGAACAGGACGGCGCCGCCGCGCGCGCCCGGTCGCGGCGGGCCATCGACGTCGTAGCCGGCGGCGGTGATCTTGCGGTACCAGTCATGCACCTCGTCGATGCTGGCGCAGACCAGTTCCAGAATCGCGGCATCCGGCGCCGGCTTGCGTCCCGCCCTCGCCGTGACGCCGAAGAACGACGTGTCGGTAATGCGATACAACCTGGCGTCGCCGGCATCGACGGCGACCGGCAGGCCGAGCACACCGCGATAGAACTCGTCGGCGGCGGTGAGGTTCTTGGTGGCGAAGAATGTAAACGTGTGGGTGAAGGGCATGCGAACTCCTACATCGAAGCGAAGCGTTTCTGGTGGTGGTCGGCGCTGCCGAACAGGGTGTCGATAATCATCAGCCGCTTCATGTAATGGCCGACGGGCAGTTCGTCGGACATGCCCATGCCGCCATGCAACTGCACCGCCTGCTGGCCGACGAAGCGGCCGGAGCGGCCGATCTGCACCTTGGCGGCGGCCACGGCGCGGGCGCGCTCCTTCGGCGCGGCGCCCAGCTTGAGATTGGCGACGATGGCCATGGTCTTGGCCTGTTCCAGCGCGATCATCATGTCGACCATGCGGTGCTGCAACACCTGGAAATCGGCGATGGCGCGGCCGAACTGCTTGCGCTGTTTCGTGTAGGCGAGCGTGTCGCGGTGCAGGACGGTCATGCAGCCCACCGCCTCGGCGCACATTGCCGCCATGGCGCGGTCGGCAACCTCCTCGACGATAGGCAGGGCCGCGTCCTTCGGCCCTAGCACGTCGTCGGCACCAAGCGTTACGCCATCGAACGTAACGTCGGAGGCGCGGCGATGATCGACGGTGCGATAGTCGCGCCGCTGCACGCCGGGCGCATTGGCGGCGACCAGGAACAGGCTGATTCCGCTCTTGTCGCGCTGGTCGCCCGAGGTGCGGGCGACAACGACCAGCCAGTCGGCGGTGGCGGCGTTGCCGACGACGATCTTCTTGCCGCTCAGCATGAAGCCGGCGCCGTCGGCTTTGGCCGTGGTGGCGACATCGTGCAGGTCGTAGCGGGCCTGCGGCTCGGCGAAGGCAAAGGCCAGTTGCAGCTTGCCCTCGGCAAGGCCGGCCAGCAGCGCCTGTTGCGCGGGATTGCCGGCGAGTTCGAGCAGGCTTTTACCGACCACGGCGGTCCATAGATAAGGCTCGGCAACCAGGCCCCACCCCAGCCCCTCCATGATGATCATCTGTTCGACCGCGCCACCGCCGAGGCCGCCCATGCCTTCCGGCACGGCCACGCCGAGCCAGCCGAGTTCGGCCATTTCCGCCCAATTTGCCGGCGCGAAGCCCTGTTCGGTCGCCACCAGCTTGCGCCAGGTTTCGAACGAATACTTCTCGCGCAGCCAGCGCTCGACACTGTCGGCGAGCAGCTTCTGCTCGTCGTTGTACTGGAAATCCATGTCGTATCTCCCCGTCCCGGCTTCTAGAGGCCGAGTACCATTTTCGCGATGACGTTGCGCTGAATCTCGTTCGAGCCGCCGTAGATGGTGGCGGCGCGAAGATAGAGATGCGTACCGACAAGACCGCGCGCGTTGGCCGGGCCGAGCGGCGGTAGGTTGGAGCCGGGCTGCGGCATCTCGTAGGGGCTGGCGTAGTAGCCCAGCGCCTCGACCGCCAGTTCGTTGATGGTCTGCTGGATTTCCGAGCCCTTGATCTTCAGCATCGACGCCTCGGGGCCCGGGCCGCGCCCGCCCTGCTCGTCGGCCAGGACGCGGAGGTTGGTGTATTCCAGGCTCATCAGGTCGATCTCGACCGCCGCCAGCTTGTCGCGGAAGGTGCCGTCGTCGATCAGCGGGCGGCCGTCGCACAATTCACCACGCGCCAGTTCCTTCAGGCGCAGCACCCGGCGCTTGGAATCCGCCACCGCCGCAATCCCGGTGCGCTCGTTGCCCAGCAGGAACTTGGCATAGGTCCAGCCCCGGCCTTCCTTGCCGATCAGGTTTGCCTTGGGAACGCGGACATTGTCGAGGAACACCTCGTTGATGCTGTGGCCCTCGTCAATGGTGACGATCGGGCGAACAGTGATCCCCGGCGTCGCCATGTCGATCAGGATGAACGAGATGCCCTCCTGCGGCTTGGCGGCGGGGTCGGTGCGCACCAGGCAGAACATCATGTTCGCGAAATGCGCCTGGGTGGTCCAGATCTTGTGGCCGTTGACGACGTAATGGTCGCCGTCGCTTTCGGCCCGCGTCTTCAGCGAGGCGAGGTCGGAGCCCGAGCCGGGCTCGGAATAGCCCTGGCACCACCAATCGTCGGAGGCGAGGATACGTGGCAGATACTTCGCTTTCTGTTCGGGCGTGGCGAAGGTGTAGATGACCGGCCCGACCATGGAGAGCCCGAACGGCGACAGGTGCGGCGCGTCGGCCAGGCAGCACTCCTCGTCGAAAATATAGCGCTGGGTCGGCGTCCAGCCGGTGCCGCCATATTCCCTGGGCCAGTTCGGCGCGACCCAGCCCTGGCGGTGCAGAATCTTCTGCCACGCCACATAGTCGTCCTTGGCCAGATGCTCCAATGTCGCCACCTTGGCGGCGATTGCCGGCGGCAGGTTGGCGCGGACGAAGCCGCGCACCTCGGCACGAAATTTCTCGTCGTCGGCGCTGTAGTCGAGATTCATGTTTCCGCCCCGTCCTATTCTCAGTCGTCGTCGCGCGGTTCCGGCCCCATGAGCTGGTTGATCATGGCGCGAAGCTGCATGAGGTCGGCCTTCGACATCTGGCGCGACAGCACGGTCTGTTCGTTCAGCGCGATGGCGACGGAATAGCCGCCGCTTATCTTGCTGATCTTGATCGGCAGTTCGTAACGATCCATCGGCATCCCCTTCGGCCCCATCCGCCTTGGGGCCTGGCGCGAATAATGGCGCAAAACCCGCCCGAAGGGATGGCCGAATTTCGTCGCCCTGACGCTACGGAAGCGCCGCGCCGGTACGGCGGCGGCTAGTCGATCTCCACCAGCCAGATCTCCCCTTTGCCGCGCTGGTCGGTGTCGGGACGGTGGCGGATCACGAGCCCCGCGAGGGCCCGCCCGTCCTCGCGCCAGGCGCTGTCTGCCGCCACCTGGAAATCGGCCTCGCGGTGGTGCCTGTGCCCTTGCTGATGGAAATAGGTGAGCCGCCGTTGCCCGCCTCCATCCGGTCGCATCAGCCAGAACTCGGTCTGCAGTTCGAATGGCCGGGTAGAGAATTTCAGGCCGCGTGAGGAGATGAAGGCGATACGCCCGCCATCGGGCGAAAAGATCGCGTGTTCGTCCCAGTCGCGTGGTTCGTGGGTAAGCTTGCGGGTCGTCCCGCTCGCCACATCGAAGGTGTAGATTTTCAGGCCGCGCTCCACATCGCTCGAGAATATGAGGCCAAGCCCATCGGGCGAAAAGCCGTGGGTTTCGTAGAAAGCGCCGCCCCGGCCCGCCAGCAGCGGAGTCATGGTGCGAATGTTCTCCAGCCTGGGTATGGCGCCGTCGTCGCGAAAATCCGCGAGCCTGATTACCCAGGAGCCGAACGGCTTGCTGCCGCTGCCCGTCCGCTCCGCCCAGGTGATTTGCCGGCCATCGCTGGAGAAGTGGGGATGCAAGATGCCCCGCGCTTCACGATCAAGGGACACGGGCAGATCGACCAGCTTCCAGAAGCGCGTCGCGGCGGCGTCCATCACCCACAGATCGTTGAAGATGCCGGCGCCGGGTTCGCTGGTTTTCTGGAACTGTTTGGGGATGCCGGCCTTCTGGGCCTGAAAGGCGATCCATCGTCCGGAGGGGTGCCATGCGGGCTGGCCCGTATGAAAACCGGGAAGTTCCCGCCGGCCCGCCGTCAGGCTGACCTGACCGGCGCCATCGGGTCGCATCGTCCAGAGCTGGAAGTAGCCGTCCGCGCCCTTGCGGTCGAAGACAATCAAGCCCTCGGGCTGACGCAGCCAGTCGAGATGACCGCCATCGTCCGTCAGAAGAGTAAGCCGTCCTTCCTGGGCCGACGCGGGCATGCCGATCAGGAACGCGGCGACGAGCGCGGCCAAGCGTATCATTTTTCCCCCGACGCAACGGGCCTCCAGCCATCGCGGACTTTGACGCATTGCTGTGGCGCCGACAAGCCGGTGTCGATGCGGCGCTGCGTGCATGGACCGGCACGGGTTGACAGAACGGACCGTGGCGCTACTTTCCGCCCCAGGCACGGGGTGCTTTCGTCATCGTTCGGGTGGCGGAGGCTGAGAACACACCCGTCGACTTGATCTGGGTAATGCCAGCGAAAGGACAGCCGCATGAGCCACGCCGCCATCTGGGATTCCATCTGCCGCCTGCGCGCCACGGCGCCGCTGGTGCACAACATCACCAACTATGTCGTGATGAACAACACCGCTAACGCCCTGCTGGCCATCGGCGCCGCGCCGGCCATGATCCACGCCGCCGAGGAGGTCGAGGATTTCGTGGCCATTTCCGGCGCGCTGGTGGTGAACCTCGGCACGCTGTCACCCGCCTGGGTCGCCGGCATGCGCCTGGCGGCGTTGCGCGCCAATGCCGCCGGGGTGCCATGGGTGCTGGACCCCGTGGGCATGGGCGCGACACGGTATCGAAGCCAGGTTGCCGCCGACCTCATGGCGCTGAAGCCCGGCGCGGTGCGCGGCAACGCGTCGGAAATCATGGCGTTGGCGGGCGCCAACGCAACAACAAGGGGGGTCGATTCCACGGCCTCTTCCGACGATGGACTGCACGCCGCCAGGGCGCTGGCAGCCGTCACCGGCGGCGTGGTCGCGATGACCGGCAAGACGGACTACGTCACCGATGGCACCAAGGTTCGCGCCGTGCATAACGGCGATGCGTTGATGGCGCGCGTCACCGGCATGGGCTGTACCGCGACCGCGCTGACGGGTGCGTTCATGGCCATCGAGGCCGATGCCTTGCTGGCCGCCACTCACGCGCTGGTCGTGCTGGGTGTGGCCGGTGAAATGGCGGCGGAGAAGGCGGCCGGTCCGGGCAGTTTCCAGATGCACTTGCTGGATGCCCTGCACGCCCTGGACGAGGCCGCGTTGCAAAAGCGCGCCCGCGTCGAATGAGCAGGAACTTCGATCCGACGCTGTGCCTGGTGCTGGGGCCGGACGAGTGCGCCGATGTGGTGGCCACGGCGCTGACCGCCGTGGCCGATGGCGTCACGATGGTGCAACTGCGCTGGAAGGACGCCGCGCGGGATGAACTGGTGGCCTTGGCCCGAAGGCTGGTCGTCGCCCTGCCGGTGCCGGTGCTGGTCAACGACGACGGCGCGGCGGCGCAGGCGGCGGGCGCCGCGGGGTGCATGTCGGGCAAGGCGACATGACCCCGGCGGCGGCGCGGGCGATGCTGGGGCCGGATGCGATCGTCGGCCTGTCCATCGAGACGGCGGCGCAATTGCACACGATTGACGCCAATGTGGATTATGTCGGCCTTGGCCCGCTGTTCGCGACCGACACCAAGCCCGACCATTCGCCGCCGCTGGGCGTGGCCGGCTTCGTCGCCATCCGGCGCCGCATCGCCGTTCCGGTCATGGCGATCGGCGGGGTGAAGGCCAGCCATGCCACCGACCTGCGCCGCGCCGGCGCGGACGGGCTGGCCGTGGTTTCGGCTATCACCGCCGCGCCCGACGCGCGCGAAGCCGCCGCGTCGCTCCGCCTGGCCTTCGCATGATCCCGAACGTACTCAGCATCGCCGGCTCCGATCCCTCGGGCGGCGCCGGCATCCAGGCCGATTTGAAAACCTTCGCCGCGCTGCGCGTGCATGGTTGCGCCGTGCTGACCGCGCTGACCGCGCAGAACACCGAGGGCGTGACCGGCGTTCACGCGGTGCCGCCGGCCTTCATCGCGCAGCAGATCGACACGCTGTTCGCCGATGTGGCGATTGCAGCCGTCAAGATCGGCATGGTCGGCACGGCCGGGGGCAGCGACGCTGTGGCGGCGTGCCTGGAGCGGCACCGGCCGCCGGTGGTCGTGCTGGACCCGGTCATGGTGGCGAAGTCCGGCGATTCCCTGCTGGCCGCCGATGCCGTCGCAGCCTTACGCCGCCGGCTGATCCCCTTGGCCACGGTGCTGACGCCGAACCTGGAGGAAGCCGCCGTGCTGCTGGACGAGCCCATGATCGACCATGCCAGCGACATGCCCGACCTGGCCCGTCGGCTGAAGGCTTTGGGTCCGGCATTCATCTATGTTAAGGGCGGCCACCTTGGCGGTACCACCAGCCCGGACCTGGTGTTCGATGGCATCGCGATGCTTGAACTGCCGGGGCCGCGCATCGCCACCCGCAACACCCATGGCACCGGCTGCACCCTGTCTTCCGCCATCGCGGCGCTATTGGCGCAGGGCGGCGACCCATGGACCGCGTTCCGCGCCGCCAAGGACTACATTTCAGGCGCTCTCGCCCACGCCGATGAACTTTCCGTCGGCCGTGGCCACGGCCCGGTGCATCACTTCCACGCGCTGTGGTGATCAGTCGCCGGCGAGCTTCAGTCCGACAATGCCCAATGCGATGAGTCCAATGCAGGCGAGGCGCAGCGGCGCGGCGCTTTCGCCCAGGGTGAGAATCCCGACAATGGCGACGCCGACCGCGCCGATGCCGGTCCAGACAGCGTAGCCGGTGCCAACGGGAATGGTGCGGATGGCATAGGCCAGCAGCACCACGCTGATCACCATCAACACGATGGTGATGGCGCTGGGCCACAGGCGGGTCCAGCCATCGGTATGCTTCAGGCCGATGGCCCAGCCGATTTCCGCCAGCCCGGCCAGAGCCAGGGCGATCCATGCCAGCATGCGCAACCCCTGTCGTTTCCTGGCCCCCGCCCTATCATGGCGACATGGATGAGAAAACCACCTTCGATCCGGCGGCGGCGGGCTGGCGCCCCAACCAGCCCGGCGCCGGTGGCTACGAGGACCGCATCGGGCCGACTTGGAAAAAGCCTGGCGCCGACGGCCGCTGGCGTTACGGCTTCCTGGCCATGGCGCACCACATCAACATTCAGGGCGTCGTGCATGGCGGCATGCTGCTGTCGTTCGCCGACGATTCCCTGGGGCAGACGGTTTGGCGGGCGGTGAACAAGCGGCCCTGCGCAACTATCAGCCTGAACGGCAATTTCGTCGGCCCGGCAAAGCTGGGCGACTGGGTCGAGGCGGAGACCGAAATTGTCCGCCACGGGCGCGCGATGATCTTCTGCCAGGCCCGGCTTTACGTCGGGGAAAGAACGGTGTTCAACGCCGATGGCATCTGGAAGCTTTTGGGGGTGGATTGA
>Ga0163144_10028645_pt1 | contig 10727 bp, 8 predicted proteins | sample OliLak19BULKMAT1_FD_123175 | JGI IMG/M metagenome (GOLD analysis project Ga0163144, IMG submission 123175) | Freshwater microbial mat bacterial communities from Lake Vanda, McMurdo Dry Valleys, Antarctica - Oligotrophic Lake LV.19.BULKMAT1 | ecosystem: Environmental > Aquatic > Freshwater > Lake... | reverse complement strand
CGCCTTCGTCGGCGTAGACGTACTTCTCGGGGATGCCTGCGGCCGCGATCGCGTCGCGCTGCAGGGCGGAATTCTGTTCCGTGGTGCTGGTGCGTATGTAGGCGAACGTGCTCACACCGCTGAGGCTAACAAGTCATCTCTCATTACTTGGAGATTTGAGACAACCTTCTGAGACTCGACGCCCGGGCGTGTCGTCGGCTCAGCGCGGGGTCTCAATAGACGATCGTTTTTGGATACTGCCGCCCTTCGCTTCGTGGTGCGGTGTGGTCGCCCTCATGGTGCGGGGGCCGTCCACGCCAGAGCACCGCCTCGATAGAAGCGGACGGCGGCGCCGAGAAGGTCCGACAAAGCGAACCGATTCCGATCGCTCACCGATTCATGCCAGCCCTTTGTCGTCCGCGATTGTTCGACCGTTTCTGCGAAGCGCTCGCGCCCGATGCACACCAAAGCCACTCATCAGAATCCGAACCGACGGAGTGCACGAGGGCGGATCGAACGCCGCCCCATGCCGAGCGCGTCAGTATTATGAGCACATGACACTGGGCCGTTTTCCGATCAATGGAGACTCCGCAAATGATTGAGACGGACTCGGCGCCGCAGCTGCGCCACGCTCGACGATCCACGCCTCTTTTGCTGAAAATGGGCGCGATAGCGGGCATCTTGTTTGGAGCAGTCACCGGTTGCGCGGCCGGTGGTGCTTCTGCTCCTGAACGAACGCCAAGGGCATCGGCCACTGCATCACCCGATGCGACCGAGCCTCTGGTTGAACGTTTCGAAGGAACCGACTTCGAACGCACTGACCCACTTCCCGCCGAGCTGGAAGTAGCTGACCAGGCAACTCCAGCCGAATTCGCGTTACTTCCAAAGTCTGAGCAGCTCAGATGGGCGACCTGGGCGGGGCAATACAAAGAAGACTTTGTGGCGTACTTCCACTCTCTTGGCACAGAGCCAAGCGACGCGCCGTACACGCTCACCGCCAATAGTGATGCTCTGGCTCTGATAGTTGACAGGAGCTATCAGCAACGAATTGCGGCCAACTTCGGCATGGGCAGTCCAACCACCATCCAGACCAACGGACCTATCAACAGGCAGATGGTTGAGAAGTACCTGACTGCATTCACCGTTGCCAGCGATGACGCCCGCGACAAAATCAGCGAATTCGCGAGCAACGCCGGCGACAGCAGTGGTCAGGCACTCAACGTAGTCCAACAATTTAGGCTTGGTCTGTACTCCACTACCGGGCAGATATCTGCTTCTCAGGATTTCGTTTCGATCTCTAACCGCATGGTCGTCGACGGGGAGTCGATCCCATGTTTCCGCGTAAGTTGGACGGCTGCGGACGGAAGTTCGACCAGTGATTTCAACATTGGTGCGTACTCGACGGTGGATTACAAGAACCAACCGATCGTGGTCGCAATGGTCTCCTACTAATCGCGTCCTAGCCGTATCGGAATGAAGCACGAGCGGCAGAAGCCGTCGTTTGCGAGTAGCTCGAGCGGTAAGGGCGTGACCCGCGAGACTTGGCCTCCGTGATCTGTGGAGTTTGTCGGTGATTGGCGGCGTTCTCTGATCGCTCGCCATCACGGCCCGAGTGGTGGAGAAGATTACTCAGTGAGACTTCGAGACCTTCTATAGAACGTGGCGCGGGACATGCCGAAATCGCGGGCGACCTGCGCTGCAGGCTCTCCGGACTCAACGAGGCGCATCGCACTTCGAACTTGGCTGTCGGTGACACGACGGGGTCGGCCGCCGAGGTCTTTGCCGGCGGCGCGTCGTTTGCTGATTGAGTCGATGATGCGTTCGCTTTTGATGTCGTGTTCCATCTGAGCCAATGCCGCCATGATGGTGAACAGCATCGATCCCATGGGTGTGGCTGTGTCGACGTCGCCGCCGCCGAGGTTCAGCACGCGCAAGCCTGCGCCGCGGCCGCGGAGCGCTTGGGCAAAGTCGAGCATGTTCTGAGTCGAACGTCCGAGGCGGTCCAGGGTGGTGATGGCGAGCGTGTCGCCAGTTTCGATCGCGTTGAGCGCGCGATCGAACTGCGGTCGTGACGCACGAGCGCCCGAGACGCCCTGATCGACATACAGGTCATCGCGCCTTACGCCGGCAGTAAGGAGGTCGGCTACTTGCCGATCCGTGGACTGTAGGCGAGTCGATACGCGGGCGTATCCGATCAGCTTTGTCACTGCGCTCCAGGTGTCTGATAACTAAGGGTCAGTACCTAGAGTCAAACATACTGTTACGACACATAGTTATAAGAATCGCCGACCCCGAAACTCCGCCCCTCGCGATTCCCGAATCGGATGCTGATCGAGACGCCTCATATCTCTAGGGATACGACACACTGAGATTGCAAAGCGCCGCCCACGCGCTCGTCCGTAAGGCACCCGGTCATCGGGCTTAATGTCGGGACACCTAAACGGCGATCCTCCGAGCAACAGCAACTCGATCCCTATGAGTGCAGGGATGCGTCCGCTTACCGTCCCGCTTACGGGTACGCAAGTGCGTGCACCGTGCCATAGTGTGCCTGTGCCCAACCGCTATGGAGATGATCTGTCTCAGCTCCAGGAGATAAACCTCCTTCAGGAGTCAGATTCTGCGAAGCATCTGCTTGCCTACGGTATCCGGACTCTGCGGACGGCGGCGTTCATTGAGACCACGCGCGATCCGATCATGACGATGCTTTCCATAGGCGTTGAGAAGATGCTGAAGCTCGGGCTGGGCCTCCTGTACGTCGAAGAAAACCGACTGTGGCTTCCTGCCCGTGTCCTCAAGATTGATTATCGACACGACCTCATCAAGATGGAATCCCTGTTGCGCGAAGCGATCCGCGTTAACGTAGATCGAGCCACACACGCCCATTATGTCAACCAGGCGCTGGCGGCCGTCGATGACAATCCTGCGTGGCCGCCCCTAGTCTCTGCCCTGAATCGATACGGGCAGGAAGGCCGCTTCTACTACCTCGATGCCCTCGCTGAAAACCCGCAGCCGGAGGAGAGCCCACAGACGTTCTGGGATTCAGCGGAGAAAGCGGCCCTTGATAGCGACACGGAACTACACGGCCTCTTTCAGAGAATGCTGGGTGATGTTTCGCTTTCTGACGACTTTTACCGGTCTCTAAACGCTCGTATGGCAGAAGGCTTGCAACGCTTCTGGGATCTGGTGACCATGGCCGCCATTCAGGGCGTGCTTGGCGAACGCGGCAAAGCCTGGGGCCTTGACTTCAAGACAGTCGGGCGTCAGGTCGCTGGCGATTGAGCACTGCCGACGCCCGGATATGGATCGGCTATCGACACGACCGCTATCCCTCGGAAACGAACCGTCTGAGCTTGGGGTTTTCGAACCCACCCCAGCCGTTGTAACGAACACCCTCGCGCAAAGCTGCTTTATCAAGGCGCTGATAAACGGCCCTGAGAGCGTCGGTGGTTCCGGGGAAGAGAGGCTCTTCGCAATTGAGAGTGTAGGAGGGGTTGGCGCGACGCGAGGACCTCGATATCGAGTTGGCACTGGCGGAGGGTGCTGCTCTGCTCGCAGAACGAAGCCCGCCTGCGAGATCCCGCGCGAGCATTCGAAAGACAGCGACCTCTGGGCGAGGGCGACAACTCCCACTTGCACAAGGTAGCTGCGACTGCCGACTTCGTTCGCAATCCGCCGGGGGGCTACATCTGTCTTCTGATAATCGGGAGGTGCGATTCGATTTGAGGCTCGTTATCCGTCCTACCCGAGTGATACGCCCAGCGATCTCGATCCGCATGTCTTGCGACCTAAGATTGACCCATTCGTAGCTGGAGACCCCCACCGAAACCCCACAACCTGCACGCCGCGCCACCACCGTCACCAACCTGCGCTAACCCACCCCGGCAAGTTCGATGAGCAACCCTCGGGAAATCCCGAGCGACGTCAGCACAGATAATGTCTGTTGGCGACCGAAAGCCTCGGACGATGAAAAACCAATAATACACTTGGTGCTATGCGATCCCAAGGAGCTCACGTGGAGCGTGATCGGACCGCCCCCGCCCATTCGCCAGCCGCCGGCCGCGTCGCCAAGTCCACAGCTATTCGATCGGGTGACATCAGTCAGCGGCAGAATGACCCGTTTCAACTACTCCTGTTGCGCGCCGCCACCGTGCTCCACGGTCGTGCGAGAACCGTCGAAGCCGGCAGGTGGACATTGGCTGTTCTCGTGGGAGCCGGCACAGTTGCGGCTCTCGCGTTCGTGGAAGCGCAGGCGGTCGCGGCCGCGCTCGCGGCCGTCTACGCGGTCGGCGGTGAACTCGTAGCAACGCTGTTGCAGAGGCGTCTCAGCATCAAAGCTGCGCTAGTGCAGGAGCAGTTCGACACCTCACTCTTCGGCCTTGAATGGACCGCCGACCGACCTCCCATCGCAGTGGCCGAGCTCGCCCTGCTCGCTTCCAGGTATCGCGGCGCAGACGAGCAACTACGCGACTGGTACTTCGATGTCAGCTCGATCCCCGAGCCGATGGCGGGCGTCCTGTGCCAGCGTCAAACGCTGACATGGGACTTGGAACTTCGCCAGGACTGGATGTGGCATCTGACCGCAGGCATCGCTGGGTACCTGGCCGCCATCTATGTCGTCGGGCTGGTCCTCGGGATGAGCGTCGCGATGTTCTCCATCTGGCTCGTCGCACCGGCGCTTCCCGCCCTCGTCGCCCTCGCGTCGTCGATCCTCCAGCATCGAGATTCGATCTCAACGCGTCATCGGGCCTTGTGGCTTCTCGACCGGGCGCTGAACTCTGCCTCGGCAGCCGAGTTGGGTGCGGTCTCCCAGACGGTGCAAACTGCGATCTTCTCCAGCCGGTGCGCTGCGCCGAGAGTTCCTAACCGATTCTTTCAAGGACGCCGTGCAGCCCTTGAACTCGGCGCCGAGATCGAAGCAGACGCGCTGCGGGCGCGGTGGGGCCGCCCGTGACTGCGTGGCAGCCGGAGGACTACTTCCTCCGAAATCTGTTCTGTCCTCCGCAGAATATTCAGCAGGTCTTAGATGCTGAGCGAGAGCGACTGGGGCTTCCGTGGCTGATCCTTTTCACGGTGGGTCCCGCCACCCCCCTCCGCTCGCTGGTGTTCGTTTCTTCTGCACGGGTCGGGTTCGCCGACCACATCCGGGACGGGGTAGGGCGGCAGTCGCTCGTGGGACAAAGCGCGCTTCTACGTTCCGAGAGCGCGGCGGTCACGGCATTCTTCGAGAGCATCGTCCCGGATGAGCTCATTGAAGTAGTGCGGAGCGCCGACGTCGACGTTCCGCCCGAATCGCTCGCCGTATGGATAGTCGTGCCTGCCGGTCTCAACGAGCGGATCAGAGAGAGCGCTTTGCGGGATCTCCTTCTGATGGTGAACGCCACCGCGATCGCGAATACGCGACGCGACCACTACGTAACGGCGCTCATCAGCGACATCCGCCGCGATCCGTCGGAATCGGCGGATCGGCCGAACATCGAGGCAATGCTGAAGCTCGCGAGCGCCGTAGTCCCTCAGACCCAAGCGGCGTTCTACGACTTCGATCCGAGCAACGGGCGGCTCAATAGAGTCGCGGTCAGCGTGATGAGCCGACCGGCGTTCGTCCGATCTATTCTTATCGCGGCCGCTGATACTGCCGACGTGACCATCGAAGCAACCATCGTGAAAGCGTTTCTCGAGAATCAGGCGGTGCTTTCTCAGGATCGCATGGCCCCGCACGTCGCAGCATGGGTGGCCATTCCGGTCCCAGCAGCGCCTTACGGTCGGCGGCAAGCCAACCTCGGGGTAATCGCAGTCCGCCGCAGCGACCTCCAGGCCGACACGACCTTTAGCCTCTTCGAACTCACGCTCCTCAGAAACGTCGCCCTGCGGTTGGCCTTCGAGATGACGCTCGCTCGCGCGGACTCTTTTGGCGACGAGGTGAGCCGACTGACCGGCTCCATCGCGTCTCGTCGTGATCCCGCCGCGCCCGATCTTCGAGGCTTGCAACGCGGCTTCGGCTGGGATTTTCTTGGCCCCATCGACGACCTGCAACTCCTCGCTGAGCACGCGCGGACGTTCACGCGCAGCAATAGCGTCACGATCCGCGCGCTCGTACCGGTCGCGAATGGTGGACCCGGGGATTTCGCTCTGGAACGCTTGGTGGCTTCGCCGCCGAAGCGAATCGATGACCGTCTTCCTACATTGTCGCTCTCGAAGGCACTTGCCCCGGATTCGGCCCACGTGTACGCGGCCGTCACAAACAAGCTGGTGAATATCTTCGATCTCGAGATCCCGGTAAAGCGCCAAGTGCCCGGCCTCAGGAGCGTGCAGCGCGTCAGACGACGTGGAAAAATCCGATCGGAGGTTTGTGCTCCCATCGTTGTGGACGGCCTCGTCGTCGCTACACTGAATCTCGAGAGTGTCACTCCGCACAATTACGACGAGAAATTGGCGATGATCCGCTCATACGCCGCTCTTGCGGGTCTGGCGATCACATCTCAGCGCAGGTCGACCGTCAGCGAACTCTCCGAACGTCTGGCAAGGCTTAGAATCGGCAATCACGAATCCCGCACCGCTGCGGCGGTGTTTTCGCAGCTCGAGCATGCAGGCGATCTCACCCCGGTCCAGGCCACGCACCTTCGAAAGCTCGAGTCGATCATCTTTGGGTCGGAAGCCCGACGCTCCGAGCGGCGCTTCTCTGACACAGGCACCGTCCCCGTGCGCGCACTGCTCGAGGCGCGTGCCGACGAGCAGAAGACGAGGTCGAGGGCGACGTTTGCGATCTCACGACACGTACGAGTCGACCCGAAGACGGCTGCAGCCTTGGACGAAGCGATCGAGGAGATTCTCCTCAACCTCCACAAGTACTCTCCGACCCCCATCACCTACGAGTTCCGCTCGGCGAGATTCCGCTTGGGCGCACAGCCCTATCTCGTGGTTTCGGTCATGGGGCCGGTGGGGGACACGCCATCCGCGAGCCTGCTCTCGCGAATGTACCGCGTGCCGATCGAGGACTTGGATGGAGATATCCCTCATCTCGGAGCGTTCTCCGTCGGCGAAGCCATCCGCAGCATCGGAGGCGATGTCTACGCTTTGCTCCACGACGACCTGGTCCTGGAGACCAGGATACTGATCCCAAAGACAACCCGGAGGTCCATGTGATACCCATCCGCATCCTGGTCGGCGACAACGAGGAGCTGATCCGTACGTGCGCCGAGCTGGAGCTGGCCAAGCTGGGCAAGAGCGTGGTGGTGGATACCGCGACCGACCACGAGGAGGCGATCGCGCTGGTGCGTGAGCGTTTCTACGATATCGCGTTCGTAGACCTCATGTTTGACTCGAATGATGAGAACCCATACGGCAAACTCGTTCTCGCCGAGCTGAGCCGGGTTTCAGCTGGGTGCGTGCAAGTGTTGATGACCCGGCACGCCCGCACCCAGGGCACGACGATCGTGGGTGCCCTCACTGCCAACGAAGTGGTGCCAATCATGATCCTGAAAGGTGACACGGAGTACTTCGCCGACACAGTGAAGCGAGTCTTCGCAGACCGGCTCGCACAGAACTGGATCCTTCCCGACATCGCAGAACTCGCGGGCCAGGTCCAGTCCAAGAGTCGTCGTATTGCTGGCCTGAAAGACGGCACGATCGAGCACGAGATACTCCGTGTGTTGTTTGGGATCTTCGACGAGCCGGCGAGTATTTCGCTTCTCAATGGCGGAGCTCGCGTAACGCTGCTTCCGCTCAACCCCGGCCAGAGCGAATCGTCGGTGTCGCAGGCCCAACTCAGTTACGGGATCGATCCACGGGGCCAAGAGATACTCGGAATCCGCTGCTTCCTCAAGGTTGGCCCGCGCTCCAAGATCCTCGAAGAAGTCCGGCGGTTCAATGGCCTCGTCCGGATGGGTGTGCCTTCCGAGTTCCGCGTCGAGATGATCGGTTGGGCCGGCGCTGACGCACTGGCGGGGGTGTGCTACTCGTTCGCGGGCGCGGGCAGCGACCAGGACATTCGGTCCTTTGACGATCTCGTCCGCAACGATGACACGGGCCGCGCGATATCGATCGTGCACCGACTCTTCGACCCTGACAAGAAGAGCTGGGACGGCGTTGTCGGCAATCCGGCCAAGCTCCGCAGCTATTACGAGAGCCTCCACGACCACACAGACCTGGCCGTATGCACGGGGAAGATGGCAGCTTACGTCGACAAGCATCTCTCCGGAAAGATAAATGATAGGGACCAGTACGTCATCACAGGGTCGAGCCCGGTGCAGATTCCGTCGGAAGCCGACCTGGGTCGGGGGCTGTTCACGCGTAATCGTTCGACGTGCCTCGTCCACGGTGATCTCCATGGCGGAAACCTGCTCATCGGCCCTCACGACTCGGTTTCGATGATCGACTACGCCACCGTCGGGATCGGCCCTCGGTTCGCGGATGCCGCAGCTCTCGGCGCGAGCGTCCGCTTGCAGCAGAAGTATGGAACTAATCTGAACGACGACCAGCTATTCGACGACCTCCTCAACGCCGAGCGCGCGTTGCTACGACGTGATCCGCAGGCGAGCGCGGCATACGCGACAAACCCGTGGTTCCCGATCGCGCAGGAAATCGCTGAGGCCGCGCTCGTCAATGTCGTCGGCCGCGGCGGCGACGTGACCGAAGGCCTTCTGCAGGAGCTCGCCGTTACCCAGTGGGCCTACGCGGTGAACAGTTTCGGCCTGTACCGATGGAGCAAGCAGCAGCGGCTGCATTTGATCGCGTGGTGCGCCGCTTTAGCCTCGAAGTGGATGTAGTTGATGGGACGAATTACTCGACCACGCGTTCCTCGGTCCCGTTGGAGAATCAAGCTCTGGAGCTGCCGTTAGGCTGTCGAACCGGAAGCTGGTTGGGTTGCGTCGTCGATGGGCACGGGGCCGCACGAGCTGTTCCTCGTCGAGGATCGGAAGATTGCGTTCCCGTATTCTGGTATTTCTAGTCAGCTCACCAAACTGTCGGTCAGAGACCTGAACCGCCCGTAAGTCTTTGATTGGCCGACCTGGGGTTGGCTGGCAGGGTTGGTACTGGTGCTTTTTCTCGATGGTGACTCGTGAATCGCTTGGCTCCCGCTTTGGCGGGATGAGTCCCCCCGGCGTGTTCGGAGATGTGATTTCTTGGAAAGATCAGCCAGATGGCACATCCCAGCAAATATCCTTGCGCGCTTCGTGAGCGCGCCGTCCGAATCGTCGCCGTGGTGCGCCACCGGGCTGCCAGGCTCCGCCGAAAACGGTCGTTTAAGAGCAGGTCGAGCAGTAAGGGCGTGAGCCGCGAGATTTGGCCTCCGCGACCTGCTCAAAACTCGTCACCGTAATCAAAACTGCCGAAAGCTACTGATCGGCGTATTCGGCGGGAAGTGGCTATTCTGAAGTCATGTTGCCAGCGGAGCCGAGTGTGTCGGTCGGCAAGGGTGGGCCGACTCCGTGAGCGTTGTCGGCTACACGCGAGTCTCCACTCAGGATCAGAACCTCGACTCACAGATCGACGCACTGACGCGGGCCGGCGCGCAACACATCTACTCAGACAAAGCCACCGGCAAAAACGCGGCGAGACCGGGCCTGGTCGAGTGCATGAAGTTCTTACGCGAGCACGACACGCTGCTGGTCTATTCGACCGACCGGCTGGGGCGGTCAATGACTGACGTGGTGACGATCGTGGAAAAGCTGCGGCAGCGCGGCGTGGAGTTCACGTCCCTCACGGAGCCGTTCGACACCACAACGCCCGGCGGTGAGCTGTTCTTCCATATTTGCGCCGCGTTCGCACAGATGAATGGCCGAATCATCTCCGAGCGCACTCGTGCGGGCCTGGCGTCAGCGAAAGCCCGCGGCCGACTCGGCGGGCGACCGACAGTGATGACCCCGGAACGCGTGGCCGTAGCGCAACGAATGCGGGCTGGAAAAGCCACGTGGGAGAGCATCGCGGCGACGCTTCAGGTGGGGGAATCCAGCGTGCGGCGCGCGCTTGCCACGCGAGACGACCCCGGCATCGTGGATGAGCTCGCGAGCGCGGCCGCCCCCAACTGTCCGAGAGATCTGGTGCCGATGACCCTTCGGGACAATCCGGCCCGCTGGGTTTGCGACCAGTGCGGGCTGGTGAATCTGTAGGAGCGACCAGGGTTTGCTCGAAAACGAAGAAGAGGGCTATTCCGCGTAGTGCGGGGCAGCCCAATTCGGTGTTGTGGGGGTTCAGGCGTGCGCAACCGCCTGGCTGGGCTGGGTTGCCGACTCGAGCTGTTGCGGTACGAGGTCTCGCTCGACGATCATTTTTGAGACTGTCTTCCGCGCACCCTGGGTTACGGCCCGACGTCCCTCGGAATGGATGCTCCTAATTGGTGTCAAACGGCTAGTGGGGCCTGGATTTGGTTCAGGGCGGCAGTGCCGAGTTCCTCAGGACAGACAAGGCCAAAGAGGGTGTCGGCGAGGCTGTCCTCGACATCGGCAAGCTCGCGCGGAACATGTCGGTGCGGCTGGTCGAGCAGGCCGATGACCCGTCGGATTGTCGCCTTCGCGATTACTGCGCCTCACCGCGTAGGGGAAGCGAAGGTCTAGAGATCACGGATTATCCGTGGGAGGTCTTCGAGCGCGGCGCCGCGGCCGCGCTCGTGTCTTGCCGCCATGTTCGCTGACACCACGCGCACCGGCACTCTGGATTGCGATGAGCCGAAAAAGCCAACACCCACTGAATCCGAGTCAGCAACGTCTTGAGGCTATTCTGGGATGAATGTGCTTCGCGAAAAGGAGATGAAT
>Ga0163144_10028643_pt1 | contig 10728 bp, 9 predicted proteins | sample OliLak19BULKMAT1_FD_123175 | JGI IMG/M metagenome (GOLD analysis project Ga0163144, IMG submission 123175) | Freshwater microbial mat bacterial communities from Lake Vanda, McMurdo Dry Valleys, Antarctica - Oligotrophic Lake LV.19.BULKMAT1 | ecosystem: Environmental > Aquatic > Freshwater > Lake... | reverse complement strand
GCGGCGAGTCGCTGCGCAGCGGGCCGCGCCTCGCAAGCGCTGTGACAGGCGGTCTGCCGCCTGGCGCTGCGCTTGCCCGCGCGTCCCGCCTGCGCAGCGACGTTCGAGCGCCTGACGCTCTCTTTCACTCTTTGGCAACCCCAACCCCAAAACGCGCCAAACCGCCAAACCGCCGAAAGAGTCGGAAATTTAAACTAGAAAATGCCGACTCTCCCGGCACTGTCTAACAATTGACATCCCCGCAGCTTGGACCTCGCCGCTGCGGTCGCCACGGGCGTACGGAGTCGCACCACTTCTACCCGTTCTTTCGCCATCACTTCCTTTGTTGCGAGTCAGGCCGTCGATAGCCCAGCCCAAGTTCACACCCCCCGCGAGTATCAGAGCCGCCGCCCTCTCACTCCTCCATTCAGCTTCCGGCCGCGCGGATGAGAACGGGTAGAAATGGTGCGACTCGGTATCGCGCGTTCAGCTTCCGGCCGCGCGGATGAGAACGGGTAGAAATGGTGCGACTCGGTATCGCGCGGTATCGCGCGTCACTCGTCGCCTTCGCGCTGGACGTAGCCGTCCAGGGTGTCGCGGTCGGGCAGGGCCATGTCCTGCACGAACACGGCGATCTCATAGTGCTCGAGGTTGCGCGCGATACGCTCACAGCGCACGACGGCGCCGTGGCCCTGGATCTTGCGTACGCCGCCTGCGACCGGGACGTCGAATTGCACGCGCAGCGCGGTCATCTCCTGGATCGGACGGTCGAGGAAAAACGAGACCCCGCCGCGGCTGACGTCCCGGATCTTCGCCTGGTGGACGCCGTCGTCGAGGATGATCGTGATCGGCCAATCGGCTCGCGCCCGGGCGTGCCGGCGTCGCTCGCGGCCCTTGGCTGAGCCCGAGTCCGGCTGCGGCTGCTTGCGGGCATCCCCGTCTCGGTGCCGGTCGGGTTCGGGGCTCGGGCTCGATTCCATACACCGGATGCTAGCGCGCGCGAGTGGTCGGAGTCGAGCGCACACCCGAGAGTCGCTACAATGGGCACGATTCGCCCTCTCCGGCGCACGCCCTCACCCTCGGTTCGTCCGCTGAGGGGGAGGTCACGCGCCAACTGAGATCCCGCGCTGGGTCGCAGCTCCCTTCCTCTCACCTCTCGCTCCACCGCTCTATGGCCTCCTTCAACCGCGTGATCCTCATGGGCAACCTGACCCGTGACCCCGAGCTGCGTTTCACGCAGAGCAACATGGCCGTCTGCAAGGTCGGCCTGGCGGTCAACCGGCGGGTCAAAGAGGCCAACTCCGAGACGTGGCGCGAGGAGCCCACGTTCGTCGACGTGACGATCTTCGGCAAGCGCGCCGAGGCCTTCCAGAAGTTCCACACGAAGGGTTCACCCGCGTTCTTCGAGGGCGAGCTGCGTTACGACACCTGGGAGGACAAGGAGTCTGGCCAGAAGCGCAGCAAGCTCTACGTCGTCGCGAACAACTGGGAGTTTGTCGGCGCCGGTCGCGGCGAGGGTCGCGGCGGCGGCCAGGCGGAGGGTGGATACGAAGCCTCCGCGGGGAACGACGGCGGTGGCTACTCGGGCGGCGGCGGGTACTCCGGCGGAGGGGGCTACGGCGGTGGAGCCGGCGCCGGCGCAGGTGCTGGCAACGCTGGTGGACAGGGCGGCGCGTCGCGCGGACCCGTCTCGCCTCCGCCCACGCCCGGCTCGGGCGGGCCGCCCCCCGACATCTTTGGCGACGAGGACACGCCGTTCTGATCCCGCGCCGGGACTCACCCAGCGTGGATATTCGAGTCAGGCTCTTTGCGGGCCAACGGGAGCGGGCGGGCACGGACGAAGTGCTCGTTGTAGGCCTCGACCCAGGCGCGAACGGCGTGACCGTCGCGGACGTGCGCCGCGCGCTCGCCATGCAGTTTCCTGCGCTGGGCGACCTCGACGGCGTCGCGGGCGTGATCGGGACGGCGTATGCGCCGCCCGAACGCGAAGTGGTCGCGGGGGAAGTTCTCGCCTTCCTGCCGCCAGTCTCCGGTGGCGCGCCCGAGCCCGATCAGCAGCCAGCCGATGACCTGCTGCTGCGCGGCCTCTTCGAGCTCTGTGCCGAGCCCCTCGATCCTGGCGCGTTGCACACACGCCTCGTCCACCCGAGCGCCGGCGCAGTGGTCCTGTTCACCGGCACGACCCGCGCGACGAACCGCGGGCTCGACGTCGAGCGGCTCGATTACGAGGCCTTCCACGAGATGGCCGGGCCCGAGATGGCGCGCATCTTCACCGACTGCCGCGCGCAGTTCGGCGACGGAGGCGACGCGCCGGTGCCCGGCGACCATCTGACCCAGCCCGGGGCCCGCATACTCCGAATGTTGTGTGTCCACCGCATCGGCACGGTGGGGGTCGCCGAACCCTCAGTGGTGGTCGGGGTGTCGAGTCCGCACCGCGATACAGCGTTCCGCGCGGCGCGGTTCCTCATCGACGCGCTGAAAGAGCGCCTGCCGGTCTGGAAGAAAGAGGTCTACGGCGACGGCCATTCCTGGATCGGCGAGCGCTCGTGAGAGGTTCTCCGGCGCGATTCCGCGGTCAGAACGCCCCGGACTCGCCGTCACGGTTGGCGGCTCGCGGCGGGCCTCGATATCCTCCTTCCCTTCCTCCGAGTGGGCGCGCGCCGCGACACCCGCCCCGAGCCCCACGATGAAACCGCGCCTCGTCTCCCACAACCTCGCCGACGTCGAGCGCGAAGAGCTGCCCGTCGATGTCTGCATCGTCGGCGCCGGGCCCGCGGGGCTCGCGTGCGCGATCCACCTGCAGCGTCTTTTGAAGGCCCAGGGAGGCGAGGAGCGCACCGTGCTGGTGCTCGACAAGGCCGAGGAGCTCGGTCACCACACGCTGTCCGGCGCCGTAATGGACCCGCGGGGCATCCAAAAGCTGTTCCCGGACTGGCGCGAGCGGGGTTTCCCGATCCAATCGGAAGTCCGCGAAGACTGGGCTGAGATGCTGCGGCCGAACGGCACTTCCTTGAAGCTGAAGGGCCTCCTCTGCCCGCCGACGCTCAAGAACCACGGCAACGTGATCGTGTCGCTCAACGAGGTCGTGATGTGGCTCGGCAAAGAGGCCGAGGCCCTCGGCACCGAGATCTACGCTGGGTTCCCCGTGGCCGAGGTGCGCCTCGCCGCCGGCACGCAGCAGGAGCTTGCTGTGGGCAAGCCGGGTACTGCTGAGGGCACACGACGAGTCGTGGGCGTGCGCACACGCGACAGCGGCATCGCGAAGGACGGCTCGAAAAAGGCCACCTTCGAGCCCGGCATGGACGTCAGCGCCGCGGTGACGGTGTTCGCGGAGGGTGTGCGCGGCAACCTCGCGAAGGACCTCTTCCGCAAGTTGCCGTTGATGGAGGGGCGCAACCCGCAAACCTACGGGACCGGCGTCAAGGAGATCTGGCAGGTGCGGCCCGAGGTCGGTCAAGAGTACTTCGGCAAGGTGGTGCATACCGGCGGCTACCCGCTCGACACCAAGGGGTACGGCGGCTCGTGGATCTACGGCATCGCGCCGGACAAACTCTCGCTCGGGTTCGTCATCGGCCTCGATCAAGGCGACGCCAAGCTCGACCCGCACGCGCTGTTCGTGCGCTGGAAACAACACCCGCGCGTGCGCGGCCTGCTCGAGGGTGGCAAGGCCCTGCGTTACGGCTCGAAGGCCGTCCCGGAGGGCGGCTATTTCTCCCAGCCGAAGCTCTACGGCGATGGCTTCGTGCTCGTCGGCGACACGGCTGGTTTCCTGAACGCGGCGAAGCTCAAGGGCATCCACCTGGCGATCGAGTCCGGCATGCTCGCGGCCGAAGCGATCGCGGCGGCGCTCGCAGCGGGGGACACGAGCGAGGCCCAGCTCGCGATGTACGGGAAGCTCTACGAGGCCTCCGACGCGCGCGCCGAGATGTGGCAGTACCGCAACTACCGCCAGGCGTTTGCGAAGGGCCTCCTCGCGGGCTCGATCGACTTCGCCGCCCAGCTGGTCAGCGGCGGACGCGGCCTCCGCGCGCGCCGGCCGGGGCACGCGGACCACGAGTGCATGGAGCCGGTGTCGCAGTCGAAATTCGAGAAGCCGCAGTTCAACGACAGCGACTCCCTCGACAAGCTCACCGACGTCTACCTGTCCGGAACCATCCACGAGGAGGACCAACCGTCCCACCTCATCGTCAACGATCCCTCGATCTGCGTCGACCGCTGCACCCGTGAGTTCGGCAACCCCTGCCAGCACTTCTGCCCCGCCGCGGTGTACGAGTGGCCCAAGGGGGCCCGCGAGGTCTTGATCAACGCCTCGAATTGCGTCCACTGCAAGACCTGCGACATCCTGGACCCCTACGAGAACATCGAGTGGCTGGTCCCCGAGGGCGGGGGCGGCCCGAAGTACATCGGCATGTGAATGTCGGCCCGCGTGCGCCCCTGAGTTTCCAGCCTCCGAACGGGCCGCGCTGCCCCGAATGGCCCGTTTTCCCGTTAACCCGCTCGACAAGAGCGGTCGATACCGAGACACCCCGTCCGCATGAAAGCACTCTCCGTTACGGCGCCCGGTAAAGAGACGCGCACGGACCTCGCGGTCCTCCTCGTCGCCAAGGGCGCGCCGTTGCGTCTCCCGCTCGGCGTGACGGCGCCGGCGGCGTTCGGCGAGGGCTTCGAGGCCAAGGCCCGGGTGACCCGCGCGAGTTTCGCCGAGGGCAACGCGACCCAGGTGCTCGCGATCGGCCTCGGGCCCAGCGCGAAAGTCGACACCGAGGCGCTGCGTCGGGCCGGGGCGATCGCGATCCAGCGCGCCGAGACCCTCGGCGCGGCCAAGGTCCGGCTGTACGTCGACGACACGATCGCGGCGCTCGCGGGCGGCCCCGAGCATGTCGGCCGCGCCCTCGCGGAGGGCCTCGTCATGGGCGCGTACCGCTACGTCGAGTCCAAGTCGAAGAGCGAGCCGACCAAGGTGCGCGCGGTCACACTCGAAGGGCCCACCGGCGCATTCGCGCGCGGCGCGAAGCTCGGGCAACTGACCGCGGCGGCCAACACGTTCACGCGCGACCTGCAGAACCGCGCGGGCAACTTGATGACGCCGACGGTGTTCGCGACAGAGGCCCAAACCCTCGCGAAGCTCCGCCCCGCGGTCACGTGCAAGGTGCTCGACGCGGCCGCGATGAAGAAGGAGGGCATGGGCCTGCTCCTCGGCGTCGCGCAGGGCTCGGTCGAGCCGCCGAAGCTCATCCACCTCACCTACAAACCCAAGGGGCGCTCGCGTGGCAAGGTCGCGTTCGTGGGCAAGGGTTTGACGTTCGACGTGGGCGGGTACTCGATCAAGCCGGCGGCCAAGCTCGACGAGATGCGCTACGACATGTCGGGTGGCGCGGCGGTGCTCGGGCTGTTCCACGCCCTCGCGCACGGTCTCGACGTGCCTTACGAGGTCCACGGCGTCGTGCCCGCGTCCGAGAATTTGATCGACGGCAACGCGACAAAACCCGGCGACATCCACACGGCGATGAATGGCCTCACGGTCGAGGTGCTCAACACCGACGCCGAGGGGCGCCTGATCCTCGCCGATGCGCTGTGTTACACCTGCAAACGTATCGAGCCTGAGACCATCGTCGACATCGCGACGTTGACCGGCGCCGTGATCGTCGCGCTCGGACACGAGGTCACCGGCATGTTCGCCTCGACGGACGCGCTGCGCGACGACCTCCTCGCCGCGGGCGCGCGTGCCGGCGAGCCCGTGTGGCCCTTGCCGATGCTCGAGGCCCACAGAGAGGGCATGAAGAGCAAAATGGCCGATCTCGCCAACATCGGCTCGCCGACGCTCGGCGCGGGCTCCAGCCAGGGCGCGGCCTTCCTCGCGAACTTCGTGGACCAAGGCGTCGCCTGGGCCCACCTGGACATCGCCGGCACCGCGTGGGGCACGCGCGAGCGCGACTGGGTCGGAGGCGCCGCGGGCAGCGGTGTTGGAACCCGGCTTTTCATCGACTACCTTCTCGGGCCGTCCGAGGGGGCTTGACACTTCTCGACGACCTGGCCGCGACGAACCTGCCGCGACCCACCTGCAGCCAAGATTCACTGGAGCCGACACGTGACGACCAAGGAGCTCGTACCCGGACTGGCGGGAATTCCCGCCGCGGAATCCGCCGTCAGTTTCATCGACGGCAACGTCGGCATCCTCGAATACCGCGGCTACCGCATCGAGGACCTCTCCGCCCACGCGACCTATGAGGAGTGTGCGTGGCTGCTGCTCTACGGGGAGCTTCCGACCAAGGCGCAAGTCGCCTCGTTCAGTCAGGACCTCGAGCGCCTGCGAGTGCTGCCGAAGGAGCTCGTCGACATGCTGCGCGCGTTCCCGAAGAGCGGGCACCCGATGCGCGCGCTGCAGGCGTCGCTCGCTGGGCTCGGCATGGTCGCGCCGAAGGTCGATCTGAAGGATCCGGCGTCACGCGACGAAGCGGCGCGACGAGTGATCGCGGCGACCCCGGTGCTCGTGGCGGCCTGGGAGCGCATCCGCGCTGGCGAGGAGTATGTCGCGCCCAAGGCAGGCCTCTCGACGGCCGCGAACTTCTTGTACTGCCTCGACGGCGCGGAGCCACGGCCGATCGCGGCGCGCACGCTCGACTGCGCGCTCGTGCTGCACGCCGAGCACACGATGAATGCCTCGACGTTCGCGTGCCGCGTCATCGCGTCGACGATGAACGACCCGTACACGTCGTGCAGCGGCGCGGTGGGGGCGCTCTTCGGGCCCCTCCATGGGGGCGCGAACGAGGTCGTCCTCCAGCAGCTCGAGACGATCGGTGAGCGCAAGAACGTCGCGGCCTGGTACGCGGCGAAGCGCGAGACGAAGGAGAAGGTGATGGGCTTCGGGCACCGCGTCTACAAGACGAAGGACCCGCGCGCGTTCAACCTACAGCGCCTCGCCCAGCAGCTCTTCGCCGAGCTCGGGACGACGCCGCTCTACGACATCGCGCTCGCCCTCGAGGAGCTCGTGACGGCCGACCTCGGCCCGCGCGGGATCTACCCGAACGTCGACTTCTTCAGCGGCCTCGTCTACCAGAAGATGGGCCTCGACACGGACGTCTTCACGCCGATCTTCGCGATGGCGAGGGTCAGCGGGTACTGCGCCCACTGGCTCGAGCAGATGGCGGACAACAAGCTGTTCCGCCCGGGCCAGATCTACGTCGGCGAGCGCTCGCGGGCGTGGAAGCCGATCGAAGCCCGCTGACGCGGGACGGTCGCCCATCGCGCGGGACGCCTGTTCTTTTCGAGATGGCGGGCATTCGGATTGCCCGCCATGGTGGATGCCGGGCGCGCAGGTGGTGAGGACGCCGGGACTCGAACCCGGACGGGGATGAGCCCTTCGGCTTTTAAGGCCGATGCGTCTACCGATTCCGCCACGTCCCCACGCTGGGCCGAACGTGCCCGCGCGCCGAGGATAGCGACTGGCCCGCCCTGAAGCTCGACCTTGACGTGCGGCCCGGAGAATCTATCCTTTCAGCCCTCGCGACTCGGGCGACCCTACGAGTCCTTGGGGGGCGGCATAGCCAAGTGGTAAGGCGACGGATTGCAAATCCGTTATCCCCGGTTCGATCCCGGGTGCCGCCTCCAACCTCGACCAGCGCACAGACTGAAACCCCGGACTGGTCGAGTCCCCGGGCTGGCTGAAACCCTGGGAGCACGCGTGACGCACGAGGATCAAGGCACCTCCCACGTCGGGTCGGAGTTTTTTGTCGACCCCGATATCGCTCGCGCGCGCACGCTCGATCCGCGGGTCTTCCGCAGCGAGGCGGCCCACCGGGCGCTTTTGGAGGTCAGTTTCGCGCGCGCCTGGCAGCTCGTGCGCCTCGGTGATTTCGAGGGCACGGCGGCGGGGTTCACGCTCCTTCCGGGGGGCCTCGACGAGCCGCTCGTCTGGACGCGCGAGCGCTCCGAGGCCGACGCTCCGCCGGACGCCGGGCCGCGCGAGCGTGTGCTCTCGAACGTATGCACCCATCGGGCGAACCTCCTGGTCGACGGGGCCGGGCGCAAGGATGCCTGCCATCGCGGGCGCGAGCTCGTCTGTGGTTACCACGGCCGACGCTTCGGTCTCGACGGCAAGATGCGTTCGATGCCCGCGTTCGAGGGCGCCCTGGGATTTCCGAGCGAGCGCGACGATTTGCCTGCGCTCGCCACCGCGCGCCTCGGGCCCTTCTTGTTCACGCGCCTCGCGCCCGGCGTCGCCTTCGATGTCTGGAGCGCGCCTCTCGCGGCGCTGCTCGCTGAGTTCGACGGCGAAGAGCTCGTGTTCCAGCCCGAACGCACCCGCGACTACACGGTCGAGGCGCACTGGGCGCTCTACGTCGAGAACTACCTCGAGGGCCTCCACGTGCCTTTTGTGCACAAGGGGTTGCACGACGTCCTCGACCCGGCGAGTTATCGCACCGAGTTGTTTGCGTCCGCCGTGCGCCAGGTCGGTCGCGTGCGCGCCGGCTCGACTGAGCCGACGTTGCGGCGCGCGGCGGAGGAGGGGATCGCGGGGGACTACCTCTGGTTGTGGCCGAACCTCATGGTCAACGTGTACCCCTGGGGTTTGTCGGTCAACCTCGTCGAGCCTCGCACACTGGGGAGCTGCAACGTCCGCTACCTGCGATGGGTCGCGCGCCCGGAGCTGCTCGAGCGGGGCGCGGGCTGCGATCTCGACGAAGTGGAGCTCGAGGACGAACAGGTCGTCCAGCGTGTGCAACGCGGCGTGCAGTCGCGGCTGTATCAGGGCGGCCGCTTCTCGCCGTCCTCGGAGCAAGGGCCGCACTGGTTCGAGCGCCTCCTCGCACGCGAGCTGGAGCTCCTGGCGGGGACCGATGGAGGCCGCGCGTGACGGCGCCGCGGCGGATCCTGGAGGTCGCAGCCGACGACGCCGAGGGCGCCGCCGAGGCGGTCCAGGCCGGCGCGGATCGGATCGAGCTCTGCGCGGCCCTCGAGGTCGGCGGAGTGACGCCGGGGCCGGGCCTCGTGACCGAGGCGCGGGTGGCTGTGGAGCGCGAGCTCATCGTGCTCGCGCGCCCGCGGCGCGGCGATTTTGTCTACGACCGGCGCATGTTCCGCGCGCTCGTGCGCGACGTCGAGATGGCGCGCGAGCTCGGCGCGGACGGTGTGGCCGTCGGCGTACTCGACACGAAGGGTGGCCTCGATCGCGCGCGGACGCGCATCCTCGTCGAAGCCGCGGGTCCGCTCGTGGTGACCTTCCATCGGGCCTTCGACGCGCTCGCCGCGCCGTTCGCCGCGCTCGAGGTGTTGATCGACCTCGGGGTGCAGCGAGTGTTGACCTCCGGCGGTGCGCGGCGCGCGGTCGATGGCGCGACGGTGCTCGCTGAGCTCGTGCGGGCCGCAGCGAACCGGATCGAGATCGTGGCTGCGGGCGGCGTGCGCGCGAGCGACGTCAGCGCCTTGTGCGACACGACGGGAGCGCGCGCCGTGCACGCGAGCGCGAGCCAGTTGGTCACGACGGCTGCTCACACTGCGAGCCTCGCGCCGACGCATTTGCCGGCTGAGCACGAGCTGCGCCGCGTGGATCCGGGGGAGGTGCGGAGGGTGAGGGCAGCGCTCGATGGATCGCGAGCAGGGCCGGCGTGAGCTGCGGACGGCGTGAGCTGCGGACGGCGTGAGCTGCGGAAGGCGTGAGCTGCGGAAGGCGTGAGCTGCGGACGGCGTGAGCTGCGGAAGGCGTGAGCTGCGGACGGCGTGAGCTGCGGACGCGGGGTCGTCGAATCGGCGCCGCGTACCTGGTACCGTACGACGATTCGACAACCCTATCCGCGCTCGCGGCCGCTCGCGCGCCATTCTTCGCGCACGTTGTGCAAGGTCTGCAAGACGGCCCGCTCGAGCTCGCGGTAGCTGCGTTGCACCCATGCCGCGCTCTGATCCGCCGCGCGTAGGATGTGGTACTGCGGCGCGCCCACCAGGCGCAGGATGGCCTCGTGAGTGTGCAGGGCGCGGGCGAGGTCGCCCCGTTCGTACGCCGCGCCGAGCTCGACCTCGAGCACCTGCAAGCGCGGCTGGAGCTCTCCGTACATGACCCGCGCCTCCTCCGTCGCCTCCATGAGCCGGTCCGTGGTGCGCCGCACGAGCCGCGCCTCGCGCGACTCGACGAGGTTCAAGCTCCCGCAGAAGTCGCACGCGACCTCGCCGCCGACTTCCGCGCTGGGCCCAAACGGCCCGCCGCACATGGCGCAACGCAGTGCGCGCACGCGCCGGTCGAGTTCGGCATCGTTCAGCATGTCGGGACAAGTTTGACCGATCGCAGAGCAGCGACATCAGAGGAGGAATTCGATCCGCAGGGCGGCGGTGAGATTCGACCTCGGTTGCCCTGCCGCGGTGCCGTCGCGAAACCACGTCTGGACGTAGAGCTGGTGAGATATCGATGACCGATGCACGTCCCAGCGTGGTTCGAGTCGATCGAGGACACGAATGGACCACCGCTCGCCGAATCGAGGTATGTCTCGTAGCTCAACCATAGGAAGGGCCGATTTCAAGTGGCCGGGTGAGTTCGAGTCACCCTCGCAGTCTGGCATGCGCACCGAATTCGTGGCTTGCGATTTTTCCGAGTTCACGCCTCGGCCGGCTGTGGCGCGAATTGCGGACTCGACGCAAGGGGCCGGCTCGGCGACCATCTGCCCATGTTGTTCGCGCTCGTCCTCCTGTCGACGGTCCCGTTCCTGCGGGCCCAAGAGAAGTCCTCTCCGCCGACGTGGCGGCGCCCACCCGCGGCCCTCG
>Ga0163144_10028642_pt1 | contig 10728 bp, 11 predicted proteins | sample OliLak19BULKMAT1_FD_123175 | JGI IMG/M metagenome (GOLD analysis project Ga0163144, IMG submission 123175) | Freshwater microbial mat bacterial communities from Lake Vanda, McMurdo Dry Valleys, Antarctica - Oligotrophic Lake LV.19.BULKMAT1 | ecosystem: Environmental > Aquatic > Freshwater >... | reverse complement strand
TGCGCCGGGCCAGGCGTTGTAATCGTGCACGACGATCATGCCTCCCGGCGAGAGGCGCGGCCAAAAGAACTCCAGTCCCGCCGAAATCGGCGTTTCCAGGTCGGCATCGAGGTGGACGAAGGCGAAGCAGTCGCCGCGCATAGCCGGTGTGATCGATTCGGGAAACCAGCCGCGCACGATCTCAAGCGAGTCGCCGACGGGACGAATGTTGGCCAAGACGAGATCGACGGAGGTGTCGTTGAAGGCGACTTTCTGGTTGTAGTCCACGGGGACGGTTTCGGTTTTCAAGTCGGACGTCGAAAATCCCTCGAATGTATCCAACAGGTAAAAGCGGCGCTCGGGGCAGTAATGATGAATCAGCCGGGCAGAGTGACCGTGATGCACGCCCAGTTCCGCGAACGCACCGGGGATCCGCGCGACCACGATTTCCCGGAGGAGGAGGACGAGCATATCGGAACGCACGCGGTCGAGGGGAAACACTCGTCGATAATCGCGGTTGTCCCCGGGAGGACGAAAGTCACCGAAGCGTCGGCGAAATTCCGCCGGGAACCAGGGATTGTTTTCGTCGATATCCATATGCGCCTGAAGGGAGCAGCGCTTGCGATTGGCGCGGCGTTCCAGCCATGCGTGAGACGGTTCGCACAAGCGGCGGAGACGGTGGACGAGGGTGCGGATCATCGTGGAAAAATAAGCTGCAACTAGGGCACGAACGCAGTTTCGACCGGAAGCGAGGTGCGGGGGCCGAGGGCGACTTCACGGGCGGCGCCGGCGACGGTTGCGGCCGCGATGACGCCCATGCACTCGCGGTCGCGGTCACAGGTGTTGCGAAGGCCGCAGGGGGAGCAGGACACGGGACCGATGAGATTGCGATGGGCGGTGTAGCCGAAGGTCGAGGGGAGAGAGCGACCGCCGAAGACGACGACGGCGCGGCACTCGACGGCGCGGGCGAGGTGGACGAGAAAACCTTCAAGGCCGACAAAGGCGAGCGAGTTGGCCAGAATGGCGGCGGTCGCGCGGAGCGCGGTTTTGCCGCGAAGATCGGTCTGCACGGGAAGCGCGGGGTCGTTTGCGGAGCCGATCTGGACGAGGTGAAAATCCGGAGCGAGGAGCCGGGCGACTTCGGCGAATTTTTGAGGGCCCCATTCTTTGTTGGCGTAAGGGATCGCGGCGGCCGAGCCGGTGCTATGAACCGCGATTTGCCTCGGGTGGATGGCGCCGGCGGAGCGTTCGGCGGGAGTGAGGTGCAGGTAGGGGCGCAGGCTGATTTCGCCGGTGAGGCCGGCGACACGGCACATTTCCTCAATGATGTGGCCGGGCGGGAACACGTCACGGTCGGCGCTCTCGGGGGAGTGTCCGAGATAGTAGGGGTAAACGACACGGGTGCCCAAGTGCGCGAGTGTCGCGGCATAGTAATCGTCCACCGGAATGAGATCCGAAGGATCGGAGTTGTGCGCAAAGAGCTCGGGGCGATCGGTCATCATCGCAAAGGGCTGACCGCGGCGACGAGCTTCACGGAGAACGGCGGTGCAGAGGAGATCGTCGCCCAGACTCATTGGGCCGAAGAGCAGAAGCCGCGGCGGCCGCCCGTGGCGGACAAGCTGTCCGGCGACCCGAGGAACGGCGGCGGCACGGCGCAGGATGCGCGCAGGCGAGATCATGCTTTTTCGGCGGTGAAGTTGCCGAGGGTGTGCGCGGTGGGTTCCAAACGACCGAGAGGTGAAATGGCGAAACCCACGGAGCGGAGCAGGTTTTTGACCGGGGAGTTCGCACCAAAGGAATCCTCGAAGACGACGGTGCGGCAAGCGGGGGCGGCGAGGGCGGAAGCGAGGCCGGCGAGGGCGGCGAGTTCGTGGCCTTCGACATCGATCTTGATCAAGGTAGGGGCAGGGAGGACGCCGGCGGCGATGAGATCGTCGCCGCGTGCGGTGGCGACGAGGACGGTGCCGGTGTAGGTGCCGCCGGACCACGGCGAGAGCGTGGTCATGCCGGAGTTTCCGGGCGGGGCGAGGTGGAGCGGGGCGTAGCCGGCGCGCTCGGAGAGGGCAAGCGACACGAGGCGGATATCGGCTTGGTTGAGGGCGGCGTTATGCACGGTGCGCGCATGGATGGCGGGCGCAGGCTCGAAGCAGACGACAGCGGTCTCGGGCGAAAGGATCTTGGCGGTGATGCCATGGAGGCCGAAATTCGCGCCGATGTCCCAGAGCACGGCGGCGGGGCCGAGGCGGGGCCGCAGGGCTGCGAGCACTTCGGATTCGTAGTAGCCGGAGCGGATGACCGTCTGGTCGATGTAGGCGAAGGGGTGGAGGGCGAAGAGGTTATTGTAGGCGGTGCGCGCGAGGATCGTGCTCTGGCGACCGGAGTGTCCCAAGAAAGCGGCGAGCCGGGGAGCGCCGCGCCAGCCGCGACGGAGCCAGGTGGCGAGGAGACGGTCACGCCAAGGCAAAGGTAAAAGCACGGGAGTGCTCGGCGGCGTAGTCATGCGCTGGAATCCAAAAGGAAAAGATCGGCTTGGCCTTCGAGTTGACCGAACAAGCCGGCGGCGCGAATGCGCTGGGCAGGGCCGCCCCAGGGGCGAGCGCGCAGCCAAGCGCGAGAGAGCCGGAGTGGGAGCGTCCACGGGGCAATGTTGGGCCAAGGGCATTGGCCGTGGAGAGCGAGGACGCGGACCCAGGTGCGCATGATGCCGCGATTGAGCCGGGCGAGGTAGGCGGGATCGAGGCGGCCGGCGGGAATGAGGTGGGTCAGGGCGAGCTCGGGGAAATAGCCGATGTCACCGCCGGCGTGGAGGGCGGTGAAGACGAGGTCGTTGTCGCCGCCGGAGGCGAGGGAACCGCCGGTGCGATCCAAGGTGCGGCGGCGCGGGTCGGTCGCGAGGGCTTCGGCGTAGGCGAGCGCGGCGGAGCGGCGGACAACGAGGCCGGCGCCGACGGGCGCGAAGTCCGGCCAGAGCGCGTTCGAGCCGCCGGCGGCGATGCGCGGCGAAAGGCCGATATCGCGGAGGGCGAGCAGGCCGTGGAAGGGCGCGGACCATGCGGGCGGCGGGGTTTCCCAATCGGCCCGCACGGGACCGCCGGCGGCGGCGAGGGCAGGGTGAGCGACGAAAATCGCCACGGTGGCGGCGAGATAGGCGGGGTCGAGGAGGTTGTCGTCGTCCACGAAAACAAGGAGAGCGCCGCGCGCCTCGGCGATGCCCCGCAGGCGGGCGGGCGTGAGGCCGAGGGTGGGTTCGCGGATGAGGCGGGCCTGCGGATGCCAGGAAAGATCGGTCGTGACCGGCGGAAGGGAGCCGTTGTCGATAAGGATGAATTCCCAATCGGCGGCGGGGAGGGTCTGGGCGGCGAGTCCGGCGAGGGTGCGCGCGAGGCGTCCGGGGTGGGGATTGTGCGCGCAGAGGATGACGGAGATCATGCGCGGGCCTTTTGTATTTTTCTACGGCCCAATCGCAAAACGGGGCGCTCGAAAAAATGCCAGCTCAGGGCGGCGAAGAGGACGCTAAGGAGCACAAGAAAAGCGACGTGGGCGAGTTCACTGTCGAAATAGGGTTTCCCAGTCAGGCGCAGCAAGATGGAGGGGCCGATCCAGTGGTTGAAATTATGGATCACGTAGATGCCGTAGCTGATGCCCCCGAGGTAGACGAACGGCGCGAAGCGGAGGATGCGGCGAACGATAGAATCGGGAACACCAATGCAGTGGGCCACGAGCAGAGCCGAGGCGATCGCCAGCACCGTGCCGGAGAACGCACACGCGTAGGGCGACGCGAAACGGTCAGGACCGAACCGGAAATACAGATACAATATCCCAAAAAGGGGGATCGCGAACAAGCCGCCCCAGCGGGCGAGTCGACCCACGACGGCGGAGCGAGAAGACACCAGCAACGCCAACAAAGCACCCCAAGCCAAAGAGTCGGCACACATCGGGAGCAATACGCCGGCTGGTGCTTCGAAGGAAGCACCTGCAGCGGCGAGGCCCGCCAATTCCCATGCGCGCAAAAGGGGCGAGGTAACTATGAGCAAGCCGACTGAGATGAGGGTGGCCCTTGCGGGTGCCAGCAAAAACAAGAAAGGCCAAAAAAGATAAAACTGTTGCTCGACGGCCAGCGTCCAAAAGTGGCTGTGCAAGCCGGCCCAGTGCCCGGTTGTCGCGATAAAATAATTCGTCGTAAAGGTGAGGTTCCAAGGGAGGAGCGACCGCGAGGTCTCGACATTCAGGGCGGCTATCACCGCGACCGTAGCGAAATAGAGAGGCCAGAGCCGCACCACGCGACGAAGGAAAAACGCGCGGGTTTCCGCGCGCACCGTGGTTTGCCGCGCGTCGATGCGGGCGCGGGCCGAAAGCAATCCATGGGTGATCAGAAAGCCGCTGAGCACAAAGAAGCATTGCACGCCCCAGGCGCCCCAGGGCCCGGGCAGCGAGGAAGGGGCAAAGTGCACGGCCAGCACGCCGAAAACAGCCAGACAACGGATGCCATCGAGCTCGGGCCAGCGCGCGGCGGAGGTCGGCGTCAGCGGCGCGGTCGGGGAAGCGGTGCGCGCGGGGTTCAAGTTTTAGCAGGTGAGCCGCGTAGTAATTCGCGCGCGTAACCCCATTGATAGGCGATGTGGCATTGCCACGCGATGGAGCGGCCCCAACGTGCAGGATGAGTCAGATGGCTCAGCACGGGGCGCTCGACCAGAGCTGTTAGCAGCATGCGGATCGCGGTCAGCGGTCGCCTGGTTCCGTGAACCCGCCGGGCCATGCTGATGCCTTCCCAATAAATCCGCCGGCGGAACCACGCCGGGGTGAGCCGGTCGGCCGGGACGCAGTGGAAAATCCAGATCGCGGGGTCGTAGGCGGCGCGAAAGCCGGCGGTTTGGAGGCGCGACCAGAGTTCGCTTTCTTCGTGGGAAAGGAGCGAGGTCCCGCGCCGGCCGAGGGCGGGGTTGAAGCCGTCGACGGTTTCAAGCGCGGAGCGGAGGAAAAACATATTGGCGCCGACGAAGAGGTGTTCTTCGGCGGATTCACGATACTCGGAAAAGGGGCTCCAGACCGTGAGCCAGATGGCGAGCGAGTCATCGAGCCAGGCCGGACGCGGCGCTTCCCAGCGGGCGCGAGTCGGTCCGCCGAGGGCGGCGGGAGGAAACGGGCCGGAGGCGTTTTGATCGAAGCGGGCGAGGGCGAGGACGAGCCAGGCCGGCGGGGCTTCGGCATCGTCGTCGAGGAAGGCCACCACGGGGGCGGTGCCGGCGCGCCAGCCGCGCTCGCGTGCGGCGCCGAGGCCGGCGTTGGGCTGGCGGATGACGCGGAGGTGCGGCAGGCGGCAGAAGCGGGCACACACGGCGGGAGTCGCATCGGTCGAGCCGTCGTCGACCACGATGATTTCAAACTCGCGGGGTGGCAGCGTTTGCAGGGCGAGACTCTCGAGGCAGGTCGCGAGCAGGGTCGAGCGATTGTGCGTGCAGACCACGACGGTGGCGCGAGGAACGGAAGGGGCGGACGCGGAAGGCACGGGTGAATTTCAGGCGACGGCTTCGACAACCAAAGTCTCAAGGTTGTTGAACGCGTGACCCATGACGTGGCCGTGATGTTCAAGATCGGACATGCCGGGCAAACCGCTCTGCCCCGGAATGCGCACGGTGCAGTCGCGGAAACCGGCTTGGGCGAGAGCGGCGGAAAGGGTGTCGGCGTCGAAAAGGAAGCGGTGGCCGTGATGATAGAAGAGCGAATTGACGACGTGGGCGGCGGATGAACCCGGACCCGGCACCGCATAGCGGGGGCGCGACCACGCGAGATAGGCGGCGACGCCGGGTTCGGCTTGGGCGGCATGCAGGCCGCAGATGCGGGCGAGATCGGGCGTCGCGAGGCGAATGAAACCGCCGGGACGGAGGACGCGGTGACACTCGGCGAAGAGAGCACAGGCGGCGGAGAACGGGATGTGCTCGATCATGTGCTCCGAAAACACGCGGTTGAACGAATGCGCGGCGAAGGGCAGGGGGCGCGTGCTATCGAGCGGGACGACGGCGGAGCGTTCGGGGATGAGATCGGTGTTGAGCCAGCCGTCCAAGAGATTGCCGCCGCAGCCGAGGTGGAGGGCGGGCTCGGAGTGGCGGGCGAGATAGGCGCGGGTGCGCGCGGGCCGGGAGAAGCGGGCGCGCACGCGGAGCATCGACGCCAAACCGGGGACGCTCTGTTTGAGCCGGTCGCGAGTCTGTGGGGAAAGCATCGGGTGGCTCAGAGTTTCAACGGAGGGTTTCGCAGGCGAGTTCCGGCGGGATTTCTCGACGGGCGAGCAAGCGGTCCAAGGCGGCGGTGACGTGCTCCGGTGCGATGGCGCTCATGCAGGCGTGCTCGGCCACGCAGGTGTGTTGACGCCAGCAGGGCGAGCAGGGCAGCGGGGTGAACAGGTTTTCGTTGCAGGGATAGCCGGAGGTCACGGGGTGTTCGCGTCCGCCGAAGATAGCGACGCTGCGACAATCGACGGCGCGGGCGAGGTGCATCAGAAAGCCGACATAGCACACGGCGGCGGCCGAGCGGGCCAAAATGGAGGCGGATTCCCGGACGGTGGTCTGTCCGCGCAGATCAAGCGCACGGGCCAGCAGCGGATCGCGGAGCGAGCCGAGTTGCACGAAGTCGAAGCGAGCACAATTTTGATCCACGACCTTTTGGTAGCGATCGGTCGGCCACACCTTGTTGGGCGCGGCATTCACGCTCGAGGCGGACATACACTGGATCGCCACCTGGGGGCGGCCGGAAGCCGTGCGCAGGCCTGCCGCGAGCTCGGCGGGCTGGAGAAAAATGCGCGGACGCAGCTGAACCTCGCCAACGAGGCCGCTCTGGCGGCACATCTCCGCGATGATGTGACCGGGCGGGGGGATATCGATATCGGGTGCGGCGAGGCCGCGGTAGTAGAGAGGTTGCACGCCCCGGCGGCCGCGTCGCAGTTGGGCGTTGAGCACCGGCCAGTCTTCATCGAGGACGCAGTCGACGTCGGGCGAATGCGCGAAAATTTCGGTGAGCCGCGTGATGACGGCGAGACGGCCCGATCGGCGTCGGCGCAGTTCGTGGAGGACCGCGCTGAGCAGCAGGTCGTCGCCGAAGCCTTTGCCGCCGAAATAGACGACCCAGTCGGGGTGGCCGGCGCGGCGAAGCGCGGCCAGATCGCGGGGGAGCCAGTAGAGCCGGCGATAAACGGCTTTAAGCAGGCGCACGGACATGCTCGCGGGGGACGAAGAGCGGATCAGAGTTTCTCAACGACGATCTCCCAGGAATACACCTCGATGAGCGGTGCGGAGTGGAGTTCGCGGGTGCGCGCAAGGCGGCCGAGCGCGTGTTGAACGTAGGCGAGGGAGAAGTCGGCGTGCACGTGGTGGAGATTGTAGGGCTGGCCGGTCGCGGCGCAGTGGCGGCGGTAAACCTGTTCGTCGGGGCAATAGATGACGAGGCGTCCGCCGGGGCGGAGCACCCGCAACCATTCCGAGAGGACGGCCTGCACATCGGTAAAATCTTCAAGGACGTGGGAGGAATAGACGTAGTCCAGAACGCCGTCGCGAAACCAACGAAGGTCCGCCACATCGCCGCCCAACTGGACCGGATGGGCGGCGCCCAGGTAATCGGCATAGGGACGGGGCATATCCATGCGGACGGCGGCGGGCGTGATGGGGTCGCCGCCGAAACCGAGGTCGAGTCCGTAGCCGACGCAGAAGGGCGCGAGGCGGGCGCGGCATTTGGAGGTTTCGCTGACAGCGCGGGGCACCTCGCGGCGTGAGGGCTGCAGGGAGTGGAAGAGTCGGCGGCCGGAGCGGTCGAGGCCGACCAAACGCAGGAGATTGCGCGCGGCGCGCACGAGAATGCCGGGGTTCTGCTCCCTGGAAAAAACGGGCGGGCGCTTCACGGCGCGGAGCGGGTTAACGGCGTGCCGCCGGGGATTTTTTGCACCATGCTCAGGCCGCAGTCGCGATCGATGGTGATGACGGGGTGGCCGGCCAGGCGCAGCTCCTCGACGAAACGGGGAACGCCCATGTCGGGGCGGTTGGCGCCATGCAACTCCCAGGTCGTGTCGTGAAACACGGCGATGCCAAACGGGCGGAGGTGGGGCGAAAAGAGCGTCCAGTCGCGTTTGACGCCTTCGTAGGAGTGATCGCCGTCGACGAGGAGAAAGTCGATCGGCAGGGTCCAATCGCGGGCCGCGGTTTCGGAGGTGGCGCGCACGATGGAAACGCATTCTTCCAAATGCAAACGACGAAGGTTCTCCTTGAGCGCGGGCAGGGAATCGACGGCGCCCGCGTCGTTCCACGCCGTGGGCAGGTGGGGATCGATCGCGAAGAGCCGGCCCTCGAAGTTTTCGCGCAGGGCGAGGCCGATGTGGCAGGTGGACCAGCCTTGGGCGGAGCCGATTTCAACGCAGGTCGCGGGCTTCAGCGAGCGCACGAGGCCGTGCAGGAGCCAAGCGGACTGGCCCATGCCCGTGTTGATGCCGCGGGTGATCAGACCGTAGCGGATCGCCGTCATGCGCAGCTGGTGACGGAGCTGGCGGTTTTTCCAGCGGAAGTTCGACAACCCTTTATTCATAAAGTGACCCAGTGCCATTGGGCGGACGCGCGAACTCCACCCCCGAGGAAAGCGAACCCGGCCGGAGCCCCCGACCGAGGGTGAACCTCGGTGACGCCAAAAGAGGGAAGATAGTCGAGGGGGGTGGCTTCACCGCTGCGCGCGCCGGTATCGAGGCAATAGGTGCCCGGGCCCAAGTCGAGGGAGGCGAGACGCAATTCGACGTAGCCCGTGCAGCCTGCGGGAAGGTCACGACGTTCAAGGTGGAAATCGCTGTCGACGGTGATGAGCCGGGTGCCGTCGGTATTGGCGAAGCCGAGCCCAAAACTCACATCGGTCAGGGCCTTCGAGGTTTTGAAGTGAATGCGGGCCGATACGGCTTCGCGATTTACGAGGGGTTCGCCGGCGTTGAGTTCGACGCTGACGATAGTCAGGCCGCCCATGTGCCGCTGATCACGCGGCAGCGCGGCCGTGGCGAAGGCGAGCGAATGTTCGGGGGAGAACTGCCGGAGGTAGGCTTCGGCAGCCTGCTCGGTGGGTCCGAACGAGCGGAGACGGCCGCGCTCCAGCCAAAGCACGCGGCTGCAGAGATTGGCCACGGTGGCGATGTTGTGGCTGACGAGGAGGACGGTGCGGCCGTCTCCGCGGGTCACGTCCTTGATTTTGCCGACGCATTTGCGCTGGAACTGGGCGTCGCCGACCGCGAGCACTTCGTCGACGATGAGAATCTCTGGCTCCAAGTGGGCGGCGACGGCGAAAGCGAGGCGCACATACATGCCGCTCGAGTAGCGCTTCACCGGGGTATCGATGAACTGCTCGATCTCGGCGAAGGCGACGATCTCGTCGAATTTCCCGCGGATTTCGAGACGCGTCATGCCGAGAATGGCGCCGTTGAGAAAGATATTTTCGCGACCCGTGAGATCGGGGTGGAAGCCGGTGCCGACTTCGAGCAGCGAAGCGACGCGACCGCGGAGCGCGACGCGGCCGGCGGTGGGCTCGGTGATGCGCGAGAGGATCTTGAGCAGGGTGCTTTTGCCCGCGCCGTTGCGACCGATCACCCCGACGATTTCGCCGGGCTCGACGGTGAACGAAAGGTCGCGCAGAGCCCAGAACTCCTCTTTTTCAAATCCCGTGCCCCATCGCGCCCGGCGCCATACTTTTCGAGCAGCGTGGTGAAGCGTGTCGCGGAGGCTGTCGTGACGCGATTCGTGCTCGATGACGTAGCGCTTGGAGAGACCGGAGACTTCGATGGCAGGGAGGGACATGCTCAGATAATGTCGGCGAACTGACGCTCGGTCCTGCGGAAATACCAGATGCCCGAGGCGAGCAGAAGGAAGGCAACCGCGATGGAAACGCCGAGACCGGGAAGATAGAGATCGGTCCGCCCGCCGAGGAGGCACCAGCGCATGCCGTCGACGACCCCGGAGAGGGGATTGAGGGCGAGGAGGTCGCGCCAATTGGGCAGGAAATCGGTGCGAAAACCGACGGGCGTGATGAAGACGCCGACTTGGAGAATGAAGGGCGTGATGAAGCGGAAATCGCGGAATTTCACGGTGAGCGCGGTGATCCAGAGACCGGCGCCGAAGGCGATGAGGAGGGCGAGCGCCACGAACAAAGGGAGCAGCAGGAGTTGCCAGCCGGGCGACTGGCCGAAAATCACGATGACGGGCAGGGCGAGCGCGAGCATGACGACAAAGTCCACCAAGGCGACCGCGAGGGCGGAGAGCGGGACCAGGAGCCGGGGAAAATAGACTTTGCTGATAAGGTGGGAGTTGCCGACCAGGCTGTTGCCCGCCCCGCTGAAAGCCGAGGTGAAGAGCTGCCAGGGCAAAAGGCCCGTGAGCACAATCAAGGGATAGGGCACGCCGCCGTCGGGCATTTTGGCAAGTTTGCCGAAGACAAACGTCAGCAGGATGGTTTGCACAGCCGGCTGGATGACGGCCCACGCGATGCCGAGCGCGGCCTGTTTGTAACGGACCTTGATGTCGCGCCAGGCGAGTAAGCCGGCGAGTTCGCGGTAGCGCCAGAGATCGCGCCAGTAGTTGGCCGAAGGGCGACCGGCCTCGATAATGATTTCCGTAGAGGCGAACGACGATCCGTGGGGGGATGAACTCATTAATCGGGGAGGAGTGAGGCGAGGCGCGCTTTGAACGGCGAGTAGGAAAGCGATTCGGCCCGCGCGAGAATCGCCTTCTCATCCCAGTT
>Ga0163144_10028641_pt1 | contig 10728 bp, 12 predicted proteins | sample OliLak19BULKMAT1_FD_123175 | JGI IMG/M metagenome (GOLD analysis project Ga0163144, IMG submission 123175) | Freshwater microbial mat bacterial communities from Lake Vanda, McMurdo Dry Valleys, Antarctica - Oligotrophic Lake LV.19.BULKMAT1 | ecosystem: Environmental > Aquatic > Freshwater >... | reverse complement strand
GGGCTAGGTGGCACCGACCGGGGCGTGCCCGGCGTGGCATGCTCGCTGCGGAGGCGGCGCATGAAGGTATTGGTCACCGGTGGTGGTGGGTTTCTCGGTAGCGCGATCTGCCGTCTGCTGCATGCGCGGGGCGATGTGGTGCTCAGCGTTGCGCGCAGCCGCCATGCGGCGCTGGATGCTCTCGGGGTGCGGCAGGAGCAGGTCGATATCAGCGTGCCCGATCCACTGCTGCACGCCTCGCGTGGCGTCGATGCGATGATCCACGTCGCGGCCAAGGCCGGCGCGTGGGGATCGTGGGACGACTACTACGCGGCGAACGTCGCCGGCACCGACAACGTGCTCGCCGCATGTCGCGGGAACCGTATCCCGAGACTGGTCTTCACCTCGACACCCAGCGTGGTACATGCCGGCGGCGATCTCGAAGGAGTCGACGAGTCGACGCCCTACGCGACGCGCTTCCGGGCGCACTATCCGCACACCAAGGCGATCGCCGAACAGCGCGTGCTGGCGGCCAACGATGCGGAACTGTCGACCGTCGCCCTGCGGCCGCATCTGATCTGGGGCCCGGGCGACAACCACCTGCTGCCGCGCATCGTCGCGCGCGCACGCGCCGGCCGCCTGCGCCTCGTCGGCCGCGAGCGCAAGCGTATCGACGTGGTGTATGTCGACAATGCCGCGCAGGCGCATGTGGACGCGCTCGACCGTCTCGCGCCAGGCGCTGCCTGTGCAGGCAGGGCGTATTTCATCAGCCAGGGCGAGCCGATCCATGCCGACGACATGATCAACGCCATGCTGCGCGCCTGCGGCTTGCCGCCGGAGACGCGTCGCGTGGCCTATGGAGTGGCGTTCGCCGCAGGTGCATTGCTGGAGGCGGTCTACAGCGTGCTGCGTATCGAAGCCGAACCGCCCATGACGCGTTTCGTCGCCGAACAGCTGGCGACCGCACACTGGTTCGACATCTCCGCGGCGCGCCGCGACCTCGGCTACCAGCCGGCGATCAGCACCGAGGAAGGCCTGCTGCGCCTGGCGCAGTGGTGGCGCAGCAGCGCCTCCAGCGCGAGCGGGGCGCAACGCAGGTGCTGGCAATAGCGGTCACCCCAGCGATGCTCGATGCGCTCGATAAAGACGCGCCGGACGAAGCGCCCATGCGCGATAGTGCGCTGTTTCTTGGGGCTGAAGAGAGACGCGGTGCCGGGTTCCCTTGCTGTCTACGCCGGCCTGTTCGGCGTCGCCTTCGCCGCTGCGACGCTCTTTCCGCTGCAGTCTGAAGCGGCGCTGATCGCGCTACTGCGTGCCGGCGAGCACCCGGTGTGGCTGCTGGTGGCCGTGGCCAGCGTCGGCAACGTGCTCGGCTCGGTGGTCAACTGGGCACTCGGCCGCAGCATCGAGCGCTATCGCGACCGTCCGTGGTTCCCCGCCTCACCCGAATCGCTGGCGCGCGCGCAGGGCTGGTATCGGCGCTGGGGCCGATGGTCGCTGATGCTCAGCTGGGCGCCATTCATCGGCGACCCGCTCACGGTGGTCGCCGGGGTGCTGCGCGAGCCGCTGCCGATGTTCCTGCTGTTCGTGACGCTCGCGAAGACCGGCCGCTACGTCACGCTTGCCTGGCTCACCGGAATGTTCTGAGGAGCCAGGGGCCCGCGGGGTACGTCGGGCAGGCGGCTCACGTAGCGGCAGCACCGGAACGCCGAAGGCGCCGGTCGCGGCTTCCCAACATCGGTGACCGCATGTAAGCTCCGGCGAAACACGCAAGCTGCGCGATGCTTGTGGTATCGGTCCGGCGAACCTGAATCGTTGCAACGCGCTGCTGCAATACTGGGGAGCACTGATGAGCAATTACCCGATCGTCCGCATGTATGCCTCGCCTGAACAGGCGAGTCGGGCTGTCGCGAGGCTCAGGAGCTGGGGCTTCGATCAGGAGTTGATCAACCTCGTCACTGCCTCTTCCACTCCGCCGGCGAATGCTCCGGCGAGTGCGGCCTCCGACGACCCCGTGTTGTCGTCGATCCTGGCCGGTTACGTCCTGAAGGCTCGTGCCAAGGTTTACGCTGCGGAGGTCCATTCAGGCCGCGTGCTCGTGTCCGTCCAGCCGCCTTTCGGCACGGGTGGCATGGCGGAGGAGATGCTGGACGAATTCGATCCGGTGGAATCCTCACTGGTCATCGAGCGCCCTGATGCGCTGCCGCTCTGGGACGACGCCGCGCCGTTTTCCTCCACCTTCCAGCTGCCGGTCCTCTTCAAGGCCAGCACGCCGTTCTCCAATTTCTGGGTGCTGCCGGTCATCACGCGCCGGTTCAAGTCGTTCGGCGCCTTGCTCGGCGTTTCGGAAGTCACCCGTTCCAAGTGGTACTTGTTCGGTGAGCCCACGCTGTCGCGTTCGGGCAGGTCGTTCTCGTCCATGCTTGGCCTGCCGATGCTGACCAAGAGGAAGTAGGGCCATCGCGTCGCGGGCCTTTCACGGGGCCCGCACTCGTCGACACGACACACGCCCAGCCGAAAATTCACTGGGTCCGCAAGCACGGGCGCGGCTTCCCAACTTCGGCGACCGCATGTAAGCTCATTTGAAACACGCAAGCAGCGCAAGGCTTGTCGTACCGGTCCGGCGAACCTGAATCGTTGCAACGCGCTGCTTCAACACTGGGGAGCACTGATGAGCAATTACCCGATCGTCCGCATGTATGCCTCGCCTGAACAGGCGAAACTGGCTGTCGCAGGGCTCAGGAGCCGGGGTTTCGAGCAGGAGTGGATCAACCTCGTCACGGCCTCTTCCACTCCCCCGGCGAGTGCTCCGGCGAGCGCGGCCTCGGACGACCCCGTGCTGTCGTCGATCATGGCCGGCTACGTCCTGAAGGCGCATGCCAAGGTCTACGCAGAGGAGGTCCGTCGCGGCCACGCGCTCGTGTCCATCCAGCCGCGGTTCGGCACCGGTGGGATGGCCGAGCAGGTGATGGACGAATACGATCCCGTCGAGTCCGCACTCGTGATCGAGCGGGATGATGCGCTGCGATTGTGGGACGATGCGGCCCCCTTCTCCTCGACCTTCGCACTTCCGGTGCTCGTCCGGGCAACCGCGCCTTTCTCGGCGTTCTGGGTGTTACCGGTCATCACCCGCAGGTTCAAGTCGCTTGGCGGGGCGCTCGGCATTCCCGAAGTGATCCGTTCTTCGCGGTACCTGTTTGGCGAGCCGACGCTGTCTCGCTCGGCCACGCCGCTCTCTTCCATGATCGGGCTGCCGCTGCTCACGAAGTAGGGCGAGCCAGGTCGGAAAGTCGTACGGCCCGCGCCTGCCAGCGCGGGCCTTTTTGTTTCGGCGAGGACTTCGTGGCCTCTGCGTTGCACCGGCCGGTTCGCAGGCAGGTACCCGCACTCCGGCCGTGTCAATTCTATATGACACTCTTGATTGACAAGCGTTTGTGACATTCCTAGAATTCCCGATCATTAGAGACTTCGATCGGGGCCGGGCTCCTTGTGCGGAAAAAACCGACTAACGGGCGTTTTGCACGCTTGCCGATTCGGGCCGTCTACACTATTCAATTATGTTTTCCGTCTTCTGCAGGGTGCAGCGACGGTGAGCCCGCGTGCGGGTTACGCACGTAAATTGTCCAAGGGGTAATCGCTATGGCATCGAGTGATCCAAACAAAGTCTGGCCAACCGGCCTGACGCTTCCGGAGGCGGAAGAACTCCACAAGCAGATAATCGACGGAACGCGGATTTTCGGCGCGATTTCGTTGGTCGCTCACTTGCTGGCGTACATCTATACGCCTTGGCTCGGCTGACGGAAGAGGACTGACACATGAACAATGCAAGAATGTGGCTGGTGCTCAAGCCAACCGTAGGCATGCCGATATTTTTCATCGTGATGGTGATTGCTTCGCTGAGTATCCACTTCTCGGTCCTGACGAACACGACGTGGTTCGCGGCGTTTCTGCAGGGTGGCAAGCCTGCCGCCATGGCCGCGGCGCCGGTGTCCCCCGAGTCGACGGTCGTCGCAAGCCGCTAACGCGGTTTCGACAATCGATGATTCGGCAGGGGGTCGGGGTCGCATGATCCCGATCCCTTGTCCGGCTGAATCCTGCTGGTTGCGCGCATGAACAGCCTTGGCCGCAAACTCGTCCAGACCTGGGCAGGCTACGGTCCGCGTTTCCTCCCGTTCGCCGACGCAGCCTCGCCCGACCTGCCGCTGAGCAGACTGTTGCGGCTTTCGCTGTTCCAGGTCTCGGTGGGCATGGCCATGGTGCTGCTCGTCGGCACCCTCAATCGAGTGATGATCGTCGAGCTCGGCGTGCCGGCCTCGCTGGTCGGCATCATGATCTCGCTGCCACTCCTCTTCGCGCCGTTTCGCGCACTGATCGGTTTCCGTTCCGACAACCATCGCTCCGCGTTCGGTTGGCGTCGAGTGCCCTACATCTGGAAAGGCACGCTGATCCAGTTTGGCGGGCTGGCGATCATGCCGTTCGCCTTGCTGGTGCTCTCGGGTGGCGGCAAGGCGGAGGAGGCGCCGGCGTGGCTAGGCCCCACGGCCGCCGGGCTCGCGTTCCTGCTCGTCGGCGCGGGCCTGCACACCATACAGACCGTCGGACTCGCGCTGGCCACCGATCTGGCGCCGCCGGAATCGCAGCCGAAGGTGGTCGGGCTGATGTACGTGATGCTGCTGCTGGGCATGATCGCCAGTGCCCTGGTGTTCGGCGCGTTGCTGGTCGATTTCACGACGGTGCGCCTCGTGCAGGTGATCCAGGGTGCCGCGCTCGTGACCATGATCCTGAACGTCGTCGCGCTGTGGAAGCAGGAGCCACGGCATCCCCGGCGCTTCGAGGCGCCCCCGGCGGTCGAACCGAGTTTCAAGGATTCCTGGGCGCGGTTCTGCAAGAGTGATCGCGCGCCGCGCCGGTTGGTCGCCATCGGCCTCGGCACCATGGCGTTCGGCATGGCCGACATCCTGCTCGAGCCCTATGGCGGCCAGGTGTTGCGGCTCACCGTCGGCAGTACCACCAAGCTGACGGCCGCGCTGGCCCTCGGCAGCCTGATCGGTTTTGCACTGGCTTCGCGGGTCCTCACCCGCGGCGTCGACCCCTTGCGTCTCGCGGGTGTGGGCGCATTGTTCGGCGTGCCCGCATTCGTCGCGGTCATCCTCGCAGCGCCGATGGACTCCCCTTCGCTGTTCGTGTTCGGGACACTGTTGATGGGCTTCGGCACGGGGCTGTTCGGCCACGGCACGCTGACCGCGACGATGACTCTTGCACCGAAGGAGCAGGTGGGGCTCGCGCTCGGGGCCTGGGGCGCGATCCAGGCGTCGGCCGCCGGACTGGCGATCGCCGTCAGCGGCGTGATCCGCGACGTCGTCATGGCGGCGACCGCAGGCAGCGCACTGCCCTGGGGCCTGTCCGGCCCGAGCGTCGGCTATACCGTGGTCTATGCAATCGAGATCCTGCTGCTGCTCGCGACGATCGTGGTGATCGCCCCGCTCGTGCGCCGAGGAACGGCACCAGCGGGGAACATAGTGGTCCCGGGACCGGTCGCGGACGCCGTCGAGCAGCGCTGATGCGCCTGCCGATCCTCGAGTATCCCGACCCGCGGTTGCGCAAGGTCGCGCTGCCGGTGACGGTGTTCGACGTCGCACTCGCGCGGCTGGTCGAGGACATGCTCGAGACCCTGTACGCGTCAAAGGCCATCGGCCTCGCGGCGACCCAGGTGGACGTGCATCGCCAGGTCGTCGTACTCGACGTGTCGGGTGATGCGAGTGCGCCCCAGGTGTTCGTGAACCCGCAGGTGCTGTCGCATGACACGCCTGCGATGGTCGAGGAGGGCTGCCTCTCCGTGCCGGGAGTGCTCGACAACGTGCGGCGCTCGGCGCGGCTGCGCGTCAAGGCGCAGCAGCGCGATGGCACGACGTTCGAGTGTCGCCTCGAGGGGGTGGCGGCGGTCTGCCTGCAGCACGAAATGGACCATCTGATCGGCCGCTTGTTCGTCGATCACCTCTCGTTCTTCAAGCGCCTGCGTCTGCGCTGGAAGCTCGGTCGCGACCGCAAGCCGGTAGCCGCCTGAGGGTAGCTGCGCTGGTGCAGGGACCCCGGCTCCCCGAGCGAGCGCCACCGCCAGGTCGACGAGTGCCTGGTCGTCGGGGTCGACTGGTTGGGGCGGTGCCGGGGTCTCGAGCAGCGCTGTGATATCTTGGGGAAGCGCGTGCGGGCCCTGATTCCAAGGGACGCGCCGCACATTCACCAAGCACCCGGCGGGCCCGCATGAGCCTCGACACCCGTTCGCTCGAGTCGTTGCGCATCGATCGCAGCCCGGACTCCGATCGCTACCGCGAATCACCGCGTCACGGGCGGCGCTGGGCGCTGGCGCTCGCGCTGGTGGCGGCGGGTGCCGTGGCCTGGTTACTGCTGCGTGACGGCGGCACCGAGGTTGCCACGGTGGTGGTCGCCGCGCCGGCGTCGGGGGGCGTCTCAGGCGCGGTGCTGAATGCGTCCGGCTACGTCGTCGCGCGTCGCATCGCGACGGTGTCGTCGCAAGTCACGGGGCGCATCGCCGAGGTGCTGATCGAGGAGGGAGCGGCGGTGCGCAAGGACCAGCTGCTCGCGCGCCTCGACGCCGCGACCAGCCGGGCCGAAGTCGGGCTGGCGCGTCGCCAATTGGAAGCGGCCGACGCCAACCTCGCGGAGGTGCAGGCGCGCCTCGCGGAGGCGCGCCGGACACTGCAGCGCACTGTGACGCTGCGCGAGCGCGGGCTGGTCGCCGAGGGTGCGCTCGATGCGGCACGCGCCGAAACCCAGGCGCTCGAGGCGCGGCTTGCCGCGTCGCAGGCGCAGCGCCGCGTCGCGCAGAGCGGCATTCAGTTACGCGAGCGCGACCTCGCCGACCACGAGATCCGCGCGCCGTTCGACGGCGTCGTGATCTCGAAGGACGCGCAGCCCGGCGAGATGATCTCGCCGGTTTCCGCGGGCGGCGGCTTCACGCGCACTGGCATCGCGACCATCGTCGACATGGATTCCCGCGAGATCGAGGTGGACGTCAACGAGGCGTTCCTGAACCGCGTGGTCGACGGCCAGCCGGTCGAGGCGACACTTGACGCCTATCCCGACTGGCGGATCCCCGCCAGCGTGATCCGCATCGTACCGACAGCCGACCGGACCAAGGCGACGGTGCGGGTGCGGATCGGCTTCCAGGCGCTGGATCCGCGCATCCTTCCCGACATGGGGATCAAGGTGCGGTTCCTCGACCCGGCGCGTGGTGCAGCGGAGGCCGCCACGGCGCCGCGGTTGCGCGTGCCAGCCGCGGCGCTGCAGCGCGAGGGCGCGGACGCCTGGGTCTGGGTGGTCGAGGACGGGCGGGCGGCACGGCGCGAGGTGCGCATCGGCGCGGAGCGCGACGGCAACGTGGAAATCCAGTCGGGGCTGAAAGCGGGCGAGACGATCGTATCGCCGCGCGTCGAGGGCCTGAAGGCCGGCGGCCGCGTGCGTCCCGCTAAGGCATGAACGACACCGTTCGCGGCGTCGTCGAACTGCGCGGCGTCACCAAGGTCTACTCGCGCGGCGGCGAGACCGTGCCGGTGCTCGACGAGCTTAGCCTGTCGATTCCCCGCGGCGACTTCGTCGCCCTGATGGGACCCTCCGGCTCCGGCAAGACGACGCTGCTGAACCTGATCGGCGGACTCGACCGGCCGAGCGGAGGCAGCATCGAGGTCGAGGGCCTGGCGATCGACCGGCTGTCCGAACCGGCGCTGGCCCGCTGGCGTGCGGACCACGTCGGTTTCGTGTTCCAGATGTACAACCTGCTGCCGGTCCTGACCGCCGAGCGCAACGTCGAACTGCCGCTGCTGCTGACCGACCTGCCGCGCGCCGAGAGGCTGCGCCGCGCGCGCACGGCGCTGGCGCTGGTCGGCCTCGCGGATCGCGCCCGCCACCGGCCGCGCGAACTCTCCGGGGGGCAGGAGCAGCGCGTCGGGATCGCCCGCGCGATCGTCACCGATCCCACGCTGCTGCTGTGCGACGAACCGACCGGCGATCTCGACCGGCGCTCGGGCGACGAAGTGCTGGACCTGCTGACCTCGCTGAACCGCGATTTCGGCAAGACGATCGTGATGGTCACGCATGACCCGCGCGCCGCTGAGCGCGCCCGGCGCACGCTGCATCTCGACAAGGGTCGGCTGGAGCGCGAGACCCGATGACGAAATGGCTGCCACTGGTGTGGGCGAACCTGCGGCGCCGTCCGCTGCGGCTGTTCTTCACTCTCGGCTCCATTGTCGTCGCATTCTGGCTTTTTGCGCTGCTCGAGGCGCTGCGCAGTGGTTTCGCCACCTCGATTTCGATGGTCGGCGTCGACCGGCTGATGACGCTGAACAAGACGTCGATCATCCAGCCGCTGCCGTTCGCCCACTTCGCGCGCGTCAAGGCGGTGCCGGGCGTCCGGGATGTCGCGTTCTTCCACTGGTTCGGCGGCGTCTACCGCGACGGCAAGACGCAGATCCCGGTCTACGTCTGCGATCCGGCGGCGCTGATGGAGGTGTATCCGGAGTTGCAACTGCCGCCGGGGGCGCGCGAGGCCTGGATCGGCGACCGGCAGGGCGTGATCGTCGGGCCAGCGATCGCTGCGCGCTACGGCATCTCCATCGGCGACCGCATACCGATGCGCTCGGCGATCTACCGCCAGCGCGATGGCAGCGACGTCTGGCAGATGAACGTCGTCGCCATCTACGACATCGCCCAGGGGGCGGCGACGCTCGACAAGAACAGTTTTTTCTTCCACTACGACTACTTCAATGAATCGATCCGCGCGGGGCGCGACCGCATCGGCTGGATGGTGGTGCGGGTCGAGGACCCGGCGCGCTCGACCGAAGTGGCGCAGCGCATCGACGCGGTATTCGAGAATTCTTCGTCCGAGACCAAGACCTCGACCGAGAAGGCGATGGCGCGGCAGTTCGCCGACCAGGTCGGCAACATCGGCGCGATCCTGGTGGCGGTGGTCGGCGCGGTGTTCTTCACGATGTTGCTGGTGACGGCCAACACCATGGCCCAGGCGGTACGCGAGCGCACTGCCGAAATCGCGGTTCTGAAGACTCTCGGCTTCCGCGCGTCGCAGGTGATGCAGCTGGTGCTGGCCGAGGCGCTGCTGGTCACCCTGCTCGGCGGCGCGCTGGGCCTGGCACTAGGGGGACTGTCAATCGCGGCCCTCGGGCCGGGCATACGGCAGTTCGTGCCGGTCTTCGAGATGACCGCTCGCACGGTCGGGCTGGCCACGCTGCTGATGGTCGCCTTCGGCGTCGCCTCGGGGGCGTGGCCGGCGATCAGCGCCATGCGCCTTCGCATCACGGAGGCGCTGCGGCATTCATGAGCCTGTTGTCCGAAGTCCGTGCGGTCACCGCGATGAACCTGCGCAACCTGCCGGCGCGCTGGACCAGTTCGCTGGTCGCGGTGGTTGGCGTCGCCGGGGTGACCCTGGTGCTGGTCGCCGTGCTGTCGATCGCGGAGGGCTTCCGCGCAGCGCTCGAACTCTCGGGCTCCGATGACGTCGCGATCGTGCTGCGCAGCGGCTCGACGGATGAGCTGACCAGCGGGCTGACGCAGGACCTGGTGCCCGTGATCAGCGACTCGGTCGGCGTGGCACGACTTCCCGGCGGACAACCCATCGTGTCGCCCGAACTCTACGTGGTGGTCGACGTACCGATCCGCGGCAAGTCCAGCGCGGCCAATGCGCCACTACGCGGCGTCGGGCCGCTCGCCGGGCAGATCCGCCGCCGCCTGCAGCTGGTCGAGGGGCGGATGTTCGAACCCGGCACCAGCGAGGTGGTGGTCGGCGACGGCGCCGCGCAGCAGTACCAGGGTCTGGACGTCGGCCGCACGGTCCGCTGGGGCACGACCAACTGGACCATCGTCGGGCGCTTCACCGATGGGGGTGGCGTCGCGGAATCGGAGATCTGGGCCGATTCGCGCGTGCTGCAGCAGGCCTACAACCGCGGCTCGTTTTTCCAGTCGCTACGGGTGCGCTTGCTCGATGCCAGCGCGTTCGATGCGTTCCGCGCCGCGCTGGCCGCTGATCCACGGCTGTCGGTGCGCGTCGAGCGGGAGAGCATCTTCTACGCGGAGCAGTCCGCCTTCCTGCGCACGCTGGTCACCTCGGCGGGCTGGGCCATCGCGCTGATGATGGGCGTCGGCGCGGTGTTCGCGGCGCTGAACACGATGTACAACGCCGTCTCGTCACGCACCCGGGAGATCGCCACGCTGCGGGCCATCGGCTTCGGCGCGACCCCGGTGGTCGCGTCTGTGCTGGTCGAGGCGATGCTGCTCGGCCTGCTGGGGGGGCTCCTGGGCGGTGTCGTGGCGTTCCTCGGGCTGAACGGGCTGCGCTCCTCGACGCTGAACTGGCAGAACTTCAGCCAGATCACCTTTGCGTTCACGGTGACTCCGCGGCTGGTGTTCAGCGGCATGGCCTATGGGCTGCTGCTGACCTTCATCGGCGGCCTCGTGCCCGGGCTGCGGGCCGCCCGCGCGCCCGTCACCTCGGGCCTGCGGGCGGTCTAGCCGGCCCCAGCCATGGAGGACCGAGTCATGAACCAGCACGCCGATTCCACCGTTCCGACGCCGCCCGGCGAGTCATCGAAGCCGCGGCGGCTCACAGGCTGGTATTTGCGGTCGTCTTCTGGGTGCGCTGAGCGCCGCAGGAGCCAGCGTGAGATCAGTAATTGGTGGAAAGGGAGGGACTCGAACCCTCGACCCCGGCATTATGAGTGC
>Ga0163144_10028640_pt1 | contig 10728 bp, 5 predicted proteins | sample OliLak19BULKMAT1_FD_123175 | JGI IMG/M metagenome (GOLD analysis project Ga0163144, IMG submission 123175) | Freshwater microbial mat bacterial communities from Lake Vanda, McMurdo Dry Valleys, Antarctica - Oligotrophic Lake LV.19.BULKMAT1 | ecosystem: Environmental > Aquatic > Freshwater > Lake... | reverse complement strand
GCCGCCAAAGCAACTGCGACGCATGAAATCCGTGAACCCATTCGCATAACCATCCTCCGGAAGTTGTAGGTGACGTGACTTGCCGACGACGGCAAGGGCGTCAGACTGTGAAATGTAGACCGAACTCTGCTGCGGGACCGACGACTCGTCGTCGGTCTCGCGGCCGCTCCGCTATCAACGTGACGGGCGAGAACTGCCACTTCAGTTTAACCGGTTTATCTAAAAAAGCAAATCAGAATTTTATATAACGCCAATTCATCGTTGATTCTGCGGATTTAAACGCCATCTTTGAGGGGGAACCCTTAGATCATTTGCATTTGTTAAACTGCGAGGTAAACTGTTTTAACTGATTCGGAGAGATGTTCTAACTTTTTGGTCAACAAGCATTCTGTCCCGAGGCATTGCCGTGGTTCCCAGCATAATGGATAATCTCGCCGCTCCTGTGGGGATTAACGACTCCAGTGACGACGCAACCGCCGCGAGCCCGTCCGTCCGGCCGGACCGCCCGGTCAGTCTGCGCGACGTGGCCAAGCTCGCTCAGGTGTCAGTCGCGACCGTTTCGATGGTGCTGAACGACAACCCGCGCATCAGCCGTGCAACCCACATGCACGTCCAGCGGATCATCGACAAAGTGGGGTACCGCCCGAACCGGTTGGCCCAATCCCTGTCAAGCAAGTACACGCAGGTGATAGCGATCATCATCCCCGCGCTGCGGCATGCGTTCGCCGATGCGTATTTCGGTGAGGTGATCAGTGGGGTCTGCGATCGGGCTGGCAAGCTGGGGTATAAGGTTATTCTCGAGCAGGCCAAGCCTGACTACATCAAGAGCCAGCAGCACGTTGAGATCTTCGAACGCCGCTACGTCGATGGCGTGGTCTGCATGGGCGTCAACGACCGCCATCACTTTCTCAGTGAGTTTGCCGACCGTCGCTACCCTGCGATGGTGGTTGACAACTACTTTCCACAGTGGGGTTTGGACCACGTCGTGTGCGACTACCGCGCCGGCACCGAGCAGGCGATGAACTATTTGCTGCAACTGGGCCACCGCAAGATCGGTTTAATTTACGCTGCGCCGGAAATCCGCACTGCGCGTGACAAGATCGAGGTCTACGAGGAAAAGCTGCGTGCGAACGGTCAGGAACCGCTTGCAACCCTGCGGGCCGACGGAAAGTTCACCGAGGCCGGCGGTGCAGAGGCGGCCGAGGCAATCCTGGCCAGGCATCCGGACGTTACGGCTCTGTTCGCAGCGAATGACAAGATGGCGATCGGGGCTCTACACTATCTGTCGCGCAAGCGCATCAAGGTGCCCGAGCAGATCTCGATCGTCGGCTTTGACGACATGCAGCAGTCGGCGTTCGCCAACCCAAGCCTGACGACGGTGCACCTGCCGTTGTACGAAGTGGGCCAGCTGGCCTGTGAGCGCCTCGTCGAACGCATTCGCGGCAAGCCCGATCGCGTCGCGGAACTGCTGCCGACGCATTTGGTCGTCCGTGAATCGACAGCGATGGCGGCGGGGCGAGTGACTGCCTGAAGCGAATCGAATTTTGTAATAGTGAACCGAGAAGACACGAAGGCACGAAGAAGGCACATCAATTGATTGGTTTTACTTCGTTCGCGCCTGCGCGTGTTCTCGGTTAATGTGTTGTCCCAGGATCATTTCTGTCCGCCGGAGGTTCATTCGATGTCCATTGAAAATAATTACGCCCGTTTCGTCCTCTCTGCCGCGATTGTCGCGGCGTGCGCGTCGTTCGGTCATGCCGAGGCGATCGTCGACGGGAAGAACGTCACGTTCCGCCTCGACGCCCGTGAATGGGACGAAAAGCCCAAGCGCGTGAACGTCGCCGGCGCATTCCAGGGCTGGAACAAGGATCAGAACGCCCTCACGGACGACAACGGTGATGGTGTCTGGGAGGTTACCGTTCCGGTCACCGACGAGGGTCAGTTCGGCTACAAGTTCGTTATCGACGGTGAACGCTGGATAGCCGACCCCACCGGTGACAAGGAACTGGAAATCGACGACACCTACGGCGGGAAGAACAGTGGCGTTATCGTCGGTTACGACGTCCGCAAGGCCCCACCCGTTAAGCCCGACGACGTGAACGCCAAGGCCGTCTTCCACAATGCCACCGATGTTCGCGACGCCGACTATCTGGGTGACGGACGGGCCCGGATTGCGATTCGCGTGCAGGCTGGCGACGCAGACCGGATCGAGGTCGTCCCCATCCAAGGCCCCGCGCAGTCACTGGCGCGCGTCGGCACCGCCAACGGTCTGGACACGTTCGCTGCCATTGTGAACCTCGCCAAGGTCCCCGGTGTCGCGCCAACCCACCCTGAATTGGCGAACGGACCGGAAACCGAACTGCGATATTTCTTCCGCGTGCGCGATGGTTCGCACACGCTGGTCTTTGACCACGCCGACGGCAACGGTGCCACGGTGCCTTACACGCTTGCCGCAAAGTCGATCATCGACACCCCTGACTGGGCCAAGTCCGCCGTCTGGTACCAGGTCTTCCCCGAACGCTTCCGCAACGGTGATCCGTCGAACGATCCGGGTGAGGCCAAAGGCGAGCACCTCGTCAAGTGGACGAGCGACTGGTGGAAAGCCCAGCCCAACGAAACGCCGGGCGACGAGAATTTTTACCAAGGCGCCGGCAACGTCTGGCAACGCCGTTACGGTGGCGACCTGCAGGGCATGAAGCAATCACTTCCCTACCTGCGCGAGCTGGGCGTCAACGCGATTTACTTCAACCCCATTTTCGAAGCCGAGTCGATGCACAAGTACGATACGGCCGACTTCCGGCACATCGACGACAATTTTGGCGTCAAGGGAGACATCGCCAAGCTCAGCGGTGAGACCGACGACCCTGCGACCTGGCAGTGGACCGAGTCGGACAAGCTCTTCCTCGATTTTCTGGCCGAGGCGAAAAAGCAGGGCTTCAAGGTCATCATCGACGGCGTGTTCAACCACACCGGTCGGGCCCATCCGTTCTTTCAGGACGTCCTCGAAAAAGGTAAAAACAGCAAGTACGCCGACTGGTTCGAAATCACCGATTGGGGTGATGAATCGAACTGGAAAAAGATGGAAGACCCGTACACGGTCCACGGCAAGCCGGGTGGCGTGCAGTGGAAGGCGTGGGACCAGGAGAACGGGCATCTGCCCGTCTTCAAGAAGGATGGCCAGCTCGGTCTGGCGCCGGGGCCGCGCGATCACATCATGGCGATCACCAAACGCTGGCTCGCGCCCGACGGTGACGCCAGCAAGGGCATCGACGGTTGGCGCCTCGACGTGCCCGGCGACATTCCGCACCCGTTCTGGATCGAGTGGCGCAAAGTCGTGAAAGCCGCCAACCCCGACGCTTACATCACCGGTGAAATCTGGCCGTGGGCCCAGCCATGGTTGAACCAGGGCGATCAGTTCGACGCCGTGATGAACTACCAGTTTGCCATGCCGGCCCAGGAGTTCTTCATCAATGAGCAAAAACAGATGAAGCCGACCGACTTTGTGTCGCGGCTCACGCAGTTGCAGATGGCGTACCCGTTCGAGGTCGCGCTCGTGCAGCAGAACCTGTACGACAGCCACGACACCGACCGGTTGGCGAGCATGTTCGTCAACCCCGACCGACCGTACGACGGCGCCAACCGCCCACAGGACAACGCCGCCAGTTGGCCATACTCACCAGCGAAGCCGACCGACGAGCAGTGGACGCGGCTGAAACAGGCGGCTGCGGTGCAGTTCGCGTACGTCGGCGCGCCGATGATCTACTACGGCACCGAGGCGGGCATGTGGTCGCCGGACGACCCGTCGAACCGCCAACCGATGGTTTGGCGCGAACTTCTGCCCTACGAGGACAAAACCGTCACGTTCAAGGCTGATCTGTTCAACTTTTACCAGCGGCTTATCGCGATGCGCTCGCGCGTCGAGGCGCTGCAGTTGGGCTTCTATGTTCCATTGACGGCAAACGACGCCGAGAACACGCTCGCGTTCCGGCGCAGCCTTGGTGATAAGAACGTATACGTCGTGGTAAACCGAAGTGGCGAACGACGTATGGTGGAGGTGCCCGTCCAGGCTGTCGATGCGGACAAGCGGTTGATCAACTGGTTGGACGAGGCGCAGGTGAAGCTCGTTCAGCCAGACGTCAACGCGAACGTCGAAGCGCGGCCAACATTGAAGGTGCTTGACGGAAACGTAAAGGCGGCCGATGGCAAAGTAAGGGTTACACTGCCGGCCTATGGCACCACCATCCTGTCCGCAGAGTGAATCCGGCCCCTCTCCCGGCACGCCGGGAGAGGCTGGGTGAGGGTATTTGATCTTTGGGCGACTTTCGAAAGACGAAATCACCTTCACGCTGACCTCTCCCATGAGTACATGGGAGAGCCGCCGGAGAACGTGCATTGGCGCGACCAGGGCAGTGCTGTTTCAATGACGTGATCCTTCATGCATATCGGTCAAGTTCTTCGATATCTTCTCGGACTTGCGACGCTGCTCATCGTCGTCTGGGCGTTCGTGGACGTCGGGGCGCGTATTTTTCGAAGTGACACGCGGGGCTATGACGCGACCATCTCCGTCCTGCACTGGGGCGACCCCAACGAGGGCCAGATTATGGCCGACCTCGTGGCGGCGTTCGAGCGCGACTACCCGCGCGTGAAGGTTAAGCGCATCCACGTCAGTGCCGGTGAGTTCGACTCGAAGCTCAAGACGATGTTCGCTGCCGGTGATGCGCCGGATCTGTTCTACCTGAAACCCGAGTCGACGCCTGAGATGGCGAGCATGAAATTGCTGACGCCGCTGGACGCGCACGTGTCCAAGGCCGAGTTGGCGGAATATTTCCCGAAGTTACTGGAGGTCTTCCGGTACGACGGTCAGCGATCGGGCGCGGGGCCGCTGTACGGGTTGCCCAAGGATTTCACGACGGTCGGCATGTACGTGAACCTCGATCTGTTCGCGCGGGCGGGCGTCGCCGTGCCGTACGATGGGTGGACGTGGGACGAGTACGCGGTCGCGATGCGGAAGATTACTGATCTGTCCACACCCGGGCAGCGGCGCTACGGTGGCATGCTGCAGCTGTGGGACTCGACACTCCTCAGCATCATTTGGACGTATGGCGGGGATTTCTTCGGCAAGGACTTTCGCGACGTGCGACTCGACGAGCCCGAAGCCCAAGCCGCGCTGGAGATGATCCGGCGGTTGCGGCTGGAAGAAAAAACCGTCTACAACGCCACGGGCATCGCCAAGGACGGTGGACAGGAATTCGTGCTCGGCAACATCGGCGCGATCGGGCCATACGGCCGTTGGATGACGCCCGTCTATCGCTCGATTGAAAATTTCAAAGTCGATTTCGTCCCACTGCCGCACGCGAAGGAAAAGGCGTCCCCGCTGTTCACAAATGCGTGGGCGATCGGTGCGGGGACGAAGCATCCGACCGAATCGCTGCAACTGCTGCGTTACCTCGTCAGCCCCGAGGGCCAAGCCAAGGCCGGACGGCTCGGCCTGGCGATCCCGAGCAATCGGGCCGTGGCGTATTCTGAGGCGTTCCACGCGCCCGGCCAGACACCTGCCAACAGCCAGGCTTTTCTGGACGCGATCGCGCTCGGCCGGTTGCAGCAGTACCCGCGCGAGCCGGAGTTTCGCCAGATCGTCGGTGAGGTGACTGAACAGGCGCTACAGCAGGGGACGATCAACGTCACCGACGCAGCGAGGGAAATCGAAAGCCGCTGGCTCGCCAGTTTGAACAGCCCGTTGAAGACGAAACAGTTTGCGCCGATGAACTGGTCGACCATCGGCAGCATCGCGCTGGCGGTTATCGCGGCACTCGTCGCGCTTTTCTGGTGGAAGGTCCAGCGAGAAAAGATCGGTGCGCTCGACCGGGCGCAGCAACGCGCGGGCTTTGCGTTCGTATCACCGTGGGTGCTGGGCTTCGCGCTGCTGACGATCGGCCCGATGGCGCTGTCGCTCGTGCTGGCGTTTGCCAAGTGGACCGCGATGACGCCGTTGAGCGAGGCGCAGTTCGTCGGGGGGGCCAACTTCGAGCACCTTGCCAAGTATGATGCGACGTTCGGCAAGAGTTTATGGGTCACGTTTTACTTCGTACTGCTCGGTGTGCCGTTGACGCAGGTCGCGGCGCTGGCGGTTGCGCTGCTGATGAACGCGAAGGTGCGCGGCATTACGATCTTCCGCACGATCTACTTCGTGCCGTCGGTCGTCAGTGGTGTGGCGCTGGCGACGCTTTGGTTGAAGTTGTTCAACAACGACTACGGCTTGATCAACACGGTGCTGCTGAAACCGTTGACGTGGCTCGGGATTGACGCGCCCGACTGGTTCGGCCTCGACGCCGCCTGGGCCGCAGTGCCGGCGTTCGTCGTCATGGGGCTGTGGGGAGTCGGTGGGGGGATGGTCATCTACCTAGCTGGCCTCAAGGGCGTTCCCGAGAGTTTGTACGAGGCTGCGACGATCGACGGCGCGGGCCCGATGCGCCGGTTGGTTAACGTGACGTTACCGATGCTGTCGCCGTTGATCTTTTTCAACGTCGTCATGGGCATCATCGGCAGCTTCCAGATTTTCACACAAGCCAAGGTAATGACCAACGGCGGGCCGGGCACCGACACGCTCTTCTACGTGCTGAACCTGTACCGCCAGGCGTTCGAATTCCACAACATGGGCTACGCGAGCGCCATGGCGTGGGTCTTGTTCCTGATCGTGCTCGCGTTCACGGCGATGGTCTTCCGTGGCAGTAAGAAGATGGTGCATTACGAGGGACTTAAAGCGTGAGTTGGGACGAGGAGGAATGAACGCCAAGACGCCAAGGACGCCAAGTGAATAGCGCCAAGAAATGCGGAGAAAATTGAACTACAGAGAACACGGAGAACACAGAGAAAAGACACTCATGTTTGAATTCTTCTGTGTGTTCTCCGTGTCCTCGGGAGTTCGCGTTGTATTTGGCTTTCTTGGCGATTTGTAACTTGGCGTCCTTGGCGTCTTGGCGTTCCTCAGATTTTGAGCGGCGATAAACAGATATGACCTCAGCAAGTAACCAACCCGGCCCGTCGACCATGCCCGCGGGGTACGTCGCGGCGGCGAAGGAGACAGCACCGCGACTGACCGAGCAGCGGCGCGCCTCCAGCGATCGGCGGCGAAAGCGGTGGGGCAGTGTCTGCACCTATACGTTGCTGATCGCCGGCAGCGTCCTGCTCATCGTCCCGTTCATCTGGATGCTCGCGGCCAGCCTCGACACGCAGCAGAACGTGACTGGTGGGAACGTCGACTTCACGTTCCACGACCCGCAGGTGCAGAATTTTCCTGAGTCCCTGAAACTGATGGGCGCGGCAGCCGACGCGAACGGGGATGGACGCGTTTCCCTGCTGGAAATCGTTCGGCTGCGCTTCCCGGCGCTGTCGAACACGATCGTCGTTACCGTCGCGTGCATCATCGGACAGGTCGTCAGCTCGAGCCTCGTCGGCTTCGGCTTTGCCCGCTTTAACTTCCGCGGACGGGGCGTGTTGTTCGCGCTTATGCTCAGCACGATGATGCTGCCCGCACAGGTGACGATGATCCCGGTCTTCGTGCTGTTCCGTTACCTGGGGATGATCGACACGTTCTGGCCGCTCATCATCCCTGCGTGGCTGGCGAGCCCCTTCTTCGCGTTCATGTTTCGCCAGTTCTTCGCGCAGGTGCCCGAAGAGCTGATCGAGGCGGCGAGAATGGATGGCGCGAGCAACTTCCGCATCTACTGGCAGATGATGCTTCCCCTGAGCGGCCCGGTGATCGCGATCGTGGCAATCTTCACGTTCATGAGCACGTGGAACGATTTCCTCGGCCCGCTCATCTACCTCAACAGCCCCGAAAACCGCACGCTCGCACTGGCCTTAGCGCAGTTCAACGGGCAGTACGGTGTGCGCGACGCCCACCTGCTGATGGCCGCCAGCTTCGTAACGATGCTGCCGTGCATCATCCTGTTCTTCGCGGCCCAGAAGTACTTCGTCGAAAGCGTCGCGACGAGCGGGTTGAAGGGCTGATGCGGGCGAAAGAGCACAGGCCACGATATACGTCGTCGGCAACTTTGACGACTACCTGCGGGCCCGGCGCGCCAACGGCATGCGAACCGATTAACGGACCGGGATGCACACCTGCAAGAGATCATCCCCGTGCGTTGTCGCTGGGCACCGCCCTCCCCACGGCTGCCAACTGCTTGGCGATCTCGTAGCCGATACCTTTGGAATTACCGGTCACAACCGCAAATTGTCCGCTCAGTAACCCGTTCGTAGCCAGAACAACTGCCTTTCTTCCCTTTTCTTGCCTCGCGGCCGATGCACGCAAATCCAGCACTTAAGGCGAGTGATAGGACCGGCGGCTCAGGTAATCGCGATTTCGTGGCGCGGTTCATCCGTTTTTGCGGGTGGTTCCTCAGAACATGCTGGAATGTTCGTGCGTAGTGCGTTACAAGAACGTCGGGCATCGACGTGTCGGCGGATGGATGGATCGATCCGTGCACGGCGTCTGATCAGTTCGTTCCTTCCAAACCCGGAGCCAAGGATGGCGATGAAGACTCTGCTCGTATTGGCTGGCGCGATCGCGCTGGTCGGATGCACCCAAACCCCGAAAACCGTTAAGTCTTTGCCAGCGGCGTCGTTCGCTGCGCCGTCGATTGTCGCTGCGGCGCCACAGCAACAGGTCGTCACGGTGACACCGATGCCGGCTCAGAAGACGCCCCTGCCCCAGTCGCCCACTGCGCGTCACACGACACCGCAAACCGGGCCCAAGGAATGGACACCGAAGGTCGCCGCCAGGCCGTGGAAGTGGATCGTCGTCCATCACAGCGCCACACCCGCCGGTGGGGCGGCCGCGTTCGACAAGATGCACAAAGCCAAGGGTTGGGATGGTCTCGGTTACGACTTCGTCATTGGCAACGGCACCGACACGCGCGATGGTCAGATCGAGGTCGGTTTCCGTTGGAAGCAGCAGTTGACCGGCGCCCACGCGAAGACGGCCGACAACCAGTACAACGATTACGGCATCGGCATTTGCCTCGTCGGCAACTTCGACATCGATAAGCCCACACCCGCGCAGATGCAATCACTGGCGAGGCTGTCAAGCTTTCTGATGAAGAACTACCGCATCAGCCAGACCAATGTGCTCGGTCACGGTCAGACGAAGCCGACCGATTGCCCCGGCAAGTTCATGAACATCGCTGCCATGCTGAAACTCGCCCGCCAAAACCTCGCCGACGCGACCGGTTCGACGCCCGAGCCCGACGCGCACGCAGCGGTCGAAGGTGAACTGCTGGTTCCCGTGTCACGGTAAAGTCCAACTCAATCGCGAAGGCGCAACCGACACGACCCCGCCGCCTGCGCCTTCGCGTTTCCGGCATTTCGGCACGCTTGCATCTGCCCGACAGGCGGATATCTTACGCGACTCGCCTCACCGGCCAGCCTAAACGGTCAGCGAGTGAATTCCGGGGCGTAGCTCAGCTTGGTAGAGCGCTTGGTTCGGGACCAAGAGGCCGTAGGTTCAAATCCTATCGCCCCGACTTGATGAGACTTTCAGCCCTTCGACGAGCATGTCGAAGGGCTTTCTCATTGTGGGTACAAGACTTACGTCGTCGAGCGAAAAGTTCAATACAACGAATTCGAGAAGACGACGCTTTTCGGCCAAATCTGACGTAAGCCATTTTCCGGTCAACGATTGTGAAAGTTCAAAAGTCTTGAGCGCCAAGTCGCTTGCTCTTGCTGGCCACGATCCGTCGCGTCGAGTTGCTCGTTCAATGTGGCGATGCGGTCGCGAAGCTCAGTCGTCTAGGCGGCGAACGTCGCGGCTTTGATCTCTTCCAGCAAAGCATGACCGCGGTACTCCTGGACCGACTTACCCATCGATACACGATCTTCGAAATGAACGGCGAGCGCTACCGGTCCAGAGAATCGGTGAAGTCAGCCAAGCCGGCGAAACAGAAGAAAACACAGGAAGCCTGCCACGGTGGTGGGATTGATTTGCCGTCGTCAGTTCAGACGGCGATTTGATGGTCCTCAGTGCGGGCAACATCCAACCCAGCGACATCGCGACGAGGTCGTTCAGCGATGAACCGCTACGAGCGACAAGGAGAACCAGAGGTCGTCGTGACGGCATCGGCGTTGATCTTTTGTAAGCAAACCGTCGGATCCAACGACGCCTTGCGGCTACTCGAGTCGCCACGGAATTTCGGTCGTCGATCCGCTCGCCCAGTGGGGTTGGAAGACGGACAGATCGGACTTGGCGGCACCTCGACCGGTGGCGCTGGAGAGGCCGGTCCAGCGGCTGGTCGTCAGCTTCAATTCGAGCCCGGCGATGGTCGTGCCGGGGGCGGGTTTGATCTCCGGAATGCTCGCCCAGGGGATCGCGATTTCGTAGCGGGTTGACTTGGCGGCTTCGTCGTACTGAACGATCACCTTTGCTTCCGAGAATAGCCGGTTGGACTTCGGCTCTTGCGGTGAGAACGGATAGCGGTGAAGCGGGAGCATTTTCTCGCTCGGGCTGCGGTAGAGCCAGGCTTGGTTCGTGCCTTGCTGGGTTTCGTAGAAGCCGAAGAGGTAGTCGGCCTGCCGTTGGGGGTAGCGGCGCGACCGGGCGCCGTCGGGGCCGTTCGAAAGATGCTGCGGATTGGGGACGGCGTCGATCGCGATTTGCACGTTTTCCCCGGAGAAGGGCCAGCGCGGCGCGACTTTGTAAGCGTAGCCTCCCGGGTGTAATTCGTACCAGTCGTC
>Ga0163144_10028639_pt1 | contig 10729 bp, 8 predicted proteins | sample OliLak19BULKMAT1_FD_123175 | JGI IMG/M metagenome (GOLD analysis project Ga0163144, IMG submission 123175) | Freshwater microbial mat bacterial communities from Lake Vanda, McMurdo Dry Valleys, Antarctica - Oligotrophic Lake LV.19.BULKMAT1 | ecosystem: Environmental > Aquatic > Freshwater > Lake... | reverse complement strand
TGCCACTCCGGCTCAAACTGCCCAAACCGCCGAAACTACCCATACCACCAACGCGGCCTCGCCCGCCCTCGCTGCTGGCACAAACGGCGAGCATCTTGGTGCCGCGCATACCGCCAAACCCGCCGCGAAGCCCGAAGTGGCGGCCAAGGTTGAGCCGGCATCCCGTCTAGCACCGGCCACGGTGGAATTCAAGCCAGCACCAGCCTCCGCATCAATCAGCGGTCCGCAGGTCATCAGCCGCGCTGCAGCGCCCCACGCACCACCGCCCGGCCGCCCAACCTACCGCGCACCCGTCGCCCCGACATCGCCTGCCCCGACCCCGCCCGCGCCAACTGCCACGCCGGTCCGCCGCAACAACTTTTTCAGTACGACCGATCCGCTGGCTGGCACAACCCGTCCCGCCCATGTGCCGCAGGTCGTCGGCCCGATTGCGCGGGTTCCTGCCCTGACCCCGGCGGTCGACCCAGTCCCGGCCCCCGCGGCTGCAGCACCCTTAGCCACTGCCGCCTCACCCGAAGCCAGCCCATCCACTGACGGCTCAGCGGCCGCACCAGTTGAGTTGGTCGTTGCCGGAGCCACCCCCCCACCGCCGGGCACTCGCATCGAGTTGCCACTCCGCTACCCGCGTGGCGTCACGCCCGCGCCGGTTAACGTTCCCTCCCGCCCCAAGAGCGTGGCGCCAGCCGGAACGGTTCTGGTCAAGCAGCAAGTCAAGCTCACCGGCCCCAAGGTCATTCGTGTCGAGGCCGCCGAACCCGTGACCACGCCGCGTCCGGCCCGAACCGGGCTCGGCAACCGCGGACCCTCAGTCGGTGGCGGTGTTCGGCCCGGCATCGGCGGTGCTGATCGCACCCCCCGTCGCAACGACCGTCGCACCGTCGGTCCCGACCCGGCAGCCGGCCGCAACAAGCGCAACAAGGGTGGCGAAGAAGTCCCCAACTCCGGCGTCTTCCGCGCTCAGGACCTTGTCGAGCGTGAAGAGCGCCTGGCCAAGGCCGGCGGCTACCTCAAGCAACGCCGCCGTGAACTGCGGGCCCGTGAGGGTGCGGCAGACAGCAGCCTCGATCAAGAAACATCCGGCAAGGTGCAGATCGAAGCGCCCTTTACGATCAAGGAACTCGCTGAAGCCTCCGGCGTCCGCGCATCGGAGATCATCAAGAAGCTCTTCCTCCAGGGCATCATCGCCACCGTCAACGTGGCGATTGACCCGGCACGCGCTCAGGAAATCATGATCGACTTCGATCTTGAGCTTGAAGTCGTCACCAAGAAGACCGCTGAAGAAGAAGTCTCCTCGGTGTTCGTCGATCGCGCTCAAATCGATGTCCGCCCCCGTCCCCCCGTCGTCACCATCATGGGTCACGTCGACCATGGCAAGACCTCGCTGCTGGACAAGATCCGCCGCACCAACGTCGCCGCAGGCGAGGCCGGTGGCATCACGCAGAAAACCAGCGCCTTCCGCGTCTCAGTCGACATCAACGAGGAGACCAAACACATCGTCTTCCTTGACACCCCAGGCCACCAGGCCTTCACAGAGATGCGTGCCCGCGGCGCAAACCTAACGGACATCATCGTGCTGGTCGTCTCCGCGGCCGACGGTGTCATGCCGCAGACCATCGAGTCGATCAACCACGCCAAGGCCGCCAAGGTACCGATCGTCATCGCCCTGAACAAGATCGACTCCCCCCAAGCCACCGAGTCGCAGATCCAGAAGATCTTCGGCCAGCTTGCAGAGCAGGATCTGTCCCCTCAGGAATGGGGCGGCAGCACCGAACTGGTCAAAACCTCCGCAGTCCGCGGCGACGGCATCAAGGAACTCCTCGAGACTCTGGACCTCCAGGCTCAGGTTCTGGAGCTCAAAGCAGGCTTCGGCGGCAGCGCCCGCGGCCGTGTGGTTGAGGCAGCCCGTGATGAAGGCCGCGGCCCCTTGGCCACCGTCCTCATCCAGGAAGGCGAACTCAAGGTTGGTGACTTCATCGTCGTCGGCCGCGCGTTCGGCCGCGTCCGCGATATCGCAGACGATCAGGGCAAGCGGATCAAGGTTGCAGGCCCGTCCATGCCGGTGGTAATCTCGGGCATGGATCAGGTTCCGGATGCGGGTGATCCGTTCTTCGTGACATCCACCCTGCGTCAGGCCGAAGAAGCCGCCGATGGCCGCCGCATGCGTGAGCGTGAAGAGCATCTTCAGCAGCCCAAGGTTACCTTGGACAGCCTGCTGGGCCAGATGAAGGACGCCGCCGTCAAGGAAATTCTCATCGTCCTGAAGGCCGATGTGCAGGGCTCCGTCGACGTCATCCAGAACGAAGTCGAGCGGCTGTCAACCGATGAAGTCAAGATCCGTGTGCTGCACGCCGCCGTCGGCGGCATCAACGAGTCGGATGTCCAACTCGCTCAAGCCAGCAAGGCGGTTATCGTCGGCTTCAACGTCATCCCCTCGGGCAAGGCACGCGGCCTTGCTGAGCAAAAGAGTGTTGAAATCCGCACGTATCAGGTTATTTACGACATCACCGAGGACGTCAAGAAGGCCGCCAGTGGCCTGCTCGAGCCCGAGATCCGTCAGGAAATCCTGGGCCACGCCGAGGTCCGCAAGGTCTTCAGCGTGTCTCGTGTCGGCACCATCGCCGGTTGCTATGTCACCGACGGCCAGGTCCAGCGCGACGCCCTCATCCGCGTCACCCGCAACGGCGTGGTCATCGTCAACGATCGCATTCTTGAGCAGCTCAAGCGATTCAAGGACGATGCCAAAGAGGTCAAGGCCAATATGGAGTGCGGCATGAAGATCGTCGGCTATGACGATATCAAGGAAGGCGACGTGCTCGAGTGCTACAAGAAAGTTGAGATCAAGCGGACGCTGTAAAGCAATCAGGGATTCCTCCCCCTTGTCCCGTTCCGTTGTACATTTCCAAGCCCGGCGTGTCATCGCCGGGCTTTTTCATGCGCAATACGCACCTCAAGAACCGACGTCGGCTCTTCAGCACGCACACCGGGTCCGCACTGGCGCGGAGAGGGCAAACGCAACATAACAGCCATTGCCAGCCAGTGTGCAGGGCATTCTCACAGCGAAGGGTGCTAGGGAAGAAATGGAGCGAAAAAAGCCGAGAAAACGCAGGGACTGAACCAATGTTCTCCATCTTTTGTTGCCCAATACCTTCCTTCGCTTTCCTTCGCCATCTTCGCTGTTTTTGCTGTGAAATGACTTTTGAGGCTTTTGGTCAGGGCGCTGCGATCCTCGATTGAGGCAACCGGTGCAACCTTGCGTTTACCCTACTGCCGCGAATACTCGCCCTCCGCCCCGGCTCGCCCTCCGCCCACACTTCCTCTCCGCCCCAATTTACCCCCGACTACGGTTGACCTTCACCGAACCTCGGATGGTCGTGCACAACTTGTGGTCTGCCACGTCCCTCCAAGCGGTGATTTCACGGAGCACAACTATGGCACACGAACAATTCACAGCCTCTGATGGCTCACTATCTCGTCGCGAATTCGCCACCTCCGCCGCCGCAGCGGTCGCCCTCACCGCCGCTGGCCTCAGCACGGCCTCAGCCCGCCTGCTCAATCAGCCCGCAGACCCCAAAGCCCCCGCCAAGCCTGCCGCACCGGCCGCTGGCGGCCCCGCCACTCCGCTCAGCCCCACCGGCCCGTTTACGCTCGCGGCTCTGCCATACGCCCTTGATGCCCTAGAGCCCTTTATCGATGCCAAGACGATGGAGATTCACCATGGCAAGCACCACGCGTCGTACGTGGCCAATCTCAACAAGGCTCTGGTTGGCTTGCCCGATTATGCCAAGATGTCCATCGGCGAGTTGCTCCGCGGCTACGAGAAGATGCCCTCACCCACCAGCACGGCCGTGCGGAACAACGCCGGCGGGCACTACAACCACACGCTGTTCTGGTCCTTGCTCAAAAAAGGCGGCACCAACGGGCCGTCAGGCAGGCTCATGGATGTCATGACCAAACGCTGGGAAACGCTCGACAAGTTCAAGGCAGAATTTGTTGACGGCGGGCTGAAGGTATTTGGTTCCGGCTGGGTGTGGCTTGTCTGCGACCCCAAGAACGGGCACCAGTTGGACATCCGAACCACTCCGAATCAGGACACGCCGCTGGCAATGGGCATGCTGCCCGTGTTCGGCAACGATGTCTGGGAGCACGCGTACTACCTGAAGCACCAGAACAAGCGTGCCGACTATCTCAATGGCTGGTGGAACGTGCTTGACTGGAAAGCCGCCAGCGAGCGGTACGATGCGTTGGCCAGCGGCAACTTGGCCGAGTGAGCCAGCAAGCGTTCGACTGTTCATCTGCCCGTAACAAAGCCCGAGGCACCATTGGTGCCACAACTCGGCCGGTTCGTCCGGACGGGTTGCGCGCTGCGCAAGGCCGTCGCACGGCCGCCCGTTGCAGGCGTGAAGTTCCGACGACACGCACGCCCTGCAGCCTGCGTGCACGGACCATCACCCTCCCGGCGAACCGGAGCTCTATCCGCGCCCACACCACCAAACTACTCACCAAACTCATCGCGAAGCGCCGCATCAAAATCGGCAGGCAGCACGATCACCAGCGGGTTCTCAAGGTTGTCCTTGAGTTTCGCCGCCACAGCGCGTCGCACGGCAAGCATCGCGGCCTTCTGCACCACTCCGGCGATCTGCGCACCAGTAGCACCCGGTGACCGTCGGGCCAAATCAGCCGGATTGATGCGGCCATCGATCGGCTTTCCGCGAAGATGGATCGCGTAGATTGACTCGCGGCTCTTCTCATCAGGCGCCCCGAGTTCAACGACGTGGTCAAACCGCCCGGGCCGGACCATCGCGGCATCGAGCATGTCGAGCCGATTGGTGGCTCCGAGCACCAGCACACCGTTTAACTCCTCGACACCGTCAAGCTCTGCCAGGAACTGCGACAGCACCCGATTGGCCACCGGGTTATCCGTTGCGCTCGACCGATTCGGAATCACCGCATCGATCTCATCAAAGAAGATAATGCACGGCGAAGCCCGCCGGGCCTTGCGGAAGATCTCCCGCACCTGCTTCTCCGAATCGCCCACGAACTTGCTGATCAGTTCAGGTCCCTTGACCGAAATAAAGTTCGCCTGGCTCTCGTGTGCCACCGCCTTGGCCAGCATGGTTTTACCAACGCCCGGAGGGCCTACCAGCAATATGCCCTTGGCGGCTTTGATCCCCGCGGCATCAAAGACAGACTTGTGCTTGAGCGGCCATTCCACCGCTTCGATGATCTTCTGCTTGGCATCCGCGAGCCCGCCGATATCGTCCCACTTCACGTTCGGCGTTTCGACAAAAACCTCGCGCATCGCCGAGGGTTCAATCTCGCCGAAGGCCTGCAGGAAATGCTCGCCCGTCACCTCAAGCTGCTGAAGCGTGTCGTACGGAATACTCGCCTGCTTGAAGTCAATCTGCCCCATGATCGTCCGCAGTGCGGCCATCGCAGACTCGCGGCAGAGCGCCTCAAGGTCGGCACCCACATAGCCGTGCGTGATGTCCGCCATGTGGTCCAAGTCAACCGGGTGGTCGCCGCTCTGGCACAGCGGCATGCCGCGGCTATGAATCTCCAGAATGTGCCTGCGTGCGGCACGGTCCGGGATGGGCATTGCGATCTCACGGTCAAACCGACCGGGGCGGCGAAGCGCCGGGTCAATGTTGTTCGGCAGGTTGGTCGCCGCGATGACCATGACGTTGGCCCTGCGGTTAAGCCCATCCATCAGGGCCAGCAATTGTGCGACGATTCGCTTTTCAACCTCGCCCTGTGTGTTCTCCCGCTTGGGCGCGATGGAGTCAATTTCATCAAGGAAGATGATCGATGGGCCCTTCTTCGTGGCCTCATCCCAGATCTTGCGAAGATGCGCCTCAGACTCGCCATAAAACTTATGCACGATTTCCGGGCCGGAAATACTGAAGAAATTGGCATCCGTCTCGTTGGCAATAGCCCGGGCAATGAGCGTTTTGCCGCAGCCCGGTGGGCCGTGCAGAAGGACTCCTTTGGGCGGATCAATCCCCAGACGCTCGAACACCTCAGGATACTTCAGCGGCAACTCGATCATCTCACGGATGCGGTGCACCTGCGATTTGAGACCACCAACATCCTCGTAGCTGATCCGAGGCCGCCCGCTGGAAGCCTTCGAATCCGCGGCCTTGGCCGAGCCTGAGATCAGCAGTTGCGTGGCGGGGTTGATCAGCACGGCGGAGGGTGAGGTCCCGCCGGCGGTCGCCGGTCCGGTCCGCTCGATGATGAACTCGGCACTGCGCGAGCCGAACAACTGCGCACGAACACGGTCGCCCGAGGTGACGGCCAAACCATCAAGCAGCGAACCGATGTACTGCATGTCGCGCGGGCCCGGAGTAACCGTGGTAGGCTGCAGCGTCACAGAGTCCGCCTCGCGGCAGTTGGCACGAGCGACGGTGATGGTGTCATCAATCCCCGAGCCGGTATTGCCGCGGCAGAGACCATCAAGCTGGATGGCACCCAGGCCACGCTGCTCTTTAAGGGCCGGCATGACCTTCGCAAAGCTCGTGCGTTTGCCGGTGAGTTGGACGACGTCGCCGATGCTCACCCCAAGACGCTTCATGTCGTCCGGGTCCATTCGGGCAAGGGCACGCCCCACATCTTTGCTGAGTGCTTCCGCGACCCGCAGGGTGAGGGATGGGCGCTCCGCGGTCGAAGTGCCGCTGCTGCTGTGCCCGCTGCTGCTGTTGCTGCTGTTGTCCGGTCCGGCTGCCGTATCGCCACGCTTGCTCATAGTGGGTCTCCTGCGAATTAAACTCCCGTTCCTCCGCTGTGTACTGTCGTTATGGACCAATGAAGTTGCAACTGGGTACCGCTGCTCCGCGGCACCGCGGCAAAGAACCAAAGAGGCAGAGAAGCAAAGAGGCGGGCTGGCCAACTACTTGCCACAGCGAATTTCAACAACACCGTTGTTGCACGTCACCGCCATCTTGGCGGTATCAAACGTGGCGGGCAGCAGCAGTTCCTTGCGATAGCGCTTGCTGCCCCGGTCGGCGGTGATGGTCAGTACATCGCCCGCAGCGATCAGTTTCACATCACCTGCCGCGATGCCTGGCATCTCAAGGACAATGACCGTGCCATCGGCCTCATCCATCACATCGGCCATGGGTTCGCGCACTTCGTGCACCACCGCATCACCAGTGTTCTCGTCACGCTTGAAGTTGCCGAAGGGCTCAACTTTCACATCCTGCCCGTTGTTCATAGTCTTCACGGAGAAGCCGTACTGGAACTTGACATCCTTGCCCTGCTTGCCCTGACCGCCACCCTGGCCGGCTTGGCCCGTGGAGAACTCGGCCGAGTTCTTCATTTCCTGCCCCTTCTCCGCAAGGTCGGTCAGAGTCTTGAACAATTCGCTCAAGCCACCGAGCATGCCCTCGATACCGGCAAACCCAGTCTTGGCCGAGTCGCGTCCGTTGCCAACACGCGAAGCGGGCGGGATGCTTGAGCGACCGGCGTTGAAACCAAACGAGAAGCCTCCAACGCCCGTGTTGTTGCTGTTGTCGCTGGTGTTGTTGCCGCTGCTGCTGTTGTTATTATTGTTGTTGGGGTTGCCGCTATTGTGAATGTTGTTCGTCGAGTTATTCATGGGTTGCTCAAACGCTTGAGTCGATCAATTGGATTCAATTCAGCACGAAAGAAAATACAGGGTCGTATTACCCGGCCTGCCGCAGGAACTGGGTGGACATTGGTTTCACCGGCCGGTGCACGAACACATCCGCCGGGAGATACGGCTCAACCTTGTGGGCCACGCCGATCAGCAGCACCCCGCGTCCACCGGCCCGCAGCGTGCCGCCGATGCGCTCGCCAATGAACCTGTCGCGCCGTTCCAGCAGGCCGCGGGCCCGCTGCTGTGACCTGGGGTCCTGGCCCCGGCCTTCGCTGGCGGCCTTGACCATCTCAAGTTCCTTCAGCAGCAATTCGGGCGACTCTGTTCCTTCTATCGATGCACCAAGCTCAGCCATCTCCGCCAACAACTTGTGGTTGCGGCTGCCAGCAGTTGCCAACTGGTTCATAATCTGCGTGATCGGAGCATCGACGGGCATGCCGTCCTGGTAGATCTGCACATCAGAAAATCGCCGCGATGCCACTGAACTCGGAAGCTGCCTCATCCAGTTTGCCACAAGATCCCACCATGCATCAATGGCCTCCTGCCTGGCCGCCCATGTCGCCTGATCAAAGCGTGCCCGCACCGAAGCAGCCATCGAGCCAAGGTCTGCTTCGCCGTGAACAATCGGGATGATGAAAAGCTGCCGGTATTCTTCCACGCCAAAGGCCCCGTAAAAGAGTGTGAGTCTTGAGTCCTTCGGTATATCGGCCCATTTGCCGGACGGGTAAACGGTTACACACCGTCGTCACCAGGAACCACAGGCCCTATATCTCATCAATCGCTTTCCCCAGCCCGCCGCACTTGCCACGTCATCACCTCTCATGCCGCAGTCGGCGGAATGATCGGGCGGCCCATGGCGTCCAGAGCCCGGGGCATAAAGGCCGATACGGACGGTACTGACGGTGCCGGCGGCGCCGACGGTGCCTCAATCACTCCAGCCGGCAACTGACGCGTCAGTTTCAGCTCGGTTTCCATCGCGGCCAGTCGATCGTGCATGAGCGCGAGCTGCGCCGCCTGCCGCTCGATCAGGCCCTGCTGCTCGGCATTCACCTTCGGTTTGTTCTCGATAATCGGCTGGTTAGCCCACCAGTCCATCCCCATCTCCTTGGCCTTGTCAACGGAACAGATCACCAGCCGGATCTGGATCGTCAGCAGCTCGATGTCCACGAGCTTGACCTTGATATCGCCAGCAATGACAATACCTTTGTCCAAAATCCGCTCGAGCAAGTCGGCGAGGTTTGAACTGTTGGTCGAATGATTTGGGCTGCGGAGGACCGCCATTGTGCCGTTCAATCCTGTCTGCTTCGTCGCCGCGAACATTCGCGGCCCGATCCGTTTAACCCGCATCATCCATGGTGCAGGCCATATCAATCCGGGGCAAGTTACATCAGTTTGCCCAAGGGTCCAAGGTCAAGGTTGAGCTCCGATTCATCCACGCCAAACTCTTTGGCGAGCTTTGTAATTTCTTCCGCCTGCAGCATCAGCGTCGTGCCGAGCTTGTCAATCTGCTTCTCATCCAGCGTGCCCGAATCCATCCGGCGAATGGCCTGGCGTTCCAGCACCTCGTGCAGCAGCCTCACCAGCGTGAGCACCAACTGCCCCAGCCCTTTGCGAACCTCGGCGGGGTCCACATCAAGCCGCTGGCGCACCGTACCGGGGCTCGTGTGCTGCGTCACGGCCGAGAGATCCAGCGCGGCCTTGGCAATACCGGCGACCGCGCCCACGGCGGCGATCGGGTCAAGGTCGCATGAAGTCAGCGAGCCGCAGAACACCGCTCCCGAGCCGCTGTTGCCAGCCACGGCAGCCGTACCACCATCGACAGCGAAATTGCCGCGAGGCTTCGCCTCAACGATCTCAATCGGTTCTGTGTGGTGTGGGACAGGAAACGATGACACGTTCAAACTCCAGAGGTCATGGTGTAACGAACAGAGCGATTCCTACGAGGATTACATCAAGCGGCGAGAGAGCTCCGAACAACCAATGCCTTGGCCGCCATCAACCTTCGGCAGTTCCGCGGCATCGGCCACCAACACTCGGTTCATTTGTTCCGTCTGACCGGTCTGATCCGACTGCCTGGACTCCGCTGTTATCGGCGTTCGGTCCCGCTGAATAAAGCTCCGCACAGTTTCTGTCGAGGCCAGTAGCACCTGCAATCCCACGTAGATAAGGTCAATGCCCGCCACCGCGATGGCCACCTCACCCCGAAGCACCACCCCCTTGTGCAGCAGACGGTCCAGTGCCTCGCACACCGACAAGTGCTCATCATCGGGCATGTCTTGCGCATCGGCGCCGAGCCTGAGCGTCGTATTGGCCCCTGCCGCGGCATGTTGAGAAATTTCAGCCATAAGTACCTCGCTTATCGGTCCGCGCGGGCGATCACTTTTGGTTGTGCGTTCTCAAAGCGCCATGACTTCGGCGCACAAAAGCGAACCGATCACGACGAAAAACCGTGAGATTGCCGCCTCCGGCTCTTGCCGGGCGGCCAATAGCCAACGCCGAACTTGGGGCGATCACCCCTTGCGAGAACCTGCACCGACACGTACGGTGAACAACTGATGTCCCAGGACCGCGAGCCGATCAAGCCCGCGCGGTGGCCCGTGCCGAGACACCAGCGCCAACGGCAGTTTCCCGGCGAGGGCCTTGAACTTCGCCACCGCCGCGCCTTCGCGGAGTTGCAGCGCAGACAGTAACGGATCGGTCGGTTCACCGTCGGGCGGAGTGCTAATTTGATTGACGATAATTCCCGGCACGTACACGCAGACACGGGGCGCCTGGGCATCGGCCGCTGGCGATTGTCCGGAAAGGCTCGCAACCGGTGCAGGTTTCTCGCCGCGGCATGCCCGGAGCAGATCACCGGTTTCATCGAGGGCTAGTTTGGTTGGAATAGCGACCGGGCAAATCGCTGCACGATCAGGGTCCTCCAGCATGGCCGAGAGTTTCTTGACGCCTTTACTGAGCTCAACCAGACGTTTGGTGACCTTGGGCAGCTTGATGATCTTCTTGTACTTCAGCAGTAATTTAAAAGTGGCATCGAGCCATTGACTGGCCAGATGAGGTAATTCAAGCATGCGCAGCAGGTGCCCCGTCGGGGCGGTGTCGATGACCACCTTGTCG
>Ga0163144_10028638_pt1 | contig 10729 bp, 9 predicted proteins | sample OliLak19BULKMAT1_FD_123175 | JGI IMG/M metagenome (GOLD analysis project Ga0163144, IMG submission 123175) | Freshwater microbial mat bacterial communities from Lake Vanda, McMurdo Dry Valleys, Antarctica - Oligotrophic Lake LV.19.BULKMAT1 | ecosystem: Environmental > Aquatic > Freshwater > Lake... | reverse complement strand
GCTGGGGGTCAGCAACCTGGTCATCAGCATCACGACGAACGATTCCTCCGTCATCGCCTTTGCCAGCGCGACCACCAGTTTCACGGAAACCAACGACAACAATGCCGCGATCACGCTGACCATCAACCGCACCGGCACGACCAACAACCTGGCGACGGTGGCCTTCACCACCACCAATGTCACGGCACTGGCCGGCAGCGACTACCTGGCCACCAACGGCACGCTCACCTTCGCCCCGGGCGTGGTCAGCACGCAGATTGTCGTCTCGATTGAGAACGATGATCTCCAGGAAAGCGTGGAGACCTTCCGGGTGGTGCTGAGCAGCCCGACCGACGCGACGCTCACGATCGCCACCAATACCGTCACGCTGACCGATGACGACATCAGCACCGTCGGGTTCAGCACGAACGCCGTGACGGTGGCGGAGGCGGGGACGAATGTGATGTTCCACATTTTCCGCACCGGCGCCACCAATACCGCAACCGCGGTGGACTTTGACACCGTGAATGTCACGGCGACGGGCGGCAGCGATTATGCGGCCACCAACGGCACGCTCAATTTTGCGCCGGGCCAGACGAGCAATTCCATCACCCTGGCCATCACGCAAGACCTGCTTTACGAGGCCAACGAAACGTTCCGGCTGGTGCTCTCCGGCGAGACCAACTCCTCCGCGGGCACGGCCACGAACACCGTCACCATCACGGATGACGATCTCGCCTCCGTGACCTTTGTGGTGTCATCGGACGAGGTGTCGGAACTGGACAACACCATCGATGTCACCGTCATCCGCACCGGGGTGACGAATACGACCGTGAGCGTGGCCTATTACACGACGAACGGGACCGCCACTGCGGGGTCTGATTACACGGGCACGAATGGCGTGTTGACCTTTGCCCCGACCGAGACGAACAAGACCATCACGGTCTCGATTACGTTCGATGCCCCGGTCGAATCGCCGGAGACCTTTGATCTCCGCCTGGTCAGCCTGACCAACGCGGCCGCGGGCTCGAACACCACGCTGGTGGTGACGATTAACGATGCCTTCGGGGGAGCGCGCCCCGCCTTTGCGCCGGCTTCCATGACTCCGGTCAGCCTCAGTGTGTTCAAGATGCCGGACAGCGAGTATCTGCGGGTGCATGTGACCGGGCCCACCGGGGTTCCCTTCGTTATCGAATCGACGACGGATCTGAAGACCTGGACTCCCGAGATCACGAACGTGTTGAGGGACGGGGGCTACGACTGGTTCACGCCGATTGACCCGGCGGTGGTCGCCCGCTACTTCCGCGTGGCGCGTCCGAAATAAGGCGACCCCCGGGGCCGGGTCCCCTTCATGATCAGTTTCGATCCGCGGCGGGGGCCTTCTTCAGGATGATGAAGAATTCGCTGCCGGTGCCGGCGTCGCTGCGGATCCCGATGTTGCCGCCATGGGCCCGGACAAACTCGCGGGCGATGGTCAGGCCGAGGCCGACGCCGTTTTTGGGGTTGCCGGGCACGCGGAAAAACTTCTCGAAAATCCGGTCCTGAAATTCGGGGGGGGACGCCCGGTCCCTGGTCGACGACGCTGAACCGGACGGACTCTCCCTGGTGGCGAACCCCCACCTTCACCCCGCCATTCCCCGGAGAATGCTTGATGGCATTGGTCAGGAGGTTGATGAGCGAATGGACGATGCGCTCGCGCTCGAGGATGAGTGGGGGCAGCTCCCGGCGAGAGGGTCTGGCTATTTAGGTCTCGGCGAACCGGGGTGGAAGTTGGATGGGTTTTCTTATGTGGGTTCCTAAAAGCGATTCCAGATCACCTTGGACGGTTTCTGGGATTCGATGGAAATTCTCCGCGGTGCCGTTCGATTCCGAAGTGGTATTGGAACGGGTCCATTCCGGCCTGATGATGGGAGCAAGCCGCCGCGGCATCGGCGTGAAGATTTAAGGATTTTGATTCGGAGTCACGCTGCAGGGCCCCACGGAATCTCCGTGGTTGAGGTGGGCCTGGACGGCAGGTTCGGCAACTTCGAGGGTGTGGCCCTTGTGACAAATGATGACCTTTTGCTGTCCGTTGCCTCCGCAGGTTCCTGACTCAGGTGGCAGTGCCAGGGCAAAAAGAAACACGCCACCGACTGATATTCTTAAGCACGCCTTTGTCATAGTCATTCTAGTCATTCAATTGCCTTCATGATTTCACGGATCCTTCCGGTCAAGCGGAATATATGCCAAATCCTAGCCCTGTGATTTTGCACGAAATCTGCACGGCATTTTGCAAATTGCAGGAATGCCCCGTTGCACTGTGCAATCTGAAGCCCCCCTGAGGTTGGGGACTTACGAAGGCGTAGCGTCGGGCAAAACGAAATAGAATTCGCTCCCTTTCCCGGGCTCACTATGGACCCCGATACGACCGCTATGCACGCGGACGAAATCGCGGGCGATCGATAAGCCGAGGCCGGCACCGGTTTTGGCCGTGCCAGGCACCCGGAAGAAGCGCTCGAAAATCCGGGAATGATATTGCCGGGGCACCCCCGGGCCGCCGTCGCTGACGCTGAAATAGACCCCTTCCTCATGTTGCCGGGCCTGGACGAGGATTTCACCTCCGGACGGGGAGTATTTGATGGCGTTGGTCAGGAAGTTGGTGAGGACATGCAGGATACGTTCGCGATCGACCGCGAGGCCCGGCAGGAGGGGCTGGACCTTGACCTTCACCTGGGCGTCGGCAATGGCGGCAACCGCACGGGTCTCCTCCACGGCGGCGAGCACGAGATCCTCGGGGGAGAGAGTCTCGAGGCGCATGCCGAGGGCGTTATCCTCAAAACGAGTCAGGTCGAGCAATGAATTGAGCGTGCGCAACAGCCGCTCCGCCTCGGCCTGGGCGATCCCGAGCATCTCCGCCTGCTTGGGCGTGAGCGTGCCGCGCGTTTGGTCCATCAACATGAGCGCGGTGCGCAGGCTGGTGATCGGGGTTTTCAGTTCGTGACTGACCGTCGCGATGAGATTGGTTTTGACCTCGTCGAGCAGCCGGAATTCCGTCACATCCTGCACCATCACCACGGCGCCGAAGATTTTGCGATCGGGCGTCCGCATGCCGAGGATGCGGGCCAGGAAATGGCGTTCGACGTTTTGGATGACGAAGCGATGGACGGTTTTGAAGGTGGTGGGGAGATGATCCTCACCCGTCTGGACGACGCGCTCGAGTTCGGCCTGGATGGGTGCGGGAAGGTGGTGATTCAAGGTGACCGAGCGGGTGAATTGGCTTCCCGCCGGGTTCCGAAATTCGATCTTCCCGTCCACGCCCGTGACAAAAACGATGTCGGGAATCGCCCCCATCACCGACACGAGGGTTTCGTTGAGCCGGACGAATCGTTCCTCCGTCCGCTTCTTCTCATCGATGTCGGTGCAAGTGCCGAACCAGCGCACGATTTCCCCGGCGTCATTGCGGACGGGGAGGGCGCGGGCGAGAAACCAGCGGTACGCCACCGCGTTCCGATCGAGCAGCCGGCATTCGGCTTCATAGGGCTGTCCGGATTCCATGGCGTGCCTCCAGGCCACCGTGCAACGCTCGGCGTCATCGGGATGAAACACGTTGCGCCAGCTCCCGGCTTTCACCATCCCCACGGAATACCCGGTAAAGTCGTACCATCGCTTGTTGAAGTAATCACCCGATCCATCCGCCCTGGCGCCCCAGATGATTTGGGGCATCGAATCGGCGAGCTGGCGGAAACGGGCCTCGCTATCGCGCAGGGCTTCCTCCCCCTGTTTGTGCGCGGTCCGGTCGCGGAGGATTTTAAGGAATCCCAGGTGTTGTCCATCCTCGTCCTTCAGCGGCATCATCAGGCCGCTGGCCCAAAACTGATTTCCATCCTTGCGCAGATGCCATCGTTCATCCTGGGCGCGTCCATGGCTGAGGGCACGCCGCATCTCGAGTTCCAGCTGGCCATTCTTCGCATCCTCGGGCGTGAAGATGACATCAAGCGATTTCCCGACGATCTCTTGCTCGGCATGTCCGAGGATGTGCTGGGCTCCGGAATTCCAGGTGGTCACGCGACCTTCCCGATCGAGGGTGAGGATCGCGTACTCGAGGGCGTTTTCGAGGATGAGCCGGTACCGTTCCTCGCTCTGGTGGAGGCCTTCCTCGGCGCGTTTGCGCAGATCGATATCCTGCACCACCCCCACGGTGCGCGAGGGCTGGCCCTGCGTGTCGAGAATGAGGGCGGTGGAAACGTGTACCCAGATCATTTTGCCATCCTTGCGGAGATAGCGTTTCTCGATGGTGTATTCGGAACACTCTCCCCGGACCAATCGCTGAAACTGCTCCAGATCCTTCTGGCGGTCCGGCGCAAAGGTGATTTGGGGAAACGTCATCCCGAGAAGTTCGGCCTCGGTATAGCCGGTGATCTCGCACAGCTTGCGGTTCACCCGCAAAAAACGACCCGAGGCCGGATCGGTCTGGCATTTGCCGCTGCCGGCCAGTTCGAACATGGCGCGGAATTCCTCCTCGCCGGAGCGACCGTCATCCTCGGCATGCTTGAACTGTGCGATGTGCGAGCCGATGGTCTCGGCCATTTGCAGGGTGGCTTCGTCCGGCTCGCAGATTTCCCGGCTGAAAAATTCGATGACCAGGATTTCCTGCTGCAAACGAATGGGGAAAGCGATGGCCGCATGGAGACCCGCTTTGGCTGCGGTGGCGGCGCGCGAAAAATTGCCGTCCCTGGATACATCGGAGATCCAGACTGCTTTCCCGGTTTCCCAAACCCGCCCCGGGAGCCCGGCTCCCTTGGTAAATCGAGACTTCCGGGTGTCCGTTTCGAATTCCGCCAGGGAGGGCGTTGCCGCACGCCAGAGTTCTGCGCAGCGCAATTCCAGCGATCCGGGTTCCACACTCCAAACGGTGCCGAAATCCCATCCCAGCGCCTCTCCCACCGCCTGCAGAATCTTCGGCGCCGCCTCCAATAAAGTGGCGGCTTCCGCCAAAATCCGGCTGACCGCGTACTGCGCGCGCAGACGTTGTTCCGGTTGTAATAACTTAGTTGCAGCCATTTAATAAAAGGTTTTTCGCCAATACGTCTCACGGTGTAGCAAAAGGCGCGCGACGTAAAAGAAATTAGTCTGCCGACCGTTTCAACCGTTCATGGAAGGCCTGATAATAACCGACTCCTGGGGAGTTGAGGCAGGCCGGGGCACCCGGGGAATGCTCGCGTCCCGGCAACGCATAATGCAACGGAAACGGCCATATCGCATCACCTGCCGGCCATGATCGGGCCGGCTTGGTCTAGGGCGATTTAATCTGGTTGCACATCCAGGCTCAGGATTTCGCCGGGTTCGCACTCGACGAAAACCTCGAAAGGCCGGCAGCACACTTCGCAATCGGTGGTAAACCGCTGGGATGCCACGCTTGTGTCGATCACGAGTTCGAACCCCTGGCCGCAAAATGGGCAGGTGACGGTTTCGGAGACTTGCATAGACCCCCGGATTGAACCTCCCCACGGTCCCCGCGGCAATGAGGAAGAGACATGTTCGGTCCCGCAGAGCACGAGCGCGAGGGGCCGCCGCCACCGGGGCCTAAAAGCCGTGCTGTATGTCTTGGACTTCGTCCGGGCGGCTTGTTAGCTTCCCCCGCCACTTCATTACATCAACATGAAAACCATCGCCATCGCCATTGCCCTTGCCTTTGTTGCCTCATTTGCGCTGAGCGCGTTTGCCGCCGACAAGCCGCCCAAAGCCAAAAAGCTGCTGCACGTCGTTTCGTTTAAATTCAAGCCGGGTGCGACTCCGGAACAAATCTCGGGGGTGGTGACCTCCTTTCGGGATTTGCAGAAACAGATTTCCGCCATCAAGAGTTTTGAGTGGGGCACCAATGTCAGCCCGGAGAAGCACGACAAGGGTTTCACTCACGGTTTTATCCTCACCTTCAAGTCGGAGAAGGATCGCGATGCCTACCTCGTTCATCCCGCCCACAAAGCCTTTGGCAGTTCGCTCGGGCCGATCCTGGACGACGTGTTTGTGTTGGATTACTGGGCCCAGGATTGATTCGGCCATGAACCCCTGGGGCCAGCGGCCTCGCCTTATCCAGGATGACGAACTTCATGGACTCGCTTCGCCCTCGCATCACCCGCTTGATCGTCCTCGCCCTGCTCAGCCTGGCGGTGACGCTGTCCGCCCAGGAAAAGCCGGCGGCGCCGGTCGCTTCGACCAACCGCGTGGCCGTCCCTCGCGGCGCCTCGAACGACCCAATCGCCCGCATCCGTGACGAAGGACTCAACCGTTCCCAGGTCCTGGAGACGCTCAGTTACCTGACGGATGTCATCGGCCCGCGGTTGACCGGCTCGCCAAATATGAAACGGGCCAACGACTGGACGCGGGATCGGCTGGTTCGATGGGGAATTACAAACGCCTACCTCGAACCCTGGGGGCCGTTTGGACGTGGATGGTCGCTCAAGCGGTTCTCGGCCCAGGTCGTCGAGCCGCAACATTTCACATTAATCGCCTGTCCGAAGGCGTGGTCGCCTGGATTTGGCTCGCCGCTGGTGGCCCAGGCTGTCCTCATCGACGCGAAGACCGAGGCCGATTTGGAGAAATACCAAGGCAAGCTGAAGGGTGTCATTGCCTTGGTCAGCGCTTCCCGGGACGTCAAGGCCCGCTTTGAGGCTCCCGCCACCCGGTTAACGGAATCGGAGCTGTTGAAGCTCGCGAATTCCAGCGGCGGTCGGGGCAACGTCTTTGCAGGCCAGCGCTCCGGGTCCTCCGCCATCAACTCATTTAGCAATGCCCTCGCATCGGCGGTGGCGCCCCGGGGCCAGCGTTCCGCCCGCTCCGCCGAGCAGACCAATGCCCCGCCCTCCACGAACGCGCCCCCCGGCGGAGGCCGTTCGCCGGCCTCGAGGCAGCTCTCGTCCAATGACCGCTTTCTCTTCGCGGCCGGCGAAGGCGCCGCCCTCATCGCCACGTCCAGCCGGGAAGGCGATGGCGGAACTGTGTTTGTCGAGGCCGCGACCGCGGTTTCCCTCGGGGGCCGGACGAATGCAAAGCCCGCCATCTCCAGAACCTCGCCCTGGGCCACGAATGCCCCCGTCATCCCGCCCCAAATCGTGTTGGCGAGCGAGGATTTCAACCGCCTGGTTCGGCTCAGCCAGAATGGGGAATCAATTCGGATGGAGGTGGAATTCCAGACGCAATTTCATGAAGAGGATTTGATGGCCTGCAACACCATCGCGGAAATTCCCGGGACCGACCTGAAGGAGGAAGTCGTGATGCTGGGCGCCCACCTCGACTCCTGGCACTCCGGCACCGGCGCGACGGACAACGGCGCCGGCGTGGCTGTCACGATGGAAGCCCTGCGCATTCTCCAGGCCCTCCACCTGCGGCCGCGACGCACGATCCGGCTGGGCTTGTGGAGCGGCGAGGAGCAGGGCCTGCTCGGCTCGCGCGCGTATGTGAACAAACATTTTGGTTATTACACCAACGTCACCAATATCAGCACCGTCCGGTCCCCGAGGGATGACCGCGGTGAAGCGGCCTCCGCTCGTTCCACGAACACCCCAGCCCGCTCGAGCCGCAAGCTGATCCGTCATCCGGAATACGATCAATTTTCCGCCTACTTCAACCTCGACAATGGCACCGGAAAAATCCGCGGCATTTACATGCAGGGCAATGACGCGGTGCGGACGCAGTTTCGTCGCTGGCTGGAACCGTTCCGGGACCTCGGTGCGGAAACACTCACGCTGGCCAACACGGGAGGCACCGACCACCAGTCCTTTGATGGCATCGGATTGCCCGGGTTCCAATTCATCCAGGATTCCATCGAATACTGGACCCGCACCCATCACTCGAACGCGGATGTCTTCGATCGGATCCTGGGGGAGGACTTGCAACAGGCGGCGGTCATCATGTGCGTCTTTGCCTACCAGGCCGCGATGGCGGACGAGAAGCTTCCCCGCAAATCGGTGAATTGACCGGCCGGTGATTTGCCAGCTTACGGAGCGGATCCCACTTGTCCTTGATGAATCTCGCCGCGCCAGGCCCCGGTGGCCTGGCCTTTGGTTTCGATATAGAGTTTGAACCGTTTCAGGTCCGAGGCCACTTTCGCTTCCACAATTCCAATGACATCCCCGATGTTTTCGATCAGGCCCTCGGGATCATATTGAAGTTCCAGATAAACCTTGGTTTGATCCGCGGCCAGCTCCGTAAACACGACCTGGCCCGAGTTTTTGGCTCCATTGATACTTCGCCAGGCAATGATGCGGTCGGGAATCTGTTGGTGGATTTCGGCGTCCCATTCTTCCGTCTTCCCCGCGATCTCAGCCTTCCAATGAAGTCTTTTGTCCCCCATTTGGCGCACCTCCTTTACGCCTTCCATGAAATGCGGAAATTCCTCGAATTGCGTCCACTGGTTATAGGCGGTTCGCACAGGAACATCCACGGTGATAAATTCTTCGATGGTTTTCATAGTTTCGATTTGATTTGGCCATTAATGGTCACTACGTCGCGGTGTAAAGCCGAACTCATGCCATGCATGGAAACCGCATTTCCCTGCTGCAGTTCATCGCTCTGGATCATGGGAATTGCAAAAAGCCCGTCCGGCTCCCGTCGCGGTCCTGCATTTTGCAACCGCTGGCCCGGATTCGTTGGCAGCCCGCCACGGGAGCAATCGCCAACGGCAGTCCCAGGTCGTCCGGGTAATGAAGCACCGTGACCTGTTTGGCCGGGATCTGAAAATTGGAGAAGAGCGATGCCGCCGGGATGATGCCGCCATGGGAACGGCGGTGGGCCTCGGCTTCCGCCTTTGTCAGGCGAGCGTGCGTTTGCGTTCCTTGCGCTCCCAATACCAGGCCACCCACACGCTGATTTCATAGAGCAGATACAGGGGCACGGCCATCAAGACCTGGGTAACGACCTCCGGCGTGGTGAGCAGGGCGCCGAGCACGAGGTTGATCACGATCATGTAGCGCCACATCCGCCGCAGCACCGTGTAGTTGAGCACCCCGATCTTCACAAGGGTCAGCAGCACGACCGGCATCTGGAATCCGATGCCCATCCCGATCATGAATTTGCAGACGAAGCTGATGTATTCCTCGGCCCGCCATTGGTTCGCGGCGAAGCCCAGCCAGTTCGAATAAGCCACGGAGGCCCGCAACGCGACCGGCAGGAGGACGAAATAACAAAAGGAAATGCCGATGGCGAAGAGGGATAATCCGAATCCCAATCCGCGATAGACATAATGCTTCTCCCGCATGCGCAGCGCGGGAAAAATGAAGCCGGCGACGAAGTAAAAAACGAAGGGCGAAGCCAGGACGAGCCCGCCGTAGAGCGCGATTTGCAGGGAGACAAAAAAGCCGCTGACCGGGCCAAGGCTTTGCAGGTCCATCCTCATTTGCCGCGCCGCGGCCGGATTCGTATCGGGATCGAGGGCGAGGGTGACAAGGAGATTGGTGCCGGTGGGGACGAGTTCCACCTTGAGGGCCACGAACTGGGTGGGGCCGAGGGAGAAGCGGCGCTGCTGCTCGTCGTTCAGGTTGTAGACGCCCAGCCGGTTGGTGCCCCAGGAAACCGTCCAGACCTGGTTGGTGCCGGGAAAACTGATTTTCGTCTGGGCGAGGGGATGTTTGAGGATGTTGACCACTCTATCCCCGGCGATCAGGCAAATGAGCATCCCGACGCCGATCGCCGCGATGGTCTTGATCAGAACCCATCGAAGATCCTCAAGGTGGTCCAGGAACGATTTGACCGGACCCCCTTCCTCGTCGGGCATTTCCTCCGGACGTGGATCTTCCGGCTCAATCGCCATGAGGTGCTTGGAGACAGCGCGGAATCAGGCTTTGGGAGCCGGGGTCGCGGGATCGGATGGCTTGGATTCGAGGTGCGGTTCGACTTTGCGATCCGCGGGAGGCAACGAGGTGTAACGGTTGTCGTCCATCACACTCGTCAGTTCGCTGGAAACTTCGTGGGTCGCTTTCTTAAATTCCTTGATGCCCTGGCCGAGGCCCTTGGCCAGTTCGGGAAGTTTTTTGGCCCCAAAAAGGATGAGAACGACCGCGAGAATAAGAACGATTTCCCAGCCGCCAAAAATTCCAGCAAATAACGTATTCATAAGCTTTGTCTGTTGTCGCCTGAAGCTAGGCCACCCCCATGGGTGTGTAAAGCACCAAACCGATCCCGAACGGGAAGACGCGGAGCGGGCGGTTCACGGGGAGACATCGCAGCCCGGGGATGCCGAGTGGCTGACCGGCGGTCCTCCCTCCACACCCTGCCGGCGGCATCGGCGGGATGCGCTTTGGGCCTTTCCGCGCCTCCGCCTGTTTCGCAAGCTGGCCAGTCCGCTTCCCGACTGATAGAGAGTGGGAGCGTTCATGGAACTTCGCGAATTTGCCGAACGAATACTTTTTGCCACGACCTTGGAGGAAAAACTGCAGGGCGCACCGGAGATCACGGACCTGCATCCTGGACCTTCCCGGCCTTCCCCGGCGATGCCGGGACGTCCGGCTGAGCTGCGCTTTAAAACAAAAAGCGCCGGGCCGGCGTCTTTCCCGGGGGTCCATGAACTCGAAAACGCCCCGGCCCGCGGGCGATTGCTCCACTGCTTTGCCAATCACGAATTGCTCGCCACGGAATTGATGGCGCTCGTGCTCCTCAAATTTCCCGATGCCCCCGCGGCCTTCCGCCGGGGCGTTTTGCGGACCCTGTTGGACGAACAACTCCACACCCGGCTCTACCTCGAGCGCATGGAGGCATGCGGCATACGGTTCGGCGACCT
>Ga0163144_10028633_pt1 | contig 10731 bp, 9 predicted proteins | sample OliLak19BULKMAT1_FD_123175 | JGI IMG/M metagenome (GOLD analysis project Ga0163144, IMG submission 123175) | Freshwater microbial mat bacterial communities from Lake Vanda, McMurdo Dry Valleys, Antarctica - Oligotrophic Lake LV.19.BULKMAT1 | ecosystem: Environmental > Aquatic > Freshwater > Lake... | reverse complement strand
CATTTCCAGCGCTGGAGCCGGGATCTTGATAAAGGAAAGTGTTTCAAACACGGTTTTGAGAAAATGTGATCGGGTCTTTATTTTCGTCAGATCAATATCCAGGGAAAGATAGTACTGCCTGTAACGGATAAACTCTGTGGATTGCCCCTGCGAATCTATATACTCAAAACCCGTTTTACCGCTGATCATTCCTTCACCCCCATAACCCATTGCAATATTCAGCCACTTCGGAAATTTACCTTCGGCATTCAGAAAAGAAGAAATGTTAAAAGACATCCAGTATGTTTGGCCGTTATAATCTTTCAGAATATTTTCTGCAAGCGTATTGCCAAGAAGAGAAGGACGGTATAAAGGATAATTGGTTGGGGAGAAAGAAAATTTCAGAGACAACTCCTTGGCTCCCCTTAGTAAGGGGGAATTAACAGCCGCATTCTGCAAGCATTTTTGCCCTATAATCAATCCTGTACCGAGCGCATTAGCGGACATATCACTCCAGGAAAAACCCCATCCCTGAGAAAATCCATCCAGCACTTCAATTCCGGTGAGATATAAAAAACTGGTTGCCGCACCATACCAAATTGCTTTCCTCTTCCTTACCCCGCTCCATTCCATCATATCCGTACCAATTCTTCCAAGATACCAGGAAGTAAGCATGTGCCCTGCCTTATCCACCTGAAGCCATTCTTGGCTGTCATCAAAAGAATGAAAAGAGGTTTGATCATAATCCTGATACCAGGTGCTGCTTAGCAACACCAACGACCCGCCATAGCCGGCCGCCTGCAACCCTGCAACACCCATAAACCGGAATTTATTGAATTCAGCTGAAGGGGCAAAAAACCTTAATGAATCCTGGGAAAAAACATTTCCGGAAATGAAAAGCAACAAAATATATTTAAAAGCAGCTCTCATTTCTAACAATTAGTAATCTTCATAGCCAAATGTAGGGAATATTCCTTCAGGAAGTCAAAAACAAATCGCTGGCGATCTTGTCCGCAAAGAGCTTGCCTTTGTCGGTAAGATATATTTTCTCAGTCTCCCGGAATAACATTCCCTGATCAAGGAACTGCTTCATCTCTTTATTTATATGAGAAGAAATAGTTGACGAAAAAGAATTTTCAATAAAACTTAAGTCTGTTCCCCAGATGGTACGCAAAGAAGTAAGAACATACTCATTATACCGCTGATTTTCGGTTAACTCTTCCTTCTCAAAAGGAACTGTATTTTTTTCAAGGGCACTGATATAGACAGAATTGCTTTTTACATTCCATTGCCTGGATGTTCCGTTATACGAATGCGCGGAAGGACCCAAGCCCAGGTACTTCTCCCCTTTCCAATAATTACTGTTGTGCCGGGAATAAAAACCTTCTTTGGAGAAATTTGATATCTCGTAATGAATGAAATTATTTTTCCCCAATTCATCCATTAATATCTCGAACTGCTCCGCACTCTTTTGAGGATCTACACCTGAAATGTTTCCTTTTTGAATAAAAGAATGAAGCGCTGTTTTCGGTTCCACAGTGAGCGAATAACAGGAAATATGCGGCACATCCAGCGATAAGGCCATCTCAATATTCCTTTTCCATTGCTCGTTGGTCAATCCCTGAATGCCATAAATAAGGTCTATGGTAATGTTCTTAAAGCCTGCCTTTTGCGCATTGCGTACGGATTCAATTGCCTCTTTCGAGCTATGGATACGGTTCAGGAATTTCAAGTCTGCATCCCTGAAACTCTGTATACCTATACTCAAACGATTGACCGGAGTCTTGGAAAGCCCTGCCAGCTTTTCCTGCGACAAGTCATCCGGATTGGCTTCTAACGTAATCTCCGCATTCGGATCGATGGAGAAATAGTTGGATAACTCTTCAAATACTTCAGCGATCTCCTCCTTAGATAATACAGAAGGAGTACCCCCTCCAAAATAGACAGTGTTTATACTCTCAGTTCCAAGATAATCCTTTTGGAAGTAAATCTCTTTCTTTAGCGCTGTTAAAACACCCTGTTTATTATTTAAAGAAGTAGAAAAATGAAAATCACAATAGTGGCAGGCCTGGCGGCAGAATGGAATATGAATGTAAATACCAGCCATAAGTTGCCCATCCTAAATCCTTTCCATAAGGGAAGGACTTAAAACCCCCTCCCCTATGGGGAGGATGGGTGGGGCTTTTATTTATTTAAAACTATTCGAATGGTTGTTCCCTTCCCAATTTCAGAGCTCTTCACAAAAATTTTACCACCGTGGTAATTTTCTACAATACGCTTTACGAGAGATAGCCCTAAACCCCAGCCCCTTTGCTTCGTAGTGAATCCAGGCTGGAAAATAGTCTTGTACTTGGAACGGGTAATCCCCTTTCCGGTATCCGTAACATCTATATAAACAAATTGTAGCTGGTCTGAAACTTCCACCAAAATAGAGCCTGTACCATCCATAGCATCTATTGAATTACGGCAAAGGTTTTCAATCACCCATTCAAAAAGAGGAATATTAAGTTTAACAGATATCGGGTGGAGATTTTGTAAAGTAACCGAAAAGCTTACACTTTTTGAGGTACGTGTTCGCATGTAATCAACGGAGGTATTCAGCACGTCCATAATATCTGCCTTATCGAGAACCGGGAGTGAGCCGATCTTTGAAAACCGCTCAGTAATTGTTTCCAAACGCTTTACATCCTGCCGTGCTTCACCCAACATTCCCTCATCCACCCCTTTCAGCTTTAAATATTCCAGCCAAGCAATGATGGACGAAAGCGGAGTACCCAGCTGATGGGCAGTTTCCTTGGCCATGCCCAGCCACACCTGGTCCTGCTCTGCTTTACGTGCGGTACTAAAAAGAATATAAGAGATGAGGAGAAATATGCCGATAATGCCAAATTGAAAATATGGATAGTACCTCAGCTGCGTTAAAAGAAAAGATTCTTTGTAAAAAATATAATTCTTCTGTCCGTCTCCCAAGTCTACTTCAATGGGAGGGTTTTCAAGAATAAATTCATTGATAGATTTTTTAACAAATAAGGAATCCTTCATTTTCACTGTGTCCATGTTTCCAAATTCAAGCACATTCACCTTGGTTGAATCGGTATATATCACGGGCACGGAAGCAGAATTCACCGCCACTTCGGATATGAAGGAACGGATCAAACCATCAAAAACAGTTTTCAGCTCGGTAAACAAGCGGGAATCACGGTAATAGAGATAATTCTTTTTACCGGGCAGGATTTCGATCTCAATAGGATCGTGCTGGCTCTTCATGGTATCAATTTGCCTCTGCAGGTATTCCTTATCATTTACAAAAGAACTGTCAATATTTTTGGGAAGCATAACAGATTGCTTATCATCCGTAATGATCACCGGAATGGTCAAATTGTTTTTGATCACTTCCAGCACAAACGTATAATCGCTTAGGTCGCGCCCCAACTGGCGGTTGGCTTCGGCCCATAAGCCTATCTTTTGTCGTTCTTCATTCTCTATTTTATGGAATAGTTCGTTGGTATACTTTACAAGGCTGGCTTTTCGCTGAATCGCTTCGGCCCACAGACGAACTTTTTTCTTCTCATCATCCGCAATCTTTTTAACAAGGATATTGGTATACCACAGCGATGCAATTACAATGCATACCGCTCCAAGAAGCAGAAAGAGTTTCCAGCGTTGTTTGCGTGAATAAATGCTCATATTAGCCCTACCCTTAGGGAGCGCGAATTTACAAATAAGTAATGGAGAAGCGTAAGAAAAAAGCTACTCTTTTAGCTTCACAATAACAGTTGGAAGCCGTGTACTACTCTTATGTTCCTTCTGGATAATAACTATTTTTTCGAAGTATAATTTAGTGTCCATCGGTGCTTTAGATATAAAGTTCCTCTGCTTTTCACTTATCAGTGAATCACCGGCCGTTTCAGTATATTCAATCTTGGAGATGTTTAAGCAAAGGTCAAACGAAGTGAAAGAATAACCTGAATAATCCAACGGAGAGCCAACAAATTTTAAAAGATCAACAATACTTTTCATTTTCAATAGATCTGACCTTTTAATCTCAAAAGGTTTGGGTTTAGTACTCAAAACGTGCGCAGGCATATCGGCAAACATTGCCAATAATATAATTAAAAGAAAAACAGGTGTCTTCATTTTACACTATCAATGCTTAGTCATTTATCTTAAGTATAATAGCTGGCAGGACTGTCACATCCGGTTTTCCAGGCTCAATCGCCTTTATATTTTCAAGGAATATTTTTGTGGAGACTGCAGCTTGCGAAATAAGTTTTTTCTGTTTTTCACTCAGTAACAATCCATAAGCAGTTTCCGTAATCTCAATTCCCTTTTGAGTCAAACTCATTTCAAATGAGCGAAAAGTGTACTTAGAGTAGTCAGCCGTAGAATCAATCGCTTTATATAACTCAACAAGGTTTTTAATCTTCAATAGCTCTGCTTTTGAAAATTCTGCAACAAAAAGTTTTTTAGTTTTTTCCTGTGCATTCAATGCAAAAATAGAAACCAGAAAAACGATTGAAATGATACTAATTTTTTTCATGGGGATGCTATTGGGTTATTGTAAGCAAAATCTCCGGAAGAGAGATGATTGCATTTTCAGGAGCCATGGCCCTTACATTTACAAAATGAAATTTAGAGGTGCTGGATTTACATAACGCCTCTTGCATTTTGCTTGTAAACAGAGCCTGCGAATCCAATTCTGAATTCAAAAGATTTCCGCCAAACTCCAGATTATAAGAAACAATTATATATGTTGAATAGGCTCCCGAAGTATCAATGATCTTATACAGCTCGTGTATACTGTTCATTTTGCATAGATCCGACCTTTTGATATCATAACCTAATACCTTATTCTTTTGCTGCTGAGCCTGCAGCGCACCACATACCATCATAAACAAAACGAACACTAAGGTTACCTTTTTCATTCTTATAGCTTATTCAGTAAATATAACACTAAAAATCTTCATCTTCTTTCTTAGTCTTGTCATTATCCTCCTCCTCCCATTTGATGATGAATTTATCATCGTCCTTTGGCTTCTCCTTCTTCTTAGCGGTAGTATCTTTCTTGAACCATCCGAACTCCTCACGCAGGATCTGCTTTAAGGTTTGCTTTTCTTCTGCAATATTTTCTTTCAGATTTTGGCGCGCGCCCTGCCTGTCGTACTTGATAATAGGATTATCCACCGTTCCGGTCATAGAAATGAACAAACTTGTTTTTCCGCTCTTGTCATCTTCCACCACACCAAATTCAGTATTTTCTTTTTTAGCTCTGCGGGCCTTTTGAAAAAGTATATCAGACATAAGCACCTTCACATGATAATCAATGTCGTTATTGAATGTATGAACACCGGACAATGAAATATCCAGCGCACTTGATTTGATCTCCATTTTGGGAATGAATATTTTCTGATCTTTTATCTCGATCTGGTTGCTCAACGTAGAGAATTTAATGTCCTCCAATTCCGATACTTCGATGTATTTGGAAAGTGATTTCATGGGCTCAAATTTTATGAGCTGACCCTTCTCAATGGTCATGTCGCTTCGCACATAAATCCTGTTCATATCCACAGTCAGATCCGAGGTCCAAACGGAAGCAAACTGGATCTCAGCCGTCCCAATTCCTTTCAGATTTGCATGTGTCATAGTAGTTTGACCAAAATCTTCAAATTGATCAAATAACTTGTTGATATTAAGCTTTTTAAGAGATAAATTACAAGTAACTAAAAGGGTGCTGTCCTGTGTGCCGTCCACCATTCCACTTGCTGTAACCGATCCATCCATGGTTGAGAAAGTGACCGGATCCGCAATGAGCTTTTGGTTACGCAGCTGGAAGGTGCCGCGCACATTATTTGCTTCAAACTTCCGGAAGGTTAAATGGCCCACATTGCTGTTGAGAATAAAATTCATGCGGGGCGAAAAATGAACGTTGTAAACCGTGTCTCTTTTGGATGATTCCTGCTGATCTAAAAGGAATTCGTTCAGATCAAAATTATTGGATTGAAAAGTGGCTTCTGCGTTAATATCGGCATCATCCGAAAAGGAATAAGCAAGGATATTTTTCATAACACCATTAAGATAAAAATCACTTTTAGGGGTATTACCCGAAAATGAATTTACGGTAACGCTGTTATCATTTAACACAAAAGAACCATTGATACTGTCAAAAGCGAGCGTGGAACTTTTGATCTTCATACCTGCATTTTCCAGCGTCATATCCCCTGACAATACCATGCTTTCAAAATCCGACTTTGTGTACTTTCCGGAACTATTAAACTTACCCTTGTACTTCATATTCACTTTCATGCTTCCTGCCAGGGATTCAACAGCGTAATTCCAGATGGTATCCACTTTAAGAAGCTGGCGCACATCCTCCAGCAAAAGATCGGCATTGAGCGAGGCTGTAATATTAGAAGCCGAAAAATTATCCATGCGGATGCTTCCGGAAATTTTTCCATTGACAAGCGATGCAGAAAAGGTTTTGAGGTCAATAAAATAGTTGGAAGAAGTGGAAGATGAGAAGTAATTACCTGTTACGTTCACATTTTTTAAGGTAATGTCTGAGCTCAATTGGGTAATATCCGCTTTGGTAATACCAAAATCAGCTTTCACCTCAGGTGAATTCACATCGTCCAGCTTGCCCACAATCTGTGCATTGAAGTAAAACTCGCCATCACTGTCATAATCGCTGATATCCTTTTGGTTCTTCTCCGGAAGAAGAGAAAGGACAGACTGCACATCCATATCTTTTCCTTTCAAAAGAATATCCACATAATCCGAAGCGCTGTTTGAAACATAGTTTCCTTCCACCAGGATCTTAAGATCTGCCAGCTCTACTGTGGCATCTTGGAATTTATATTGATCCTTTTCATTATCCACTTTTAATGCCAGGTCCATTTTCACCGGCTTTTTGTCGATATAATTTACGCTGTCAATTTTAAAATGATCAACCAGCATATCTCCGGTGATGGACAGATCATACATCTTACTTGTAAATTCTCCGGTTATGTTTCCGTTATTTATCCTGCAGGAAATATCACTTTTATTCTTCAGATCCAGATAACGCAGGGAAATATCCTTGAACCCGAATTTTTCCAGGTTAAATACAGATTCTTCGGAAGAAACAGCAGTATCACTGCTGCCCTTCCATACATCCCAGTTATCAGAGCCATCCGTCCCCACCCTCAATTTAACACGGCCATTTTCAGCCATGACTTTTTTTATCGCATATTTTTTTTGAATAATATCCACAATATTGAACTGAAGAGAAATGCTCCCTGCCGAGAAAAGGGTATCCTGTTTCAGGAATTTCTGATTTCCCTTTTTATCCTTTTTGCCGCTCCCAACCGGTGACTCCAGCATGGCAATATTTTTAAACGAGAGAGAGGCATAAGGAAAATTTTTAAAAAGAGAAAGTTGTATGTTCTTGCTGTCAACGATCACCTTGGTTTTTAGGTTCGTGTTCAACTCCCGGATCAGATAGTCTTTCACTTCATTCTCATACGCAAAAGTGATCACAAGCAATGTCCCCATCACAACAATGACGAAGCCAACTACTCCCAGCAATATTCTTTTCAGGATGATCATCCAGGTACAAAGGTGAGAAAAAAGGAAAAAGATAATTCAGAATTTGATACTATCTATCCACAACGAAAAGTGGGAAACGATATTTTGACTGGACAAATACTAATGGAGCTATTTGATCCTCTTGAGCATCCTAACCTCATTATCCTCCAGGAAACGCCATTTACCGCGCGGGAGGTTCTTTTTTGTGAGTGATGCGTAAAGCACCCGGTCCAGCTTATCTACCTTATAGCCCAGAGATTCAAATATCCTGCGAATAATTCTGTTTTTGCCTGAATGGATCTCGACACCCACTTCCCTGCGGCTGTCAGCACCATCTACATATGCAATATCATCCACTTTTATAAAACCATCTTCCAGCGTAATTCCTTTTTGGATCTTATCAAAGTCTTCGACCGTTAGAACTTTATCTAAAACCACATTATAGATCTTAGCCACCTGGTACTTAGGATGCATCAGTGTTTTTGCCAGGTCGCCATCGTTGGTGAGGATCAGCAAGCCGGAGGTATTTCTATCTAACCTTCCGACAGGATATACTCTTTCTTCAACGCCCGGAATAAGGTCAAGAACAGTATCTCTTTCCTGTGGATCATCACAGGTGGTAATGTAACCCTTTGGCTTGTTAAGCAGGATGTAAACGCTTTTATCCTTATGAACTGCATCTCCTCCAAATTGAACTTTATCACCGGGAGAGATTTTATAACCCAACGTAGTAATTATTTCTCCGTTCACTTTCACCACCCCCGCTGCAATAAATGCATCCGCTTCCCTGCGTGAACAAATGCCAGCATTGGAAAGATATTTATTAAGGCGTATAAGACCCTCTCCTTCTTGCTTCGGAAGCACCTTAGCTGGAGCATGTGATTTATTCAAACTAGCGGCACCGAGCATCTTAGAAACAAAGCCCTTTTTCTTCTTAGGATAAAAGCTGCTTTTTCTATCAAGACTAAAACCACCTTCGCGCTTTGGCTTAAAACTACCTTCTCCTTTCGATTTATAACCGCCTTCCTTTTTCGATTTAAAGCCACCTTCTCCTTTTGGTTTGTATCCACCCTCTCCCCTTGATTTGGAGTCGCCATCTCTTTTAGGTTTAAAGCTGCCGCCTTTTTTGGATTTAAATCCTGCTTTGCCTTTCGATCTGTAATCGCTTTCTCTGCCTTCTGCGGGATGACTTTCCTTGGGTTTAAAATGCTTGCGTTTCATAGTGGGGCAAAGATACGCTTTGTTTTATCCAATGCTAAAAGAAAACCCTGACTACCTTTTCAGGAGTCAAGGTTTCAGAATCTCCCTTACTGCTTCGGGAGATCCAGTAACACCAAACAAACGTTTAGTTTAATGCAAGAATTGTGCCGTAATTTTATGGGCGTCATTTATAAGAGCGGTCGTTTGTTCTCCTCCCCCTCCAACCACCTTGTCCGCCCGATTGGCTGATGCTACTTCCTCCTCTGGAATTTGAGTTATTCCCCCTGGAAAAACGTCTTTGCTGCTGCTGGCCATTTTTCTTTCTGGGCTCTTCGCTGGCTTGCGAAGCATCGTACGGATGTCCCTCTACAATTTCAATGTTCTTGGTGAGCTTATTTATATCCCTCAGCTGCCCTCTTTCATCAGGTGAACAAAATGAGATAGCAATTCCCAAATAGCCAGCCCTGCCTGTTCTTCCAATGCGATGTATATATGTTTCTGCTTCCTCGGGAAGGTCATAATTTATTACGTGAGATATTTCAGTAATATCCAATCCACGGGACGCTACATCGGTAGCAATCAACATGCTGATATTCCTGCTTTTAAAACGGTCCAATGCTTTTTGCCTTGTGTTTTGGGATTTATTGCCATGGATTGCCTCGGCTTTTATTCCATCTACTAAAAGACTTTTGGCTAATTTATCAGCACCTCTTTTTGTTCTAGTAAATACAAGCACATGGGGTTTAACTTCTTGCTTCAGCACATGTGTGAGCAGTGCCTTTTTATTGTCAGTTTTTACATGATATACGTATTGCTTCACCGTTACTGCCGCTGTTGATACGGCTGCCGTTTGCACTATCACGGGATCTTTAAGCAGGGAATCGGAAAGTTTTTTGATCTCCACAGGCATTGTTGCTGAGAAAAACAAGGTTTGCTTTTTAGCCGGGAGTTTTGCAATGATCTTTTTAATGTCATTGATAAATCCCATGTCCAGCATGCGGTCCACTTCATCAAGCACAAAAAATTCTATTGTATTAAGATGGACAAAACCCTGGTTCATCAGATCAAGCAGGCGGCCCGGTGTAGCGATAACAATATCAACTCCTGCACGTAAAGAATTTGTTTGTCCATGCTGACTTACACCTCCGTAAATCACTGCGTGCCTTAGCTGTAATCCTTTTCCATAATCACGAAAGCTATCACTGATCTGCTGGGCAAGCTCGCGTGTGGGAGCGAGAATAAGCGCTTTGATTCCTTTCCGCTGATGTGCCTTGTTGTTATAAAGCAATTGCAGCATAGGCACTGCAAATGCTGCTGTTTTTCCGGTTCCTGTTTGTGCAGAACCGCAAATATCTTTTCCATCCAGTATATGAGGAATGGACTTTTCCTGTATGGGAGTGGGCTGGGTATATCCTTTCGCCTTCAAAGAAGTAAGGATCTGTGGTAATAAATTTAAATTTTCAAAAGTCATGATGTGTGATTAAAATATGTTGTGACTGCCGCCTTTGATACAAGAGCAACAAAAGAATGTGTAGAAATAATAGCAAAAACCACATAGAGCCTCTCTGTCGTTTGACAGAGAGGTCTAATGTTTCATTCAAAGATCTAATAAGAAAAATAAATGATTTTTTCGCCAGAGAAATCATGGCGAATAGGGTGAGCTTTATGCCAGCTTTACGTTAACTGCATTCGGGCCTTTTTTGCCTTCAGACATGTCAAATGTTACGTTGTCATTCTCGCGAACTTTGTCAACAAGACCTGATACGTGAACAAAAACTTCGTTTCCACTTTCTGTTTTAATGAAGCCAAATCCTTTTGCTTCATTGAAAAACTTTACTGTTCCTTTTTCCATAATAAATAAATTTTAAACGGTTAATAATTAAGGCTGCGAATATACTAAAAAACTTTAAAGTGTTGTATATCCGAACAGGGTTGTTGAATTCTAAATATTGAATTTCATTAGATTTTCGATATTGACACTATTCTTAT
>Ga0163144_10028631_pt1 | contig 10732 bp, 19 predicted proteins | sample OliLak19BULKMAT1_FD_123175 | JGI IMG/M metagenome (GOLD analysis project Ga0163144, IMG submission 123175) | Freshwater microbial mat bacterial communities from Lake Vanda, McMurdo Dry Valleys, Antarctica - Oligotrophic Lake LV.19.BULKMAT1 | ecosystem: Environmental > Aquatic > Freshwater >... | reverse complement strand
TCGCGTGAGAAGCGCTGGATCGTGACGCGCCTCATCGCGCGCCCGGTGGAGGAGTAGCCATGATCCAGGTAACGACACACCTCGAAGTGGCCGACAACTCGGGCGCCCGCATCGTGAAGTGCATCAAGGTCCTCGGCGGCTCGCGCGCCAAGTACGCAGGTCTCGGCGACGTCATCGTCGTCTCGATCAAAGAAGCGCTTCCGGGCACCAAGGTGAAGAAGGGTGACACCGCTCGCGCGGTCGTCGTCCGCACCCGGCGCGAGTACCAGCGCTCGGACGGCAGCTACATCAAGTTCGACAGCAACAGCGCCGTCTTGATCAACAAGGAAAAAGAGCCGATCGGCACCCGCATCTTTGGGCCGGTCGCTCGCGAGCTGCGCGCAAAGAAGTTCATGAAGATCATCTCGCTCGCGCCGGAGGTGCTCTGATGGAACGCCTCAAGGTCGGTGACCTGGTCCAGGTCATCAGCGGCAAAGAAAAGGGCAAGCAGGGCCGCATCACCAAGATCCTTAAGGACGAGGGTCGCGTCGTGGTCGAGGGAGTCCGCGTGGTGACTCGGCACATGAAGCCGACGCAGCGGAGCCAGGGCGGCAAGATCACCAAGGAGGCCGCCATCGACGCCTCCAACGTGATGCCGGTCGATCCCCAGACGAACAAGCCCACGCGCGTGAAGATCAAGGTCGAAGACGGCAAGAAAGTGCGCGTAGCGAAGAGCGGCGCGACGTTGGGGGCGCAGAGCTGAGCCATGGCCGACGATAAAAAAGACAAGGCCTCTGCCAAGGACGGCAAGGACAAAGAGAAGAAGGGCGGCGCCAAGGATGCGCCGAAAGGCCCGCCTTCTCCCGCGACCGCTGCCGCCGGCAAGGGCGACAAAAAAGGCGGCGACAAGGGCAAGAAGGGCAAGGGCAGCGACCGGCACGACAGTGCTGCCGCGGCCTCCGGCCCCTCGATCGAGCTCCCCGCGGACTACAAGCCGCGGCTTCGCGTTCACTACGAGGCGAAGGTCATCCCCGCGTTGACCAAGCGCTTCAGCTACAAGAACCCGATGATGGTTCCCCGCCTCCAGAAGGTGGTGGTGAACATGGGTCTCGGAGCTGCCGTACAGAACCCCAAGATCATCGACTCGGCGGTCGAAGATCTGCGGTCGATCACCGCTCAGAAGCCAATCGTGACGCGCGCTCGGAAGTCCATCGCGACCTTCAAGCTGCGCGAGAACCTCCCGATCGGCGCGATGGTCACCCTGCGCGCGGAACGCATGTGGGAGTTCGTCGATCGCCTGATCGCGCTCAGCCTCCCCCGCGTCCGCGACTTCAAGGGCGTCTCGCCCAAGGGCTTCGACGGCAAGGGCAACTTCACGATGGGCCTGCGCGAGCAAATCATCTTCCCCGAGATCGACTACGACAAGGTCGACGCGATCAAAGGGATGAACGTCTCGTTCGTGACGACGGCTCGGACCGACGAAGAGGGCCGCGCCCTGCTCGCCGAGCTTGGCATGCCCTTCAGGCATTGAGGCATTAGGAAGCGACCATGGCCCGTGCAAAGGAATTCGCCAAACTCAACCGCCCGCAAAAGTTCGCGGTGCGGCATCGCAATCGTTGCAAGGTCTGCGGACGTTCGCGCGCGTATTATCGCGATTTCGAGCTCTGCAGGATTTGCCTTCGTTTGTTTGCTCTCCGCGGCGAGCTGCCGGGAGTGATCAAGGCAAGTTGGTGAGCCCATGATGACCGATCCGATCGCCGACCTGCTCACGAGGATCCGCAACGCGGCTCTGGCGCGGCACGACCGCACCGAGATTCCCGCAAGCCGCCTCAAGGCGAACGTTGCAAAGATCCTAAAAGACGAAGGCTACATTGCCGACGTCCGCGAGAACGACGACACCGAGGGGAAAAAGACGCTGACCATCGTGCTCAAATATGGGCGCGATCGGGCGAGCGTCATCGATGGCGTCCGTCGCGTCTCGCGACCTGGCCGCCGTGTCTACGTTCGACACGACCGCATTCCGAGCCCGTTCTCGGGCCTCGGGATCTCCATCCTGAGCACCTCCCGCGGCGTCATGAGCGATCGTGACGCCCGGCGGCTCAAGCTGGGCGGCGAGCTCCTGTGCGAGGTGTGGTGATGGAGACAGCAGCCACAAACGCGACTGCGGTCAAGACGTCCCGCGTCGGCAAGCGCCCCATCGATGTGCCGAAGGGCGTCACCGTCGCGCTCAACGCGCGCAAGGTGCAGGTCAAGGGCCCCAAGGGCGAGCTCGCCCGGGTGCTCACGCCCGGCACCGACCTCAAGGTCGACGGCGCCAAGCTCCACGTCTCGTCCACCGCCTCCGGCCGCGACGGCTCACGCCTTCAAGGCCTCATGCGCGCGCTCATCGCGGGCATGGTCAAGGGCGTGGCCGAAGGCTACGAGCGCGTACTGGAGCTGAAGGGTACCGGTTACCGCGTCGAGGCCAAGGGCACGACGCTGAACTTCGCCCTCGGCTTCTCGCATGCGATCAACTTCCCGCTGCCGGGCGGCATCAGCGCGACCATTCCCGCGGACTCCAAGGGAACCGTGCTGGTGCTGAACGGCGCCGACAAGGAGCTGATCGGGCAGACGGCGGCCAAAATCCGCGGGTTCCGCCCGCCCGAGCCGTACGGCGGCAAGGGTGTGCGGTACCGTGGTGAGCATGTCCGTGAGAAGGCGGGCAAGGCTGGCAAGGGCGGCAAGAAGTAGAGGCATGCGATGGGCATGAGGATCGTCGGCCGGGAGCGCCGCAAGCTCCGTATTCGCAAGAGAGTGAACGGCACGGCCGAGCGCCCGAGGCTCAGCGTGTTCCGTTCCGCTCGTCACATCTACGCGCAGGTCATCGACGACGCGAGCGGTCAGACGCTCGCGGCGGCTTCGACCCTCTCGAAGGACCTCAGCGGTCAGTTCGTAGAGGGCACGAAGACCGACGACGCGAAGAAGGTCGGCGGGCTGATCGCCAAGCTCTGCAAAGAGAAGGGCATCACCAAGATCGTCTTCGACCGCAACGGCTACCTTTACCACGGGCGCATCAGCGCCCTGGCCCAGGCGGCGCGCGAAGCTGGTCTCGAGTTCTAGGCCAAACGAGAAGATCGTCGCGAGACGAGTTTGAGGACGTATGGCGTTCGATCAGATCGACGAAGAAAAACTCAAAGAGCGCGTCATTCACATCAATCGCGTCGCGAAGGTCGTGAAGGGCGGTCGTCGCTTCAGCTTCTCGGCGCTCGTCGTCGTCGGCGACGAAGCGGGACACGTCGGCGTGGGTCTCGGCAAAGCGAACGAAGTGCCCGAGGCGATCCGCAAGGGTCACGATCAGGCGCGGAAGAATCTCTTCGCCGTCCCGCTCGATGGCGTGACCATCCCGCACGACTCGTTCGGCCACATCGGCGCGGGCAAGGTGCTGCTCAAGCCGGCGAGCCCCGGCACCGGCGTCATCGCCGGCGGCGCGGTTCGCGCCGTCGTCGAGTCGGCGGGCATCCACGACGTGCTCTCGAAGTCGCTCGGCACGAGCAACGCGCACAACGTCGTGCACGCGACCGTCGCCGCGCTCAAGGGGCTGAAGAGCCCCGACAGCGTCGCGAACAAGCGCGGCATGACGATGGAGCAGGTCGGCTGGAAGCGTAAGGGCGGCGGCGACGCCGGTTCGCGCAAGCGCGCCAGCATCGCGCCTCCGAAGCCGGGCGGCGACAAGCCGCAGGCGCCCGCGGCCGCAGCTCCGGCTGCCCCGGTTGCCCCCGCGGCAGCTCCGGCTGCCCCGGCAGCGCCCGCGGCTCCCGTCGAAGGAGGTAGCGCGTCATGAAGGCCCAGCTCCTCGTCCGGCAGACCGCCAGCGTGATCGGGCAGACCGAGTACCAGCGCAAGGTCATCAAGGGCCTCGGCCTGCGAGGGCTGGGCTCGCAGGTGGTCGTGGCGAACACGCCGTCGTTCCGCGGCATGGTGAAGAAAGTGCTCCACCTCGTCTCGGTGCAAGAGACCGATGGGCTCGCCACGAATGGGGGCCCGCTCGGCAAGCCGAGCTCCGCCCCCAAACCCCCGACGCCCAAGAAGGCGTGAGGTAGTTGACCCATGGATATCCTCTCCAAGCTCCAGGCGCCTGAAGGCGCGGTCAAGGGTCGCACCCGCGTCGGTCGCGGTGTCGGCTCGGGCCTCGGCAAGACCTCGGGACGCGGTCAAAAAGGCCAGAAGGCGCGCTCGAAGGGCAACATCAACAAGCTGCACTTCCAGGGCGGCCAGACGCCGATCCAGCGCAGGCTGCCGAAGCGCGGCTTCCGCAACCCGCTCGCGCCCGTGGTGGCCAACGTCAACGTCGGCGATCTCGATCGTTTCGACGCGGGCGCCGAGGTGACGGCGGAGTCGCTCCGCGAGCTTCGCCTGGTTCACGGCCGCTTCGACGTGCTCAAGATCCTGGGCAACGGCGAGGTGACCAAGGCCGTCACCGTCACGGCTCACCGTTTCTCGAAGAGCGCCTCCGAGAAAATCGAAAAGGCCGGCGGCAAGGCTGTCGTCCTTGCGCCCCCCGTCGCCCGTGCCAAACCTCCCGCCTCCAAGGTCACGCCTTCTAAAAAGGCTTCCTGACCGTCCACTAGCCAAAGCACGTTCCTATGGCGAGCCTCGCGGGTATCACGAACTTCCACAAGGTCCCCGAGCTTCGGAAGCGCGTGTTCTACACGCTCTTCATGCTCGCCGTTTATCGTGTCGGTTGTTTCGTCACGACGCCCGGGGTCGACCGCAACATCATGCGGAAGTACGTCTCCGGGCAAGGCGGCGTCGTCGGCTTTTTCAATTTGTTCTCGGGCGGCGCGCTCGAGAACATGTCGCTCTTCGCGCTCGGCATCATGCCGTACATCTCCGCGTCCATCATCCTCCAGCTCGGCGGCATGGTTTACAAGCCGATCGACGAGCTCCGGAAAGAGGGCGAGCAGGGGCGGCGCAGGCTCGACCAGTACACCCGCTACGGAACCATCGCGCTCTCGCTCTTCCAGTCGTACGGCCTCGCGAATCATCTCCAGAGCCAGTCGGCCACGGAGAACGCGGCGGGGCTCGTCACGAACCCGGGCATCGGCTTCATCCTCATGACCATGCTCACGCTGACCACGGGGACGGCGTTCCTCATGTGGGTCGGCGAGCAGATCACCGAGCGCGGCGTCTCGAACGGTATCTCTCTCCTCATTTTTGCCAGCATCGTGACCCGCGTCCCAGAGGCGATCGGCGGTTACATCGCGCAGAACAAGGGCGAGATCCAGCCGCTCACCATCGCCGTTGTGGTCGGCCTTCTCGTGCTCGCGATCGCGACCATCGCGTTCTTCGAGAACGGCCGCCGTCAGATCCCCATCGTCTACTCGCGACGTCAGGTCGGTCGCCGCGTGTACGGCGGTCAGACGGCGCACCTGCCGCTCAAGGTGAACACCTCGGGCACCATCCCGCCGATCTTCGCGTCGTCGCTGCTGATGTTCCCCGCCACGCTGGCGCAGATGAACATCCCCGGCGCCGAATACGTGACGGGCGTGATGAACCGCGGCGACTGGGTGTTCAACACCACGTACGCGGTGCTGATCATCTTCTTTTGCTACTTCTACACGAACGTCACCTTCCAGCCGGTCGACGTCGCCGAGAACCTCAAGAAGCAACAGGCCAACATCCCCGGCATCCGCCCCGGAAAGCAGACCGCCGACTACATCCACCGCGTGGTCCAGCGGATCACCTTCGGCGGGGCGATGTACGTCGTCGCGGTGTGCGTTCTGCCATCGATCATGGAGAGCGTCCTGCGCGTACCGATGCGCTTCGGCGGCACCTCTCTGATGATCGTCGTGGGCGTCGCGCTCGACACCGTCAACCAGATCGAGGCCCACCTCATCACCCGCAGCTACGACGGCCTTTCGGGCCCTGGTGTCGGCCGTATCCGGGCGCGTCGCCTGACAGAAGGATGAGGGGGTAGGGGACGATGATCATCATCTTGCTCGGCGCTCCCGGCTCGGGAAAAGGCACGCAGGCGCAGGTCCTGTGCAAGCACTTCTCCATCCCGCAGATCTCGACGGGCGACATGCTGCGCGCCGCCAAGAAGGCCCGCACGCTCGACCCGCAGATCCTGGCGATCATGGACGCCGGCGGCCTCGTGCCCGACCAGGTCGTGATCGACCTCATCGACAAGCGCATCGACGATCCCGACGCGAAGGTCGGCTTCCTCCTCGACGGTTTTCCCCGGACGGTCCCCCAGGCCGAGGCGCTGGGCACCCTGCTCTCGAGCGAGAAGCGCGGAAATCGCGGGATCGACCGGGTAATCCAGCTGGACGTCCCCCGCGAGATGATCGAAGAACGCACGATCTACCGCCGAACCGACAAACGGTCTGGACAGATTTATCACCTTCTCTATAATCCGCCGCCCCCGAATGCCGAGCTCGAGCATCGGGCGGACGATCAAGCGGAAGCCGTCAAGAAGCGCCTCGATGCTTACGAGGCGATGACCGCGGCTCTCCTTCCCTACTACGAAAAAACCGGCCTTTTGCAGCGTGTCGACGGTGTCGGCAAACCGGAAGAGGTCACCAGCAGGGTCTTTGCGGCCCTCGACATTGACCAGGGTCAGCCTGGGGTTCAGGGCAGCGATCAGCGCGCCCAAGACCCCAAGCCCCCCGCCGCGTAGCCGGCGAAGCGCAAAGCACGAGTCCCTGAGGAGAAGCGAGACCATCGCAAATGGCGAGATCGAAGTCACACGCCGCCAAGGCTCCCAAAGAGCCGAAAGGCGACAAGCTCGAGTTCGACGGCGTAGTTCAAGAAGCGCTGCCGAACGCCATGTTCCGCGTGAAGGCGGACAACGGGCTCGGTGTGCTCGCCACCATCAGTGGCCGCATGCGCCAGTACTACATCAAGATCCTGCCGGGCGACCGCGTGACGGTCGAGGTGTCACCCTACGATCCTTCGAGGGGTCGCATCACCTACCGGCACAAGTGAGTTTTTGACTTGAGCTTGGGAACGTGGGCCGCGACGAGCGCGCCCTCTGCCCCAAACGCGAGTCAGAGTCAAAGCGGAGTCAGTGCGATGAAGGTCCGTCCGAGCGTCAAGAAGATTTGCGACAAGTGCAAGGTCGTCCTGCGCCGGGGTGTCGTGCGCATCATCTGTGCAAACCCCCGTCACAAGCAGCGCCAGGGCAACTAGTGAAGTTCTTCGATTGGGCCCTGCCCCGATCGACTGAGTTTGTCGGATAGGGCACCGCCCGTTCCGTTGGAGAGACGACGATGGCTCGTATTGCTGGTGTTGACCTTCCGCGTCGGAAGCACCTCGCGTTCGCTCTGCCGTACCTGTACGGCATCGGCAAAACGCTCGCGAAGCAGATCTGCAAGAAAGCAAACATCCCCGAGAGCAAGCGGGTCGAGGAGCTTTCGGACGCAGAGATCAAGACGATCCGCGACATCCTCGACGCCGACTACAAGGTCGAAGGGGATCTGCGCCGCGAGGTGCAGCTCAACATCAAGCGTCTGATGGATCTCGGGTGTTACCGCGGCCTCCGGCACCGTAAGGGCTTGCCGGTCAACGGGCAGCGGACGCACACGAACTCGCGTACCCGCAAGGGTCCGCGCAAGGGCATGTTGCAGAGGCGCCCGGCGCCCACAACCAAGTAACTGATGTCGGCGGCGGTAGAGGCGAGACGTTAAAATGGCTCAGGCAAAGACCAGCAAGGTCAAGCAGAAGAAGAAGGTCAAGAAGAATGTCGCGGCAGGGATCGCGCACATTCAATCGACCTTCAACAACACGATCGTCACGATCACCGACGTGAACGGCAATGCCGTCGCGTGGTCGAGCGCCGGCGCCCGTGGGTTCAAGGGCTCGCGCAAGTCGACGCCGTTCGCGGCCCAGCTCGCCGCCGAAGAGGCAGCCCGTCGCGCGCAGGAGCACGGCATGCGTTCGGTCGCCGTCTTCGTGAAGGGCCCCGGCGCCGGTCGCGAGAGCGCTCTCCGCGCCCTCCAGACCGCCGGCTTCAAGGTCACCCTGATCCGCGACGTCACCCCGATTCCGCACAACGGCTGCCGCCCGCCGAAGCGCCGCCGCGTGTAACCCCGCCTCGCGCCGCCGCCTAGTCAGGCCTCGCTCGCTCGTTCATCGGACGACCGAGGCAGGCGGCGCGCGCGGGTCTTTGCTTGGTAGCGTTGTTCGACAGTCTTTCGAGGAAGTCCCCATGGCTCGTTACATCGGTCCCGTTTGCAAGCTCTGCCGCCGCGAGGGCACGAAGCTCTACCTCAAAGGCGAACGCTGCTACTCCGAGAAGTGCGCGTACACGCGCCGGCCGTACCCGCCGGGCCAGCACGGCCAGGGTCGCATCAAGCTGAGCGAGTACGCCGTCCGCCTCCGCGAGAAGCAAAAGGTCCGTCGCGTGTACGGCGTCCTCGAGCGCCAGTTCCGCGGCTACTTCCAGGAAGCGTCGCGCCGCAAGGGCCGCACCGGTGAAGAGATGCTCGCGCTGCTCGAGCGCCGCCTCGACAGCGTCGTGCTGCGCCTGGGCTTCGCCGCCTCGCGCGCCGAGTCGCGCCAGCTCGTGAACCACGGTCACGTCAAGATCAACGGCAAGCGGCTCGACATCCCGAGCTACACCGTGCGCGTCAACGACAAGATCGAGCTCACGGACAACGCCCGCAAATTCAAGTTCGTGCTGGCGGCGATCGCCGGCGCCGACAAGCGCCCGAACGCCTCGTGGCTCGAGATCGACCGCCCGAACTTCACCGCGCTGGTGAAGGGCGCGCCGGTCCGCGAAGATCTCAACGAGCCCGAGATTCGCGAGCAGCTCATCGTCGAGTATTACTCGCGCTGATAAGACCTTTCGGTCTTCTGCCCCCCACTCCACTTCCGGAATGGGGGGCGGTTGTTTCTGTGGAGACCTTCAAAAGCGGGCAGGAAGCGGTGATGTCAGTCGAGTGCGGCTGACGTCACGGGCCTTCCGCGCAGGACGAGAAAAACATGGAGAATGACGACATTCTGAGCACCCAGGGAACCACCGGCAGTCCGTCCATGACGGCGCGCAACTGGCGCGATCTGATCCGGCCCAAGGGCATCCAGGTCGACACCGAGTCTTCAAACCAGTTCTACGCCAAGTTCACCTGCGAGCCGCTCGAGCGCGGCTTCGGCATCACGATCGGCAACGGTCTGCGCCGCGTGCTCCTCTCGTCCCTCCAGGGCGCCGCGATCACGGCCGTCCGCATCGAAGGCGCGCTCCACGAGTTCACCACCGTCCCCGACGTGGTCGAGGACGTGAGCGACATCATCCTCAACCTGAAGGAAGTCGTCTTCAAGGCCGAGACCGCCCGCACGTACACCGCGCGCATCGACAAGGAGGGCCCCGGCCCCGTGTACGGTCGCGACATCCAGGTGAGCGAGGGGCTGGCGGTCCTGAACGGCGATCACCTCATCGCCGTGCTCGACAAGAAGGGCCCGCTGTCGATGGAGCTGACGGTCAACGTCGGCCGCGGCTACGTCCCCGCCGAGCGCAACAAGACGCCGACCATGGCGATCGGCACCATCCCGATCGACGCGCTCTTCTCGCCGATCCGCAAGGTGAACTACACCGTGCAGAACGCCCGCGTCGGGCAGGTCACCGACTACGACAAGCTGACGCTCGAGGTGTGGACCAACGGCTCCGTGGCGCCCTCGGATGCCGTGGCGTTCGCCGCGAAGATCCTGAAGGAGCAGCTCTCGATCTGGATCAACTTCGAAGAGACCGAAGAGACCAGCTACCAGCCGGTCGTCGGCGAGGACGAGCCGCTGAACGAGAACCTCTTCCGCTCGGTCGAGGAGCTCGAGCTCAGCGTTCGCTCGGCGAACTGCCTGCAGAACGCCAACATCACGCTCATCGGCGAGCTGGTGCAGCGCACCGAGCAGGACATGCTCAAGACGAAGAACTTCGGCCGGAAGAGCCTCAAGGAGATCAAAGAGATCCTTGCGAACATGGGGCTCTCGCTCGGCATGAAGATCAATAACTGGCCGCAGCTCCTCGAGCGCTGGAAGGCGCAGCAGGCGCAGGCGTAAAACCGCGCTTCGGTTAGAGCTGATAGCAAAACGGCGAGAAGAGGAATCGGACTATGCGTCACAAGAAAGCAGGCAGGCAGTTCGGGCGCGACACGTCGAGCCGGCGCGCCATGTTCAGGAACCTGACGGCGAACTTGATCACGCACGAGCGGATCGAGACCACCGACGCGAAAGCGAAGGAGCTCCGCCGCGTCGCCGAGCGGCTCATCTCGAAGGCGAAGCGGCTCGGCGCGGTGGCGTACACGCCCCAGGGCAGCCTTTCCGCGACGGACAAGGCCAGGCGCCTCCACGCCGAGCGTCTGGTGTCGGCCTACATTCCTCGGTTCGGCGTCACGGCCGCCGGGGACAAGGTCGACATCGTCGAGAAGGTCATGATCAACCTGACCAAGCGCTTCGAGACGCGGACCGGCGGCTACACCCGCATCACCAAGCTCGGCCCGCGCCGCGGCGACGGGGCGGCCCTGGCGATGATCGAGTTCATCGACGCACCGGCCGTCGTCGACAAGGTGCGCGCCGCTCCCAAGCCCGCGCCCGCCGAGGCCGAGGCCCCGGAAGCGGCAGCCCCGGAAGCGGCAGCCCCGGAAGCGGCAGCCCCGGAAGCGGCCGAAGCCCCGGAAGCGGCCGAAGCCCCGGCGGCCGAAGCGAAGGCCGAGGACAAGAAGGACGAAGAGAAGGCCGAGTAGCCGACCAGGCGCTCGACTCGATCACGTCGACTCGATCACGT
>Ga0163144_10028630_pt1 | contig 10733 bp, 12 predicted proteins | sample OliLak19BULKMAT1_FD_123175 | JGI IMG/M metagenome (GOLD analysis project Ga0163144, IMG submission 123175) | Freshwater microbial mat bacterial communities from Lake Vanda, McMurdo Dry Valleys, Antarctica - Oligotrophic Lake LV.19.BULKMAT1 | ecosystem: Environmental > Aquatic > Freshwater >... | reverse complement strand
AGCACCAGATGGGCCGGTGCCTCAGCGCGCAGCAAGCTCACGGCATAACGCGCGTTCTCGCGCGTGTCGCGAGAACGCGCCTCGGTCCAGCGCAGGGGCCGGCCAAATTCGAGCGCCGCGATGCGCGCCGCAATCTCGGCTTCGCTGGTGCTCTGCAAGCTGGCATGGCCCACCCCGCCGCTGAACATCACCGGGGCCTGCAGCTGCCGCCCCAGCCACACGCCATAGCGAAGCCGCTCCAGCGACGGGGCAGTCAGGCTCGCGCTGCCGTATTCGGGCGCGAGGGCTTCGGTGCCTCCGCCCAGCACCACCACGACCGCGGTGCTCCGGCCCGACGAGGGCTGCTGCAGGCGCGACAGCCTGTCGCCGGCCAACGCCGGCGGCGGCGCCAGCCACGCGTGTTGCAGCCACTCGCCCACCGCGGTGCAGGCGCTCAGCCAGATGCCTGCGCCCGCCAGCCCCAGCAGCAGCCGGCGCCAGCCCAGCCGCGCAAGGCGCAGCCCAAGGCCAACGGCGGCCAGCAGCAACAGCGGCACGGGTGGCAGCAGCAGCACCGTCAGCACCGGCTTCCACGATTCGAGGCCCAGGCGGATGACGAGATCGTTCACCCCGTCATCCCCCGCCGCGTTGCATGTACAGGTCGAAGTAGCGCATGAAGGCCCGCCAGGCATCCGCGTCGACACCGCAGGCCTCGAAGCGCACCAGCAGCCGCGGTATCGACAGCAGCGCGATGCGTCGTGGGGGCAAGGGCGACCAGGAGAGCGTCACCTGCCCTGGCCCTGACCCCAGCGCCAGGCGGGCCGATGCGTCGCCCCACTCGATCGGCCGGCCACCACACGCCCCGGGCAGGCAAGCCCGCAGATCGGCAACGGCAAACCCCATCTCGCGCTCGAACGAGAACGCGGGGTGCGAGGCTTCATCCACCGGCAATCGGCGGCCAGATCGCAAGCACGTCGCCTTCCTTCGGTACGAAGGCGAGCCGCTCGGCCGGCGGCACGTACACGCCGTTCACGAGCACCAGGTGGACGAGCTTTTGCGGCAGGCCGAACGGTTCGATGATCTGCGCGATCGTCGAACCCTCCGCGATCTCGAGCGGGATCTGGTTGCTGCGCCGCGCGTCGGCGGGCAGGTGCTGGGTCAGGCTGGCGTAGAGCTTGAACGTGATGCGCATGACCCGGCGATCATGCCTTGACGAGCGCCTTGTGGTCCTGCGCCTGGGCCGCGGCCAGGTAGGCCGGCATCAACTGCGTCGGATCGTCGAGCAGACGCTGCTTCCAGGCGCCGAGCCGGAGCTGGCCCTCGACCAGGCCGCGCATCGCGCCCACGTGCTCGGTCCAGCCGATGCTGTTGCAGCCGACCAGGCGGTCTGCAGCGAACTGCAGGCTCAGGTGCCGGCCTGCGGCGCGGTCGGTGAGTTCGACCTGCTCGCCGCCGGGCACGCCCTGCCAATCGCCGAAGCTCGTGGAGATCAAACCCAGGGTGTCCAGCACATTGATCTGCGTGACGCCGCGCAGCTCGGCAGGGCGGCCGACCATGTTCAGTGCAGCCACCCGCGCCTGGTCCGCGGCATTCGGCTGGATCGCGCTGACGATCGTCTTGCAGGAGATCCTGTCGAAGGCCTCGGCGCAGTCGCCCGCGGCGTAGACGCCGGGCACATTGGTCTGCAGGTGCTCGTCGGTCAGCACCCCGACCAGGCAGCGGATGCCGCTGGATTCCAGGAAACCGATGTTGGGTTTCACGCCAGTGGCGCTGATGACCAGATCGGCATCGAGCGAGCTGCCGTTTGACAGGTGCACCTCGAGCGGTGGGCCCGCTTCGATCGCGTCGACCCGCGTGCCGGTGAAGACACGAACGCCCTTCGTTTCGCACCAGTCCTTGATCATCCCGCCGGCCGTCGGCCCCATCATCCGCGGCACCATGCGGTCGCCCATCTCGACCACGGTGAGCTCCACGCCGCGCGCGGCCAGCGCCTCCATGATGATGCAGCCGATGAAGCCGGCGCCCATCTGCAGCACGCGCGCGCCCCTGGACGCGCGCTCGGCGATGGCCCGCGCGTCGGCCAAGGTCCAGCAGGCGTGCACGCCGGGCGAGCCGATGCCGGGGATCGGCGGGCTGGCGGGGCTCGATCCGGTCGCGATCAGCAAGCGGTCGTAGCGCAGCGTGCTGCCATCGCCCAGGGTCACCGTGCGCGCCGCGCTGTCGACGGACACCGCGCGAGCGCTGCGTTTCACGACGATGCCCAGCCGATCGAAGTGGCCCGGCGCATGCCGCAGGTGCGTGCCGTCCTCGCCGACGTTGCCCATCAGCAGGTAGGGAATCGCCATGCGCGAATACGGCGCCTCCGGTTCGTCGCCGACGATCAGGATGTCGTCGGCCGGCGCGTGTTTGCGCAGGGTTTCGGCCGCGATCACGCCGGCGGGGCCGGCGCCGAGGATCACGTGTTTCACAACCCCAGCCGCGTGCGCGTTTCGGCCGTCAGCGTGCCTTCGGGCGTCCAGCCGCGCGCCACGTAGTACTTCGGCAGCATCTCCGGGAGCAGGCTCTTCAGGCCCTTGGCCGGCCCTGTCTTGGCCGCCTCGTTGAGCAATCGCGGCGGCAGCGTGTCGTCCTTTTCGGTGAAGCCGGCGCGGTTGTTGAAGTCGCGCTCGAGGTTCCAGATGCGCTCTCCGATCAGGCTCAGGTTCTCGAGCGTGAACTCGGGCCCACAGGCGGCAGCCACTTGCGGCGCCACGTCAGCCAGGCCCCAGGCGAAGCTGGTGAAGATGCAGATGCCGGCGGAGTCAAAGGCCGCGGTCGCGTCCTGGAAAGCTTTCACCAATTCCGGCTTGCCCTCGGACACCAGCGGGTCGGTCTTGACGGGGATGCCGAGCACCTCGGAAGCCACCGTGTAGCCGCGAAGGTGGCAGGCGCCGCGGTTGCTGGTGGCGTACGCCAGGCCCATGCCCTGGATGCCGCGACCGTCGTAGGCCGGGAACTCCTGGCCCTTGACGCTCATGGACAGCTCGGGGTGGCCGTACTTGGCGGTCAGGCGCTTGCTGCCCAGGCCGATTTCCTTGCCGAAGCCCACGCTGTTGGCCGTCATGTCGGCGAAGTCGCACAGCGCCTTGGCCGAGCCGAACGGCGATTCGACGCCGAGCTGTTCCTTCGTCAGCACGCCCATTTCGTAGAGCTCCATCACCGCGCCGATGGTCGCGCCGAAGGTGATCGGGTCCATGCCCTGCTCGTTGCAGATGGCGTTGGCGTATTGCAGCGCCTCGAGGTCGTTGACGCCGTTGGCCGCACCCAGGGCCCAGGCCGCCTCGTACTCGAGGCCGCCGGTCGCCCCCCAGTATTGCGGCTTGTTGGCGACCGAGAAGTGCGTCGGGTCGATCTTGCTGATGCGGCCGCAGGCGATGGTGCAGCCGAAGCAGGCCTGGTTGGTCACCAGTTGGGCCTTGCCGTCGCTCTTGCGCGGCGTGGCCATCGCCTCGGCCGAGATGTCTTTGGCGCCTTCGAACGCGACGTCGCGGTGGTTGCGCGTGGGCAGCGCGCCGATCTCGTTGATGACGTTCATCAGCACCTGGGTGCCGTAGGTCGGCAGGCCCTGGCCGGTGACGGCGTTGTCGGCGAGGATCTTCTTCTTCTCGAAGGTCACGCGCATGAACTCCTTCGGGTCGGCGAGGTTGCCGACGCCCAGCGTGCCGCGCACCGCGATGGCCTTCAGGTTCTTGCTGCCCATCACGGCACCGACACCCGAACGCCCCGCCGCCCGGTGCAGATCGTTGACGACCGCCGCGAACAGCACCTGGTTCTCGCCCGCCTTGCCGATCGACGAGACGCGGATCAGCGGATCCTGGTGCTGCTTCTTGATGGTCGCCTCGGTCTCCCAGACGCTGTGGCCCCAGAGGTGGGCCGCGTCACGCAGCTCGGCCTTGCCGTTCTCGATGTAGAGGTATACCGGCTTGGAAGACTTGCCCTCGAAGATCACCATGTCCCAGCCGGCCATCTTCAGCTCGGCGCCCCAGTAGCCGCCGGAGTTGCTGCAGGCGATCGCGCCCGTCAGCGGGCCTTTGGTGACGACCGTGTAGCGCCCGCCCGTCGAGGCCATCGTCCCGGTCAGCGGCCCGGTGGCCCAGATCAGCTTGTTCGCTGGCGACAGCGGATCGACCTTGGGGTCGACCTCGTCGACGATGTACTTGGTGGCCAGGCCGCGCGAGCCGAGGTAGTCGCGCGCCCACTCCATCTTCAGCGGCTCGGCCTTGACCGTGCCCGATGTCAGATCAACACGAAGAATTTTTCCTGCCCAGGACATGATGGCTTCTCCTCAAGCAGCTGTGGGTTGCGAAGACGGTTGCGAAGTTTGCTGATTCCCGAGCTTGTCGGCCCAGGCGGCCATCTTGTCGAGGCCGGTCCAGTTGGCGTCGACATAGGTGATCGCACCGGTGGGGCAGGCGGTGGCGCAGGCCGGATCGCCGCCGCACAGATCGCACTTCTGCACCTTGCCGGTTTCCTGCACGTAGTTGATCGTGCCGAAAGGGCAAGCGATGGTGCAGACCTTGCAGCCGACGCAGGTGGCTTCGTTGACGACCTTGGCCCCCGTCAGCATGTCGATCGTGATCGCCTCGACCGGGCAGGCATGCAGGCACCAGGCCTCGTCGCACTGCGTGCAGGTGTAGGGCACCTTTCGGCCGGTGTGGTGGAAGTCGAACACCTTGATGCGCGACTTGGCCGGCGCGAAGATGGCGTAGTTCTCGTACGAGCACGCCATCTCGCACTGCAGGCAGCCGGTGCATTTCTCGGGGTTGATGTGCAAGCTTTTCTGCATGGCAACGCTTCCGTGGAAAGAAGGGGCTATCTTCTGCTTGGCAGCCCCCACACCGACCCTAGGCAAACCCTGCAGTGACCGCGTCCGACCCCGCGCAGAGCCCGGCAAGTCGGCCCTGAGACAATCGCGGGGTGCCTTCTGTCCACCCTTTGCTGAACGCCGACCTTCACTGTCACTCGACGGTCTCCGACGGCACGCTCGAGCCCGAAGCGCTCGCGGCGCGCGCCAAGGCCGGCGGCGTCGAGTTGTGGGCCCTGACCGATCACGACGAACTGGGCGGCCAGCAGCGCGCGCGCGAGGCCGCGCTTCGCGAAGGCCTGGCGTACCTGACAGGCTGCGAGATCTCGGTCAGCTTTGCCGGCGTCACGGTGCACATCGTCGGCCTCGGCTTCGACCCCGACGATGCCGTATTGCGCGAAGGACTGGCACGCACCCGCAGCGGCCGAGAAGCGCGCGCGCACGAGATGGCCGCCGGCCTGGCCCAGGTGGGCATCCACGGCGCCTTCGAAGGCGCGCTGCCGTATGTGGGCAACCCCGAGCTGATCTCGCGCATGCACTTCGCGCGCTTTTTGGTCGAGCGCGGGCACTGCGCCAACACCAGCGAAGTGTTCCGCCGCTACCTCACCGAAGGCAAACCCGGGTATGTGGAGCACCGCTGGGCCAAGCTCGGCGATGCCGTGCGCTGGATCTGCGAGGCCGGCGGCATTGCGGTCATCGCCCACCCGGCGCGCTACAAGCTCACCCCGACCGAGGAGTACGCCCTGTTCTCAGAATTCAAGGCGCACGGCGGTCGCGCGGTTGAGGTGTTGACCGGCAGCCACAGCGCCGCCGAGGCACTGAAGTACGGCGAGGTGGCGCTCGAATTCGACCTGCTGGCCTCGCGCGGCAGTGATTTCCACTCGCCCGAGGAAAGCCGCACCGACCTGGGCAGCCTGCCCGACCTCCCCGGCCGCCTGACGCCCGTGTGGCAGGCGCTGGACGACCGCGTGCAGTGGCCCGGTCAGTGACCGCAGGGACGGCAGGGAAGGCAGGCGCGGTTCGCGCAGGGGCCGGGTCTGGCATCGCGATGATCGTCGTGGCCGCCAGCTGCTTCGCGGTGATGGACACCACCATCAGCTGGATCGGCGCCGTCGTCAGCATCGCGGTCGTGCTATGGCTTCGCTATGCGATCCATGCCGTGGTGATGGCCTGCTGGCTGGCGTTGGCGCCGGGCGGCGGCTTTCGCACCCGCAACTTGCGTTTTCAGGTGCTGCGCGGCAGCCTGCTGCTGTTCTCGTCGGCGATGGCCTTCACGGCGTTGCGCCAGATGCCGGTGGCCGAGTTCACGGCCACCATCATGCTGACGCCGCTGCTGGTGACGCTGCTGGCCGCTCTGTGGCTGAAGGAGCGGGTGTCGCCCGCGCGCTGGGTGCTCGTGGTGCTGGGGTTCGGCGGCGCGCTGGTGATGATCCGCCCGGGCTCGGGCCTCTTCGGCTGGATCGCCTTGCTGCCGTTGGCCGCGGCGCTGTCGAACGCCAGCTTCCAGCTGCTGACCAGCCGCTATGCCGCGCTGGAGGATCCGTACACCACCAACTTCTACACCGGGGTGACGGGCGTGGCGCTGGCCACCCCGCTGCTGTTCCTGCTGCATGGCGATGTGAGCGACACCCTGCAAGCCGCGCAGCCAATGCAACTGGTGGTGCTGTTGATGATCGGCCTGCTCGGCACCGCCGGCCACCTGCTGCTGATCATGGCGTTCGGCAGAGCGCCCGCCTCCACGTTGATGCCGTTCCAGTACACCCAGATCGGCGTGGCCGCGCTGGCTGGGGCGCTGTTCCTGGGCAAGCGGCCCGACGGCTGGAGCTGGCTGGGTATGGGCTTGATTGCGCTGGCCGGCGCCGGCAGCGCCTGGCTCACGGTGCGCGAAGCGGCGGCTCGCAACCAGCCGGTCTCGGCACTGGCCGCCGACACGCTGGCCGATTAGCCGTGTCGCAGTACTTCGAAGTCCACCCCGACAACCCGCAGCCGCGGCTGTTGAAGCAGGCCGCGCAGATCCTGCACGCCGGCGGCATCGCAGCGATCCCCACCGATTCGAGCTACGCCCTGGTCTGCCACCTCGACGACAAGACCGCCGCGGCGCGGTTGCGCCAGCTGCGTGGCGTCGATGACAAACACCACCTGACGCTGCTGTGCCGCGACCTGGGCGAGCTGGCCACTTACGCGCGCGTCGACAACCGCCAGTTCCGCCTGATCAAGCTCGGCACGCCCGGCCCGTACACCTTTATCCTCGAGGCCACGAAGGAAGTGCCGCGGCGCCTGAGCCATCCGTCGCGGCGCACGATCGGGCTGCGCGTGCCCGACCACCGCGTGGCGCAGGCGCTGCTCGAACTGCTGGGCCAGCCCTTGCTCGCCACGACGCTGATCCCGCCGGGCGAAAGCACGCCCATGAACGATGCCGATGCGATCCGCGCCCGCTTCGAGAAGACGCTGCAGGCGATCGTCGACGCCGGCGCCTGCCCGATGCAGCCGACGACCGTGATCGACCTCACCGACGACGAACCTGTCGTGGTCCGCCAAGGCCGAGGCAACTCGGCGCTGCTCGGGCTGCAGCCGCACAACTGACTCAGCGCTCCGTCTTCGCGCGGGGCGGCTTGTTGCGACGCGTGACGGCGCGGTAGCGTTTCATCAGCGGCGTCACCGACACGCCGTGCGCGACGATCGAGGCCACCACCACGCCCAGCGTCAGTCCCACCAGCGTTTGGGCGACGTCGCGCTCCACACCGTGCACGATGGCGTACATCAGGTAGTAGAGCGAGCCGATGCCGCGGATGCCGAACCAACCCATCAGCACGCGCTGCTTGCCCGTGACGTCGGTACCGAGCAGCCCGATCACCACGGCCAAAGGCCGCACCACGAAAAACATCAGCGGCACGAACCACAGCAACGCCGGCTGCCACACCACGCGTGTCAGTAATGCGCCGACCGCCAGCACGATGAACACCTCGGTGAAGCGTTCGAGCTGGGCATTGAATCGCTCGAGGGCCAACATCATCACGGCCGGCGCCTGTTGCGGCGACGTGGCGGCTTGCGGCCGGGTGTTGTTCGGGTTGGGCACCAGATCGGCGGCGATGATCTTCGACAGGTCGGGGCGCGGGGGCGCGTTGCGACCGCTCTTGCCCGTCCGCTGAGTCGGCTCGTCGATGCGCCGCAGCGCCAGCCCCGCGGCGAACACCGCCAGGAAGCCGTAGCCCTTGCAGGCCAGCGCCACGCCGTACGCCAAGGCGATCAGGCCCAGCGCGATGAACTCGTCGGCACCGAGCGCTTCGCGGTGGTGGGTGCGCAAATAGATCACCGCACGGCCCACCAGCGTGCCCAGCAGGTAGCCGATGGTGAGCCCCGACACCACGGCCCACATCACATCGACCGTCCACCAGCGCCAGCCCCACTCCCCCAGCGGGTGCAGCGCCAGCAGGCCCAGCCCGAGCATGATGAACGGGAAGGCCGTGCCGTCGTTCAGGCCGCCTTCCCCGGTGAGCCCGAAGCGCAGCCGGTCACGATCGCTGGCTTCGTCGACCTGCACGTCGGACGCCAGCACCGGGTCGGTCGGCGCCAGGATGGCGGCCAGCAGTACCGCAGCGCCGAGCGGCAGGCCGAGCAGAAAAAAACCGATCGCCGTGACGGCCGCCACCGTGACGATCATCGACACCGTGGCCAACTGCACCGGTATGCGCCAACGTCGGTCGCGCAGCGGCATCTCCAGCTTCAGGCCGGCAGTGAACAGCGAGATCAGCACGGCGATTTCGGTGACCCGCTCGAGCAGCTTGGCATCGTCGAAAGGGTCCAGATCCACCAGGCCGATGCCCGCCGGCCCGATGCCCCAACCGACCGCCAGGTACAGCATGGCGGCACTCAGCGGCAGGCGAGCCAAGAATGAGCCGCCCAGCGTCATCGCGATCAGCAGCAAGCCGATGACGACGAAGGCAACGGTGAAGGTGGTCGATTCGTCCATCACCGGCCCAGGCAAGCCGGGTGCCGTTCAGCCCTTTCGGGCTTCGAGGGCGGCCAGCACGCGCGCCGCGTCGAAGCCGATCTGCACCTGGCCGCGCACCAGCAGCGTCGGCGTGCCGCGCGCTTGTGCCGCTTCGTAGAGCAGCTTGCACTGCGCGTCACGCTCGATGAAGCATTCATCGAAGCGCACGCGGTGCTCGGTCATCCAGCGACGCGCCACGGCACAGTAGACGCAGGTTTCGGACGACAGCATGCGGATGTCGCCCGGGCCGGCCACCGCGGCGAGCTGCGCGCCGCGGCGCTGCTCGCTGCCATCGGCCCACCACTGCGTTGCGGCACCCGCGCCAAGGACCAGGGCGAGCAGGACCGCGATCGAACGCGGGCCGGGCTTCATATTGGGGGCCATCGCGCGCTCACTTGGGGGCCATCGCGTGCTCAGGCGGCCGCCGTGACCACGACTTCGATCTTCCACTCGGGGCGGGCCAGCGCGGCTTGCACCGTGGCACGCGCCGGCGTGTGCCCCGGCACCACCCACGCCTCCCAGACCTCGTTCATCGCCGCGAAGTCCGCCAGATCGGCGAGGAAGATCTGAGCCCGCAGGATGCGCGACTTGCTGCTGCCACCGCGCGCCAGGAGCGCGTCGACGGCACTCAGCACCTGGCGCGTCTGGCCGGCGATGTCCTGCGTGCCATCGGCGGCCACCTGGCCGGCCAGGTACAGCGTGCCGTTGTGCACGGCCATCTCCGACATGCGCGCGCCGACATCGAGTCGCAGGATGGAGGAGCTCATCGGGCGTGTCCTTTTAGCTTCGACTCGGTTCCAGCCATCAGCTTCCGGATATTGCCGGCATGGCGCCAGACGAGCAACACGCTCATCGTGGCGATCGCCAGCGCATACGCATCGGCCTCCCAGATCAGCAACTGGTAGAACGGCGCGAACAGGGCAGCCGCCAGTGACGCGAGCGACGAGTAGCGGAAGAACAGCGCGACGATCAGCCAGGTGGCGAGCGTGGCTGCGCCGAGCCAGGGGTTGAAGGCCATCAGCACACCCGCCGCAGTGGCCACGCCCTTGCCCCCCTTGAAGCCGAAGAAGACCGGCCAGAGGTGGCCGAGAAACGCAGCCAGCCCGACCGCCGCAATGGTCGGCGCGCCCCAGCCGTAGCGCGGCGCCAGCCACAGCGCCACGAAGACCGGCACATAGCCCTTCAGCGCATCCAGAGCGAGCGTGGCAACCGCAGCGCTGCGCTTGCCCGAACGCAGCACATTCGTCGCGCCGGGGTTGCCCGAGCCGTAGCTGCGCGGATCGGCCAGCCCCATCGCGCGACTGACGATGACCGCAAACGACAGCGAGCCGATGCAGTACGCCAGCACCACCGCCACCACGCTCCATGCCCCGACCGATGCCATCCTTGCCCTTGCCCTTGCCGTTCGAATCCCCAGGTGCGGACTTTACGCGCGCCTCAGGGCGACAGCGCGCAGTCGACCGGCCGCGCGCCGAGGGCGCCCGTCAACACGGCCGGTTCGATGCCCACGAGGAAGCCGCGGCGACCGCCGTTGATGTAGATGCGCGGCAGCTCGAGCACACTGGCTTGCACGTACACCGGCACCGCTTCGCGCTTGAATCCGAACGGCGAGGTCCCGCCGATCAGGTAGCCGCTGTGCCGCTGCGCGACGTCAGCGCTGCAGGGCTCGACGCTCTTGCAGCCGACTGCTCGCGCCAGGTTCTTGGTGCTGACCTGGCGGTCGCCGTGCATCAGCACCACCAGCGGCCGCGCGTGCTCGTCCTGCATCACCAGGGTCTTGACGACGGCATGTTCGTCGACGCCGAGCTGCCGGGCGGATTCGGCGGTGCCGCCGTGCTCGACGTAGTCGTACGGATGTTCGGTGTGGCCGATGGCGTGGCGCCGCAGCCACTGCGTGGCCGGCGTTTCGCTGACGTGCTT
>Ga0163144_10028629_pt1 | contig 10733 bp, 7 predicted proteins | sample OliLak19BULKMAT1_FD_123175 | JGI IMG/M metagenome (GOLD analysis project Ga0163144, IMG submission 123175) | Freshwater microbial mat bacterial communities from Lake Vanda, McMurdo Dry Valleys, Antarctica - Oligotrophic Lake LV.19.BULKMAT1 | ecosystem: Environmental > Aquatic > Freshwater > Lake... | reverse complement strand
TTAATCGAATTTAAGAGCCGTTATAAGGTTATTGATAGTTCCCGCCAGAATGATAAAATCAGGGTCCGGTATATCAGCGAACAGGCCAATGCTCACATTCAATCAACACCCGTGAAGGCCAATCTGGAAGATTCTTATTTGTTTTTAACCCAAAATAGCGACTAAGTTTGTGAGATATATTTACAGTATTGTCAAAGCTGATTACTTGCAACGTACGCGCAGTTATGCATTCCTTATTACTTTGGGGCTAACCATTTATGTGGCTTATCTATTTGTTCCCCCCGTCACCGCCACTTATACAACGCTAAACGTTCCGGGTTACAGGGCCGCCTTTAACTCGGCATGGGTGGGCTATGTATCAGCCATGATGAGTACAGTCATGCTTTCATTTTATGGCTTTCTGCTGGTTAACAGTGGAATAAAGAAGGACATAGAAACAGAGGTGGGTTTAATTATCGCTACCACATCTATAAGCAATTTCAGATATCTGCTCAGTAAATTCCTTAGTAATTTTTTAGTGCTGCTCAGCATTGCAAGTATCACATTTCTAATGAGCATGGTTATGTTTTTTGTTCGCAGCTCCGGCTTTCCTTTTATTTTTAGCAATTTCCTTTTCCCTTATCTGGTGTATGCTTTGCCAGCGCTGTTTGTTGTTGCTTCTTTAGCTGTTGTTGCTGAGGTTTTCCTTGGCAAACGAAGTATTCTTCAATTTATCGTTTACTTTTTCCTGTGCGGTTTAGTCATGGCGAATATTCAAAGCCAGTCACCTAATTCGGGCACCGCTTTGCTTGACCCGTTTGGTTTGTCGGGTTTAACGAACAGCATAAAAGAGCATATCAATTCTGAATTTAATGAAAATATTAAACAGGTTTCCTTTGGCTTTATCTTTTCTAAACCTAAGCCATTTCAAACCTTTGTCTGGAATGGAATGTCTTGGGAAGGAATGTTCCTGTTCAGCCGGATCCTATGGATCACCTTTGCAATCGGCCTGGTTTATTTTTCTTCATTCTTTTTTCACAGGTTCGATATTAACCCGCGCGCCCGGAAAACTAAAAAGATATTTAAAAATAATGATGAGGGGGAGAAGCCGAGCACTATACCCTCAGGAATCAACAGAGGTCTGATGCCACCTGTTGTAACTGATTACAGTATTTTACCTTTTCTGAAAATAGAATTTCTTCTATTGGTTAGGAAAGGCAACAAATTATTCTGGCTGCTGATATTAGCTTTGTGGCTAAGCATGTTTTTTGCACCGCTTTCAATCTCCCACATTTATCTGCTTCCTGTTTTATTGTTTCTTCAAGTAAGCCGCTGGTCTGATATCGCTACCAAAGAAAAAACCAGCCGGGTGCATTATTTTAGCTATGCATCTTATAGGCCGCTTGTTAGAATGCTACCGGCACAATTAATGGCAGGGATCCTGTTTGCAATCATTCTCGCTATTCCGGTCTTGCTCCGCTACTTACTTGTGCTGGATGTATTCTCGATGTTGTATATTCTAAATGGGGCTGTTCTTATTATCCTATCAGCCGCATGCCTTGGGATACTAAGCGGCGGTAGTAAGTTATATGAAATTCTCTTTTTTCTCCTAACCTATTGCGTCCTTAATCAAATTCCATTTGCAGACTATTTGGGTAGTCAGCAACATCCAAACCCGCAACATTTTCTGTTAATTTTAGTATTGCTGAATGTTGTCTTTGCTTTGGTAAGTTTTATAGTTAGGGGCTATCAAGCCCGCCATTTGTAGTAGGCAGAGTAAAACTTCTTTGGCAGACTGCCATTTGTTATGGATAATAAGATTTTGATTAACGTTAGCCGAGGATATTTAACCATCCCGTATTCATTCTATAGCTCATAATCCTCTTATAAGCTTTGTATCCATCGATATTATTAATTCTCGAAGACATTTTTCGAAAATCATATGGATTCAAAATAAAGTTTTCCAGTTTAGAATAGGAACAAAATGAAAACAAATAAGTATAAATAGAAATTTGGTATCCCTTGTCTTGTACCATAAAAATAACAAAGCGCCATAAATAATTAATTTACAGCGCTTTATACTTGTTTATTGCGGAGAGGGTGGGATTCGAACCCACGGTACCATTGCTAGTACACGAACTTTCCAAGCTCGCTCGTTCGGCCACTCTGACACCTCTCCAAATCTGTGACCTATCCTTTCAGAAGGGATGCAAAAGTATCAAAATTCTGTAAACATTGCAGAATTTTACAAATTTTAGATGATTGCTGCATGTTGCAGCCTTCATTTCGTGCTGAAATAATCCTGCTTTTTCAATATGTTTGCAGAATAATTCATATTTACCAGCAAACAAGAATTAATGCTGAATCTCGACGAGATTAAAAAGCCTATCGCCGCAGAACTTGAAACTTTCGAAGCAAAGTTCAAAGCGTCTATGCAGAGCTCTGTACCGCTTCTTGATCGCATTACCCATTACATCGTAAAACGAAAAGGCAAGCAGATTCGGCCTATGTTCGTGTTCCTGTCGGCCAGCCTTTGTGGTGGAATTTCAGAAGCAACTTACCGTGGTGCAGCACTAGTTGAATTATTGCATACCGCTACTTTAGTTCATGATGATGTGGTCGACAACTCCTATGAACGCCGTGGCTTCTTTTCTGTCAATGCTTTATGGAAAAATAAGATTGCGGTTCTGGTAGGTGATTTTCTCTTATCCAAAGGGCTTTTGCTTTCGATTAATAATGGCGATTTCGGACTACTTAAGATCGTATCCGATGCGGTAAAGCAAATGAGTGAGGGAGAATTATTGCAGATCGAAAAAGCCCGCCGACTGGATATTGATGAAGCGGTATATTATGAAGTAATCCGTCAGAAAACGGCATCCTTGATTGCTTCTTGTTGTTCATGCGGAGCAGCTTCTGCAGGTGCCAATGCCGAAACCGTTGAAAAAATGCGTCTGTTTGGCGAAAAGGTTGGCATTGCCTTCCAAATTAAAGATGATCTTTTCGACTTTGGAATCGATGATGTAGGCAAACCACTTGGAATCGATATCAAAGAAAAGAAAATTACACTTCCCCTAATCTATGCTCTGAATAAGGCAAGTGGATCTGAAAAACGTCGGATTATCAATCTCGTGAAAAATCATAATGAGGAATCGGATCGGGTTTCTGAAGTGATTGACTTTGTGCGCAATAGTGGCGGACTGGATTATGCCCGTAGCCGTATGGATGCTTACCAGGAGGAAGCCTTTACAATTTTAAATGAAATGCCAGAGCATGAATCACGCGATTCCTTGCAGCGACTTGTTCGGTTTACTACTGAGCGCAAAAAATAATCATGTCAAACGAAATTATATTTTTCTTCAGCTTTCTTCTTTTTATTGTTTTGATGTTAGCCATTGACCTCGGCCTTTTTAATAAGAAAGCCCATAAGGTTAGTTTGAAAGAAGCGGCCATCATGAGTTTTATTTGGGTGAGTTTTGCCATTGGTTTTTATTTCCTGCTACTTACCAATGGCGAAATATTGCATGATATCACCAATTTTCTCCAACTCCAAGAACTAACTGCTAAATATCTTCATAACATCGCCCTTATTCCCGATAATTTTGAGGGAAGTCTCATACTCTATAAACAAAATCTTGCACTCGAATTTCTTACGGGTTATGTAATAGAATACGCACTTTCAGTTGATAATATATTTGTGATGGTGCTTATTTTCTCGGCATTCGGTGTGGATGAAAAGTATTATCACCGGGTTTTATTTTGGGGTATCATCGGGGCAGTCTTGATGCGTTTCCTATTTATATTCCTAGGCGCTACTCTTATTAATGAGTTTGGATGGATACTGTATATTTTTGGGGCATTCCTTATTTACACCGGTATTGGCATGTTCCTTAGCAGGGATGAAGAAGAGAAGATCGATACAGAAAACCATAAGATCGTCCGTTTTGCTTCCAAATATTTCTCTGTTTATCCGGAATATGCAGGCAATAAATTTTTTATTCGTATAGACGGAAAGAAAATGGTTACGCCCCTTTTCATTGTTCTGCTGATTGTAGAATTTACCGATCTTATTTTTGCGGTTGATTCTATCCCGGCAATTTTTGCAGTAACCAAAGATCCATACATTGTATTTTTCTCAAATATTTTTGCCATTCTGGGCTTAAGATCCATGTTCTTCTTGCTGGTGAATGTGATCCATAAATTCCATTATCTAAAAGTTGGACTAGCTTTTTTACTGGTTTTTATCGGCATTAAAATGCTTGCACACCACTGGTTAAGTGCCTGGGGATTCACTACAATGCATTCCTTGTTTGTCATTTTGTTTATTCTCACAGCAAGTATTGTGGCATCGCTTGTTTTTCCGAAGAAAGATAGTAAAGAATAGGGATTTATTTTGTTGTTTGTCCCTAAGGGATGCATTAGCATTGTCTGTCCCAAAGGGATGCATTAGCATTATCAGTTGTCAGGAAACTGTACTAAATGTCAAATGAAATAGTTTATTCCGTGATCTTAAATCTACATCCCAAATGCACCTGAATTTAATCTTGATTCTTGGCTCTTGATACCTGTTACAAGCTGACAGTTATCGGCTATCAGTTATCAGGATATTGTGCTAAATGTCAAATGAAATAGTTTATTCCGTGATCTTAAATCTACATCCCAAATGAACCAAAATTTTGTTCTTGATACTTGATACTTTGTTCTTGATTCTTGGTTCTTCTTGATTCTTGCTACTTGATTCCTGATACTCGTTACAGCAGTTTCAATATCTCATCCACATAAGCCCTGTCATTTGCCAGGCGTGGTACTTTGTGTTGCCCTCCTAGTTTCCCCCGCTGCTTCATCCAATGATAAAATGTTCCATCCATAGCAATATGTAGCAATGGGCGACGTAATGCCATGTCTTTATATCGTTTGGCATCGTAGTCTGAATTCACTTCCCTTAAAGTTTGGTCAAGAAGGTCAGTGAATCGTTCGACATCATCGGGTTTTTGCTCAAACTCGATGATCCATTCATGCCCACCTACTTCGTCGCCCTCAAAATAAATCGGACATGCAGTATAATCCCGGATGATCGCATGTGTCTCCTTGCAGGCTTTGGCGAGCCCCTTTTCAGCATTATCAATGATCAGTTCTTCACCAAAAGCATTTATGAAATGTTTAGTACGACCTGTGATCTGAATACGATGGGGTGAAATAGAAGTAAACTTGATCGTATCGCCGATCATGTATCGCCATAACCCGGCATTGGTTGAAATGATCAGAGCATAATTTTTATCTAGTTGTACCTGATCAAGACGGAGGGTTTTTGGGTTTTCTGCATGCAGATCCTCCATCGGAAGAAATTCATAATAAATGCCATAATCAAGCATTAAGAGCATTTCCTCTGAATTAGGCTGATCCTGGATGCCAAAAAAACCTTCAGATGCATTGTATGTTTCCAGATAATACATATCATTAGAAGGAATAAGTTTTTTAAACTGTTCGCGATAAGGATTAAAATTTACTGCTCCGTGAAAGTAAAACTCCAGATTCGGCCAAACTTCGAGAAGATTATTTTTGCCTGTAATTTCAAGAATACGCTTTGCGAGAACAAGATTCCAAGTAGGAACCCCTGCAATATTGGTTACGTTAACATCGATTGTAGCTCTGGCTATTTTTTCAACTTTCTCCTCAAAATTATCCATCAGGGTAATCGACATATCCGGAGTGCGGTAGAACTCTGCCCAGAACGGTAAATTTTTTATTAAAACTGCCGATAAGTCACCGTAAAAGGAATCTGTATTTAACTGGTTAATCTGATGGCTACCCCCCAAGACCAGACATTTTCCTGTAAATATTCTTGCATCGGGCCTGTTATCACAATACATAGATAGTAGGTCCTTGCCACCCTTAAAATGGCACTCTTCAAGAGATTCTTCGCTTACCGGAATAAACTTGCTCCGGTCATTTGTGGTGCCCGATGATTTGGCGAACCATTTGATCTCAGATGGCCAGAGTACGTTCTGCTCACCGGTCATCATTTTTTCGATAAATGGTTTCAGCGATTCATAATCCTGAATTGGAACACGTTCCTTAAACTGATCCTGATTATATATGGATGAATAACCGTATTTTTTGCCCCATTCAGTATGTTGGGCACTGGAGATAAGCGTCTGAAACCATTCATCCTGAACATCATAGGGATATTTTATGAAAAGCTGGATCTGATGCATCCGCTTTTTCATGATCCAGGTAAAGATGGAATTTACAATCGTCATTCTGATTTAGGGCTTATTTGGAGCTCAGACTTTCTTTTTTCGCAGCTCAAAATTCTGACCAAGATAGAATTTTTTGGCCATTTCATTATTGGCAATCTCCTGAGGGGTACCTGTAAGCATAATCTTACCTTCGGCAAGTAGATAGGCCCTGTCAGTTATGGAAAGGGTTTCCTGAACATTATGATCGGTAATCAGAATTCCAATGTTCCGGAGTTTAAGTTTAGCTACTATACTTTGAATTTCTTCGACTGCAATAGGGTCAACCCCCGCAAATGGCTCATCTAGAAGGATGAATTTTGGGTCGGCCGCAAGTGCTCTAGAAATTTCTGTTCTTCTTCTTTCTCCTCCTGAAAGCAAATCGCCTCTGTTCTTCCGTACTTTGTGCAGACTGAATTCATCAATCAGCTGTTCAAGCTTATCTCTTTGTTCTTCCTTGCTGAGTTTGCTCATCTCAAGCACTGCCTTGATATTGTCTTCAACTGATAATTTCCTGAATACTGAAGCCTCTTGCGCAAGGTATCCAATACCTTTTTGGGCTCTTCGATACATGGCATCCTCAGTAATATCTTTATCATCTAGAAACACATGGCCCTCATTTGGTCTGATCAGCCCAACAATCATATAGAAGGAAGTTGTTTTTCCTGCACCATTTGGACCAAGCAATCCCACAATTTCACCCTGCGAAACATGAAAGGATACATTATTAACAACTGTACGTTGTTTGTATTTTTTTACCAGATTCTCTGCTCTTAAAATCATTGTTTCTGGTTTGGAAGAGCCGATCGTATCCCCTTGATATTCAATTGTATCGATTTTTTCTCTTTCCATGTGTTTTCTTCAATAGTATAACAAATGTCAAATGGTGCTCCTGAATTGATTGGTGTAAGGTATTCGCTGAGACCAAAGCCAATGCAATTATAATAGGTCAGATTATCCTGATGCACACAAAGTTTCAAATGATTGCTGCCAACAATTGCTGCCGCACCGTAAGTATAAACATTTCTACTAACAAAAACAGGAGCCATATTTTGCGGACCGAATGGTTCAAACTGTTTTAGGATCCGGAAGAATTTAGCATCTATCTGTTTTAGTTCAATTTCTGCATCAATATTAATAGCTTGTATCAGCAATTCTTCGGGAATACTTGCTGCAACTACTTCTTCAAATCGTTGCTGAAATGCAGGGATGTTCTCTGTTTTCATCGTCAAGCCGGCTGCATATTTATGCCCGCCGAACTGTATTAACAGATCACTGCATTCGCATAATGCTTCATATAGGTCGAAACCTGCCACAGATCTTGCCGAACCGGCTGCATAACCGTTTGAATAAGTCATAACAATGGTTGGACGATAATATTTTTCGGTTAGCCTTGATGCTACAATCCCGATTACGCCCTTATGCCAATCTGCTTTGTAAACTACCGTTGTTTTTCGATTAATTAGATCCGGATCTGAGTCAATCATCGCTAATGCTTGATCAGTAATATTGCTATCATGTTCTTTGCGTTCTGTATTTTTTGTGTTGATGATCTCGCTTTCTTCAAGGGCTATTGCTTCGTCATCAGCAATCAGAAGGTTTACCGAATGCTTCGCATCGTCAATTCTTCCGGCAGCATTAATCCTAGGCCCAATAGTGAATACCACATCCATGATAGTCAGATTTTCTTTTCTGCCCGAGATATTCATTAGTGCCGATAAGCCCTTGCATGGGTTTGTATTTAATTTGAGAAGACCAAACCAAGCTAAGATTCGGTTCTCTCCTGTAATCGGTACGATGTCGGAAGCAATACTCAATGCAACCAAATCCAGATAAGAGCTTACTTCCTCAAAAGGAATGTCAAACCTAAGGGCAAAAGCCTGAATCAGCTTAAACCCGATACCACAGCCTGATAATTCTTTGTAGGGGTAATTGCAATCGCTACGTTTAGGATCAAGCACAGCTACTGCAGCAGGTAGTTGTTCGCCGGGAAGATGGTGATCACAGATGATAAAATCTATTCCTTTTTCATTTGCATAATCGATTTTATCGACTGATTTAATGCCGCAATCCAATGCAATAATGAGTGAATAGCCATTTTCATGTGCATAATCGATTCCTTGAGTAGAAATACCGTAACCCTCACGGTAACGATCGGGTATATAGAATTCGATTTCTGAATAGTATTTTTTGAAGAAGCTGAATGTGAGGGCAACCGATGTGGTTCCATCTACATCATAATCGCCATAAATAAGGATCTTTTCTCCTGATTCAATCGCCTGCTTGATACGGGTTACCGCGGTTTCCATATCTTTCATCAAGAAAGGGTCATGAAGCTTATCGAGTTCAGGCCTGAAGAAATTTTTAGCTTCTTCATAATCAGTGATGTCTCGCTTAACCAGAAGGCCGGCAAGAACGCTGTCAATAGTAAGAGATTCCTGCAATTTCGCAATTGTTGCAAGGTTTTCAATCTCCCGTTCCACCCACCTTTTTTGCATATCTTTGCCTTAGTAAACTGTAAAAATAGAATTTAACATCATAATAAACAAAGAACATTGAAAGCTTTCGCCTTACATGAAGGATCTTATTCTGTAGATAGTTCAAAGACATTTATTCCTTTTGATTCTGCGATTCATAATCCCAAAGATCGGCCTGCCTCCCTTTTTATTTATGTGCAGCCTTTTCTGGTTGAAACCGGAAATGATCTGATTATTCTGGATACCGGACTAGGCTTTCATAATGATCAGGATGAACTGATTATACATGCTAATATTCGGAAGCTAGGCTATGATCCAGCAGATGTGAGTCTGGTTCTGATGTCGCATCTGCACTACGACCATGCAGGTGGAATGGTTAATAATAATGATGGGAAAGTGTCATTGAGTTTTCCGAATGCCGAATATATAATTCAAAGAGGAGAATGGGAAGCAGCATACAGTAAACCATCAAGATCGTATAAAACAGAGATCTTTGATTTTGTTCAACGTAGCGGTTCTGTCCAGTTTATTGAAGGAAGCGGACAATTTAACAGAGAGATAGCCTTTGAATTAACCGGTGGACATTGTGAGTATCATCAGGTCTTCCTGATCAAGGAGGATGAAGAGACCATATTCTTTGGGGCAGATATTCTTCCTGAGCCTGAGCAGTTATTGAGAAAATTTATTGCCAAATATGATTTTGATGGTAGAAAATCTATGGAATTACGCATAGAATATGGGAAGCGGGCTGCTGAAGAGAACTGGGAATGTTTGTTCTATCATGCTAAAACTAAAGCGATTGCAAAAGTACGTTATGAGGATGAAATGTTCAGGATAGTGTAGGTTGGGTAGAAGAAGTAAGAAGTAAGAATCAAGTATCAAGAATCAAGTATCAAGAATTGAGTATCACAAGATCCAAGACAGGATTAAATTCAGGTCCATTTGGGATATAGATTTAAGATCAAAAAATGAAGCCACAGTCATTTTTTTTGACATTTACTAAAATTTCCTGACAACAGATAACAGATAACTGACAACAGGTAACAAGATTCAAGTATCAAATTGATAATCAATTAGACATAAAAAAAGAACAAAAACAGGCCGCATATAATCAAGCTGGCATTTGTTTTTGTTCTTTAAATTTATTCTTTGTTTAGAATTTAGCTTTTCTTTGCAGTCAAATTAATGCTTAGCTCAAACTCATCATCAATTGCTTTATCGCCAATATCTCCGAAAAAGGTTTTTGAACGAAATTTGATATCATATTTTGTGCGGTCAACCTTGATGCCACTAGCTGCCGCCACTACAACTCCTTTTCCCTGTTTTACTGTTGCAGGAAATGTTAGTGGATGAGTAATTCCTTTGATAATTAGATTCCCGGTAATATTAACACGATCTTTTCCAGCTGGACTAACACTTGTGATCTCGAATTTAGAAGTTGGATTTTTTTCTGCAGAAAAGAAATCAGGTGATTTTAAATGGGTTGTAACTCGCTCATTATCTGAAGTGATACTTGACATATCCATTAGAAATACACCTTTTTGCAAAGATTTTCCATCATAAACCAGACTGCCATTTGTAATTTTGACTGTACCGGTGTGGCCACCCCCTACTTTTTTTGCCGACCAACCGATTGAGGAGCTTGCTGCATCAATTGTGTAAACATCTTCTTTAATTGGATTGAAGGCCATTATAAAGATTGATCCCATTAGTAGGACTGTAAAAGAGAATAGTTTTTTCATCTGTTTATTTGCTAATTATTTAATCGATCAATTTCTATAAATATATTCCAAGATATATTTTTGTTTGTCTTTTTGAGGAACTGTCACTGATAAATTACTTGATACTGACATTTCTTTCTATAAGAAATAGTCAAAAATATATTTGGGAAAATTGGAAAATAACAGGTACAACGATTACCAGACTATTATTAATATAGGAATTTAAGATGTTTCATCCTATAACTCGCTAATCAGCCTTGCCTATTGATTCAAGCTTGTTAGTATTCTTCTTTTCTTGCTATTAACTATTTTTACAATAATTT
>Ga0163144_10028628_pt1 | contig 10733 bp, 7 predicted proteins | sample OliLak19BULKMAT1_FD_123175 | JGI IMG/M metagenome (GOLD analysis project Ga0163144, IMG submission 123175) | Freshwater microbial mat bacterial communities from Lake Vanda, McMurdo Dry Valleys, Antarctica - Oligotrophic Lake LV.19.BULKMAT1 | ecosystem: Environmental > Aquatic > Freshwater > Lake... | reverse complement strand
CAGCGGTGACGCCAAACTCCATCTCGACTACGATGTCGCCGGACGCCTCACCGAACGCAGCTGGGAGTACACCGCCCTCGTCGGCCTCGCCACCTACGATTATGATGCCGCCAACCGCTTGACCCGCTCCACCGCCGCTGCGAGTGCCTGGCCCGGCGGGCTTGACTTGGAACAGGACTTTGTGTATAACGACAAAGGTCAACTTGCGAGCGCCACCCAAAATGGACGTTCCGTCAGCCTCGGCTATGATCTGGCGGGACGGGTTGCCCAGATCACCTATCCCAGCGGCATGATCATCAATTACAGCTACGATTTCGATGGTCTGCTTAGCCAGATCAAGCGGGACAATAGCGTGATCGCCGCCTACACCCACGATGCCGCCGGACGCCGGAGCGGACGTGCTTTGGCCAATGGCGCGACCACCAGCTGCACCTATGATGCCGCAGGCCAGATGCTTGCTGTCGCGGTCACCGCACCGGGGTCCGCTCTGCTCACCTAACACGCCTACACCTACGACAACGTGGGGCAACGCAGCAGCCGGACGGAAACCCTGCCCGGCTTCGGGGCCGCACCGGAGACCTATAGTTATGATGCCAGTGGGCAGTTGGTCGGAGTGGCTTATGGAGTGCCGCACAGTGTGGGAGGTGGTATCAGCACCGCCGCCTACAGCTTCGATGCCGTGGGCAACCGGACTCTCTCAACCCTCAATGGCACCGCCACAACCTATCAAGCGGACAACATCAACCAATACACCAGCGTCGGAGCCGAGAACCTCTCTTACAACACCCGCGGCGATCAACTGACCTATGGCGACTGGACCCTGCAGTGGGATGCGGATGGTCATTTGGTCGTCGCGAGCAAGGGCGGGGCCGTTCCTAGTGAGATCCGCTATGTCTATGATGGCCTCGGCCAACGCGTCGGGCAGTCGCGAGGATTGGTCGCAGGAGGTTTCGCAACCGAGTGGATGTTACATCTCGGAGCGCAGGTTCTCGAAGCGCGGAACACCAGCACCGAGAGCAGTCGCGATTATGTTTATGAACCGGGCATCGACCAGCCGCTTTGTGCGGTCGATGGGGATGGGACCCTCGCGCACTACTTCCATCAGGATGGACTCGGCAGTGTCGTGGCGTTGACAAACTCAAGCTGCGCAGTGGTGGAGAGCTACCGCTACACCGCTTGGGGGCAGCCGACTGTGGTGAATGCGGTGAGAGTTCCGCAAGCCGAAGGCACGGCGGCGGCGAGCGCGTATTTGTTTACGGCAAGGGAGTATGAGGCCGAGACGGGGCTGGCGTTTCATCGGGCGCGGTATAATGCGCCGGGGATGGGGCGATGGTTCAGTGCGGATCCGATCGGGGAGTTGGGGGAATTGAATTTGTATGGGTATGTGGGGAATCGGCCTGGAACACACGGAGACCCGACAGGACTTTACGACATTTTCGTCGGATTATACTTCTCCGCGTGAAGTTTTCGGAATGTTATAGTGGAAGCGGCGTCCCGCCGCTTTTTCGTTAGACAAGCGGCGGGACGCCGCTTCTACCTTCCAATGAACTCCGAAAAGGCGATGCACGGACGTATATCTCGCTACCGCTGAACCGCTGAACCACCTTGACCATAGACAGCAATTCCTCAAGTCCCTCCATTGCGCAAGTTGCGAAAATGACAAACTCTAACCCATCTCTGAACGGCTTGGGACAATGGCTCTGTTCCGGTTAAAGCGTCAAGATAAGCAGGGAACCCCACCCCGGCTCAAATCACCAAAGCGGTCTCTTCCGCCTCGTCCTCGAAGAAATCATCGCCACCATCATCGACTTCACCTACCTTGCGGAGGGGACGTGGACCGGGATCTTCCTTTTTCTGGAGGGCTCGACGCAACTTTTTGAGTGCGATATTTTGCAACTGACGGATCCGTTCCCGGGTCACGCCGAACTCTTGGCCCACTTCTTCAAGAGTCTTGGGTTTCTGGCCGGCGAGACCGAAACGGGCGTCGATGATCTTGCGCTCGCGCTCGTCGAGAACCTCGAGGAGGTCGTCGAGCTGCATGTGCATATTCTTGTGGCTGAGCAACTCAAGGGGAGTCTGGGCTTTTTCGTCGCCGATGATTTCGCCGAACTCCGTGGTATCGTCGTCGCTGATCGGGGCGTCGAGCGAGGCGGGACGGAGCGCGGCGGCCTTGAGATGAGAGAGCTTGGCGCGATCAATGCCGATCTCTTCGGCGAGTTCCTCGTCGGTGGGTTCGCGGCCCAACTCTTCGCTCAGGACCATGGCGACCCGGCGCATTTTCGAAATTTTATCCACCATGTGGACGGGCAGACGGATCGTCTTGCTCTGGTTGGCCAGGGCGCGTTTGATGGATTGTTTGATCCACCAAGCGGCGTAGGTCGAGAGTTTGCCACCTTTGTTGGGGTCGAAACGTTCGACCGCTTTCATGAGACCGATGTTGCCTTCGGAGATCAGATCGAGGAGTGGTAGACCGTAGTTGGCGTAATCCTGCGCAATTTTCACCACAAGGCGGAGGTTCGCCTTGATCATGTGAGCGCGGGCTTCTTTATCACCAACTTTGATCCGATCAGCGAGTTCGACCTCTTCTTCGCGAGTCAGCAGAGGCGTTTTTCCGATCTCCCGAAGGTAGATCTTGATGCCGCCATCCATTTCCAAATTTGCCATGCGTGGGGAGTAGGGTTGAGTGGGAACGGGGAAGGAATGAAGTCGCCGGAGGAACTTGACGAAATCTGATTTCCTAGGTCGCTGTAGCAGGATTCATTCCCGAAAACCAAACCCGGCGACAGAAGATCGCCGGGTCAGAACGGAACAGAAGCTGCGGGAACGAGGTTTACGGTGCGGATACGGGGGGGTGGGGAAGCCAAAAATGACTTAATTGGCTCCAAAAGGCGAGATTTCTTTTTCGGGCGAGGCGAATTCACGATGGAATGCTGACGCGCGGGAGACGCCCGAAAATGGCTCTGTGTGAGTCAATTCGTTCATAAATCCGTTCAAAGAAAATGCAAGAAAAAGATACCTCGGCACGGCCTCGCCCCTTTCGAAATGCTTTTCCCACGGGGGGATGTCATCCGGGCGGACCGGAATACCGGAGGGTTACGCGGACCACTCCCCGCTCGTGCGGGCTAATAACCAAGGCCGGAGCCTTTGGCGTAGGGCTCGCTGGGAAGGGCTTTGCCGCCACTCGGGTCCGTCAGCGGCCCCATCGTCATGCGCTGACCCAGCTCCATGACGCGAAAGCGTTGGGCGAGGCGCTCGCTGCTCGAGGCGAACTCTTCGGTGGAGACGTTGCCCTCGTCGAAGAGATCGTATTGGCAAGGGATCACCATGCTCGCGCTGATGGCCCGGGCCAGTGTGGCTGCCTGGAAGCCATTGAGGCTCTCGACCTTACCGGTGCGGGTGGTGGCTCCGCCGTTGACGGGAAGAAAGGCCAGATTGACCGGCCAACGCCGCACTTCCTTGACGAGACTCTGATGCCACACGGTTTGCCCGCTATGGAAAAGGGTGAAGGAGCCGAAGGAGACCACGTAGCCGAGCGCTTCGCATTGCCCAGAGGCATTGCGGTGGATCTTCGGCACGGCGGCGTGGATGCCATGGATGTCGAAGTCCCCGCTCTGCACATAGGTTCCCGCATCGACTGGCAGGATGGGCGGGGCGGCCGCACCCAGGATATCCTCGGCAGCTTGTTCCGCGCCGGCGGGGACCACCAGCTTCAGGGACGGATTGGCCGCCCGCAGCGGGAGGATCGTTTCGGGATCGAAACGATCCGGGGCGAGGCTGGTGCAAACCACGACATCGACGCCGCGAAGACGGAGGGGATCGATGACCCGCTCGGAAATCCGGGGCATCGTGTAACCAGCCGAGGCCGCCTTGCGGGAGATGGCGTCCGAAAGGTAGGGATCGAGGACCAAGCCCTGGCCGTTCCACTTGACGAGGAATCCGCTCTGCCCGAGCCACCACATATGGATCGCACCGGTGACTTTGTCTGCCTCGGCAAAGTCGCGGGCCAGGTCATCATCTTGTTGAACGGGGAGAATCATGAAAGAGAAAGCAGAGGAAAGTGGACGGCTACCTCAGGACGAAGCGAAACCTGAATGAGAACGCCCTGCGGTATTTCCAAAATACTTTGCAAAGATGCAATCATTTCCCGCTTTCTACAAGGAGACGGAAAATAAATATCTCTGAGCAACCACAAAAAACGTAGTTTTTATCGATTTCTGGAAGGCGCTCATAAAAAAAATCAGTTCCCCGGCTCCGCTAAACGCTGGCGGAGACTCAGGTATTGATCACTGGTCACGTCGTTCAGGCTGGCTAGAGGGGCATCCTGCGAAACCGAAAACAACTCGACGGATCGAACGTGCTGCGCGGTCCCGAGACCGACCAGCAGGTGTTTCGCGTTGAAAAGGTTCCGGCGGATGGTTCGCAGCACCTCATCAGAATCGAGGGTGGTGATCTCGATGCGGAGGTCGGAGGGATACCCGCTCAAGTCCAGTCCCAGCCAATGGGCGTCCGGGATACTCCATTCGCTCCAATGCAGGACTCCGTCGGCACCTTCCAGGATCAGATCCGGGCGACCATCGCGGTCGAGATCGCCGGGGTAAAGGCGGGCGGCTCCGGTGAGCGCGGCGATTCCGCTCTTTTTGGAAACATCACGGAAGGTCAGGCCCTCCCGGTTCCACAAAGCGCGAAGGAAGCCGGGGGCGGCGGTCGTCAGGTCGGCATAACCGTCGAGGTCAAAATCGAGAAAGCACGCGGCAGTGGCGGGTTGGAGCGGCACGGTGTCGATATCGGGATCGGAAATCCGCTCGACGAATCCTTCGGCTCCCTGATTGATGGTGAGCGAAAGCAAGCCGGTTTCACCCGTGCTGAGGATCAGGTCGAGATCGCCATCGTTGTCGAAATCCGCAAAGCCGGGTTGGGCGGCACTGGTTGTGGCGGCGGGAGGAAAGGCCGCCTGGTATTCCTCGTAGCGCGACTCGTCCCAGATCTCGGCGTGGCGGAAGCGGAGCAGCTGATCCGGGGCCCCCGCGATGCCGAGATAAAGATCCGGCCATCCGTCCCGATCGAGATCGGCGGCACCGAGGCTGGTAACTTGCCGGGGAACCCACAGTCCGAGATCCCAGGCGATGGGTTGGAAAATGCCGGTGGCCGTCTGGCGATACAGTTCCAGCGGGTGATCGTGGCTGCCCACGAGCAGGTCGAGGATGCCGTCGCCGTCGTAGTCGAGCCAGGCGGCGGTGGTGGTATCGGAGAATTCGATCAGTCCGGCTTCGATAGTCACGTCGGTGAAATTCCCGGTGCCATCGTTGCGGAGGAGGGAATTGGGCAAGCCGCCGCCCCTCACGATGAACAAGTCGAGCGCTCCGTCGCGATTGTAATCCGCCGGGATCAGCTCGTCGCCGGCGGGGACATCGGGCAGAGGTGCTGATGAAATCTCGCCAGAGGAAGAAATCTTGGAAATCACTTTCCCGCCAGAGCTGATGATCTCTAGCCCGGCATCGCCATCGAATTGACCCACGGCGAAGGGACCGACCAGGTCCATTTCACGGGATTCGAAGCGCGGTGCAAAGCTGTCGGACTCCGCGACGGAAAATGGCGGTGCCATGGGGGTGGAATCGGTCGGGCCGACCGACGCCTCTGCGGCCGGGGTGGTCCGTTCGGCCTGGAGAGAGGCGATGATCTCCGGGATAGACTTCCCCGCAAAGCGCAGCAGTTGCTTTTGATCCAGGCGAGGTGGTCGCTTGATGGGAATCTCGTCCGTGAATTCGGGAGTAAGCCGCCAGCTATGGTCGAGCCACAGCAACACGCTCGCGACGGTGAGAGTCACGGCAAGTGCGAGTGCGGCGATGTTCCATTTCGACATGGGGCGGGACTATACGCACATTTTCGCGATGACGGTGATCATTTTCCACGGTGCGCCCCCGAACCTCTCCCAAACGCAGGAACGCTCAGAAAAACCGCCGTGCCGCCACTTCCAACCTCGGCTGGCAGATCCGGGCGATGCATTGATCGAAACTTTCCGCATTGCTGAGGATACCGATCTCGACGCGGAGGAAATAAATCGGCACATCGATGCGGGCGAGGCGGGGAAACCGAACCGCATCTTTCTCGGTGGTGATGATCATGTCCACATTCGACTCTACGCAGCAGTTGATGAAGGTGATGATCTCCTGCTCGGTGAAGCGGTGGTGATCCATGAAGCGGCAGGTCGCTTCGATCGTCGCACCGAGTTTTCGCACCCCATCCTCGAAGCTCTCCGGCACCGCGATCGCGCTGACGGTGCCGACTTTGGCCCCCTGCAAAGTCGTCAACGGAACCATGGCACGCGTTTCCAAATGCTGGAGATAACAAGGACGGTGCTCGCACTCGATGATCTCGGCGGTTCGATTGTGCTGGCGGATGCGGTGGACGAGTTCCTCATTCGACGAGCCGTTGCACTTGGTAATGAAAATGTAAGACGCCCGTTTCAGGTTGCGGGGCGGCTCGCGCAAGGTGCCGCGGGGGAGGAGGCGCTCGGACCCGAAAGGCTGCCAGCGATCAATCAAGACAATGTCGAGCCGATGCTTGAGTCGCAGGTATTGCAGCCCGTCGTCGAGGATAAGGGTATCGCAGTTCAGCTCGGAGATGGCGTGCTTGCCGCTTTTGACCCGGTCTTTATCGACGATGACCGGGATATCGGGCAGGTTCGCGGCCAGCATGTAGGGCTCATCTCCGGCGGTCTTCGAATCGAGCAGGAGCGAACGCCCGTCGCTCACCACCCGCGGGGGATCGATCTCGTTTTTCCCCTGGAGTTTGCCAATGAGACGTTTGAAAAAAGGTTGCTTCACTGATTTGTAACCGCGGCTGAGAATAGCGACCCGGCGTCCTCCGTCCTGCAGGGAGCGGGCGAATTTTTCCACAACCGGGGTCTTCCCGGTTCCGCCGACAGTCAGGTTGCCGATGCTGACCACGAGACAGCCGAGGGTGCGCTCCCGCATGACCCGGTTGCGATAGAGCCAGAGGCGGGCGCTCACCGCTCCCTCATAGATTTTTGACAGTCCGCCGAGGATGGAGCGCAGCAGGCTGGCCCGGAAGCCATGACGGCGCTCAAGGATCACATCGATGAAGAATTGTTCGAGATGTTCCTGGGTTTGAGGCATGGAAAAAGACGGAGTCACCCGACTACGGCCCGGGAGGGGTATGGTCGCGAAATCAAGGATGGGCGCAACCATGAATATCCCGGTGCCCGAAAGGCGCGTAAATCGATGTCCCTGCTTGCAATCCAGCCTGCCGTGGCGCACATCCCCTCATGAAACGAATCGATGGTCGGGCAGCCGACGAGATGCGCCCCGTCACTTTTCAGCTCGACGTGGCTCCGAACGCCCACGGCAGTGTGCTGGTATCCTTTGGCGATACCCAGGTCATCTGCGCGGCCTTCATCGAGACCGGCGTGCCGCGTTGGATGATGCAGCAGGGAGTGGTCGGAGGCTGGTTGACTGCGGAATACAGCATGCTCCCCTACGCCACCCTGGAGCGCAAACCCCGCGACATCAGCCGGGGAAAAATCGACGGGCGCAGCTCGGAGATTCAGCGTCTCATCGGACGCAGCTTGCGGGCCGTAGTCGATCTCAAGGCCATGGGGCAAAAGACCTTATGGATCGATTGCGACGTTCTCCGGGCTGATGGCGGAACGCGCACCGCCTCCATCACCGGGGCTTGCGTCGCGGTGGAGATGGCTTTTCGCCGGCTGGTGGCGGCAGGGAAACTGGCGGCCTCGCCTTTGCAACAATTCGCCGCTGCGGTCAGTGCCGGAGTGTGGAAAGGGAATTGTTGCCTCGATCTCAATTATCACGAAGACAAGGACGCCGCCGTTGATTTTAATTACGCCATGACCGCCGACCAGCGGCTCATCGAGATGCAGGGGTCTGGCGAGGAAAGCACCTTCACCGAGGGGGAAATGCTCGAAATGCTGCGCCTCGGCAAGATCGGCATCGCCTCCCTGGTGGAGCAGCAACACGAAGCCCTGAAACGCTTCGACCCTACCGCCAATCTCGACTTGCTCACCCGCTTGCGCTGAGTTTTCCCCTGTTTTCTCCTCGGATCGAACGTTCCCACCCCGGAAGTGTCCATTTTTAGCAGCCGCCCCGCTCGCAAAAGGCTCGCGCCCCGTCGTTGCGCCGACCGCGAGCGTATGATATTCTGAACCCTTCGCGGCTGCCCGTCCGCTACCCCCCCAATTTCCATGCAAGACGAAGAACCCAAACAACAAGATCAGCGCCCCAACAGCGGCGAGAATGGCTTCAACTGGAAGGGCACCGTCCTGATCGGTGCGGCGATGGGTCTCTTCGCCCTGGCGATCTGGTCGAAATCTCTCTCCGACAGCTCGAAGAAGCTGACCTATGGCGAGTTCAAGGAATTGGTCTCCTCCGACCGAATCCACATCAACGCCGAAGCCAAGCCACCCCGGGTGCTCAGCCTCGTCCAGCGCGATGGCAGCTCCCAGCGTTATCTCTCGGGATGGTATGAGGTGGAGAATCTCGGAGTTAATGACACGGAAAAGTACCAACAGTTCACCACTCCGGTCATCCTCGAGTATGTCGGTGACGACCTGCGCGAACTCCTCAAGTCGAAGAACCTCGAGATCGCCGATTTACCGACGGATACCGACGGACTGGGCGTCATGCTGATGACCTTCTACATGCCGATTTTCTTCCTGCTTATCCTCCTCTATTTCCTCTTCCGCCATCAACTCAAGGCAGCCGGACGCGGGGCGATGAGCTTTGGCAAAAGCAAGGCCAAGCTCATGACGATGGAGAAGGGCAAGGTCACCTTCAAAGACGTAGCGGGAGTCGAGGAAGCCAAAGACGAAGTCTGGGAGATCGTCGAATATCTCCGCGATCCCAAAAAATTCCAGCGCCTCGGAGGCCGCATTCCCAAGGGCGTGCTCATGGTGGGCTCACCCGGCACCGGCAAGACCCTCCTGGCCCGGGCCATCGCCGGAGAGGCCGACGTTCCTTTCTTCTCCATCAGCGGCTCGGACTTCGTCGAGATGTTCGTCGGAGTCGGTGCCTCGCGGGTCCGCGACATGTTCGAGCAGGGAAGAAAGAGCGCCCCTTGTCTGATCTTCATCGACGAGATCGATGCGGTCGGCCGCCATCGTGGTCACGGTCTCGGCGGTGGGCACGACGAGCGCGAGCAGACCCTCAATGCCCTCCTCGTGGAGATGGACGGCTTCGACGCCCAGGAGGGAGTCATCATCATCGCGGCGACGAACCGTCCCGATGTGCTCGATCCCGCCCTGCTGCGTCCCGGGCGTTTTGACCGCGAGATCACCGTCAGTCTGCCCGATGTGAACGGGCGCGAGGAGATCCTCAAAGTCCATGCCAAAAAAGTGAAACTCGCTGAAGGCGTCGATCTCGGAACGATCGCCCGGGGCACTCCCGGTTACTCGGGGGCGGAGTTGGCCAACGTCATCAACGAAGCCGCCCTCCTCGCAGCCCGCAGAGGTCTCAAAGCCATCACCCTCTCCGAACTTGAAGAGGCCCGCGACAAAGTCCGCTGGGGCAAAGAGCGCCGCAGTCTCGCCATCTCCGAGAAGGACAAGGAAAAAACCGCCTACCACGAGGCCGGTCACGCCATTTTGCTCGTGCTGCTCAAGAATACCGACCCCCTCCACAAGGTCACCATCATCCCGCGTGGTCCGTCGCTCGGTTCGACCATGTGGTTGCCCCTTGCCGACAAATACACCCAGCACAAAAGTGAGCTGGTTGACCAGCTCGTGGTCATCATGGGTGGCCGGGTCGCTGAGGAGGTCGTCTTCGGAGATGTCGCCAGCGGAGCAAGCGGAGACATCAAACAAGCCACCGCGATCGCCCGCCGGATGGTCTGTGAGTGGGGCATGAGCGAAGAGCTCGGCATGGTCGAATACGGCGATCATCAGGAGCACGTTTTCCTCGGACGCGATATGGGATCGCCGCGGACTTATTCGGAAGCCACCGCTCAGAAGATCGACTCCGAAGTGAAGCGCCTCATCGACACCGCCTACGCCACCGCGACCGAGCTCATCATCGGAAATCGCAGCAAAATGGATGTGATCGCCAAAGCTCTCCTTGAGTTTGAAACCCTCGATGGATTGCACGTCGCGGAAATCATGGAGTTCGGCGAATTGCGCAACCCACCGAGCTCACCGACCCCACCCGAACTTCCCGCCAGCAAACCGAAGAAAAAGCGGGCTTCCAAGAGCACACGGGAAAGCGAAGGCGGATTCGACGGCGAGTTGGCCCCGGCTTGATTCAATAGGGTTGGGTCGATGACCCAATAGGGTTCCTTCCTCGCCAACGCCTCGGAGGATTGATCGGTCATCGGTGCAGACGGAGTAGGAACGGCAGAGTCTGCGGCAAATAAGTCGCCGCGCAGGCGGAGGCATTCACGAAAGTCGTTCCCAGTGCCTCGTCTAAGGCGATGCCATATCCTTTGTATTAGAGTTAGCCCAAGTTTCTTATCACCGACCCCAAAAATCCGAAATTTAACTTTTTTTCGCCATTTTAAAATCATAACTCGTTGCTAATCAACGTTACGATTTCGAAAAGTCATTTGTAGTGCCTAATTCTTACTTATCGGACTTGACGAGCCTTTCCGCTTCGCTATCGTCGCCCTTGTGTATTTTCGGACCAAAATCATCAAAGGCACGCCCCTCGTGCAACTCGTCGAATCCTTCCGCAACGCGGAGGGGCAGCCGCGTCAGCGAGTCATCGCTT
>Ga0163144_10028627_pt1 | contig 10733 bp, 4 predicted proteins | sample OliLak19BULKMAT1_FD_123175 | JGI IMG/M metagenome (GOLD analysis project Ga0163144, IMG submission 123175) | Freshwater microbial mat bacterial communities from Lake Vanda, McMurdo Dry Valleys, Antarctica - Oligotrophic Lake LV.19.BULKMAT1 | ecosystem: Environmental > Aquatic > Freshwater > Lake... | reverse complement strand
GCGGCGAGGTCGGTGGTGCTGGGGATGAGAAAGAGGTTTGGGCCGACTTCTCGCACGGCGAGGCTGGCGGGGGCGTCTTCATCGAGGAGGACATCATAAACCGTGCGATCGTCGGGGCCGGCATCGCGGGAATCAACACCGACGTGGAGGGAGGCGTGGGCCTGGGGGTCGAGATCGATGATGAGGGTGGAGCGGCCAGCGCGGGCGAACGCGGCGGCGAGGTTGACTGTTGTGGTGGTTTTACCGACGCCGCCTTTTTGGTTCATCAGGGCGATGGTGCGGGTGGGGCGGGTTGCGGGTGGAGAGGAGGGCGGGTTGGGGGCTGGGGACATTTAGGAAAGAGGGTACGGTCGATTGCCAGTCGCCGGGAAGCGGGTGGGGGCGGGGGAGTGCAGAGCGTTCGGAGTTCAGAGTTCGAAGCTCAGAGTGACCGACGACGGCGAAAGGCATGGAGTTACGACTGCTTTTGCTCGGCATTTTGCGGCGCGGGAACCGTTGCGGTCGCGCCTTTGGCGTCGTAGGCGGCGGCTTGGGCTTCGATGGCTTTTTTGCGGGCGATTTTGATGGCGGTGACGCCGATGAAGGAGGCGAGGATGAGAGTGAGGACGTAGATGACGCGGGCTTTGAGGAGCGTGATGCTGGCGCCCAGAAGGGCGAAACTGGCGGCGATGCCGTAGAGGGCGAGGACAGCGCCCTTCACGCCCAGGGCGCGCTTGAGCATGTGGTGCAGGTGCTGGTCATCGGCGGAGGAGATGCTTTTGCCTTCCATCTTGCGGCGGACGATGGCGAGGGAGGTATCGATGATGGGGACGGCGTAGATAATCAGGCCCGCGGCGACGAGGAAGGTTTTGCCGGTGTCGCCAAGGGTCATGATGATGGCGCAGGTGCAGAAGCCCATCATCAGGCTGCCGGCATCGCCCAAAAATATGGTGGCGGGGTTGAAGTTGTGGGGCAGGAACCCGAGGCACGCGCCCAACAGCGCGAGGCAGAGGACGATGCGCTGGGAATCGCGGGGGCCATCATCGATGAGCGCGAGGCCCAGGGAGACGACCAGCAGGCCGATGGCGGCGATCGCGGTGGTGCCGCTGAGGAGGCCATCAAGGCCATCGATGAGGTTGGAGGCGTTGCACAGGCCCAGCACCGCGAGGGCGATGAGGGCGGTGCCGATCCAGTAGATGAAGTCGATGGGGATGTGGTCCATGCCGGCGATCGGCATGGGGAGCGGGATGTTCCAGAGAATGGATTCGTACCCATCGGACATCATTGTGATGGGGAGGCCCACGGCCTTGGCGAGCGGCACGAGAAGACCCTGGGCCATTTTGACGCCGACGTTGTCGATGGCGAGTGCCGCGGCGGCGATGAACTGGCCGCCGATTTTGACGCGGGGGGAAATGCCCGAGACATCGTCGATCACACCCACGAGCATGATGACGGTGAGGCCGAGCATGATGGAGATGGGGACGGTGAAGGGGACGCCGTATGCGTTGAGGTGCTCGGCTTTGGTCGCGTGCCACTGAACCAGTCCCTCGATCCGCACGCCGAGATAACTGTAAAAGACACCGGCGAGGATTCCGAGGTAGACCGCAACGCCGCCGAGGTAGGCGATGGGCATGCGGTGGACTTTGCGGGCCTCGCTGGGGCGGTCGATGACGCCGTTGGCGACGGCGAGGCGGCGCATGATCGGGGTTGCGAAGAGGCTGATGATGAAGGCGACGATGAGGACGCCGATGTAGCCATCGAAGATGGACATTCGGCCGGGGTCCGCCGCGTGGGCGGCGGCATCGGCGATACCGGCGACATCGGTGGGCGCGGGAACAACGGGGGGTTGCGCGAGGGTCTGCAATACTCCGCCCGCAGGGGGAAGGGGCGCTGCCGTGGGTGTGGGGACGAGGGTTTGCACAAAGGCGAGCATCAAGCCGGTGTCTCCACAAAGTCGGACCAGTCGGACCAGTCGGCACCGGGGCCTTTTCCGCCGGAGATCCACGCCGCGACGTCGCGGATGGTGCGTTCGAGCGTGTAGGCGGGTGAGAAATTGATCGCGGAACGGACCCGCGCGAGGGCGGGCTTTCGCAGGATCAGGTCTTCGAAGCCCGGCTCGTAGGCATCACTGTATCGGACAAATCGAACAGCGGAGTTGGAGCGGGTTTCGCGAATAACGGCCTGGGCGAGTTGATTGATGGTGAGCGAGTCGTCGGAGCCGATGTTGAAAACGCGGCCGGCGGCGGGAGGGGAATCAAGGAGGGCGGGAAGGGCGCGAACGACATCGCGGACATCGCAGAAGCAGCGGGACTGGGAACCGTCGCCGTAGATTTCGATGTCAGCGCCGGCGAGGGCGCGCTCGACGAATCGGGGCACGACCATGCCGTAGTCGCCCACCTGTCCGGGGCCGATGGTGTTGAAAAAGCGCGTTACCACGACGGGGAGGCGATGCTTGGCGTGGTAGGCGAGGGCGAGGTATTCATCGACGGCCTTGGTCGCGGCGTACGACCAGCGGGAGACGGTGGTCGCGCCGTAGGTTACATCGTCATCCTCGGAGAAGGGGACGCGGGTGGATTTGCCGTAGACTTCGGAACTTGAGGCGATCAGGGTTTTGGCGGGCGCACACCCCCCACTCCTCGCCGGTCCGCACGCGGCGGCGAAACGCAGAAGTGCGGCGGCCTGGGAGACGTTGGTCTCAATAGAAGCGATGGGGTCGGCCATGATAAGTTTGACGCCGACCGCGGCGGCGAGGTGATAGACCTCATCGAACGTTTCACCCCGGACTGTGGTTTCGAGAGCATCGGAAAGGCCGGATTCGATGAAGCGCAGGCGGGCGTGGCGCTGGGGCAGATTGATGCGGCGGCCGGTCGAGAGGTTATCGATGACGGTGACGAGGTCGCCGCGGGAGAGGAGGAGGCGAGCGAGGTGCGAGCCAATAAAACCCGCCCCGCCGGTCACGAGAGAGCGGCGGGGCGGTTGATCGGGTTTGGTGGCTGTCGCGGCTTTGGGGGCCATGCTTAGGCCTTGGCGTATTGGGAAGCGGCGCGGATGTTGCCCTTCATGTAGCCGCCGGCGGAGGCGCGAACGCCGTTGACAACGACGCCGAGGAACTCGCTGCGCGAATCGCTCAGTTCGTTGCGGATGCGGGCGACCATGCCGCGTTTGTCGGACATGGCCCGGACGACCAGGATGGAGGCATCGACGCGCTGAGCCAGGGCCAGACCATCGCCGGCGACGACCGCCGGAGCGACATCGATCAGGACGATGTCGTAGTCGGCTTTGACTTTAGCGAGCACATCGCCCTTGGCCTGAGCGGCGAGGCGCTCGACGATGCGCAGTTCCTTGGAGCCGACGGCGAGGACATCGACGTTGGGGGTGCTTGAGTGCTGCACGACGGTGTCGAGGGTTTTGGTGCCGCTGAGCACATCAGCGAGGCCGGGGGACTCTTGAACGCCGAAGACGCGGTGTTGCGCGGGGCGGCGGAAGTTGGCGTCGATGACGAGCACCCGCTTATCCGCCGCGGCCATGGCGAGGGCGAGGTTGGCGGTGACGGAAGAGGCGCCCGAGCCGGGCATTCCGGACATGACGAGGACGGTTTTGTGTCCGGCCTGATCGAGGCGCTTGGAGAGGGTGGAGCGAAGTTGGCGGAAACTCTCGGCGACGATGCCGCGGGGGCGGTCGCGGAAGGCGGTTTCGGCGGCGCCCGTGCCTTCGGGGTCTTCGGCGGCGTCGGGCACCCAGCCCAGGAGTTTCATGCGGGGCATGAGGTTGATGTCGGAAGGGCCTTTGACGCGCTGGTCGACGATTTCGCGGAGGAAGACGATGCCGCCGAGCAGGCCCATGCCCAGAACGATGCCCAGTGGGATCATGAACTTGAGTTGGGGGAAGGAGAGTTCGAGGGGGAGGCGCTCGGGCTGATAGACCTGAACGCGGTTGGCGGTGGCCAACTGGCTGAGGGAGATGATGGTCTGCTTCTGGTCGTTGGTGGAGGCGCGGTTTTTGTTGACCGACTCGATCTGGGCGGTGATGTCGGCGACTTCGGTCTGGAGCTGCGTGAGTTCGACCTGGCGCTTGCTGGCCTCATCACGGCTGGTGATAAGGCCGATCTGCTGAGCCTCGAGGCTTTTGATCTGCTTGGAGTACTTATCAAGCTCGCTGTCGAACATCTGGCGGTGCAGGCGGGTTCGCTCATCCTCGAGGTTCTGCTTGGTGCTTGCCAGGCGTGCTTCCATTGCTTTGTATTCGCGGTGCTCGCGGCTTTTGCCCATGTTGAGCATGGTTTTGAGTTCATCCTCGATGCGGGAGATGCGGCCCTTGATGTCCTGGATGAGGGGGTCGTGATCGACCTGCTCCTGAAGATCGGCGCTGAAGACGAAGCCGGCGGGGTTATCCATTTCGCCCTTCATCATTTCGAGGCGCTTGCCCAGGGAGCGGAGGTTTCCCTCGACGCCCAGCAGTTCCTCGTTGATGTTCAACAGGCGGGTCTGGTTGGCGCTCACGCGCTCATCGACTGATTCAAGCCTGTTGTTCTCGATCAGGCGCTTGCGGCGGCCTTCGAGGGCGGAGATGTCGGTGTCGGAGCGGGCGATGGCATCGCTGAGGGACTTGGTGCGATCGTCCTGGAGGAGCTGCCCTTGGTTGGCGAGGGCGGCCATGTACTTTTCCTTGACCAGGCCGACGATGTATGTCGAGTCCTCGCGCTGGCTGCCGCTGTAGGAAAGTTCGATGAGCGAGGTATTGGTGATGATGCGGGCCGCCAGATACTCCTTAAGGCGGCGAAGGGCGCGGGTCTGGTCGAAGACCTTCTCGGTCGAGCCGGGGGAAGCGCGCATGAACTTAACGCACCAGGCCTTGGCGTTCTGCTGGAGCGCGGGGTCTTCGACGACGCGCTGGAGGAGGGCTTCGGAGGTCATCTTGCGAATCTCGGTCTGCATGAACCGATTCATTTCGATGTCGTTGTTGCCCGAACTGCCGGTGTCGGTGATGTTGGTGATCTGGCCGGTGCACTGGAAGAGGGCGACGGGTTTCCAGACCGGGGAGATTTCCTCAAGGGCGTAGTTGGCGCCCGCGCCGGCGAACCCGCCAAGCACGCCCGCGCCGAGGAGGAGCCACTTGTGCTTGTTGAGGAGTTTGATGGGGTCGATGGAACTTGCGCCGGCGGCGGCGGCGCCGGTGCCTGCCTGGGAACCCGTCGGCCGGGGCGAGGTCGGAAGGCCGGATTGCGTGGTGGGGATCGTGCTCATGCCGTCGTTATCCTGTTCTTTCGGGAAGCGTTTCGCGGCGCGGGGGGCGCCGGGGTCTGATTGGAATGTGAGAACTCAGCGTGGAAGGGCCGGGGAAAAAGAAGGCTCAGGAAGCGTTTACCCTCTTTCGCAGGTCGTCGAACTCCTTGCGGGACGCATCGGAAATGCCGGTCTTGTTACTGTCGAGCGTGCGCTGGGCGTCCTTGAGGATCGAGCGGGCGTCCTCCTTGCGGTTTGCGCAGAGGAGGGCTTCGGCGTAATGGATTGAATACGTAACCGACTGCTGGGGCGTGCTCGCGAGCATCAGGGCTCTCTTGTAGGCCTGGTTGGCCTCCGCGCATTTATTGGTCTTGAAGTAGACCATTCCCAGAGTGTCCTGCACGTCCCCCACCGCCGGCGCGAGGCTCGCGGCCTTTTCCGCCAGCGCGACGCCCTCGTCGGGCTTGTCGAGTTTGGTTGCGAGGCAGAAGGCCAGGTTGTTCATCATTTCCACGTCGTTCTCGAAGAGGCCCAGCCCTTCGCGCATCACTTTGGCCGCGTCGGCGAAGTCACCCTCGGCGAAGAGCGCGGAAGAGACGGACCTGAAGAGCAGTTGCTGGATCGATCCGTCCTGTGCCTTGCCCATCAGTTCGCGGGCCTCGGGGATTGTGGACTTGCGGGTCGAAAGGTCTTCGATGTTCGTCGCGATCCTGAAATACGTGAGCCATTCCTGGGCTTTGTTGTGCTGGGCCAGTTTGCTGGTCTCGTCGATGTAGCGCAGAATCTCGTCCTTCTTGGGGAGGAGTTTGCGCAGGTCGTTGAACCACGCGAGCATCATGGTGGGCTCATCGACCTTGAGGAGTTTGAGGGCGTCCCCCGCGGCGACGTTGGCCTCGCGCGTGCGCTTGAGGTTGATCGAGAGTTTGGCGAGGGCCATGAGGAAGCCGGGGTTCCCCTGGACCCTGGTCTGGCCGAGGGTGACGAGCACCTGCTGGGCCTCGGCGTTGTTGGGGGGAGACGAGGCGAGGAGCGCATCGAGGTAGCGCTGGGCGATCTGGTCCTGCTTGTCAAGGTCGAAGGCGCGTTTGAAGAACTGGGCGGCTTCGGGCTGCGCGCCCGAACCGGCAAGGATGATTCCGATTGTCACCATGGCATCGACATCGCGCGGGCGCTTGGCGATGACTTCGGTGGCGATGTCGAGGGCGTCGTTGCCGTTTCCCATCCGGGCGAGGTCGGCCAGAAGGCCGAAGAGCAGTTCGTTGTTGTAGGGGGCGATCTTGACGGCCGCGCGCAGGTCCTTGATCGCCTCTGGCACCTGGTCGAGGGAGACGTTGGCGGCGGCCCGCATGCGGTAGGCCTGCCACATGTCGGGGCGGAGTTGCAGCGCCTTGTTGAAGTCGCTGATGGCGTCGCGCGCGGTCTTGGCGTCGCTCATCACGGCCTGGCCGCGCTTGAGGAAGACCATGGGGTCGCTGGGGTACTTGGCGACGGCACGGTCGAGGACATCTTTTTGGCCGCGGGTATCGCCGTTACCGGCCTTGACGTCCGCGATGAGGAGCATGGTGATGGTGTCGGGCTCGCCGGCTTTGGTGAGTTCATCGAGTTCGACCTGGGCGTCGGTGAAGTTCCGCAGTTTGACGAGGCACTCGACCAGGCGCTTGCGGTGGAGGTTGTCGGTACTGTCGGCGCCGGCCTTGATAATGCGGCGGCATACGGCGGCGGCGGCGTCGAAGTTGTTCTCCCTCATGTGGACTTCGACGATGGCCTTGTCGGCCTCGGCCTGCGCGGGGTCCTGGACCTGACGGGCCTTCTCGAGCACGGCGATTGCGCCCTGCAGGTCATCGCGCTGGGCGAGGAACTGGGCGAAGACCATGTAGGGGCGGGAGTTAAGCTGAGTCTTGTCGATTTTCTCTATGTAGTCAGAGAAGAGGGTCCGGGCCTTCTCCCGCTCGCCCTGCTCCCAGTTCAAACTGGCCTCGAGAGAGAGCACGTCAAGCCCGTCGGCGACAGTCTTGGCGCGTTCGATGATGGGTCGGGCCTTGGCCCAGTCGCGCTCGGCGACGTAGAGGCTCGCGAGGGCGACGAGGTTGGGGCGGTCGTTGGGAGTGATCCTGGCGATGCTTTCGCGGCGTTCGATGGCGAAGGCCTTGTTCCCCACGGTGGACTCGAGGGAGAGCCAGTGGTTCATGAAGGCATCGTCGCCGCGTGCATACTTCTCGCTTTCGCGGGCGAAGGTGAGGGCCTCGTCGTCGCGGCCTTGCTGGATGAGCACGCTGAGCAAATCGTTGATGGTGCCGGTGTCGGCGGGGCGGAGTTTGGCGGCGGCGCGGAATGAGTTGGCGGCCTCGGTCTGCTGGCCGGCGATCCGCTCCATTCGGCCCTTGAGCCGCCAGACCTCGGGCTGAGCGCCCCCCTTGGCGACGGCGGCGTCGATGGCGGTGAGCGCATCAGCGATGTTACCCTGCGAGGCGAACAGGCGGGCCTTGAACGTCAGGCCGTCGGCCTCATCCATGTTTCCCTTGGCGGCTTTGTCTGAAAGGGTTTTTGCCAAGTCCCACTTCTGCTCTTCCATGGCGTCGAGGAACTGGTACTCGACGACGCGCTTGTCGTCGGGATTGATCGCGACGGCGGCGGCCATTTCGGCATCCGATTCGGCGGGCTTATTGTACTGGCGGTAGACGAAATAGCGGGCGAGGCGCTTCTCGATGGGCGTGGCCTCTTTTTTGGCGTCGATGATGGCCAGGTTGGCTTTCATCGGATCGGCCTCTCCGACGACGATGGCCAGTTGCTTGAGTTCTTCGCTATCGGGGTGCAGGACGGTGGCCTTCGCGACCAGCGCGACCGCTTCCTCGCGCTTGTTCTCGCGGACGTAGGCGTTGGCGAGGGGTAGAACGAGGCGCGGGTCGTGCTTGAGTTCCTCGACCTTGCGCTGAAGAAACGGCATGACTTCGGCGGAGCGGTCCTTCTCGCCGGGCTTGGCATCCATCATGTCGCGCAGTTCGATGAGCACGGACATGACGGGGTCGGCGGGCTTGGCCCCGCCCCCGCCTCCCCCACCCCCCCCCCCCCCCCCCCTCCCTACCCAGGCCCCCAGCAAAGTGATGCGATCCCTGATCGCCGAGTTGTCGGGCGCCAACTCGTGCAGTTCGTTATAGAGCTCGAGGGCGCGCTGGGTGTTTTGCAGACGCGTCTCGATGTCGGCCAGATAGAACTTCGCGGCGACGCGGGTAGGTTGAATGGCGAGCAGGGCGACGAGCTTTTCCTTGGCGAGGCCGGGCTGGTTGAGTTTGTCGGCGACCTGGGCCTGCAGGTAGAGGGCCTCGACGTTGGGACGATTGCGCATGGCCTTGGCATATTGGTCAAGGAGGCGGTTGGCCTTGCCGTTGTCGTTCTCGACGAAGGCGAGTTGGGCGTCGACGAACATGACGGAGGGGGAGTCGGGCGCCTCGAGCGCGACGAGTTTCTCTCGCATCGCCTTGGCCTTGGCCAGGGCCGGAGCCTTCTGGTCGTCCTTGGCCGAGCCTGCAAGGCGCGCGGCCCAGAGGGCTTCAAGGTACTGGGCGTTGTTGCGCATCGCGAAGAGCCGCAGACCCTCAAGGGATGTCGGCGGGATGGGCAGAGCCAGGATCCGCTGGACGGCTTCCATCGCGCCGGTGAAGTTCTCGCGCGAGGCCAGAAGGTCGGCCTTTTGAGCCCACAACTGGGCATCCGTGGGCCGCTTGGCGATCGCAAGTTCGATGGCCTCTTCGGTGAACATCAGCTTGCCGGTGGGGTCGAGGAAGGTCTCCATCGACCGCATCTGGTCGATGATCCGCGGCGTAATTTTGGCCGCGTCCATCGCGCGGATCGACGCCATCGCCCCGTCAAGTTGGGGCCGGAGCCGCGTTTGCAGTTGGCGGGCAAGTTCGGAGATGTTGCTCGCGGTGCGCTGCTTGATCAGTTCGCGGTGCGACAGGGCAAAGTCGCGGCGGAGTTGGGCAAGTTGAAGCAAGGGGTCGTTTGGGTTTTTCTCAGCGGCCGCCTCGATGATCTTGGCGGACTTCTGCTCGTACTCCGAGGCCTGGTCCGCCAGGCTCTTCTCGTTGGCCCTCGCCGCGAGCACGAGGTAGAGTGTTTCGAGCGAAAGGGCGGTCTCGCTGTCGGCGGGGTCCGCGGCGAGCGCGGCGAGCAGGTCGGCCTCGGCCTCCTTGGCCACCTCGGGCTTCGCGTCCTTGACGTAGTTGACAATGTCCTGCTTGGCCGTGCCGCGGTAGCGCTTAAGCGTTTCCCATTCTCCGCCGGCGAGCTTGCCGGTGTGGAGGTTGATGAGGGCGGAGGCCTCCTGAACCATGCCATCCTGGGCGGCGCGGTCAAACTCGTAGGGGGAAAGTGAGCCTTTGACCAGTTCGAGGAACTCGCGCTGGGCAGCGACGTTGTCCTTCTGCACGCGGGCAAGTTGCCGCGTGGCGTTCTGCCACTGCTGGAAGTAGTCGCGGTACTGAACCATCGTCTCTGGGGCGAGGGAGCGGAGCGCATCGCGCCACTTGTTCAGGTAGATGGTGTTGGTCTGCTCTTTGTTGACGGCCTTGGCGAAGTATTCGACGGCCTTGTCGTACTGCTTGTCGGCCATCTTCTTATCGCCGACCTTCGCGAGGTCCTTGGCGCTGTTCTTGAGCAGAAAGACGCCCGCGCCCGCCATGAGCGCGAAGATGGCCAGAAGTCCCAGCGACAACGTGACGACAAACTTTTTATTTACGCGACCGGCCATTCACAACTCCTGTCGTACATCGGCGCCCGGATTTCATCGGCGGGCACAGACAAAACGATTACTTCTTTGCTTCATCAAACTTCGATCCGCTGCTGGGGACGCCCCCGGAAATGCTCGCCCTTTTCTTCGCCGCCTCAATCTCCCGCTGCGCCTTGATGGGGTTATCGGGTGGATACTCGCCCAACTCCACTTCCACCCAATCCGGCGAGCAGCGCATGATCTCCGCGAAGTTCTCATCGAGGAACTTAGCGGCAAGCTGCACCAGTTCTTCCGCGGACTTGACACTCTCGCTCTGAAACTCGACCTTGAGGTAGTAGGCGTAAGTGGATTTGAGGTCAAAGGCGAGCAGGCGGACCTCTTCCGCGCGGCTCACAGTGCCGCCGTTGGCGATGAAGAAATAACCGGCGTAGCGCTGGCGGCCCTGCTGATCCTCAAAGACCATGGTGCGAAGTTTGATCTTGTCGGGGTCGAGCGGGAGGCGGAAGGGCGTGTTGGGGGCGTCCCCGTAGGCGCGGGCGGTTTCCTTCGGGAGGTCGGCGGGTGGGTCGCTGGTCTTGACGCGGTAGATTCGGCCCTTAAGGCGATCGGGAACGTACTCATCAAGTTCCCACCGGGACTTATCGAAAGGGAGAGGCAAATCGCCCACCACGTTCTTGAGCAGCATCCCCGCGCCGACCATGCAGCGGTCGGGCACGTGGGGCACGGTATCAATCATTCCGGTGTAGTACGCGGCGTGGAACTGGATGAGGCGCGGCTCGTACCCTTCGGAGCCGACTTTTTCGCGG
>Ga0163144_10028626_pt1 | contig 10733 bp, 9 predicted proteins | sample OliLak19BULKMAT1_FD_123175 | JGI IMG/M metagenome (GOLD analysis project Ga0163144, IMG submission 123175) | Freshwater microbial mat bacterial communities from Lake Vanda, McMurdo Dry Valleys, Antarctica - Oligotrophic Lake LV.19.BULKMAT1 | ecosystem: Environmental > Aquatic > Freshwater > Lake... | reverse complement strand
ATGCTTGGTACGCCCTGTAATAATAATCTCACTTCTATCTTTATCAACTAACCTTATTGTATCGCCAATGGCATATCGCCAGGCACCTGCATTGGTACTAATTAATACAGCATAGTCTTTATGTTCCTCTATTTCATGTATCATTAAAGCCTCCGGATTATCTGTCATATTACCTTCACTATCAAAATTAGCATCATCAAAAGGTACAAATTCAAAGAAGATATTGTTACTGAGTACCAGGTGCATGCCAACAGCAGCCTGCCTGTTTTGGTAGGCTAAAAAGCCTTCACTTGCCAGGTAGGTTTCTATGTAGGTAATAGGTTTACCCAGTAATTTTTCAAATCCTTTTTTATAAGGTTCCATCGCCACGCCACCATGTACATACAAGGCAAGGTTGGGCCATATTTCGTGTATATTTTTAAGCTCGTACCGGTCAATAATTTTTTCCATACACAGTTGTAACCAAGCCGGCACACCCATTATAAAGCCAATATCCCAGTTAGGGGCATTGTCAACAATCTCTTGTAGTTTTATTGCCCAATCTTTTTCTTTGGCAATTTTTTTACCTGGTTTATACAATCCCAAACCCTGAAACCAAAATGGAATATTTTTTTGCTGAATGCCACTAAGGTCGCCTGCATAATAGGTAGGCCCTTTTTGCAATTGTGTACTTCCGCCCAGCATTAGCCAGCCTTTACCCACTGCTCGTTTAGGCACATCCTCGTACTTAGATAAACTTAATAACTGCCTTACACCTGTAATAGTATTACTCCTTAATAAATCTTTTGTAATGGGTATAAACTTACTGGTAGATTCGCTTGTGCCGCTGCTAAGCGCAAAATATTTAACAACACCTGGCCAGCAAACATCTGCCACACCTGCTTTTGCTTTGTACCACCACTCATCGTACATTTTATTATAATTGCAGGCAGGTACCAGTTGCTGAAATTTTTTGCCCGGATGCCTGCTCATTAATATTTCATCAAAAAGATATTGCTGACCAAATTGTGTAAATCTTGCTTTGCGCAAAAGTTTTTTTAATACCTTTATTTGCTGGCTTCGTGGCCCACTAATAGGCAGCCGCAATGCTAATGCAATACTTTTAGGAAGTTTAAGATTGATTAGTGACATGGATGATTGAATCTGATTAGGTAGTAAATAAAAGTACTGCATTACACTGATCAAATCAAAAACAGGCAATTAGCAGGATAATTATTGTCTATTTTTCAATTAAAAAATCAAACAAATATACCACAGATACAGCAGTAAGGGTTTAAATTTATCTAAATGGAAAATTACTGTAAAATCTGTATTAAATCAGACGACTGATTGATAGGACGCATCCCAAATTGTCGCAGTAACAAGTCGTCAGTGAGGACACCGACCACGGCTGAGCCTCGGCCGGTGTCCTCACCGACCGAAATCAGGAGCGGCAATTTGGGATGCACCCGATTGATATCATATTTTAATGGCTCCTGTATTACAACCAATCCTTTTGCAGTAGGTTTGTAATCTAAAAAAAATAAAGCGATATGAAAAAATTATTTGTTTCCATTTTACTCTGTGCCAGCCTGTTAAAAGCCAGTGCTGACGAAGGGATGTGGCTGCCAATGTTACTTGGCCAGCAAGTATATAATGATATGGTTAAAAAAGGCCTTAAGCTCACTAAAGAGCAATTGTATTCCATCAATAAATCATCTATAAAAGATGCTATTATTTTTTTTGGCGGAGGCTGTACAGGCGAAATTGTAAGCAGCGAGGGTTTGATATTTACCAACCACCACTGTGGTTACGATGCCATTGCCAGCGCCAGTACTGTGGAGCACAATTATTTAAAGGATGGTTTTTATGCCATGAGTAAAGACCAGGAGATACAAAGTAAACTCACCGTTCAATTTCTTGACAGGATTACAGACGTAACAAACGAGGTAGAAGAGGGGCTGAAAGGGTTAACCTGGGCCGAAAGGGTGAGTAAATTACCCGAAGTTTACAAAGCCATAACTGATAAAGTATTGGATAAAGACAATGGCCTTACTGGTAAAATTTACAGCATGTTTAAAGGAAACCAGTACATACTGTATGTGTATAAAACATACAGGGATATAAGGCTTGTAGGCGCACCGGCTGAAAGTGTGGGTAAATTTGGTGGTGATACTGATAACTGGGAATGGCCTCGCCATACCGGTGATTTTTCTGTTTTTAGGGTATATGCAGCTACAGATGGTAAACCTGCAGATTATAGCTTGAGTAATGTTCCTTTAAAACCAAAATATGTTTTACCTGTAAGTATAAAGGGTTTTAAAGATGGCGATTTTGCTATGATTTATGGTTATCCCGGCAGTACAAACCGCTACGAAACCAGCAATGGCATAAAATTGAAAACTGAAATAGAAAACCCATCTCTGGTAAACTTAAGAGATGTGCGCCTAAAAATAATGCAAGGGCAAATGGTTAAAGACCCGGCAGTAAAGTTAAAACTTGCCGCTAATTATGCTTCTGTAGCCAATTACTGGAAATTTTTTGATGGTGAAACAAAACAACTGAAAAAGTTTAAAACATACGAAGCCAAACAAGCTTACGAGCAAATATTTGCCAATTGGGCAAAAGGTAAACCTGAGTATGAAAACCTTTTTACTGAGTATGCAAAAAACTACAGTACATGGACGCCTTATAGTAAGGAACGCCAATACTATACTGAAGGAATTATGGGATCTCCCTTAACAACTTATGCAGCTCAGTTGCTAAAGTTAGAAGCAGATATGGTAAAAACCGGTGTATCTACTGCGGATATGAAGAAAACCCTTACTGCCACTATAGCTAATAGAACTGAATACCTTAAAAATGCAGATAGATCAAGTGATGAAAAAATAGTAGCTACTACTGCTATGATGTTTTACAATGATGTTGATAAAAGCCAGCATCCTATTGGTTTTTACGAAGGTATTAAAGCTATGTATGGCGATTTGAAAGAAGAAGCTACTTTTAAGAAATGGGCAAAAAACCTGTTTGATAAAACGATGATATTGGATGATGCAAAATGGGCTGCTTTTATTGCCAATCCCGATGCTAATACCTTGCAATCAGATCCTGCATTTGCTTACGCTGCTACCTTTACCAAAACGTACAATACCAAGTATGCACCTATTTATACTGCGTTTAATAATAAAAATGCAGAGTTGGGTAAAAGCTATTTAAAAGGTATTATGGAAATGAATCCGGCTGCTGCTGCAAAAATGTATCCTGATGCCAATTTAAGCATGAGGGTTAGTTATGGCAATGTAAAAAGCTACCAGCCAAGAGACGGTGTTAAATACGACTATATATGCACTGCAAAAGGTATTTTGGAAAAATATGTACCCAACGATTATGAATTTGATTTACCTGGCAAACAGGTAGAATTATTAAGAAAAAAAGATTTTGGGCAGTACATTGATAAGGGACGAAATGATTTAGTTGTAACCTTTATTACCACCAACGATATTACCGGTGGCAACAGTGGTAGCCCGGTTATGGATGCTAATGGTAATTTGATTGGCCTTGCATTTGATGGAAATTATGAGGCATTGAGCCATAAAATAGCTTTTGATAAAGATCTTAACCGTACTATTTGTGTAGATATCCGTTACGTATTGTGGTGTATTGATAAATTAGGCGGAGCAAGTAATTTGATTAAAGAGTTGAAAATTGTAAAATAATGTGTTGATAAAATAAAAAATATACCACAGTTTTTTGAATCCGGCATTAGCAGTTGAAAATTATATAAATTTTCAACTGCTAATGCCGGATTTAACCTTGTAACAGGCAACTGCAAAAGCTGGGTTGAAAAAGTTTGGGTAAACTAATTATGTAGTATAAACTCAAAAAAGATATGTGGTAAAAGAGTGATTATTAAATGCTGGCTGTATTTCAAATTGTAGCTCCCGGTTTCGGTTGGTGGGTACACCTGAGCTAGGCGATGCCATAGTTGATGTGTTCTCCAATTGCTAAATGCTATTACAATTTAAAATGAATCCTAATTTTTTTTCGAAAAAATTTAATAATAGAATCATATTCCCCCATAAAGCTGAAAAGATATTCTACTGCCTTGCCCATAAAATATTACCAGCCCATCCACAACATTCCCGCACCACAAATCAATATGGTTGTTCCACCAAGTACATGCACGTAGCGTTCTATTTTTTGTGTAGTGGCAAAAGCAATTCCAAAATAGCCAAGCAATACAAGACTAAGCATGGTGATTAATGTTACAATTGTATAAACTATAACTAATAGCAACATCCCGGTAAAACTATTTTGTGCAGCAGGATAATAAAGCAGCGGTATCATGGGTTCGCATGGGCCTAATACAAAAATGATGAACATTACCCAGGGAGTTACTTTATGTCTTTCTTGCGGGGCAACGGCAGCTCCATTATGGTGGTGTTCAAAAACATACAGGCTGCCATCATTTTCCAGATCGAAATGTTTATGTGGTTTATTTTTATACAGGCGGTAAATACCCCATAAAGTATAGCCTACACCAAAGCTGAACATTACCCAGCCGGCAATGCCCCCACGTACGTTTTCCAGCCAGGTTACTTTAGATAATGACCAGCCAATAGCAGCACCGCCAAGGCCTAGCAGTACGGAGCTTAACACGTGTCCCATGCCGCAGGTTACCGTCCAGCCAATGGTTTTACCGAGGCTCCAGCCCCTTGCTTTTGATAGGGCAATAAATGGCAAATAATGATCTGGCCCTGTTAAGGTATGCAGGCAAGCGATTGAGATGGCCGTAATGATGAGGGCTTGCATATCAGTCGGCATGCTCAAGCGTTTTACAGGTATATTCGTTTAATAAAATATTGATGCGTAACATACAATGGCGCAACTGTTCTGCACCATTACCAAGCAGGCGAACGATTAGCCCATTTACCGGAGCCTCGCTAACGCCAAATTCTATATTTTTTTCTATTGAAAGTAAGTTTAATAAAAGTGATTGTACCGCTTTTAAGTCTATCCCTTCTTCTAAATAGATTAAGCTAGCCTGGTGCGTAAAGCCTTCCAATTGGCCAATTGCATTTACCTCAATATTTGCAGGTTGCATCAACAGGTTTTCTTTTATTACTAGTTTTTTGTGAAAATACAGTTCTGTACTGCTATGAAATTTTGTAAATAAAAATGCTTCACCATTTAGTTTTCGGCCACAGGTAAGTACTTCTCCAAAAATAAACCGGCGGTAATTGCTAAGGTAAAAAGTATTGCGACTTACAAAATTTGATTGCCGGTGCGGTACAGAGGGATGTGGTAAAAAAACAAAAGATGCACCGTCTGCAACATAAACATTTAATTTTTGTGTTGCAGCTCCCTTCATTTGAAATAGCCGCTGGTAAGCCTGCGTATGCAAATGAAGTGAAGCATTTTCAGCTATTTCAACTTTCATGTCGTACACATCTCCATCTAATATGCCGGGGCTGCTGCTCATCAGCATCAGGTGCAATTGTTTGCTATTTTTTACTTCTGTAACATTCATCACCTTAAAGGGTGTTGTACAAAAAGAATTTTGCAAAAAACTGGTTGTACCGCTTGCCGCTACCTTTATATGCAGTGCTGCTTTCATCGGCAAAGATTGGGTTCGTTAGTAGTTTCGAGCAGTGCATATTTTTTTATCCAGCCAATTACTGCATCCAGGCCTTGCAACGTCATTAAATCGGTAAATACAAACGGGCTACCCTTTCTCATTCTTTGGCTATCTGTTTCCATCATTTGCAGGTTGGCATGTACATAAGGCGCAAGGTCTATTTTATTAATCACCAATAGATCACTTCTGGTAATACCTGGTCCACCTTTTCGGGGTATTTTGTCTCCTTCTGCAACATCAATTACAAAGATGGTTACATCTGCCAAATCCGGACTAAAAGTAGCAGATAAATTATCGCCACCACTTTCAATAAAAATAATTTGTACATCTGGAATTCTGGCAGCCATTTCTTCCACTGCTTCCAGGTTCATACTGGCATCTTCTCTTATGGCAGTATGTGGACAGCCACCTGTTTCTACCCCTATAATTCTCTCTGCCGGCAGCAATGAATTTTTGGTTAAAAATGCTGCATCTTCTTTGGTATAAATATCGTTGGTAATAACAGCAATGCTGTAATCCTTACTCATTGCCCTGCTCAGGCGTTCTATTAAAGCAGTTTTGCCGCTGCCAACCGGGCCTGCAACACCTATTTTTATATAATTTCTACCCATAATTTTTTTATACTGATTGAGGATTTTAAAAAATACAAACAAATATTCTAGCTCATATACAATCGTGAATACAACTGCTCATGCTGCATACACCTGATATCAAACCCGGTACAGCAGAGGCCTAATAAGTTTTTATCCGGCTTCATGGTTTTTATAACCAAATCATTAATTAATGGTTGTATTGAAAGTAATATTTCCTGCCCATCCTGCTGCCCAAGTGGAATCAGCTTTACACTATTGGTAACAAAGCCAACTGTTGCATTGTAATAAAAGCCACTAAGCGTATCTTCTTTAGATAAACCCATAGCATGAGCAATCAATCCAAATACAATGCAATAATTGCCGGAAGTTTGTTTGCTTTCTACTGCCTGCTGAAACGAAATAATGAGATTGTTTTTATACGCAGGGTAAAATATTTTCATCAACCTTGTACCTAATTTCTGACTAGCCTGCCGCATTTCCCTTGGTAGTTTTACTGCCGTGCATTCCTCATCAAGCTTTACTATATTTTCCATTTCATTTTCCTTTGCTGCATCAAATACCAATGATACAAAAGCAGCATCAGTATAAAACAAATTGCGGCTCAGCATTTCCGTTATAAATGCTATGGCTGTTTTTTTATCTTTTACAATTTGCTGCTGTACATAGGTTTCCAGCCCGGCAGAATGAGAAAAGCCACCAATGGGTAAAGTTGAATCTGATAAATGGAGAAGATTCAATAAGGCAGTATTCATAGGGTTGAACTTTTTAACTTCATGATTTTAGAAAATAATGTTTCACCAGTGCTATTGGCGGCGTGCGGCGATACGCTGGTTTTTAGCGATGTCAATAATTTTCTTTTTTCTTGTTTTACAATATAACCCTGTGCCGATAATAGTTTAAACAATGGTTCTTCATACGGAACCAAAACGGCATTATCTTCAAAAAATAAGGGTAAATGTTTATTGCCAATTTCATAACAGACAGATGCCATTTCAAACATCGTTTTTGGATGTATTACAATACAATTGCAGGATAAAATTTCCACGGCAATAATTGATTGCTCATCTGCAAATAAAATATCTCCCTGTGTTAGTTCAGGGTTCTCATTTAAAAATTTAATGGAAATGTTTTTGCCACAGTTAGTTTGCTTTGTTAAAATTCTTTTTCTTGCTTCAAACCATTCAACAGGGAGCCAATCAATGGTTCGGTTATTTATCTCAAAAGAATTTAAATTTCCTGTTTTTTCCGTTATCAGCATTAGCTAAATTATTATTAAATTAAAATATTTTAAGGCTATGTTTTATAAATAAGATGCTTAAAAAAGCATCTTATTACACTTTCTTTACCCCTTTTCATCTTTTTATCAAAATACCCTAAAACAAGAAATACCGTTGTGCCAATGGCAGCACTGCAAGTGGCTCACAAGTAATAGCAAGGCCATCAACTTTTACCTCATAGTTTTCTGGATTTACATCAATCTGAGGTGTAGCACTATTGTGTATCAAATCCTTTTTAGAAATATTCCTGCAATTTTTAACCGGTAATATCATCTTTTGCAAACCATATTGCTGTACAATATTTTTTTCTAAAGAAACCTTTGAAACAAAGGTTGCACAGGTACTAAACAATGCCTTGCCGGCTGCACCAAACATGTGGCGATACATAACAGGCTGCGGAGTTGGAATAGAGGCATTAGGGTCACCCATTCTTGCAGCTATTATCATTCCACCCTTTATCATCATTTCTGGTTTTGCACCAAAGAGTGCCGGTTTCCACAAAACCAAATCAGCCATTTTACCCGGCTCAATTGATCCCACATATTCGCTGATACCATGTGATATGGCAGGATTGATAGTGTATTTGCTTACATATCTTTTTACCCTGAAATTGTCGTTTGCATTTCCTTCATCTTCCGGCAGGCTGCCTCTTTGCACTTTCATTTTATGTGCCGTTTGCCAGGTACGGGTAATAACTTCTGCCACCCTGCCCATTGCCTGGCTGTCGCTGCTCATCATACTAAATATTCCCATGTCATGTAAAATATCTTCGGCGGCAATCGTTTCCGGCCGAATACGACTGTCTGCAAAAGCAACATCCTCCGGTACTGTTTTATCCAGGTGATGGCATACCATTAGCATGTCTAAATGTTCATCAATAGTATTTACAGTAAACGGTCTTGTGGGGTTAGTAGAGGAAGGTAAAACATTGGGATACATGGCCGCCTTGATGATGTCTGGCGCATGTCCGCCGCCAGCACCTTCCGTATGAAAAGTGTGTATTACCCTGCCATTGATGGCGGCCATTGTATCTTCTAAAAAGCCGCTTTCATTTAAAGTGTCTGTATGTATGGCTACCTGGATATCCAACTTATCTGCAATTTGTAAGGCAGCATCAATTACAGCAGGGGTACTTCCCCAATCTTCATGTATTTTTAAGCCAAGTGCTCCGGCTTCTACCTGCTCTTCTAACGGTGCCAACGTTGCACAACTTCCTTTACCAAAAAAGCCAAGGTTCATTGGATAAGCTTCTGCAGCTTCCAGCATTTTCTGAATGTGCCAGGCTCCGGGTGTAACTGTGGTTGCATTGGTTCCATCAGCAGGGCCTGTTCCCCCTCCAATCATGGTAGTAATACCGCTGAATAAAGCATGGTCAATTTGTTGAGGGCAAATAAAATGGATATGCGTATCAATGCCACCTGCTGTTGCTATCAGGCCTGCACCACCATGTACTTCTGTACTTGCACCAATTATCATATTGGGAGTAATGCCATCCATGGTATCGGGATTGCCGGCTTTGCCAATTCCTACAATTTTGCCATCTTTTATACCAATATCAGCTTTTACAATACCCCAATGATCTATTATCATTGCGCTGGTAATTACAAAATCAAGCACCCCTTCCTTACGGGTAGCCGTGGCCGATTGTGCCATACCATCCCGGATGGTTTTGCCTCCGCCAAATTTGGCTTCATCACCATATACGGTAAAATCTTTTTCTATTTCAATAAATAGTTCGGTATCACCAAGACGAACTTTATCGCCTTTGGTAGGGCCGTACATATTGGCATATTTGGTGCGGTTGATATGCATAATTGAGATGAGTTATTTGGTTTTAAAATAGTTGAAAATTGTTGAATTGATGTAAGCGACTAGAAACATCTAAAAAATATCGCTGTATTTTTATTTCGTATCCTTAAATCCTTTTTTATGAGCCAACTTAATGGCAATTGCTTTATTTTCTGTATTAACGGAATCATTTAAAAGGTTACTAAAACCAGTAATGTTTTTATTACCTCCAAAGGCTACAAGTTCAACAGTTTTTTCTTCTCCCGGCTCAAAGCGAACGGCTGTGCCAGCAGCAATATTGAGGCGCATACCAAACGCAATAGCTCTGTCAAACTGCATTTGTTTATTTACCTCAAAAAAATGATAATGAGAACCTATTTGTACAGGTCTGTCACCGGTATTAACTACAGCAATGGTAACCGTTATCCGGCCAACATTTATTTCAATATCTCCTTTTGCAAAAATGTATTCACCTGGTATCATACAAACAGAATTTAAGCCCGAATACCCCAAAGGATTTAAGGCAAGTTTCAAATAATTGTTAATTTAATTGTAAAAATTAATGCTCTTTCATTAAAAATTAGTGCATTACACTTCTTCGGGGTATGCAGGCCTGATTGGATCATGCACAGTCACCAATTTAGTTCCATCAGGAAAAGTTGCTTCGATCTGAATATCATGAATCATTTCAGCTATACCTTCCATTACATCACTTTTAGTTAAAATCGTGGCTCCGTATTGCATCAGGTATGCAACGGTATTACCATCTCTCGCAGCTTCCTGCAATCGGCTACTGATGAGCGCAATTGCTTCAGGATAATTTAATTTAAGACCTCTTGCTTTTCTTTTTTCTGCCAGTTCGCCAGCTAAAAAAAGTAAAAGCTTTTCTGTTTCTCTTGGAGATAAGTGCATATCAGGTATTTTTATTGGTTCAAAATGCAGGCAAACAACCGAAGCAATAAAATTAAGTGTTCAAGATAATAAAAAACCATAACCCTTATACAAACTTTTTTTAAGTACCTTGCAATAGAAAAACAGTTTTAAACGTTTCTATTTGGTAAGATTCTTACAAACGTTTGTTACAAAAATCCCTATAAATGTTGAAAATAATCCATTATCCTGCATGCATCGCATGCTTTATCCTCTCGTTTTTTGCTATCAAATCTTTAACAGCAGTTGCCGGCGAAAATAATTTTTCTCCTTCAATAATTTCTCCGGAAATAAGTAAAACGATTAAACCAGCTTCCTATACTGTAAAATATGATGAATGGAATCTTTCTGCAGCGGGCATTTCTTTTGAAGTTTTTAATTATGCTATAAAAGGTTATGAAATACTATTACAAAAACATTTACTTAATAATACCGAAATCATCTCAATTGTTGATTTTACAAAACCCTCTACACAACAAAGGTTGTTTATATTAAACCTCGTAAGTGGTAAAATTCTTTTTAGTACGT
>Ga0163144_10028625_pt1 | contig 10733 bp, 11 predicted proteins | sample OliLak19BULKMAT1_FD_123175 | JGI IMG/M metagenome (GOLD analysis project Ga0163144, IMG submission 123175) | Freshwater microbial mat bacterial communities from Lake Vanda, McMurdo Dry Valleys, Antarctica - Oligotrophic Lake LV.19.BULKMAT1 | ecosystem: Environmental > Aquatic > Freshwater >... | reverse complement strand
GTCGGCGCCAGGTGTGATCACCCGCACGTGAGTGGATTGCCGGTACTGGTTGAGCTCTGGCACGCCGATCGAGAAGCTGGCGAGGCCGCGCTCCCGCTCGGCGGCCAAGCGCTGCGCAGCTTCGTCCAAACTCTCCTTCCCGCCCGCAGCGACCTCGACCCACGGCCGAACGGCACCGGGGTCGAAGGTCGGGAAGGCGAGCAGGAGATTGGGCAGGTCGCCCTTCACATCGATCACCAACGTGGGGATCGACGCCCGTAGGGCCTCTTCTACGAGTACGGTGATGAGGCCCGTCTTGCCGCTACCAGTCATTCCGAGAACGACTGAGTGAGTCGTCAGGTGATCGACGGGCAGCAGCATCGGCGCGAATTGGGGCCGCCCGTCGAGGGGTCGCGTCGCACCGAGGTACAGGTTGCGCTTCATCGCGGGCCCCGATCAGGTGTTCGAGAACGGGCTGCCACCGGGCATGCCCGGAGAGATCACCGGCATTGCGCCGCCATTGGCCTGGTTGGGTTGCGCCTGCTGCGTCGCCGGCCCGGTCACCACCTCGCTGCCTGGTGCGGGCAGCGTGCCCGGGGGGGCGGGCGCCTCCTCCTCACCATTGTTGGCGCGCTGCTTGCGCCCCGCGAAGAGCGACGGCGCGATGCCGTCCGCGTCGTTCTCGCTCCAGCGCAAGAAGATCACCGCGCGGCGGGCGTCGTCATACGCGTTGAGAAGCAACGTGTAGACGCGCTGGCGCAGCTCGGCCGCGTCAGTCACCTTCGCCGTCGATTGCTCCTTGAAGGCGAGGGCGCTGTGCAGGCTGTCGGCGAGCTGCTCGGCGTGATCGAGCTCATTCACCTTCACGCCGGTTTGACCTGCGAGGATCGCCCAGCTGTCGCGCAAAATGGCGCACAGCACGAGCACGTCGGTCGCGATGTTCTTCGAGCCATTGGGGCCCTTGAGCTCGGCGATGCGCGTGCCATCGAGCAAGTGACGCTTCACCGCGGCTTGCACGTCCGAGAGCAGTAGCTCGCGGATGCCTTTGAGCTCCTCAGTCAGCTCCGGGATCGCCGCGCGATGCACCAATCGTTCAAGCGCGACACGCGTGATCGCGCCTGCGCGGCTGCGGTCGAGCGCGGTACCCGCGTAGTGCAAGAGAGCATCGAGCTCGGCGACATGCTCAATGAAAACGCCGTCGAGCGGGGGGCGCGGCTGACCCTTGCTCGGCAAGCGCTGGGCGCAGGTGTCATCCTCGGGTTCTACAGCGAGCCAGCCACGCCGGAGGAGCTGGTGCTGATCGAGGAGGAGCGTGCGCGCAATCGCGACCGGGTCGAGGCGGCACTGGCGAGTCTCGACGAGGTTGATCGGCGGCTCTTGCGGGCGTGCTTCTGGGAGGATCTGAGCCTGGCGGAGGCTGCGCGTCGGGTGGGGCTCGAGTATGACCAGGCGCGGTATCGGTTCAATTTGGCGATGGCGAGTGTCTGGCGAAAGTTGCGGGCTGCGTAGGCGACGCCTTCCGAGCCAGCCGAGCTAGTCCCGGGCTATCGGGCGCACGACACGTGCGTCTGGCTGGACAACGCGATGGGCAATCTGCTTGCGGTCGAAGAGATCGCGACCGGTGAGATCCGTGCCGCAAGAATGTTCGCCGGCGACACCAAGCGGCACGCGGAACTGGCCGAGCGCTTGCGCGCCGAGCGGGACGCAATCCTCTCCGCTCGTGACCGCAACGTCGTGCAGATCTACGACGTTGGCTTCGGCCGCCGGCAGGGCCTCGACGAGCTCGAGAAAGCGTTCCGCAAGCTCCGCGCCGATGAGCGCGCGCACGATACCGCAGCGCTTCGGCGCCACTACTCGTCGACGATCAAGTGGCTGCTCGTGGTCGGCATCTTTCTGTTCGTGCTCTTGACGGTCTCGCTGGGGCTCGTGATCAAGCTGCTCCTCGCGGCGCGCCACTGAGCTCGTGGCTCAGGGGTAACGCGACGCAGAGGGCGCCGATTCTTCGTTGCGGCCGCGACGACCGCCGCAAATCGTTGAGCACATCGGCGTCCACGACCCGACAACACCTCATCAGGACTGCAATGGCCGCCGCGAGGGGCGCGGTCGCCGGGCGTCTTCGTTGGGGATCGAATGCTGAGTTTGCAGGACCTGCGGGTCGAGGCTCGTCGCGGGCTCGCCCACGACCAAGGGATTTCAGAAGCGATACCGATGGGGTCGGAGCCCCACAGCGTGGTCGTCTTCTTTCAGTTCGCGGAGCATCCGGATGCGCAAGACCTCGGCGAGCCCACCAGATTGCTCTCGGTCAGCGCGATCACCGGCAAGCACGTCGGCGAGGATGATTTTCGGATGGCGGAGTGGGGGCTCGTGGCTGCGAACGACAGCGCGCGAGCAGGTCGGCGGCGTAGTCTTCCCGGGCAGAGCACCGCGGAGCTCGTCGCGTTGCGAGCGGAGTTCGAGACCGCGCTCCAGGCGATGATGGCGCGGTACTTTCTCGGTGTGCAGCAGCTCGAGGCACAGTCCGAGCGCGAGATGGCCAACCTTCTCCTGGATCGCTGGGAGGCTGCGACAGAGGAGGGCTTTCTTCAGTACTACCTCGCCGTTGGGTGGGAGTGGTTCAGCTGGCTCGAGCGTGTGCGCTCGCGCGCATCTTGGTGAGCGAGGCAGATCCGAATGTTCGATCTGCACGATCTGAAACAGACAGCCCGCAACAACATCGGGCCGGGCCAAGGCCTGTCCGAAGCGATTCCTGTCGGTAACCAACGGCTGCCTGTCCTGGTCTTCTTTCACTTCGCCGAGCGCGAAGGCGTGCCGTGGCTCGGCCACCCGAACGGTCTCGTCTCGTTCCACGCCACCAGTGGCCAGAAGATCGGCGCCGACCGATTTCGCTCCGGTGGCAACGCGGTCCCGAGTGCGGCACCGGAGGTCGGGCGCCGAAGCGCGCTCTGCCAAGAGCTCAGGCGGAGGTTCGAGCACGCGCAGGGCTTGCTCATCCCCGCATTCTTCGGCGGAGTGCAACGGCTCGACACGAGGGCCGAGTGCCAGATGGCCGGGCTGCTGCTCGACCGCTGGGAAGACGCGACCGAGCAAGGCTTCCTGTCCTACTATCGCGCCGTGGGGTGGGACTGGTTCGCCTGGCTCGAGATGGTTCGCGCCGCGTAGACGTCGTTTTCTTGAGCAGCAAGCGGGGGCATGACAAGCGGGCCCGCTCGCCTCCTGCACCTGCTCATCGCGGCGGGCGTGCTCTCCGAATGTGGGCAGAAATAGTTGAGCACCTCTCCTCGCTCGGCCCGACAGCGTTGCATGAGAAAGATTGAACGGGTTGGGCGAGTGGCCGATAATCCGGCCACGAAAATGGGGAAAGAAGATGAGGCGGCGCGCGCGAGGCTCGCGTCGGAGATCGTGAGCGAGGCGCTCGAGGGCTACGAGCATTTGATCACGCCCGAGATCGAGGTGCTGCTCAGGGCGGTGCTCGAAGGCGACCTTTTGCTGACGCCCGAGGGCCAGGCCACGCTGCGCTCGGCGATGGAGGCGCCGGTGCTTGCAAAGAGCGACACCATCGCCAAGGACACGGGCGCGGCGGGCGCAGAGACGGAGTCGGCAGCCAAGCGAGGAGGGTCGAAGTCGCGATGACCCTCCCCAGCCCCCTGGCACCGCTCTCCACGAGACAGCAACAGCTCGCGGCGGAGCTGGTCCCGCTCATCACACAGATCGCCGAGCATACGGCGTCCATCTTTCCCGGCATCGCCTTCGACGACATCGTCGGGGGCGGGCACGATGCGGTCGTCGGCGTGGTGCAGCGCTTCGACCCCGACGACGGCACGCCGCTCTGGGGCTACGCGCGCCCGCGACTTCAGTACGCGATGTACGACACCGCGCTCCGCGAGCGGCGGCCGCTCGCGCGTGAGCTCGCCCGTTTGATGGATGCGGAGATCAGGCTCCCGGCTGAGCCGACAGCCGAGCCCGCAACCCTCAGCAGCATGGTAGAGGGCCCGCCGCCACGCGAGATCGCCGTGGGTCGCGCGCGTGCCAAGGCTGCGTCGCTCTTCACCACCCTCTACCTCGAGCGCATCAAGGACGAGGGAGAGGACGCCTACATCGCGATAGAGACCCGCGAGCGCGGTTTTGCGGCGCTCAGCGAAGCAGTCGCCGCCCTCGACGATCCCGAGCGCGCCTTGGTCGCGGCCTTATACGCTGACAAGCTCACCATCGACGAAGCTGCCAAGCGACTCAGGCTCGATCGCACAGCCGTGCGGCGCGCGCACAAGCGTGTGAAGCAAAAGCTCGCGCGCCTGTTGCGGCGCGCCGGCGTCAACGCGCCGGTCACCGCCGAAGAATAAGTCGATCCGCGAGAAAATAACTGAGCACGCGCCGGCGCTCGCGCCGACAGTCGTTACAGACATCGAGACAGCAGGCCGGGGCAGACGGAACGCATGGCGATCGGCATCGAAAAAGACCTTCAAAACGGCCAGTACCGGCACATCCGCAGGCTCGCCGAAGGCGGCATGGGCGAGGTGCACGTGGTCGAGCACCGCGCGCTGCGGGAGCTACGGGTGATGAAGATCTTGAAAGCGGTCGGCCCGGACGCGGACGAGCAGCTGACCAAGCGCCTGCTCGCGGAGGGGCGCAGCATGCGCGGCATGCGTCACCCGAACATCGTCGAGGTGCTCGATCTCGGTCTGACCGACTCGGGTCGACCTTACTTGGTGACCGAGCGGTTGATCGGCAACACGCTGGCCGACGAAATCAAGGCGCGCGGCAGGCTCCCCTTCGAAGAAGTGATTGTGATCTCGAACGGCATCCTCGCTGGCCTCACAGCGGCGCACCAGCGCGGCATCGTTCATCGGGATTTGAAGCCGGCGAATTTGTTCTATTTGGAGCCGGACGCGAGGGGTGTCCGCGGCGTCAAAATCTTGGATTTCGGCATCGCGAAGGCTATTTCTGAAGAGGCCGAAGAGCGAGCAGGCTCGGCGCTGGTTGCGACCGAGGCAGGCAATTTCGCCGGCAGCCCACCCTACATTTCGCCCGAGCAATCGTGCGGCATGCGCGTCGACGCCCGCAGCGACCTCTATTCGCTTGGCGCCGTGATGGTGTGCTCGCTCACTGGCCGGCCCCCGTTTCAGGGCACATCGGTGGTCGAGTACCTGACCGCCCACCTCACTGAAGCACCCGAAGCTCCGAGCGCGCGCGTCGCCGGCATTCCTGAAGGGCTCGACGCGATCGTCCTGTGCGTGCTCGCGAAGCAGCCAGCCGAGCGCTTCATCTCCGCCGAGGCCATGTTGGGAGCGCTTGCCTCCTTGACTGCTTCCCTGGCAAGCGCTCTGCCTCTTCCTGCCGAAGGAGTTGCTGCACCGGTCGGTCTGGCTGCGCAAAAAGTTGCTGCGCCGGCACGCCCGAAAAATCTGGGCCTGCGAGGAACAGCGATCATGAGCTCCTCCGGTCCGCCGGACACCGAGCTGCTGCCGCCGGGGCCGCCGCACAGCGAGCTGCTGCCAGACACGAGCGAGCTGCCCACGGAGCCGAACACGCCGATGGTCCTTGCGGCGGTCGCGCAGCGCTCTGGCGCGGACGACGGCACACTTTACAACCAGCGCCTGGTTGCCCCCGACGTCTTGGGCACGCCAAAGATCGAGCAGCAAGCGGTGAGACCGGCAGCGGGTGCGCCCGCGCTGGCGACCAAGGTCGTGGAGCAGGCGCCAACAAACAAGAGTGGTCGCGCTGGGACGCAGATCCTGACTGCGCAGCCAGGCTCGAGATCCTTGTCCGATGAGCCACTCGGCGAACGAGTCGCCAAGCAACTCGCCAAGCTCGGCGTGGCGGAGCCAGGCCCGGAGACCGCGCGCGCGATCACGAGTCGGCGTGCCCTTGCGCTGCGCGTGCTGATCATCGTGATGGTAGCGGCTGCGACGTTTCTGCTCTGGCAACGCTGCGCGCATGCCCGCGAGCCCGAAGCATTGCCGAATACGATCGGCACGCGCTACCCTTCGCCTGCGAATTGAAAGCCGCGTCATGGCCAAGATTTACACCTTCCATCCCCGCCACACCTTGCCGCTGCATCAGCTGCCTGGTGCAGACCCGCTGGTGTCGGGCGGCGATGCGGCCAGCCACGATGCCACCCTGCCCAACGCGCAGTCACCGTTTCACATCGCCTTGTCAACGCACGAGGGTGGCGTGCTCGCCCACGACACGAGCGAGACGAGCCCGCCCGAGACGAGCCCGCCCGAGACGAGCCCGCCCGAGACGAGCCCGCCAGCGGACCCCGCGAGCGCGATCGCGCTTGGCCGCTCGATGGCGGAGCATCTCTCCAGGGCGAGCGTTGTCGCAGCGTTGAACGGTGTCGCAGCGTTGAACGGTGTCGCAGCGTCGAGCGGTGTCGCCGCGTCTAGCGGTGCCCCCATCTCGAGTATCCCCAACTGGGTACCGGTATCACGCGCCCCGCCCGAGCAGCCGAGGTTCAAGCCGGGGGAGATCTTTCGTGGCTACGTCATGGGTCCCGAGTTCGCGCGGGGCGGCATGTCGATCTTGTACGCCGCCATGCACACGGGCTCTGGCAGAAGCGCGCTCGTGAAGGTGCTGCGGCCCTACTTTCTGCAGAGCCATTACAAAGGCGTGCAGGACAAGCTCTTCGCCGAGGGCGAGTTGCTGATGAGCGCGGCCGGGCGAAACCCATTTTTGGTCACGGTGCACGACTTCGGCCGAGACGAAGAAAAGGGCCCCTTCGTCATCATGGACAAACTCGAGGGCCGCACGTTGTACGAGATGATGGCGTCGCAGCGCGCGATGCAGGCCACTTTCACACCGAAAGCGGTGGCCAATATCGGCATCAAGCTCGCGCTCGGCCTGCACGATTTGCATGTCGCCGGCGCCATTCATCGAGATCTAAAGCCCCTCAACATCTTCGTGGTGAACACGGGGCCGGGCGGCGAGATCCGGTTCGTACTGCTGGATTGGGGTTGCGCGAAGACCAGGGACTCGGTGGACACATCGCTCGACCAATCGATCATTGGCACCGCGGCCTACATGGCGCCAGAGCAGCACACGCGCGCTCGACCTACAGGCGCCACCGATCTGTATGCTCTGGCCATCATTCTGATCGAGATGCTGTGGCGCCATCCATTCGTGGAGGACGGGGAGCCGCAGCAGCGGATCGGCCATCGTCACCTGCATGAGGCGCCGCCCGAGCCGCCGACGCACTTCGTGCCGCCGCGCCTGTGGCTAGTCTTGAAAATGGCGCTCGAGAAGGACCCTGCCAATCGCTATGCCTCCTGCAAGCTGTTCGCGGAAGCCTTGCGTGACTGGCTCAGCGACCCCGACGAGGTCACGAAGAAGTCGCAAGCAGAGCTGGTCGCGACTCGCCAAACCGTCGCCAAAGACAAGTCGAAGCCCACCGACCCGGCGCGCGCCTCTGCCCACATCTTGCTCGACGCCGTCGAGCCGGCGAAGCGCATCCAGGCGACAGAGCTGAGCCAGCTACCCAGCCTGCTGATTGAAACTGGCATCAACGCTGGCGTTCGCTACGAGCTAATTGGCTATCACAAGATTGGCAGCCACCCAGGGCTCGCCTCGATCGTGATCGAGGACGAGGGCATTTCCAAGAAACACGCGGTGATCGAAGGCATCGTGCTCGATCCGCGAAACCCGGTCTTCAGCCTGATCGACGTCGGCAGCCTGAACGGCACCGCAGCGGCGGGCATTCCACTCGCGAACACGTCCGAGCACGGGCGTGCCCGTTCTGCCACGTTGCTGGCTGGCACGACGATGCAGTTCGACGACGTCCAAGCCGTGCTCAGGCCAGCCGGCCGGCTCGGCCCCGACGGCGCCTGGCAGACGCTGGCAGAGGCCGCCGCCCTCGACCAAGCGCAAAAGGCGCAGCTGCCGCCTGTGACTCCGCCTGTGGCCCCCGCAAAGCCCCCGCCCGCGCCTCACCAAAAAACGCCAATCATGGGCGTGCCCGCAGCGGCTTCCCCAGCCGCCGCTCCCACTCCCGCTCTGGCTCCGACTCCGATTCCCACTCCAACCCTGGCTCCGGCTCCGGCTCCCGCACCCGCGCCCGTCGTTGCCGCAGAGCCTGACGAGCAGGACCTCGTGCAACGACGGCGCGTCGAATTGTCGGAGGTGTGCTTGGCGCCGACCTTGCTCCTCTTGTGGGAAAACGAAATCGCGCGCGTCGAGCTGGAACACGAGGGCGTGATTGGCTCGTGGTCAGCGCGGGCGAACATCACCATCGAAGAGCGGCAGGTCAGCAAAGCGCATTGCAGCTACCAACGCCTGGGGCACGGCTACACTGGCAAATTCGCGTATCTTTTCGTCGATCTCCGCAGCAGAAACGGCATGCTGGTGAAAGAAGGCAAGCAACACTCGGCAATCACAAGCAAGATCCTGGTGCCCGGCGAGCTACTGTGGCTCGGGGGCGAGCTGCAAGTGCAACTGCTGCCGCCTGGCCTCATGGTGCGAGGCAAATTCATCCCGGTCGACGCCAACGGCCGCCGGATTGAGCCGCGCTGGCTGCAAACCATCAAAAAGCTCGTCCAGAGCCGTGTCGTGGTTCTATGCCTCGCGGTCGTCGTGTTTGCCCAAGTCGCGCTCCTCATCGTGCGCTACGCGTTTGGCATCAACGTCATCGCCAACCTCTGGGAGGGCAAATGAAGGAATTGAAAGGTCCGGCGCCAAGCGCGTTGGACGGAGTCGAGGCGCCGAGTCGAGAGGTGGCGGAGGCGCAGGCGCGTGAGTGGAATGCGCACGCTGCGGCGGAGCCTGGTTTTGGGAAGGCGGCGGACGTGCTGTCGCGCGATACCTTGCAGGGGCTGCGGAGCACCAAGCCCCATGCGGGGCAAGCGCCGGCGCTGCAGGTGATCAAGGAGCACCCGGCGCCGGATCTGCCGGTCGACGAGCCTGAGGCCGAGGCGATCGCACAGCCGGCTGAGCCGAGTGAGCCAGTCGCGCCAGTGCCAGTCGCGCCAGTGCCAGCCGCGCCAGTGCCAGCCGCGCCAGTGCCAGCGGGCGCGCGCTCGACGATGGAGCGGGACCCAGACGCGAGCCTCGCCGCGCCCTCCGTGCGCTTGCGCCAAAATCTAGCGTCGCCCAGCCACCGCGCGCGCAATGTCGCCATTGCGGTGAGTGCGCTCGTCGCCATTGGCCTGCTCGTGCTCTTCGTGGGTAGCTCGGGTGCCGATGAGTCTGATGCGAAGCACCAGGATACGACACAGCTGTCGCCGTCGTTGCCAGGCACGACGCTCACTGTCACCGCCATTGCGACGGCGACAGCGGTGCCGGCCTCTGCGACGCTGGAGCCGACCTCTACCGCGGCCGTCACGAGCGAGCAGGTTGCCACGAGCAGGCGCTCGGCAAGTGCGAAATCAAGCGTGCAAACCACCAGCGAGGCCCCTGGACCATCCGGCACCACCGCGGTGAAGACCGTGCCATCGCCCCCGACATCTGCTCCCCCTTCTTCAACACTTCCCTGGATAAAGCCGCAAAATCAATGACCCTGACACCGACGCTCGCAAGGCTCGCCATTTGTGTCGCATGCGCCTCTAGCGCCAGTATCGCAATGGCGCAGGACGGTTCAAGCGACAAGGAGGTAACCGCGCTCGTCCAGGAGGCGATTCGGCTGGGCGACGCTGGCCAGCTCCCCCAGGCGCAGAAAAAGCTGCTCGAAGCCTGGGCCATCAAGAAGACGTTCGACATTGCGGCGAACCTTGGCTTCGTCGAAAGCGGGCTCAAAGACTGGCCAGCGGCGGCCGAGCACCTCGACTACGCCTACCAAACGTTTCCGCTCAACGGCACGCCCAAAGAGAAGGCGAACATCGAGCAGTTTCGCGCAAACGCGATCAGCAAAACCGGTCGCCTCCGTGTGTCGGTCGAGGCAGGGGTAGAGATCACGCTCGACGGCGTGGCCCGCGGCGCGGCCTCGAGCGAGAAGACGTTTTTCGTCGAGCCGGGACAGCACACACTGGTCGCCAGCAAGGCGGGCAAGCAGGACGAGAAGAGAGACGTGTCGCTAACGGCCGGGCAGGAGGCCGTCCTCAACATCGCCATGAAAGACGCCGAGACCGACGGCGCGGGCTCCGCGCGACCGATTTGGCCGGCGATCTTGATGGGGAGTGTCGCCGCAGTTGGGCTTGGCATCGGCACCGGTCTCACGGTGGCCGCCAGCGGTAAGTACGCCGACGGGGAAGATCTGGTCGCGCAGTGTCAACCGCCGACAGTGTCGTGCGCAAGCGAGGGTCAGGCCCTGATCGACGACTCCGACACATTTCAAACCGTCGGCATCGTGGGCTTTGGCGTCGGTGGGGCAGCGGCGATCGCAACGTTACTCTACCTGGTCATTCCAGTCAGCTCTCCCGCCGGCACTGGCACCGCGGCAAAGCGGACCCAGTTTGTCCCGCTGATAGCGCCAGACCGCGCTGGCTTCTCGTTCTCGACTTCCTTCTGAGGAGATCACGATGTCAACGCGACTACTCACGGCTGCGCTTGTAATGGTTCTGGCGGGCTGCTCCCGGAACTGGTGTGAAGAGTTCTATCCAGGTCAGCCCTGCCCATTTACAGAGGGCGGAGCCGGAGGAGAAGACAATGGGGGCGCGCCGCAGGGCGGCTCCGGCGGAGCGGGCGCAATGGGTGGCCAGGGCGGCGAAGGTGGGTCCCCCCCACTCGAGTGTCTGCCCAAGGAAGGCGACCCCATTGGTGCCGATTGCGGCGTATTTGTCGCGCTGGGCGCGACAGGCAGCGGCACGCAGGCGTCGCCATTCGGTGGCGTC
>Ga0163144_10028623_pt1 | contig 10734 bp, 9 predicted proteins | sample OliLak19BULKMAT1_FD_123175 | JGI IMG/M metagenome (GOLD analysis project Ga0163144, IMG submission 123175) | Freshwater microbial mat bacterial communities from Lake Vanda, McMurdo Dry Valleys, Antarctica - Oligotrophic Lake LV.19.BULKMAT1 | ecosystem: Environmental > Aquatic > Freshwater > Lake... | reverse complement strand
GGCATTCTGGCGGACGGTGCTGGTCAGCTCTTCGATGCTCGAGGCCGTCTCCTCCAGCGAGGAGGCCTGCTGCTCGGTGCGGCGGCTGAGGTCGGCATTGCCGTTCGCGATCTCCGTCGACGCACTGCCGATGGAGGCAGTGGATGCCTGGATCTCGTTGACCATGTTCACGAGGTTGTCGGTGCAGAGGTTCACGGCATCGTAGAGCACCTTGAACTCGCCTTCGTACTCGCCCTGCATCCGCTCGGTGAGATTGCCCTCGGCCAGCCGCTGCATGACGCGCGTACCCTCGGAAAGCGTGCGCTTCTGGGCGGTGATGTCCTGCGCCAGCTTCACCACCTTGAACGGGCGCCCCATCTCGTCCTTGACCGGGTTGTAGCTCGCCTGCAACCAGATCTCGCGTCCGCCCTTGCCGATGCGATGGTACTGGCCCGCATCGAACTCGCCGCGGTTGAGCTTCTCCCAGAACATCCGGTACTCGACGCTCTGGCGCTGCATGGGATCCACGAACATCGAGTGATGCTGTCCGCGGATCTCGGCAAGCGAGTAGCCCACGGTGTTGAGGAAGTTCTCGTTGGCAGTGAGCAGCTTGCCGTCGAGGGAGAACTCCACCGTGGCGTACGCGAGGTTGATGGCGTCGATGACGCCCTTCATGTTGTGCCGCTCGAGTTCGGCCTCGGTGATGTCGTAGCGCACGCCGAGGTACTTGCGCGGCTTGCCGTTGGCGCCGAGGATCGGGGCGATCACCGCGTCGACGTAGTACGGCGTGCCGTCCTTTGCGCGGTTCTTGATGGTGCCGCGGAACATGTTGCTCCGGCCGATCGTCGACCAGAGCGTCTTGAACGTCTCCTTCGGCATGTCGGGGTGGCGCGTGGTGTTGTGCGGCTTCCCGATCAGCTCGTCGCGCGAGTACTTCGAGACCTCGACGAACTTGTCGTTGACGTTGAGGATGTCGCCCTTGAGGTCGGCTTCGGACACGATGCTGGTGAGGTTCATGATGTCGGTGCGCGCCTTGAGCTCGTCCACCATCTCGGCGGTCGCGGCATGCTGCACCGTGACGTCCGTGGCGAGCTGCACCACCTTGACGGTGCGGCCATCCGCATCCGTCACCGGCGCAAACGTGCAGAGCAGCCAGACGGCGCTGCCGTCGGCGGCGGCGTGCTTGAACTCGCCCGCGACATGCTCACCGCGGCCGAGCTTGTCCCAGAGATTGCGGTGCTCCGGCGACTGACGCTCGGCCGCGTCGAGGAGCGCGCCGTGCGGCTGCCGCTGGGCTTCGACGAGCGTCCGCTTCATCAGGCCAAGGAAGGCCTCGTTGGCGGTCAACAAGGTGCCGTCGGCGGCGTACTCAGCCGTCGGCAGTGCGCGCGAGAGGGCCGCGCTCACAGCCTCCAGCTCGCGAAGGCGGCCATTGACGGCGGGCTTCGGGGCGGCGGTCTTGGCCTTGGCCTTGGCCTTCGGGGCGGCGGTCTTCGACTTGACGGCGGCCGGCTTGGCCTGTGGCTTGGACTTCGTTACCAGCTTCTTCACGAGTGTCTCCCGCGCCGCGTCGGCGCATCCCTGCGTCTGTGTGCTGCCTGGTGCCGCGGCGCCCGCGGAATGCGGGGCGGGGCGGCCGCGAACATGTTGGGCCCGTCGTCGGCCGAGAGGGCCGGACGGGGTGCTGCGCTGCCGTGCTTCAGCCGGTCGCGGGCGTGGTGGTCACGGCGTTCAGCAGGTGATCGATGTCCAGCAGGATGATCATCTTGCCGTCCGACGTCGCGAGGCCGCGGATGAAGTCCACGCTCACCGATCCGCCGAAATCCGGCGGTGGCCGCAGCTCGCCTTCCGCCACGCTGCAGACATCCGATACGGCGTCCACCACGATGCCGATGATGCGCATGCGGTCGGCGCCCTGCACCTTCAGGACGATCACCACCGTGGTGGGGCCGTAATCCGCCATCGCCATCTCGAAGCGCCGCCGCAAGTCGACAATCGGCACGATGGTACCGCGCAGATTGATGACGCCCCGGATGTAGTCGGGGGTGTTCGGGATGGGGGTAGCGGAGTCCCACCCCTTGATCTCCTGCACGCGCAGGATGTCCACGCCGTACTCCTCGCCGGCCAGCACGAAGGTCAGGTACTGCGCCTGGGTGCCGGCGACCGCGGCGGCGGTGTCCGTGTCCAACTGTACTGCCGTCATGTCGTTCTCCTCATGCCGCCGCGACGGCGTCGCGACTGGTGCGGGTCGGGCGGCCCTGGTCACCGCCCCGCTGCGTCAATCCGATGAGCCCAGGCACATCCAGAATCAGGGCGACAGTGCCGTCCCCGAGGATGGTCGCACCCGAGAGTCCGCGGACCGCGCGGAAATTGGCTTCCAGGCTCTTGATCACGACCTGCTGCTGCGCCAGCAGTTCGTCCACCATCACACCGGCCTGCCGGCCCTCCGCCTCCAGCACCATCAGCAGTGCCGGGGCATCGCTGGCCGCTTCCGGCGGCAGGCCGAAGAGTTCGCGGGCCCGGAGGACGGGGATGTACTCGTCGCGCAGACGGTAGAGCTCGGCACGGCCGGTGATGGAACTCATCTGCTGCGGGTCCACCTTGAGCGACTCCACGATCGAGACCAGCGGGACCACGAAGGTCTGCGGCCCGATGCGGGCCAACTGACCGTCGAGGATCGCCAGCGTCAGCGGGAGCCGGATGCTCAGGGTGGTGCCCTGGCCGTCGCGGCTGCGCAGTTCCACGCTGCCGCCCAAGGCCTTGATGTTGCGCCGGACCACGTCCATGCCCACGCCCCGGCCCGAGAGATCGCTCACGGTGTCGGCCGTCGAGAAGCCGGGGTGGAAGACGAGATCCACGACCTGCTCGTCGGTGAGGACGTCGGTGGCGCCGATGAGGCCGCGCTCCACCGCCTTGGCGCGCACACGCTCGCGCGGGAGGCCGCGGCCGTCGTCGGCGATCTCGATGACGATCTCGCCGCCGCGATGGCACGCGGAGAGTCGGAGCACGCCGATCTCCGGCTTGCCGGCGGCAAGACGATCTGCGGGCGTCTCGAGGCCGTGATCGAGGGCATTCCGGACGACGTGGACGAGGGGGTCGCCGATCTTCTCGATGACGGTCTTGTCGAGTTCGGTGCCCTCGCCGCTCATCCGGAGCTCGACCCGCTTGCCCAGCCGCTCGCAGATGTCGTGGACCATGCGGGGGAAGCGGTTGAAGGCGTAACTGATCGGCACCATGCGCATGCGCATGACGCTTTCCTGCAGCTCACGGGTGTTGCGCTCCAGTTGGGCCAGGCCCGCCTGCAGGTGCTCCAGCTTGCTCGCGTCGAAGTCGCGGCCCACTTGGCCGAGCATCGACTGCGTGATGACCAGCTCGCCGACCAGGTTCACGAGGTCGTCGAGCTTCTCGGTGTTGACGCGGAGCGAGCTGCCCTCGCCGCCGGCAGACGACGCCGCGACGGCGGCAGTGGCGGCAGGCCGGCTCGGAGCCGCCGCATCGCCCGCCGAGGCCGTGGCGCCGGGCTCCGGCAGGCCGAGGGCGGTCATCGTCAGCGTGCACTCGTCCTCGACCCATTCGAACACGCTGGCAATGGCCGCGGCCGTGATGTCGCTCCCGTCCAGCTCGAGGTCCCAGGCGAGATGACACGCCTCCGGGTCGAGTGCGTCGAGCGTCGGCAGTGTGGAGAGGTCCGGTGTCACGCGGAGGGTCCCGAGCGTGCCCAACTCGCGGAGCAGGCGCGTGGGATCGTTGCCGCGCTCCAGCATCTCCGCATGCGGGCGGAAGCGGATCTGCCAGCCCGTGGCTGCCGCCGGCACCAGACGGTCGGCCGCTGCAGCACCGGCGACGGGTGTGTCCGCGAGGAGCGCCCGGAGGCCGGCTGCCGTCTCCCGGGTCGGGGCATCATCCTCCGGCTGCCCGGCCAGTGCGGCATCGATCAGCAGCCGGACCACATCGACGGAGCTGAGCAGCAGGGCGACCGTGGGCCGCGTGACCGTGCGGTCGCCGCTGCGGACCTGGTCGAGGAGCGTCTCCAGCAGGTGCGTAAAGGTGGCAATCGTGGAGAAGCCGAACGTGCCAGCGCCGCCCTTGATGGAATGCGCGGCGCGGAAGATCGCGTTGATCGTGTCGGCGTCGCAGGTGCCCGCTTCGAGCCCGAGCAGACCGGCCTCCATGATATCGAGCCCCTCGCGGCTCTCCTCGATGAAGGTCTGGCGAAAGCGTGAGAGGTCGATGCTCATATCAGCCGAGCACCTTCTTGATGGTGCCGAGCAACTGCTCGGGATTGAACGGCTTCACGAGCCAGCCGGTGGCTCCCGCCGCCTTGCCCTCGGCCTTCTTCTCCGGGCTCGACTCCGTGGTGAGCAGCAAGAGCGGCACGAACTTGTACGTCGGCAGTGCGCGCAGTTCCCGCACCAGCGTGATGCCGTCCATGTTCGGCATGTTCACATCGCTCAGCACCAGATTGACCTTGCGGCTCTTGGCCAAGGCGAGTGCCTCGACGCCGTCCTTCGCCTCGACCACTTCATAGCCCGCCTGCTGCAGCGTGAAGGCGACCATCTGGCGCATCGAGGTCGAATCGTCGACCGCGAGGATGCTAGGCATCAAGGCACTCCGATGCGGTCAGTCCCAGCGCGTCGACGAGGCCGAGGTGCCCTGCGGCGGCGGTCAGCTGGGGCGGTGCGTGGATGACGGCGAGCATGCCGCCGTGGGCGTGGGCGTGGCGGCGGGCGGCCAGCAGCAACTGCAGGCCCGCTGTGTCGCACTGGTCGACTGCGGCGGCGTCGAGCTGCAACGGAACGGGAGACGCGGTCGCCTCGAGCAAGAGGAGCCGGAGTGCGGTGACGCACTCGATCGTGAGATCCATTGGCAGTACGATGGTGCGGTCGGCCGTGCCGAGCTGCTGCGGGTCCATGCCGGTCTCTCCGTGGCGGTGCGCCGGCGACAGTTATCGGAGGCTGTGAGACGCTCCGTTGCTGCTGCACCGCGCTGTTGTCATCTGCGACATGCGTAACTATCGGACGGACAGTGGCGGAGTTGAGTATGAGTTCTTCTTAATTGCGACTGTATTTCTCGGATAAAACGCGGCGGCCCCGCGCGAAATGTGAGGCGTGAGGCCAAGCGCGAAGCATCGGCGAAGAAACGGTGAAGGCGCCTCAAGCTTCGGCCGGCGTGACGCGATAATGCACCGAGATGAGGCGCGCGACTGCGCGTCCGTCGCAACTGGTGACCACCCTCCGGACCTGGAGCCCGCGCGCGTGCTGGTGCAAAACACCGAGTCGCAGCTGCTGGCCGAGCTGCATGCCGAACTGGCCGCCGATCAGGCCGCGCTCCGCGCCGATCTGGGACGGCTGCGTGCCATCATCGACGAGGGGGTCGCCGAGCTCGGGCCCGCGTTCGCCTCGCTGGCGCGCGAGGCGCAGGCGCAGCGTACGATGCTCGACTCTCTCACGGCCCACGTGCTCGCCGTCGGCGGCACCGGCGACGACCGCTCCTTTCGCGATTTCGCGCACGACAGTGCCACGATCCTGCAGCAATTCGTCGAGTATGTGCTGTCCGCCAGCGGCCAGGCCGACGGGGTGGCCCGGCAATTCGAAGCGATGGCGACGTCAATCGGGGATGTGCTCGGTCATGCCGTGGCCGTGCGCAACATCGCGAAGCAGACGCGCATGCTGTCCCTCAACGCCACCATCGAGGCGGCGCGCGCCGGTGAAGCGGGGCGAGGCTTTGCCGTGGTGGCGCAGGAGGTCCGTGCGCTGGCGATAGAGTCAGCCCAAGTCGGCGAGGCGATCAACGGACTTGCGACCCGAGCCCACCGCGGACTCGACGAGTGCCGGTCGTCGGTGGCCGAGATGGCGTCGAGCGACAAGGTGTTCGCGATGCGCTCGAAGGACCGGGTGGACGACATGCTGACTGAGGCCGATCGCCTCAATGCCTATGTCGCAGGCCGCCTGGAGGAGGCGGGGCGCATCTCGCTCGACATCGGTGCGCAGGTGTCCGGAGCCGTACGCGCGTTGCAGATGGGCGACATCGGAACGCAAGCTATCGACCAAGCCGAGCGGCGCCTGTGCCGCCTCGAGGCGGGGCTGGCGCTCTTCGGGCGGCTGGCGGACCCGGCGGCGGATCCGGCGGCCGTGGCCGAGTTGCGGGCGTTGCTGGACGCGCCAGTGCACGACCCCGTGGCGCAGACGGGCCTGGATGCCGGCGCGGTGGAGCTTTTCTAGAGCGCCTGCACCGCAACATCCAGCCGCCGCAGGCTCAGTGCGCGCGCGCGGCTTCGCGGGACTGGTCGGTCAGCAGGCGATGCGTGCTCCGATCGGGTTCTCCCGGTGCGGGGCGCCGTTGCGTGTATGAGCCGTCGGCATCGAGTTCCCACGCCTGCCGATTGTCATTCCACATGAGTTCGAGCACCTGCCGCAGGTGGGCCCGGTGCACGGGATCGATGACCGGAGCCGCCGCTTCGACGCGGCGATCGAGATTGCGCGGCATCCAGTCGCCGGAACCGATGTAGGCCTCGTCGTCGCCGCCGTTGCGGAACCAGAAGGCGCGCGAGTGCTCCAGCAGCTTGCCCACGACGCTGATCACGCGGATCGACTCGCTCACGCCGGGCACACCGGGACGGAGGCAGCAGATGCCGCGCACGATCAGGTCGATACGGACGCCGTGCCGGGCCGCCTCGTACAGCGCCGCGATCATCTGCTGGTCCACGAGGGCGTTCATCTTGGCGAGGATGTGGCCGGGGCGGCCCGCCTTCGCATGCGCGGTCTCGCGCTCGATCAGTTGCGTGAAGCGCTGTCGATACCCGTTGGGGGCGGTGACGATGCGGCGGAAGCCGATCGGCTGCGCAAAGCCGGTGAGCTGATTGAACAGGTCGGTCAGGTCGGCGCCGAGATCCGGATGGCAGGAGAGCAGGCCGAAATCGGTGTACGATCGGGCGGAGCGCGTGTTGTAGTTGCCGGTGCCGATATGCACGTAGCGCCGCATCGTGTCGCCCTCCCGGCGCACCACGAGCAGCACCTTGGCATGCGTCTTCAGGCCCGGAACGCCGTAGCTGACGTGGACGCCCACATCCTCGAGCCGCTGCGCCCACTTAATGTTGTTCTCTTCGTCGAAACGCGCCTGCAGTTCGATGAGCACGGCGACCTGCTTGCCGCGCTCGGCGGCGAGCGCCAGCATCCGGGCAATGCTCGAGTCGCCGCCGGTACGATACAGCGTCAGCTTGATGGCGAGCACATCCGGGTCGTCGGCGGCAGTCTGGATGAAGCGCTCGACGGTGTGCAGGAAGCTGTCGTACGGATGATGCAGGAAGAGGTCGCCCTCGCGGATCACGTCGAAGATCGACCGCTGGGTCTGGAGCCGCAGCGGCGTGACGCCGGCAAAGGCGGCATCGTGCAGCGCCGGCATGTCGAGCATGCCGAGCTGAATGAGGTCCGCCGTATCGAGCAGGCCGCCGGTGTCGTAGACGTCGTCGTGCGTGAGGGCCGCCGCGGGCTGCTCCTGCTCGGCGCTGAACTCCTCGAGGAGCAGGTGCCGCAGGTCCGGCGGCATCGACGCGTGCACCTCGAGCCGCACCACCTCGCCGAACTTCCGATTGCGCACTTCTTCCTGGATCAGCGACAGGAGGTCGTCGGCCTCCTCGTCCGAATCGATCTGCAGGTCGGTGTTGCGCGTGATGCGGAACGAGTGCCAGCTGAGAATCTCGACGCCGGGGAAGAGACGGTCGAGGTGCTCGCCGACCAGCAGCTCGAGCGGCATGTAGTGATGCGGCGCGGCGAGCCGCACCCAGCGCGGAAGAATCTTCGGCACCTTCACGCGGGCCAGGCGCTCCTCGCCGTTCTGATCGCGCAAACGAACGGCGAGCGACTGGCTGAGGTTGGAGATGTAGGGGAACGGGTGCGTCGGGTCGATGGCGAGGGGCGTCAGGACCGGAAAGACATTGGCCTCGAAGTACTTCTCGAGGTGCAGCCGCTCCTCCCGCACGAGATCGCGCGTCGAGAGGTGCACCACGATGCCATGGCGGCGCAGGGCAGGCAGGAGGTCCTGCTCGAGGGCATGCCGGTGAATGCGCTGCAGTTCGCGCACCGTGGTGCCGATGGCCCGGAGCTGCTCGTCGGCCGTCATGCCGTCGGCGGCAGGCTCGTTGTATCCGGCCGCCACCTGCCGCTTCAGACCCGCGACGCGGACCTGAAAGAATTCGTCGAGATTGTTGGAGAAGATGCCGAGGAACTTGACCCGCTCCAGCAGCGGATTGCGCGGGTCGAGGCCCTCATGCAGCACCCGTCGATTGAACTCGAGCCACGAAAGTTCGCGATTCAGGTAGAGCGAGCGGTGATGCAGGTCGGGCGAGCCGACGAGGGCCGTGGGGCGTGCGGAATCCGTCATCATGGGAAGCTACAGGTGCCCCCGGGGGGCGGTGAAGTCACCCGCGTGTAACGGGGGGGGTCAATCCTGCTCGCCGCGCCGCTCCGAGGGCCGGAGAAGGAGCCCCACGAGGACGCTGACGAAACCGATCATCAGGCCGCCGAGGAACGCCGGCCAGATCCCGTCGATGCGCAGGCCGAGGCCGTATCGGTCGGAAAAGCTCGCCGTGACCCAGAGCAGAATGCCGTTGATGGCCAGCGCAAAGAGGCCGAGCGTCACCATCATCAGCGGACAGGTGAGCAGCGTCAGGATCGGCCGCAGCACTGCATTCAGGATGCCGAAGATCGCCGCGAGCGCCGCCAGGTTGCCGAGCGAGCCATCAAAACGAATGCCCGGCACGAGCTGCACCGTGACGAAGAGCGCCACGGCGTTCGCCACCCAGCGCAGGAGCAACCAGGTCATGCGCCGTCGTTCGAGAGGCGCACGAGCATCGGGGCGGCGGCGAGGAGTGCATCCACCGACGCGTCGCCTGCCCGCGCGCGGAACTGCACGATCAGCGCCTTCATGATCGCCTGCCGAGCCGTGGCCGAGACGCCGGCACCCTCCAACTGACGCTCGAGCTGCCGTGCACCCTTCTCGCTGGTCAGGTCGGCAATCGCCGTGAAGATCTCGCCGGTGCGCCCGCCGAAGGCCGGCAGACTGCGGGCAGCCAACGGCGCGAGTTCGGGGATGGCCGCTTCGATCGGCTGCAACAGCGAGGGCGCCGCGCTGAGTTTCAGCGCCGCGAAGATCGTACCGAGGGCCTGCTCCACGGCGGCGGGAGCGAGGCCGCTTGCGGCGGCAGCTTGGGCAATGAGACTCATGCAGGCGATTCCAGAACAGGGAGAAAGGAGGGGAGGCGTGCAATCACGCCGCCGCCAAGAACGCGCGCGTCCTCGGCATAGAGCACGCCGGACTGCCCCGGCGAAATGGCGCGTGCGGGCGTCTGCAGGATCAGCTCGAGGCCGGACGCATCGACCGCATCCACGAGCGCCGGGATCGCCGCACTGCGATACCGAAGCTGCACGGCGCAGCGATCGCCCACCTGCAGGGGAGTCTCGGTCATCCAGTTCAATTCCTCGAGCCGCGTGCGGTGGCCGAGCAGATCTTCCGGGCCGCCCAGCACCACCTGCCGTGACTCCGGGCGGATCTCGACCACGTAGCGCGCCGCCGCGCCGCCGCCGGGAAGCCCGCGCCGCTGCCCCACCGTGAAGCGGGCGTAGCCGTCGTGGCGGCCGACTGGCATGCCGGCGGTATCGACGAAGGTGCCCTCGGAGAGCGCCGGATGATCGGCCGGCAGGTGCTTCGCGAGCACGCCGACGTAGTCGTCGTCCGGGACGAAGCAGATCTCGACCGACTCCGGCTTGTCGGCCGTGGGGAAGCCGAGTTGCCGCGCCATCTGGCGCACCTGCGGCTTGGTGTGCATCCCGACCGGCGTGAGCATGCGCGCCACGACGGCCCGATCGATGCCCCAGAGGAAGTAGCTCTGGTCCTTGCTCCGATCGTCCGCCCGGTACAGCGCGCCATGCTCGGCCCGGGCATAGTGCCCGGTCGCGAGCCACGCGCAGTCGAGCGTATCGGCATGGGCCAGCAGATCGCGAAACTTGGTGAACGAGTTGCAGCGCACGCACGGAATCGGCGTGCGCCCCGCGGCGTACTCCGCCACGAAGTCGTCGACGACCTTCGCCTTGAAGCGGTCCTCGAGATTGAGGACGTAGTGCGGGATGCCCAACTGATGCGCCACGGCGCGCGCATCGTTGATCGAGTCGAGCGAGCAGCAGGGCCGATCGGGTACGTCGTCGCCGTGGCAGAAGAGCTTCATCGTCGCACCGATGACCTCGTAACCCTGCTCGACGAGCAGCGCCGCCGCCACGGAGCTGTCCACTCCGCCCGACATCGCCACCAGCACGCGCTCAGCCACGGCCGAGCGCTCCGGCCAGCTTGCGGGCCTTGGCGAGGGCCACCGGATACTGGAGGACCGTGCGGGCAATGCATGCCTCGGTCGTGTCGCAGCCGATCGAGAAACGCACCGCGCCCAGTGCCTCCTGCTCCGGAATGCCCATCGCCCCGAGCACGTGCGACGGTGCGATCGTTCCGGTGCTGCACGCGGAGCCGCCGGAGGCCGCGATACCGGCCATGTCCAGATGCATCAGCAGCACATCATTCGCGGCCCCTAGGGCAGTGATGGTGGAAATGTGCGGCGCGCGCTCGGCGTCCGCACGGTGTTCAATCTGGTCGGCCCGATCGCCAACGCGGCGCGGCCCCCCTGGCAGATGATGGGGATCTACGATCCTACCTTGTGTGAAGCGGCTGCCCGGACCCTCCAGCTCCTCGGTCGGGAGGTCGCGCTCGTGGTGC
>Ga0163144_10028622_pt1 | contig 10735 bp, 8 predicted proteins | sample OliLak19BULKMAT1_FD_123175 | JGI IMG/M metagenome (GOLD analysis project Ga0163144, IMG submission 123175) | Freshwater microbial mat bacterial communities from Lake Vanda, McMurdo Dry Valleys, Antarctica - Oligotrophic Lake LV.19.BULKMAT1 | ecosystem: Environmental > Aquatic > Freshwater > Lake... | reverse complement strand
GAAGCCCTCGCGCGAAGGTCAAACCTTTCTTCTCATTCACGGGAATTTGCACGACTCCTGACAGTTGATACTCGACCGGATCTTCAATCGTGATCAGTTTATCTTCCTTGATATTCATCTCCGAAATCGCCGCGTACAGCGTCGTCGTTTTGCCGCTTCCGGTCGGACCGGTCACCAGCACCATGCCGTAGGGTCGTGTGATCGCGCGACGAAAACGCTTGAGGTCTTCCACATTGAACCCCAGTCGTTCCAACCGTAATGTCGACACACCGGTCGTAATCGCCTCGCGATCGAGAATACGAACGACGACCGATTCACCGAACACACTCGGGAGGATCGACACGCGGAAATCGACGGTCTTTCGCTCCAACCGCATCCGGAAACTTCCATCTTGCGGTACCCGCCGCTCAGCGATGTCCAGATCCGACATCACTTTCAACCGCGAGACCAGCGGCGCATGGAGACGGATATCGAGCGGTTCCATGGCCGGAACGAGAATCCCATCGACCCGCAATTTCACGTTGGTGGTACGATCGGCGGCTTCAATATGGATATCGCTGGCCCGACGCTGCAGCGCGCTCAGAAGGATCGAATCCAACAGTCTAACGGCAGGGCTTTGATCTTCTCCCGCTTGATCGATCGTGAGAACTTCCTCTCCCCGCTCATCCTCCTTCACCAACACGGATCGATACTCTGCCTCAAGCTCCCGAAGGGCTTGGCTGGAGCCTTCACTCCGTTCTAACGCGGCAAGAATTGCACTCTTTGGGCTCACCACCAAATCCAATGGATGTCCCAACAGTAGTTCCAGCTCATCCAATGCCAGGAGATTCTGCGGATCGGAGACGGCAATGGCCAGCCGACCTTGGTGCTCCGCAATCGGGATGAAGGGATGTCGCTGCATGAGTTTCACCGACATGGAGTCATAAAATGACTGGTCGACCCGGAATTCCGACAGAAGATTACAGGGCAAGTCGAACTGAGCCGCCAACGCACGCGCCAGCTGCTCCTCAGAGAGCATCCCTTCGCTCAGCAAGGTCTGACCAAAGGCGGCCGTCACACCGCCCAGCCGGCTGAGCACGTGATCGAGCGTCTGTTTCGGCAGAATCCCCTGCTGTACGAGGACATCCGCCAAGGTTGGGTGCGTTACAATCCGTGCCATAGTTTCCTACCGACTTGTCGACACATGAACGCAATTGGTCTGTCTGGTCTGTCTGGTCTGTCTGGTTTTTGGTTGAACAAAACTAACCAGATGAACCAAATCAACCAGATAAACAAAACAAACCAGATCATTCATCGCTACACAGCCCCAGCCATTTGAAATATCGGCAAATACATGACAATGACGATCGCACCCACTAAGACCCCCATGACCAAAAGCAATACCGGTTCAATCCACGTCGTTAATCGCGTGAGCCGGAGATCCAGGTCTCCTTCATAGAATTCAGCCACGTCATGCAACATCGTAGGCAACGACCCGGTTTCCTCCCCAACCGACAGCATCTCCACCGCCAATTTTGGAAAGACTTTTGGACGATCCAGTGCGGCAGCCAGGGTTATCCCTTCGCGAATTTCCGCGACCGCATTCGCGACTCCAACCGATACATACCGATTGGAGATGGCGCCGCGGGCAATAGACAGCGCCTCCACAAGCGGGGTGCCCCCGGCAAGGATCGTCGCAAGGGTACGCGTGAGCTGAACCGTATAATGTTTCACGAAAATCGGCCCCATCACAGGCAGGCTCAACGACAGCCGATCTACGGCGAGCCGCCCAGCCGGCGTCGCATAGTACGCACGACCTGCAAGCCCCAGTGCCGCGAGCCCCACAAGTCCAGGCACCACGTACGCTTGGCCCCCTGTTACCACATCAAGCAATAGCTGCGTGGCAAACGGTAAGGACTTCGACGTCTCCGCATAGACCGACACGAAGGTCGGCACGACGTAACTCAAGAGAAACCCGATGACGGCAATCCCGACCAGCACAAGAAAACCAGGATAGGCAAGCGCTTTCGAGACCTTCTGACGCAGCCCAATCATGAGTTTCAGATAGGCAATGAACCGCTGCAGCACGTCCGCCAAATTCCCCGATTGTTCTCCGGCTTTAATCGTCGCAATATACAATTCTGAAAAATGGATCGGGTGTTTCGCCAGCGCTTCCGAAGCCGACGCCCCACCGCGAATATCCTGTCGAACGGCCCGCAGGGTCTGCTGAAATCCTGAATGGTTGGCTCGTTCAATCAAGAGATCCCACACCCGCAACACGGGAAGACCGGCTTTCACGAGGGCGAGCAGCTCTTGATTGAACACCAAAAAATCCTGAAGTGGGAGCTTTCGAAACGCGTGCCACCCCCCACCCAAACCGGTTGTCGCCGCACCGCGCCGCTGTAGCCGAAAGATGAGGAAGCCCTGGCCCTCTAATTTGGCTCGGACGAGGTGTTCTTCCTCTCCCTCCATCTGTCCATCGAGGGTTGAGCCATTCGGACGTGCCACTCTGTAAGCAAATACAGGCATGATACGGCGCGCATACAGGTTGAACCGGTAACGCTCCCCGCAACTCGCTGCGGGGTATTCGAATAGGAACATACCGGGAACATCGGCTTACGGCGTCGATCCGGCTGTATCGGCGCCGGCCCCTAACGTAGCCCCATCATCCCGTAACCGTAAGGCCTGACCAATGATAATCCTGTTGTTGGTCAATCCATTGAGGGCTCGCAACTGTTCCAGCCTGACGCGATATTTCTGCGAAATCCTCCACAGCGTATCGCCGAATTTCACTGAAACATGTTTCGGTGGATCCATCGACTCCTCGCCCCCCGATGGGGCATCACGGTCGGCACGTACCGGCACCACCCCAATTGGGGACGACACCGTCTGAGCTGTCTCCTGAAATTCCAGAGACCGATTTCGTCCTGCGGGAACCCGGCCGGCCTTCTGCCCTTTCGCTGTCGCACCACTGGAGGAGAGTGCCCCCCCCTCTTGCCCGTCATACGCAGGGCTCGGTGTCCCCGTCCTTGAAAATTGCTTCTGGGACTGCCTCATCTGGCCCTGCGAGTGAAGACTATTTCGAGATAGGTGCGCCCTCTCCGTCCGAGCGACGGCCAGTTCTTCCCGCTGCAACTCGATCACCTGCTGTGCTTCGAGGACCCTCCGTTCTGCTTCCCTGACACGCCCTTCAAGCTGCGCGCGAGCGATCTGGGCTTCTGCCAAATCCCTACGCCGTGTCTCAAGATCAGCCCGCAACTCTGTCACCATCCGTTGCGCATCGCGCACCGATGCTTTTAACGTATCTGTGGTCAGCTCAAGATCCACCACCTCCGGCTCTCGCATCGGCTCAAGTTCGCCACATCCGGCAAACAACGCCACAGCCAAGCCGACAGCACAGAGGGCGCCGACTCGCACCGTCGGATGATACGCGCGCGCGGTCGCACCCGAAGCCTGAAACAGGCTGCGATGACGATTATACATAGTCATCATTACCAACTATTGTAGGGGGTGCCGTTCGTCCCCACAAACTCGGCCCCTGAAAAGATGTCGACCACGCCCCCCTCGACAGGATCAGCAATCTCTTGCCAGGTGGTCATCGCACCGGTGAAGGGATCCTTGGGGATTGCCCGAAGATACCCGGCGCTCACGAGGGCCGACAGAGAAGGAGGATACTTGCCCTGGTCTGCCTTGTGCTGATCCAGCACATCGCGGACTGTCGAGAGATCCTGACGCAACGCAGCCTCTTTGGCCTTCACCACCGACGAGTGGTACGAGGGCACTGCCAGAGTGGCGAGAATGCCGATGATCGAGACGACGATCATCAGCTCGATCAGGGTGAAACCCTCTGCACCCTGTACTCCACCCTTACCAATCTCGATACTTCGTGCCATCTAATGCCATATCCTCACTCTGAGTCATCACGTCGTACACATCATCCCCACACCAGTTCGATGCATTCGGCGCGTCTTTATAGCATCGGAACAACCAATCGGCCTTGCCCGTCAAGGGATCGCGAGGAAGGGTCCTCAGATAGCGTTTTGTCGTCGTGCCCCTGACCGTCGCCTCTTGACTGGTCAGCTTGATCCCCAACAGTGTATCCAGTGACTTCGGATATCCATACACACTCGTCACGTCTTTGCACGTGAGCGTATTCTTTATGCACGCCGCTCCCAATAAGACGTCCCCATCGCGATTCCACTCCAGTTTAAAGCTGTCGATGGCAGCCCGCATGATCCTCAAATGCTGCCGCAGTTCTATTTCGTGAGTTCGTTTCGCCGACAGACGGCTGAGCGGCATCGCGATAGAGGCCAGCACCATCACAATCGTCAGCGTGACCAGGAGCTCCAAGAGGGTCACACCTGACTCTTTCACCGCACCCTCACAATACCTTTTCCTTCTTGATACGTTGCCGTGGACGACTCCTCAGCGGAACCCACCAACGTCACACGCACAGGAGACACACCAGGCGCCTTGGCGTAGAAGGTGGCCGTAACAGTCCGCCCCCCCGCCTGCCTCACGGATGGCGCGACTTTGAAGGCAACCGTTCCTGCTTGCGCTTCTGAACTGCTGGAGGCCTGCCCATCTAGGCCTTCTGACTGGACAATCTCGCCATTGAGGAGTGTTCGGAATTCCAAGACCTGTGGATCATACTGAAGCTGAAACACCCCGTCCGCCGTCGGGCGAAGACGTTCATCAGTGATCGACAGGTTCACTTCTTTTCCCATTTGAATCACAGGGTCATCCGGCCTAATCGAAGCCACCGCCCCGACCGAGCCCAGCGGGGTCAATGTTGCGGCAGAGGCCTTCCCTGCTATTCCCCCTTTTGTCGGCCGTCCCGACAATGAGGACCTCGCGCCGGACATCCCGCCTTCCATCAGGGAAATCTTCCTTCCCTTTGGGGCAAACAACGGGCTCGTGGCATAGGTTGAGTCCGTCCCGGACCAGAAGACCTGCGTACTGAGCCCGGGAGGATTCACTCCCTGAATGATGTGCGGGGTAATCGTCAGGATCACCTCGGTAGTGACTCGTTGTGTCCTGAAAGAGCTTAAGAGATTACCGATGATCGGGAGATCGCCGATCCATGGAATCGTGGTGCGGGTTTTCCGATCCTCTTCCTGGAGCAGCCCTCCCAATACAATGGTTTCGCCGTCTTTGACATTGAGCATGGTTTCCGCCGAGCGATTACCGAACTTAAACTGGGTAATGGGAGGACTAGCTTGGAGCGTCACTTGATCGCCAAGACGTATGACTTCAATCTTCATCTTGAGAGATAATTCGTTTCCAAGATGGATGGAAGGCTCAACGGTCAATTTGACTCCGGTGTCGCGGAATTCGATCGAGGTCACGGTCGAGGTCGTCGGAACTGCCCCGGTTGCCGCTTGACCCGGTAAAACATTCGTGGTGGAAAGCAGGATCGGCTGCTTATCCCCAATGTTGATCTCCGCCTTCTTATTGTTGACCACGCGAATTTTCGGAGCAGCAAGGGTCTTGGCATCGGTGATCTGTTTGAAGAAATCCAGCTGGATGTTGGTCGGAAGCTTAAAGAGATAGCTGCTTGACCCAAGGTCGGTGAGTTGGTTGAGCGTGAACTGCTGTGCGAGAGTTCCGGCGATCAGTCCTGTAGTCCCCGGAGGCACCAGGGCAGCAGCGATGTGTTTGGGATAGGTCAGGCCATAGGTCTGATCGACCGTGCGATCGACCTCCAGGACCTCAACATCAAACAACACTTCTGAATCCAGCCGATCGTTGGCCAAAATGATCTTTTCAGCCATCTCCAGCTTTTCTGGTTGGTCGCGGATGACAATCGTGTTTAATTGTTCATTGGCATGCATCCGCTTGGAATCGAGCATACTCCTCAGCAACACCAGCATGTCTTTCGCTTTGGCGTTGGACAAATAGAATGTCCGAATCATCAGATCTTGATACTGCTCCTGCTTCTGCTTGGTATTGGGACTGACAATCATGACGCCCGGGGATACGGTTTGGGCGAAGAGGCTATTGCTGGTGAGAATGAGATTGAAGGCCTCCTCGAACGGTGTATCCTGCATACTAATGGTCACCGGGTCATTTCTGACATCCTTGTCGAAAATGAGGTTAATTCCTTGGGCCCGCCCAATCCCTTCCAAGACCTCTTTCAGACCGGCATTGCGAAACCGAAGTGTCACAGGTTGCTTTCGCCGATCATCACGGTTCAACGCCTGCTGCTCCTCCGTAAGTTTAGAAATACCCTCTAGAGGGTCTTTGAATGAGGGATCAAGTTCAGCCGCCCTGGCATACGCCTCCAAGGCTTCATCGGTCCGACCGAGCTGAGCGAGACGATCTGCCTCTCGATTCTGGCCGCGCGCATCATTCAAGCGAAGCGCATCAAGCAACCCGGATTGATGATCGAGACCGGACGGTTCGATGGTGAGTGCACGCTTAAACTGTTCCGATGCAAGATCATGTTGATGTTCCTTGAGGTATGCCCGGCCACGCTCCTCATATGCCGCCGCTTCTCGTTCTCGAGCCATGGTGTATTTGCCCTGTAGCGTGGGATTGAAAGGATCCTCCTTCAGCGCTTGCTTAAAGGCGAGACTCGCTTCCGCCCAACTACCTGCTGCGAGATGTTGATCCCCCCGCTTGATGTCAGGTGAATTGAAATAGGCACAGCCGGCAAGAAAGGCCATGGCTCCAACGGCAAACCCTATTCTCACTGTCGTCTGTTTTGCGATGTTATGGCCGAGTCTATTCATCGGTCGCACAATACGGTCAACACCAAGAGAGGGAAAAAGGGGAACGACTGGAACGCGATGCCACAGGAAATCTATAGCAGTCTCTCGAGAGTGGGGCAACGAGAATCAAAAAATCAACTGGCAGTAATCAATCAGTGTTCTGTCTGCTACGTTCACCAGAGGACAGAAGTTTCTCCGCTGATTCTGGAAGATCGATGCGCGCTCATCCTGTTCAACACAAACCGTGTTGAGCACGGCTTCCTGAGAGGCATGCCATGAACAGGGCGCCACAAGTCGAGGCCGCAGTGCATCATATCGAGGCGCTCCGTGCAACGACGGAGCCAGTCACACTGGAGGAGGACACTCCAGAACATGCCTTCACCAAAACGAGATGGCAGAGGCCATACGCTGATCAATCAAACCCTTTCACTTCCACTGATGCAGCGATGCCAAACTGGGCGCCTGCACGCTCGGACGGCCTCCCTCCAATCACACCCGATATCGTCAGACATACCTATGGGCCGGGGCAGAATCCTCTTGTGATAGGAATTTCTGGCTTCTTGAAATCGCTACACGGTTTTTCAGAGAGTTAGTAGATGTATCGCGAGCTTACTCAATTCGCAATAGAGTTGGTGAACGAGGAGCTGTGGTATCCCCTGGTGGCGTGGACGTTGGTCTCCCGATGCGGGTCGTGGACAAGACGGTATGATCGAACCAAATATACTGCTCTTGGTTAATGGTCCCTCCACCGCCGCCCCACTCAGGAGAATGCTGAAAACTGCCTATCGTAGTATTGCTCGTACGGTAGGTCACGTCGCTGTGCTGCATGATAAGTACGTCATCAAGCCAGATTTCCAGAAAACCATCGGCCTGCCCTACCGTATTCAAGCGAGTATGTATTTCAAGCCAATACCAACGGCCTTTCTGAATGCTCACGCTCGTGCGATTGGGATGGCGGTTCTGTGTGAACGGCGCGTTCCAGAGTTGTTGTGTGAACGTAAGCGATGTGCCGTTGTTTTGGATCATGATGAGAAAATTGTCTCGACCGGCCCCGACGGTACCTGCCACGGTATCGCGCATGAACAGATAGTCAATTTTTGTTCCAATGGGATTCCAGTCAAACGGGCTGGACCACTTGATCCAGTGCCCCATGTACAATTCTGTGGGCTGACCTGGAAAAGTATATTCCGCACGCCCCCCCCCTTTACTGGTTGAGTACGTCCCCGCTTGGTACGTCATTCTCAGCACACCACCCCCCGAAGGTGTATTCGTTGTGTTGTCAATTGACGGCACCGTAGACGTGTTGTAGGCCCAGCCAGGTTGCGTGCGATTTGACCACTCATTGGTTTCGAGCACCGCCGCGTGCGCATTTCCAGCCAAGATGGATATTGCCGCAATGGACGAAAGGAAAATACTCAATCGCTTCATCATCTTTCCCCCTCACATTCTGTTCAACTCTGTGAGACTATAATTGTAATTGTCGCCCTCGATTTACCCTTCTGTGGTGGGAGTCTCAACCTACCTCGTCAGCAAGTTCTGATCCTGATCGGTGCCCCTATGCTTAGCCTCGACGGCAATCCAGCAGAGCCGGTGAGTTGTCGCATAAGCAGCACAGCGAGGTCCTCCTCTTTGAATCGTATCAAGCACAACATGTGCCAGCCAGATGATCCGTTACTTCTTGCTCCTCTTGACCACACGTGCTTCGCACGGTCCAAGTTAGCTTCATTGATAACGATATAGTCATCCGGATTGGCTCCAGTCTCTGCCCCCCATGTGGCCATGACCGCATACGTGTGGCGAGTTAAATTTCTGAGCAGGGAAATGCCATGTTCCGTACAGAATTGTTCAGAATAGTCAGAACTGTTACGACGGTCGTACTCATGATAATGGTCTGAACCAGTCCGGGTTCAGCTAGGCCAATCGTTCATCGCCCCCGCAACAACATCACCAACACGCTGTCGGCACCGTGATGATCGAGATACTCGTGGCCTCCACGGCAAACCCAGCCACTGACGCGGTTCAGGCCAAACCGGTCCCTATGGGATGGCGCAAGATTCACCCGAAATTGAGACGGTCTGAAAAGAGAACGTCTAAGGTCCACGGGGTTGCTGAAAGGCTATGGCATCCAGATCAGTATCGACGACGCCGGCTGGATAACGTGTTCGTGGAACGGCTGTGGCTGAGCGTGAAAGCAGCCTGTGCCCTCTACAAACGCCAATACTTGAGTGTCTTAGGCAGTTTCGCTTGATCGAGCAGACATTTCACATCAATCACCGCGCCTTCTCGCTGGTTGCGGAGAGGCTTGAGCAGGTTCTCCAACCCCATTTCCGCATAGCGACGATGCGCCACTGCCACGATTATTCCATCGATATCTTTCAGATCGCTCCACTCGCTCAAATGTATCCCATATTCTTCGACCGCCTCTTCCGCTTGCGCAATTGGATCATGCACCAGAACTTGAACGCCATACTCTCGCAATTCGTGAATGATGTCCGGAACCCTGCTATTTCGCAAATCCGGCACATTCTCTTTAAACGTGAGCCCTAAGACGGCCACTTTGAGATCTTTGACAGGCCGAGCCAACTCACTCAACTGCTTCATCGTCTGCTCGGCAACAAACTTTCCCATTCCATTATTGATGCGCCTGCCGGCAAGAATCACCTGAGGATGATAGCCCACCGATTCGGCTTTGCTCGTGAGGTAGTAGGGGTCGACCCCGATACAATGCCCTCCAACCAATCCTGGGGAAAACTTGAGAAAGTTCCACTTCGTTCCCGCAGCCTCCAGGACTGACTTCGTATCGATCCCGAGACGATGAAAAATGAGGGCTAACTCATTCATCAGCGCGATGTTCAGATCTCGCTGGGTATTTTCAATCACCTTCGCCGCTTCCGCAACCTTGATACTGGATGCCCGATGAATCCCCGCCTTGACCACGAGCGCATACGTGTTGGCGACAATCTCCAACGAGGCGTCATCCTGGGCTGACACGACCTTGATGATCGTTTCCAGCGTATGTTCCTTATCGCCTGGATTGATGCGCTCTGGAGAATACCCGAGTGTAAAGTCCACCCCACACTTCATCCCGGAGGCCTGCTCGAGAATAGGCAGGCACACTTCTTCCGTGGCTCCCGGATAGACCGTCGACTCGAAGACCACAATCGATCCAGGCGAAAGATTCGCTCCGATCAGTTCGGAGGATGTGCGAAGAGCCGTCAAATCCGGCTGAAGAGCTTCATTAATCGGCGTGGGTACAGCCACAATGATGAAGTCCGCCGCCTTGAGATCGCTGGACTGACAGGTGTAGTGAACATCAGTGGCTTTCAGATCCGCAGCGGAGAGTTGACCCGTACGGTCAAGCCCCTTCTGTAACTCCGAAATCTTGGCCTTGTTGATATCAAACCCGATCACTCGCTGCCGCTTCCCGAACGCAACGGCAATTGGTAGACCCACGTAACCTAGACCCACGACTGCAATTTTTCTCGCTTTTGCCTGAGACATGAATCCCTCCGTCAGTTTCGATCAGAATGGCAGAACGTCGCGTTTCCGTCAACGAAGTTGAGTGAGATCAGCATACGGTACCAGTTCATTTGAGCAGAACAGATTCACCAATCTTGTCATTCTCATTCTCCTCCGCTGAATACCCCGTAGCTTCCAGCCTTCGTAGGTGAAGCGACTATTTCGGTGGAGTAGGCTGCTAGCCCTCATTATTCATGACGGTTCGTTGCGAAATCGCTAAGCCGCGTCGCGAGACCAGCGTGCGGAGCCGCGAGGACCCGATGCGTACTCGTGCAGTACGGTGAGGGTCCGAGGGGCGAGCCCGCTGGCCGAAGGCTCGTCGTAGCAGCGGATCGGCGATTGCAGCAGAAGTATTCATGAATAATGCGGGCTGGGGGGATGACGGCGAGAAGAATAATAGCCGGCGGTTTCAAGTTCCAAGTGCAACGGGTGAATGATGACGCAGTTGCGCATAGACCTCCAGGGGCGTGGCGAAGTTGAGGCACTTGCGTGGACGCGTATTCAGCCGATGCGCGATGGCGTTC
>Ga0163144_10028621_pt1 | contig 10736 bp, 9 predicted proteins | sample OliLak19BULKMAT1_FD_123175 | JGI IMG/M metagenome (GOLD analysis project Ga0163144, IMG submission 123175) | Freshwater microbial mat bacterial communities from Lake Vanda, McMurdo Dry Valleys, Antarctica - Oligotrophic Lake LV.19.BULKMAT1 | ecosystem: Environmental > Aquatic > Freshwater > Lake... | reverse complement strand
TGGAAAAGACCTTTTCGGCGCCCGCGGCGCCGCACGCAACGAGGTTTTCCTTGGAACGGCCCATTACGCCGACCCTCGCGCCTTTCGCCAGCAAGGCGTGGACGAGCATGATGGCCATGGGGCCGGCGCCGATCACCAGGGCGGCGTCGCCCTGTTTGACGTCCATTATTTCAGACGCGTGAATGGTAGTTGAGAACGGTTCCGCTAACGCGCCGACTTCGAACGGAACCGGGTTTTTCAACGGATGTAGATTATGCTTCACGATATGGGACGGAACCAGATCGTACTCGGCGTAAGCGCCGTTGTGCAGCTTGAGGCTCGGGCACAGATGGTTTTGGCCGTGCGTGCACCAAAAACACCCGTCCATCGGCGCGGAATTGGCGACGACCACGCGGTCGCCTTCCTTCACGTTCGTCACGCCTTTGCCGAGCGCCGAGATCGTGCCCGCCAATTCGTGGCCGAACGGCGACGGATACTTCCCAAGAAGCACCGGATGACCTTGGCGATAAGCCTTGAAATCCGTCCCGCACGTGAGCGCCGCGCCGAGCTTCACCACGACCTCGCCCTCGGCGGGGGAAGGCATGGGACGCTCCTCGAGCTTGATGTCGCGAGGGCCGTGGTAGACGATCTGCCTCATCGGGGCACCAGCACGGACTTCAGCGTTTCGCGCTTCTTGACGGCCTTGATCGCGTCGTCGAACTGAGAGAACGGGAAGGAGAGGGGGGCCAGGATCAGCGGCAGGAAACGCTTGCTCGCGATCAGGTCGAACGCCTCCTTCAGATCGGCGAGCGAGGGGGAATACGAGGAGAGCACGGACAGCTCGCGGTGATAGATCTGGTTGAGGTCCAGCTTCATGAACGGATCCGGATGGAAGGAGGCGAACACGTTGAGGATGCCGCCGTCGCGCAGCCACGCGACGCAGCGGGCGACGAGGGCGGGCGTGCCCGCGGAGAAGATGATCGCGTCGAAGCCGCGGCCGTCGCTCTGATCCTTGCCGAGCTGGGCGAACTCTTCCGCGCTGCTCGTCGCCTTGCCCCATCGGGCGAACTTCTTCACGCGGTCCGCGTCGAGATCGAGGCCAACGGACGCCGCTCCGAACAATTTGAGGAGCTGTCCCGTCATCTGGCCGATCGCGCCCAGCCCGATGATGCCGATGACGTCGCCTTTCGCGGCTCCGATCCTCTTCACGTTCCTTAAGACGCAGGCCAAGGGCTCGGTCTGCGAGGCGGAGACGGAGTCGAGGCCCTCGGGCACCTTGAACGTCGCGTGCTTCGCGTGCAGCGCCGGGACGCGCACGAACTCGGCGAACCCGCCCGGCTCGATGTTCGTCGATTTGAACTGGCGGCACATGCTCTCCTGCCCCTTGAGGCAGTAATGGCAGGCGAGGCAGGGCACGTGGTGGGAGACGACGACGCGGTCTCCGGGGGCGAAGGCGGAGCCGGCTCCGGCTTTCTCGATGATCCCGCAGAGCTCGTGGCCCAGGATCGCGCCCTTGGCCTTGGTGTCGAGCTTCATCACGTCGGTGCCGCAGAGGCCGCAGACCTCGACGGCCAAAAGAAATTCTCCGTCCCCGATCGGAGGGACGGCGACTTCGACGAGTGAGGCGTGGCCGTCGCGGGCCAGGATGGCCTTCATAAAGAGCTGAGCCAATGATAGAATATCCTTCGCCCGTGCGACAATTGCTGATTCTGCTGTTCCTGGCGGCGCCCGCCGCCGCGCGCAAGTCCTCCGTGACTCCCGAGATGGACAAGCTCCTGATGGCGGGGGTGGACGACATCTATATGATGCGCTTCGCTCTGGCCGAGGCGGACATGGCTCAGGCCATCGCGCTCGACCCGACGTACCCGCATCCTTATTTCGGCCGCGCGGCGATCGACCTCGTTTCCTTCATCTACGGCGAAAAGCAGGGAGACCCGGCGCTGCTGCGCTCATTCGAGGTCAAGGCGCTCGAGAGCATCAAGGCGGCGGAAGCCTATTTGAAGGCTCATCCCAACGATCCCGACGCGCTGTTCATCCTGGGCGCGTCCCACGGGATGTTCGGCCGCCTGGCGATCGTGGAGCGCCGTTGGCTGGAGGCATTCCGCCACGGCCGCGCGTCGATGAAGTTCGTGCGGCGCTCCGTGAAGCTCGAGCCCGAGCTTTATGACGCGATCCTCGGCCTCGGCATGTTCGACTATTACGTCGCGACGATCCCCAAGTTCGCCGGCTGGCTGGCGAAGATCGTCCTTGGCGGCGACCGCGCGCGGGGCCTCAAGCAGATACAGCTCGCGGCCGAGAAGGGGCGGTACGCGAAAGTCACGGCGCAGATGATCCTCGTCGAGATCTATCTCGAGGACCCGTTCGGCGCGTATGATCCCAAGGAGGGCCTGCGCCTGATGCGCGAGGTCCACGCCCAATATCCCGGAAGCGGGATGATCGACACCGCCTTCATCTCGGCCCTATATGAGAGCAAGGAGCTGGGCGAGGCGATCCGCGAGGCGCGGGAGTACCAGGAGCGGGTGAAGTCGGGCCGATATCCCGCGATGAACCTGGCCGGGAGCCACGCTCTGCTCGGCACCCTTCTGTGGGCCTCGGGCGAGAAGGAAGCGGCGCGTGTCGAGTTCATCGCCGGCGCCGAGGCCGGCGTGCGCACGAAGTGGAAGGTTTGGAGCCGGGTGCGCGCCGGCCAGCTGCTCGACGCGCTGGGCCGCCGCGACGAAGCGCTAGCGGCGTATAAATCCGCGTTCGCGGAAAAGGACGAGTGGGGCTACCGCGCGCTGATCAAGCCGTGCCTCCTCGCGCCGTGCGTCGGCGAGAAATATCCCGGCCACTTCTCCCCATATTAGGCCAGGCACCTAGAATCTTCGCCGTATTGATATAATTCTTCATGGCCACGCAGAAGCCCTGGACGATCGAAGCCGCTGAGAGCCTTTACAACCTCGAAGGTTGGGGGCTCAAGTATTTCGGCATCAACGCCAAAGGCAACGTCACCCTGCAGCCCAAGCGCGAGCCCGAAGGCGCGATCGACATCCTCGACGTCGTCGACGACGTCGCTTCGCGCGGGATCAAGATGCCCGTGCTCATCCGCTTTCAGGACATCCTGCGCCGCCGCGTGACCCTGATCAACGAGGCTTTCGGCGCGGCCATCAAGGAGCACGGCTACGGCGGCCGCTTCTTCGGCGTTTACCCGATCAAGGTCAATCAGTTCCGCGAGGTCGTCGAGGAGATCAGCGACGCCGGCCGCGCCTGGCAGTACGGCCTCGAGGCCGGCTCCAAAGGCGAGCTGCTCGCGGTCTTGGCGATGAACTCTTCCGAGGCCCTGACGATCGTCAACGGCTACAAGGACGAGTCGATGATGCGCCTCGCGATGATCGGCCTCAAGCTCGGCAAACGGGTCATCGTCGTGGTCGAGAAGCTCTCGGAGCTGCGCCTGCTGCTCGACGCGGCGAAGGACGCGGGCGTGCGGCCGCTCATCGGCGTGCGGGTGAAGCTGCAGACGACGGGCGTGGGGAAATGGCGCTCGTCGTCGGGCCATTTCGCCAAGTTCGGGCTCACGACGCCGGAGATTCTCGCGGCCGTCGAGACGCTGAAGGCCGAGGGCATGTCCGACTGCCTCAAGCTCGTGCACTTCCACATCGGCTCCCAGATCAGCGACATCCGCGTGATCAAGGACGCGGTGAAGGAAGGCGCGCGCTACTACGCGAAGCTGCGCAAGATGGGCCTCGGCGTCGAGTACGTCGACTGCGGCGGCGGGCTGGGCGTCGACTACGACGGCACGCACACGGCCGTCGACAGCTCGATGAACTACAATCTGCGCGAGTACGTGGCCGACGTCGTGTACTCCGTGCAGGAGGTCTGCAAGCAGGAGAAGGTCCCCGAGCCCCATTTGATCACCGAGTCCGGGCGATCCATGGTGGCCCACCACGCGCTCCTGGTGGTCAACGTCTTCGGCTCGATCGAAACGGGCGCGACGCCCATCGAATTCCGCGAGACGCCCGACGAGCACCAGGTCGTGCGCGAGCTTCGCGAGGCGATCAAGACGCTCAATCCGAAGAACCTCGCCGAGAGCTTCCACGACGGCCAGCAGCATCTCGAGGAATCGTTTACGCTGTTCAAGCTCGGATACCTCGGCCTCGAGGATAAGGCCAAGGTCGAGCACCTCTATTGGAAGCTTTGCCTCGAGATCGGAAAGCTCCTCCCGAAGGCGAAGTTCGTCTCCGAGGACCTGCTCGAGATGCAGAAGGCGCTCAATGACCAGTACCTCTGCAACTTCTCGCTGTTTCAGTCCCTTCCCGATTCTTGGGCCATAGGGCAGCTGTTCCCGATCATGCCCCTTCACCGTCTCAACGAGGAGCCCGTGCGCCGCGCGAGCCTTGTCGACATCACGTGCGACTCCGACGGCAAGATCCAGAACTTCGCGTGCCACCGCAGCGCGGGCGGGACCTTGCCCGTCCACACGCTCGACGGCAAGCCGTACTACCTCGGCTTCTTCCTGATGGGCGCCTACCAGGCCACGATGGGCGACATCCACAACCTGTTCGGCCGCGTCAACGAAGTCCATGTGTTCCAGGACGCCGCCGAGGAAAAGGGCTACTACATCGAGGAAACGATTCAGGGCCAGACCGTCCGCGACGTGCTCTCGAGCATCCAGTACTCCGACTTCGAGCTCGTGCGCATGATCAAGGAGGCCGCCGACGGCCAGATCAAGTCGGGCGCGCTGAAGCCGCGCGAAGCCGCCGACCTCGTGGACCGCTACGAGGCGGTGCTCTCCGAGTACACCTACGTCGACCATCTGCCTTCGGTCGACGAGAACAAGCTGTTATTGCCGCGTCACAAACCGTTACAAGTCCTCAATACGTAAAGCCTTCAAGACGGCGCAACATAATCGTAAAATGAACCGGTCATGCTTGGTTCAATGCGCCGTCTCAAGATCGTCATCGCTCTGGCCCTGCTCGCCGCCCCTCTTCCGGGCGCGGCCGCCGGCCTCGAAAAGGGCGAATTCCAGGCCTTGCTGCAGGGCTTCGTCTCGCACGCCTATCAAAAGGCCTTTCGACACCTGGGCGACGAGCGGGATTTCGATCACGGCCACGTGCTGAGCGGTTCGGACGGGGCTCCCGTCGCGATCATGTGGCACACGCAGGAGCTCGCGCTGTACGAGCCCGCCGGAAGCGAGTTCGGCTACCTGGACCCCGGCGGCCGCAATTGGCTGCAGTGGATCTCGGACGGCCGCGTCGAGAACGCGGACCGCTACGAGCGCAAGTCGTATCCCGCGAGCGCGACGTGGGATTGGTTCCTCGCCGCGGACCTCCCGGGCCTGCGGAAGAACCGCACGATCCTCGACAAGATGCTCGATCCGGGCCAGGTGTCGATCGACCCCGCGAAGACCGTGCAGTATGTCTTCACGCGCGTCGGCTGCGGCCGGCCGTCTCCGGCCCCGGACACCGAGATGCGCGTCGTCCTTCCCTCTCGAGAGCCCGTCTGCTTGTCCTTAGCCCGCTAAAATAAGTTCACGCGCCCTCCATGGGTGCGGCTCCCGCCGCGGGGGTAAACTGTCCTCATGATCCGAATCCGCGCTGGCGTCGTGCTCCTGGCGCTGGTCATCCTGGCCGCGGCCCAGGCGGCGCCCGGCGAAGCGGGCGAGTGGTCGGATAAGGTTGCCGTGGGCAGGCCGGCGGAGCAGGTGATCTCGAGCTGGCCGGATCTCGCCAGGGCCGCGGCCCGCGCCACGATCGAGCAGTACGGCAGGCCGGAGGAGGTCGGCAAGGATTCCTTGGTCTGGTACGCCAACGGCCCCTGGAAGCGGACCCTCGTCCACCGGCGCGCCTGGCCGCATTACACGTTCATGAGGGACAAGGACTATCTCCAGAACGTGATCGGCTACGTCGTGCCGAAGGACAAGCTCGATGCGTTGACGCGGTTCGACAAAAGGCTCGACGTCGACCAGGCGTCGGCCGAGATCTCGGCTCGCTCCGACAGGGAAGGGCTGAACTTTCTGGCGCTGAACCTCGCCGACGAGATCATCCGCGGCAAGCGGACCGTCGAGGAGGCTCGGGACTTCCAGAAGCAGATCACGCGGCTCGCGGCCGCCGGAAAATCGTCCGGGTATATGAACGGCTTTCTCTTCGACGTCCGTAACGACGCGTCGCCGCATCCGTGGGGCCGGCATTGAGACTTACCTTTTATAAGGGAGGCGCTATGAACAGATCCGTCATGCTATTAGTCCTTTTGGCCGCCGCGGCCGCCGCTCTGCCGCGCGGCGCCTCCGCCGCGACCGACGACGGCGTCGTCCTCGGGTCGCGCGGGGGCGCTTCGATCGGGGGCAGGGCCGCCTACTACAAGCCCAAGGAAGCCGACTCCGGCGAATGGGCGGGCGGCGCGCAGATCCGGTTTCATTTCGGTCCCGTATTCGCGGTCGAGGGCGCGGCCGATTTCCGGCAGCAGCGCTTCGGCGGAACGGTCGTGGACATCATCCCGGTCCAGGCGTCGGGGCTCTTCTACCTTCTCCCGGGCCAGGTCGTCTCCCCGTACATCCTCGGCGGCGCGGGCTGGTACTACACCCACGTGAAGGCGGGCTCGCCGTTCAACGACCGCACGGACCATCGGTTCGGCCCTCACGCGGGCGCCGGCCTGCAGGCCTGGTTCAGCAAGCACTGGTCGATCGACGGCTCGTATCGCTACATCTGGCTGTCCTCGTACCGCTCCCAGGACGCCGCGCATCCGTTCGGCCGCGACATCGACGACAGCGGCTATCAGATCACGGCCGCGCTCAATTTCCACTTCTAGGGGAGGGCCGGATGCGCATTGTCCGCGCCAAGGCGGCGGCTCCGCCCGTCATCACCAAGGACGAGCTCAACGAAAGGCTCGTCAAGGGTGACGACGTCCAGATCCTGAACGTCGCCGAGCGCAGGCACCACGAGCTCGGCATGATCGCGGGCTCGCTTAGGATCCCGTACGCGGAGCTCGCGACGCGGCTCGCGGAGCTCGTCAGGTCCCGCGAGGTCGTCACCTACGGCGCGGACTCGGCCTGCGACCGCTCGCGCATGGCTGCTGAGTACCTGATGAAGAAGGGATTCAGCGTCTGCTGGTACGACGGCGGCATCCGCGAGTGGGCGGCCGCGGGACTGCCGCTCGACGAATAACGAGAGACAAAATTGAGGTGCGAGTAGGAGTTGAACCTACCATAACGGTTTTGCAGACCGTCCCCTTAGCCGCTTGGGTATCGCACCGGAAATTCTCATGTTCATTCCACCGTTACGCTCTTCGCCAGGTTGCGCGGCTGATCGACGTCGCAGCCGCGGAAATCGGCGATGTGGTACGCCAAAAGCTGGAGCGGCACCGCGTTGAGCAGCGGCGACAGGAACTCGCCCACGGGCGGCAGCTCGAGCACGCGCTCCGCCTTGCCGTTCAGGCGCCGCTCGCCGCGCGTGACGAGCGCGATGATCCGCGCCCCGCGGGCGCGCGCCTCCTCGATATTGGACAGCGTCTTCTCGAAGGTCTCGGATTGGGTCGCGACCGCCACGATCGGCAGGTTCGGGTCGATCAGCGCCAGCGGACCGTGCTTCATCTCGCCCGCCGGAAAGCCCTCGGCGTGGATATAGGAGATCTCCTTGAGCTTGAGCGCGCCCTCGAGCGCCGTCGGATAGTTGACGCCGCGGCCGATGTAGAGAAAGTGCTCGCTCGCCGCGAAGGCCCTCGCGATGTCCCGGACCTCTTCGTTGAGGCCCAGCGTCTGGCGCAGCAGCTCAGGCAGGGTCAGGAGCTGGGCCGCCCATTCGAGCGCCGTGATCTCCTGCAGCGCTCCCCGGAGCGAGGCGAGATGCATGGTCAGCAAAGCCAGCGTCCCGAGCTGGCCCGCGAACGCCTTGGTCGAGGCGACGCCGCACTCGGGTCCGCACCGCGTCGGCAGATTGTAGTCGGCGCTTCGCGAGATCGCGGAGCCGATCGTGTTGCTGATCGCGAGGACCTTGAGGCCGGCCTGCTGCGCCAGGCGCGCGGCCGCGAGCGTGTCCGCGGTCTCGCCCGACTGGCTGAGGGCGATCACGAGGGTGGAGGGCGACAGGACCGGCTTGCGGTAGCGGAATTCCGACGCGGTCTCGACCTGCGTGCCGAGGCCGGCATAGCGTTCGAGCAGATATTTGCCCACGATCCCCGCGTGCCAGGAGGTGCCGCACGCGACGATGTGGACTCCGGTGATCGCGCGCAGATACTCCGTCGTCATGCCGCTCTCGCGCTCGAGCACGCCGCGGTTGAGGGGAAGCAGGCGTCCGCGCAGCGTGTTCTCCAGCGCGCGGGGCTGCTCGTAGATCTCCTTGAGCATGAAATGGTTGTAGCCCGCCTTCTCGGCGGCGGCGTCGTCCCATTCGATCAGAGTGGCCGCCTTTTCGACCGCGCGGCCCTGGCGGTCGAGGAAAGAGCAGCGCTCGCCGCTCATCACGGCGAACTCTCCGTCCTCCAGATAGACCACGCTTCGCGTGTGCTTGAGGAGCGCGGGCACGTCCGACGCCATGAAGTTCTCGCCGATGCCGAGGCCGATCACGAGCGGCGAGTCGCTCTTCGCCGCGACGATGGTACCGGGCACCTGGTTCCAGATGACTCCAAGCGCGTACGCGCCGCGCACCTTCATGAGGGCCTGGCGGATGGCGGCCGTCAGGTCGGCCTCGCGCGCCGCGGAAGGCTCCTGATGCTTGAGCGCCTCCTCTATAAGGTGGCTCAGGACCTCGGTGTCGGTGGCGGACTTGAAGACGTGGCCTGCGGCGCTGAGGTCGGCCTTGAGCTCCGCGTGATTCTCGATGATGCCGTTATGGATCACCGCGAGGTCGCCCGCGCAGTCGACGTGCGGATGGGCGTTGACCTCGGACGGGCCGCCGTGGGTCGCCCAGCGGGTATGCCCCAGCCCCATGAAGCCGCTCATCGGGGTCAAGGCCAGCAGCGCGTCCAAATTGGCGAGCTTGCCGACGCTGCGCTTGAGGCCGATCTTCCCGTCGGCCAGGACGGCCACGCCCGCGGAATCATAGCCCCGGTACTCGAGCCTCTTGAGCCCGTCCAAGAGGATCGGCACCGCCTGACGTCCGCCCGCGTATCCCACGATTCCGCACATGGGCTGATTATAGGACGCGCGCCCGGCGCGGCCCATGGAGGTTTGGTGAATTCGATTCACTGAAACGTTGACGGAGGTCGTCCGAAAATATTTACGAACGCTTCCAGAGCCCGTCAAGGCGCGGTGATACAATCCGGGCCGGGAACCTTTAGGAGACAACGATGACACGGATACAGGCGACGGCGTCGAAGAAGGCCGAGGGCTCGGACACGGGTGAGCGGGTGCTGAAGACGCTCAAGGCGAAGATCAAATCCCATCGCGCTCGCGTCTGCGTCATGGGCCTCGGGTACGTCGGGCTGCCGCTGGTCCGTCTCTTCGCGTCGAAAGGCTTTTTAGTCACGGGCTTCGACGTCGACGACGAGAAGCTGTCTCTCCTCAATAAGGGGAAGTCCTACATCAAATCGGTACCCTCCGCGGACATCGCGGCCCACGTCACCGCGGGCAGGCTGGTGGTGACGAGCGACGCGGGACGCCTCGCCGAGGCCGACGCGATCATCGTCTGCGTGCCGACCCCGCTGACGGCCGAGGGCAAGCCCGACGTCTCCTCGATCCGCGAGACCGCGAAAGCCATCGCCTCCGGCCTGCGCGAGGGGCAGGTCATCGTGCTCGAAAGCACGAGCTATCCGGGCACGACGCGCGAGATCATGAAGCCCGAGCTCGAGAAGGGCGGCCTCCGGTGCGGCAAGGACTTCTTCCTCGCGTTCTCGCCCGAGCGCGAGGACCCGGGCAACAAGACTTTCGCCATCGAGCAGATCCCGAAGATCGTCGGCGGCATCGACCCGATCTCCTTGAAGGCCGCGTCCGCGCTCTACGGCGAAGCGGTCGAGAAGGTCGTCGAGGTGTCCTCTTGCGAGGCCGCGGAGGCCGCGAAGCTGCTCGAGAACATCTATCGCTGCGTGAACATCGCGCTCGTCAACGAATTGAAGATGTGCTACGACCGGATGGGCATCGACGTGTGGGAGGTCATCGCGGCGGCCTCGACGAAGCCGTTCGGCTTCCAGGCGTTCTTCCCGGGCCCGGGCCTGGGCGGCCACTGCATCCCGATCGATCCCTTCTACCTGTCGTGGAAGGCACGCGAGTTCCAGTTCAACACGCGCTTCATCGACCTCGCCGGCGAGCTCAACATCCAGATGCCCTATTACGTCATCTCGAAGCTGGTGGAAGGCCTGCGGAGCCAGGGCAAGAAGCTCGAGGGAGCGAAGGTCCTGATGATGGGCCTCGCGTACAAGAAGGACATCGACGACCCTCGCGAGTCGCCGAGCTTCAAGCTCCTCGAGCTCCTCGAGCAGAAGGGGGCGAAGGTGGTCTTCAACGATCCCCACATCCCGACCTTCCCGACCATGCGGCACTACATGCACCTGAAGGTCAAGCCGGTCGAGCTCACCGAGGAGGTGCTCTCGTCCGTCGACGCCGTGCTGATCGTGACCGATCACAGCAGCTACGACTACGAGCGCATGGTCAAGCATGCGCCGCTGGTGATCGACACGCGCAACGCGTGCGGAGGCTTCACGCACTCGCGCGAGAAGATCGTGCGGGCGTAAAAAACTTATTCACGTAATTCACAAGCGAACTGTCGTCAACGACAGTTGAGGCTCTCGGCAAAAGCCGAAGGCACAGAGACAGAGAGATGCGTTCCTTGTCGTTCTCTGCCTCTGTGCCT
>Ga0163144_10028616_pt1 | contig 10737 bp, 10 predicted proteins | sample OliLak19BULKMAT1_FD_123175 | JGI IMG/M metagenome (GOLD analysis project Ga0163144, IMG submission 123175) | Freshwater microbial mat bacterial communities from Lake Vanda, McMurdo Dry Valleys, Antarctica - Oligotrophic Lake LV.19.BULKMAT1 | ecosystem: Environmental > Aquatic > Freshwater >... | reverse complement strand
GAAGCCGACCGCCGCAGAGCGCCCGCAGTAGACGAAGTTGTACGGAAAAACTCTGAAGCATCATCGAAAACGCGCTCCCACACCGCAACCTACACAACTGAAATTCATTCACAGCCTCTCAGACGACATAGCAGGACCGGAGTTCGCGCAGCTGGCTTCACGTTTGAGCATGAAACGAAGCCAGGTCGGGTTTATCGTCTGCCGGAAGGTGGACGACGAAGCGGCGGTGGTGAAACGATGCAAAGATCAGTTCAACGATAAGTCCGAGGTCGTAAAAAGGGGTCAGAACTATTATCAAATCGTTCTGGCCCCTTTATTTCCGCGTCAGAAGTTGGACCGGTTTGCCTAACACTACGGCCACGCCCTTCGTACCTCAGGGACGTGCCACCCTGACGCTTGGACGTGCCACACTGGATTCGACGCGCAGCAGTGGTTCGACCTGAGGCCCTAACACCTCGACCACGCCCTTCGCTGCGCTCAGGGACGTGCCACCCTGCTCCCTCCTACAACGGCGGCCCGCCCCGATGGCTTTTCTCCTCGCGCGTCAGAAAGCCCCAATCCAGGGCCTGGTCCTGGCGGTAGTCTTTCGAGAGCGTTAGCGCCGTGATGGCCTTGCACAACTCGTAGCCCAAATAGAACGCATGTTCGGCGTCGAGGTTTTTAGGCGACGTCGCCAGCAACTGCTTGAGCAAGTCGAACGGGTCAGCCGCCGTCAGGTGGAGCTTGGCGGAGACCAGATGTAAGAGCCCTTCCTCGGCGAAAAGGCGATAATTGGGGTCCTTGATTTCGTCGGCCAGTCGATCGAGCTCACCCAGTGCGTGCTGGTGAACTTTGGGGTCGCGAAGGGCAACCAGAAGCGGCTCGACATGTTTGGGCAGAGTATGATGGTGAACCGCTTGGTACACCAGTCGCCGCGCCAGATCGCACTCGCGGACTGAGCTACGAGCCCAGTTGATCACCTGGGTCGTGAGCACGCTGCGAATGCCCTGCTCTTGGCAGAAACCCAGCAGCAGCACGTTGACGGCCGCCGAGTCGGCGTCGGTCAGCTCCGTCAGGTTGCCGATGCCCATCATCATCTCGGCCTCGGGGTACTGCTGGCGAATAGCAAGGTACCGGCCCAGGCTGCGCGCGAAGCCAAACCCGATTGGCTCGAGGATCGGATCGATCCGAAATCGCACACCAGCCGCGCGCAACTGAGCGATGGTTTCGTCGAGGCCCGCCAGCGTCTCGGGCACGTCGGGCACGACCACGACTTCGCAGCCCCATTCCAGGGCGCGGTCGCGGTTGGTCGAGTTCACCGAGAGCACCAACTCGGCGCCGGCGCGAACGGCCAATTCGATCTCGTCCGAATTCATGCTGTCGATCGAAACACGATGGCCCGCGTCGCGTAGCGCGGCAACTGCCTCGCCAACCTCGGACCAAGTTTGGCCCGGGTTACAGCCGACGTCGATCAGGTCAGCGCCATCGGCCGCCAGCGCCGCGGCCGCGGCCAGCAAGTCTGCGCGCGACAGACTCGGCGCATGGTTGATTTCCGCCACGATCTGGATGTCGTACGCGCCGTAATTGCTCGCGGTGGGCGTTGCGGCGGAGAAATACTCTGGCAAGTCTCGCAGGTCCTTAGGGCCACGTTCGACAGGCACGCCGGCCGCGGACGCAACCGGAGCAAGGTCACCCTGGCAATAGCCGGGCAGCACAACACGCGTGGCGGCAGCCGGAGGCGAGATCCGCGGCGCAACCCAAGCGGGAGTCAAAAGCGCGGCAACGGAGATGCCCAACACGTCGACGGAATAGTCAAACGGCACCTGCGGCGCGAGACGTGCGAGGGTCGCCCGGAGCGAATGTTCCGCGAGCTTGCCAGTAACAAAATGGATATGCTCGCGCGGCATGGGCAGTGCAGTAGTGGGTGGCTGGGGTCGAGCGTGGCACGTACTCGTGATCAGTGAGCCGCCAGTCAAACGCGATTGCAGCCTGGTGCTATGTCACATCTTGGTGTGCGGGTAGCGGAACTCGTGAGAGTTCCGTATTATCCTGATTCTATCGCGAACATCAGAAGTCTCACGACTTCTGCTACCCAAAATCTGAGCATTGCCACAGCACTAGTCTCTTTGTCAAAACCCGCCATTCACAGGAATCACCTGCCCCGTGATGAATGCAGCCGCCGGGGACGCCAGAAACCGCGCAGCCTGCGCTACATCCTCGGGCGTTCCCCACCGCTTGAGCAGTGATTCGTTTATGGCCCGCTCTTGCCAATAGTCGGGAGCATTTTTGCCCCATTTGGTTTTGATCCAACCCGGCGCCAAGCAATTGACGCGGACTTGTGGCGCCAGCGACCGCGACAAGCTACGTGAGAACGCCATGATGGCGCCCTTGGTCGCGGCGAACAGTTCGCCGCTGTCCCCTTCCATGCCATGTTCGGCGCGGTCCCAACCCATATTGAGAACCACGCCACTCCCGCGCGCTTTCATCAGAGTCCCAATCAGTCGCGAAAGCTCGATCGTCGCGCGCACGTCGATCCGCCAGAGCAAGTCGAGCTTGCGATCGAAACTCCACCTGGCTGCCTCACCAGTCAGAATGTCCGCGCCGGCGTTGTTTACCCAAATGTCGACGCCGCCCTTGAATGCCCAAGCTCGCTCAACCAGCCTGGCAAGGGCGGCCGAATCGCCCAAATCGGCCGGCGCCACGTCGGCTGTGCCACCGGCAGCCCGAATTTGCCCGACAACCTGATCGGCTTCGGCACTTTGGCCACGGGAATGGACCAGCACGGCGGCCCCGGCGGCGGCCAATTCCAGCCCAATCGCCCGTCCAATACCGCGCGATGCCCCCGTAACCAGGGCGACTTGACCCGACAATTCACTCGTGGCGATGGCAGGCATGTTCGATGAGTACAATAGAGCTGAGGCAAACGATTCGCAGTGGTCTATAGTTGATTTGTAACCTTGCGGAGTAAGGCCGGCAAGAATGGGAACATGCGGACTGGGAGGAAAAGGAGACTGGTCCAATAATCAGGTCGATGGCTGATTCTATTGAACGATGAGACGATTATTGGACCTGTCCCCTTTTCTGCCGCACCGATTACGCGTACGAGCTCATCGCCGATGGACAACGCCCAAATCAGCGCCGACGTAATCCGCGACCGATTGGGCACCGCCGCGTTCGCGTTTCGCGGCTACAACAACACGAATCTGGGCCGCAGCGCTGAGCTGCTCAACCACCCGGTCTATGGGTCCTTGGTCGAGCGGTTCTTACGCGAGGCGTCGGAAGTTTGCTCCGAAGCGGCGAGCCGACACTTCGACCTGGTCGGCCGCGTCCGGCGTCACCAGGAAAGCACGCTGGAGACGTTCGCCGAGGATATCCCGCTGATTGTCGCGATGGAGCAGGCACACATCCAGATCCTGCGCGAGTTTTACGGCATCGAGTATTCTCAAGCCCGGCTGGCGCTGGGCTACAGCATCGGCGAGATCACGGCGCTGGTTTGCGGCGGCGTGTACGAGATGCACGACCTGCTCCGCCCCTTGCTTTGCCTGGCGGACGAAAGCGCGGAGCTGGCCCGCGACGTGGTGATGGGCGTTGTGTTTTCGCGCGGACCGGCCTTGGATTTTGACGCCGTGCAGCGGCTCTGCTTGGAAATCACCACCGAAGGCCTGGGCACGATCGGCATTTCGGCCTTCCTCGCGCCCAACACGGTGCTTGTGTTGGGGCAAGGCTCGACCATCGAGACGTTCAAGGATCGCATGGCAGCCGCGCTGGGCGAAGGCGTGCATCTGCGCAAGAACCACTCGCTCTGGCCTCCCTTGCACACGCAGCACCTGTGGCGGCACAACATCCCCAACCGGGCCGCCTACCTGATGCAAACCATTCCTGGCGGCTTTCGCGCCCCCATACCGCCGGTGCTGTCGCTCGTGACGGGCAAGGTCAGCTACAACGACTACAACAGCCGCGAGCTGATGAACCGCTGGGTCGATCATCCGCAGCGGCTCTGGGACGCGATCAACGAGCTGCTGGCCCTGGGCGTCGACTTGATCATCCATGTCGGCCCCGAGCCGAATCTGATTCCGGCCACGTTCAAGCGTTTGAGCGACAATGTGAACATCCAGCTCAACCGCTGGTCGTTCAATAACAGCCTGGGGCGACGGGCAATGTCGGGCCTGGTGAGCCGGCCCTGGCTGGCCAAAGTCATCAGCTCGCGCACGGCCGTGCTGCGAGCGCCGTTTGTCGCCCACGTGATCCTGGAAGACTGGCTGCTCGCGCACGATCCGAACGAAAAGCCGGAACCGAAGAAGACTACCAAGAAGGTGGAGAAGAAAGTTGCGCGGTAACTGTAGCGAATTGCTACGGATCAAGCGCATGCGCGGCAATTCAGCGCCGCGCATGCGAATGTGCGAACCTCGTCCCCATCGCTTCTGCAATCCGGCACCGGGCTAAATTGGCGCGTGACTGGCCCGCCGTCTGCGGACCCATCCGGCGAATAGGAGCGTTCCCATCGTCATCGCGGCGTATTCAAATCCGCTCGGCTCTGGGACGATCGAGTAAACATAGACGCTGCCTGCGCTCGATTGGTTGGCCACATCGCTGAAGTAATTGCTCGCGACAAGCAGCTCTCCGATGGCGACCAATCCTGTGTTTTGGGCCGGCCCTCCTCCACCGAATTCGCCGCTGCCCTCGGGATTCAGAATCTTCGCCACGTAGGCGCCGGTCGACACGTCAAACACGTACGCCGCCCCGATATGACCAAGGTTAGGGGCGCTAATTACGGCGAAATTCTTGATCAGCGCCACGCCCATCCCAAAACTTGAGAATTCGCTCGGCTCTGGATGGTTGAAGGTCCGCAGCAAGTTGCCCGTATTGGCGTCGTATAAATACGCTTGCCCGACGTTGATATCGCCCGATACGTCTAGATTCGGCGCACCCACAAGCAGTTGTGAATCGTTGCTGTCCATCGCCCAACCGAAGAATCCAGTATCCTCAGGTGTTGGCGCAGATATCTTGAACTGCTGCGCGAGCGTCGTCCCGTTGAAGCGAAACACTGCGCCGGCGGTCACCCCTGACGAGAGCCCGCCGATCTCGGAAATAAATACGTCTCCTTGATGCTCTTCCAAATCGAAGCCAAATCCGTATCCACCCGCGTCAGGGTTCGTGATTGTGCTCAAAAATTGTCCAGTATTGGGATTGAACGCATGTACCAGACCGCTGATTCCAATGTTGCTACTGTGGGAATTAATTAACAGTCGCTGTCCGACGGGCTGAATGCACGATGCAAAGTAGCTCCCACCGCCTGGGTTGTTTATCGTTCGCACGAGCTGACCCGTCAGACCGTCGAACAGATATGCTTGCCCCGCGCCGCCGAGTCCCTGCCCATCGCCAACCGCGATCTGCTGCCCCACCTGCACGACGGCGTCGCCGAACGAAGCCTCTTGTGCGCTGGGGCTCGTCAGCCGCAGCAACTCCGCCCCGGTGCTGATGTCCATCAAATGCACCGTGTGGGACGTGCCGGTCGCGCCGACAAGGATGTTTCCGTTATAGCTGTTCACCGCGCCGCCAAAGTGGCCGCTGTTCACGGGAACAGGGTGATCGATGGTACGCAACAAATTGACTGTGACCTGCCCCGTCGCAATCGACGGCAAGACTGTTAAAACGACCGCGCACGAACCAAGCCACTGCATCACTGTTCCAAGGTGTCGCATTAGCTGCTCCTTTCAAGAATGAGCCGAAGAGGCCAAATAGGACAAAACGACATGCGATCAATCGGAGGAACTGGGAAACTCCACTTGTGAGGAGCAACGATCCGCGCGAGATCGTCGCCGAGCAAGAATCGCTCGCATCGGAATCGCGAGAGCCCAAACCTGCGGCACTAGCAAATGCACTGATTCCGAATGCACTGATTCCGAATGCACTGACACCACATCATGGGTGCTCATACACCTGCCGCCATTATTCGTTGCCTAGTCTTCCGTCCCAGCGCGCTTCACAATTGCAATCCAATCAAACGAGGCGGATCCAGCCGGACTGCCGGGAGACTATCACAGGTTGGGAAGATTTGCAACGAAAAAGCGGATTCAATGGCCTCTGAGGTGCAATACGGGTGGTAATTGCGGCCCCCACTCGACAGCCACTTCAGGTCCCCGACGCTTGGTGGTTGCGCACCAAGAAAGTCGCCGGTCTGATTGTCGAGGGAGCGCTCACGCTCATACGAGTGACCGCGGGAGTACGAGAGGGTTAGTTCTGAGGCCGGCGAGTGGCTCCGACCAATGTTCGATCGCCAGGTTGCTCGGCTGCAGCGAGCAGCAGCCCTACTGCGAACCGCAATGACCATGACCCTAGCGACCTCCATTCCAAAGCCTGCTTCCATGCAGCGATGCGTCGACCGGAAATAGTGCTATCGTGCGACCATCGGACTGCAGTCTCAAGCCACCGGTACGATTCCTCCCCGACTTGATTTTCCTCCTTCCAATACCTCGTCACGCCCAGTACAACCCGCACGACCGCGCTATGCGGCGTAGCTTACCGCGAGTTTGCGGACGTGTCGGGTCCTGCGGGGCTCCATCGAACAGCGGCCCTGTGTCCTGGTCCGCGCTCGTAGCCGACGCCTGCGGCACATATGGAATAACTGCCAACACAGGCTGCCGCATGAAGCCAACGCAGCGCAAAGATCGATACCCAATGCTGACGGCGACTGTCGTGGCCATCGTGTAGGCGTCACGGCTGCTATCGCCAGGCAAGACGTCAGGGCGGAAAATCGCACGGGAAGACGCGAACCATGGACATCAATCGCAACCACTACTTCATGGCGGGGGTGTTGCTGCTCGTGCTGGGCATCCAAATGCGGTTTGTCGAAACCTTGGTGCTCAATTCGGAAACGACGCGATTTCTGGCCACGAAGTTCAACTCCGGCACTCCAGCCACGGGTATGGCCAAGATTCTGCCGTCGTCGAATAACGTGGCACGTAAGGCAGTCCACCCGCCCACTTGGCTCGGTTGGGCTTTGATGTCGGTCGGCTCGGTGCTGATTCTGCACAGTCTGGCCATGCCGAAACCGTCTGGGTAATTCCTCAGGGGGGCCGTCCGTGACACATCGACGATTGCTCGCGGTCCAGTCGCTAGTACGTGCAACTCGGCAGCAGGTCCCCACGATCGAGGCCTGCCTGGCCCTCGCGGTCTTAGTCGGGGGCGCGATTTGGGCGGCCCATCTGCACACCGACTTGGGCGCCCGTGCCGTTGCGGCGACGCCATCAGAAGCCGCGGCCGCCGCTTTGGTACAAAACCCAACCGCCGGGGCCGCACTGGTGCGGCGACTGCGCGAAGGGGCAACGCTCGTCGACGAGCCAGGTCAGTTCGAGCTGACGGGCGACCGCATCAGCTTCGCGCCGGCCAAGGGTAACGCGAAGTATATCGTGCTGGAAAACCTGAACCTGGAGCGCGTGGCCCAAGTGCTGGGTCAAAACTCCGACGCCCGCGTGTGGGGCGTCAGCGGCACGATTTTCGAGTATCGCGGCGGCAACTATCTGTTGGTTACGCGAGCTATCCTTAAGTCGCGCTCTCGCGGCAGCATCGCCACGCCGTAATTCCCGGCGCGCTCCGAGTCGCGTTCCGCCGGCCACAATCTCAAGTGACTTGTAAGGATTCCCGACGTTTGGTCGGCACTTGCGGATCGACCATGTAAGAAATCCAGCATTGATCCATCACGGCCCGTCTACTTCGCCCCCGATGCGCCCCGTTCCAGCCAACCGCAACCTACCCCTCGGGCTATCACAACGCTTGACACCCAGGGCCGCCCGAATATCATGGGGAGAAAGGCTTTGCGTGCGTTTGGCGGGGGTAGTACAGCGACAGTTCAAGCGCTTCGCCGAGCTTTTAGCATGAGATCATTGGCCTGTGCTAGCGGAACGGTCTGATCAGCACGGCAGGCCATTACGGATTCACGACCCAGAGGAGTTGCGTTCATGGCGATGCACCGGCATTTGGAGGTCTCCGAAGTCGGCGACGTCACGGTGGTCCGTCTCACCGACCGCAAGGTCGTCGATGAGGCCAACATCCAGGAGCTTGGGCGGGAGTTGTTCCACCTGGTCGAGGAAGAAAACCGCAAGAACCTGCTGCTGAACTTCGCGGCGGTCGGCTTCCTGTCCAGCTCCGCGCTGGGCAAGCTGATCACGCTCGATAAAAAAGTCAAATCCCACGGCGGCAAGCTGAAGCTCAGTAACATCCGCCCCGAGATCTACGAAGTCTTCGCCATTACCAAGTTGAATAAACTGTTTGAGATCAAGGACGATGAGGCGGACGCGTTGGCCGCGTTTCAATAGGCTGGGTTTTAGGAGACTGGGTTTCCAGAGCCTGGTTTTGGTGCGTGAAGTAAGCGCACCGAGACCCAAGTTGTCGTAACGAATTGCACGCCGGTCAGTCCCTATATCCTGAGCTCACTCACCCTGCTGTTTGAGCGATTTACAGGGCCGCTTGAGAATCCTACAGGCCGCACTGGATATGTCAGAACAGAGAAGTTCCTGGCGGATCGAGCAGGTCATTCCCAGCGATACCGCCGCGGGAAAGCGCCTGCTGGATGAAATTCTCGCGCAGCTCGCCGTCCATCACTGGACGCAGCGAGACATTTTCGGCGTGCATCTGGCCATGGAAGAAGCGCTGGTCAACGCCATCAAGCACGGCAATTGCAGCGACCTGGCCAAATGCGTACACGTCGTTTGCCAGGTTTCGCGCGAGCGGATGTCGGTGGTCATCCGCGACGAAGGCCCGGGCTTCAACCCCGACAACGTGCCCGACCCCACGGATCCCGACAACCTCGAAATACCCTCTGGCCGCGGCGTGTTGCTGATGCGCAGCTTCATGTCGAGCGTCGAGTACAACGGCGCAGGCAACTGCGTGACGATGACCAAGGACTGTGGGACCAAGGACCGCGGCAAGCAGGAGGGCGCGAGTCAAGATTGAGATTCGGCGTAGTACTAGTTTCCCGCACGAACTTGTTCCCCGACCCACGATCCATTAGTATGGCGACTCGCCGTTTTTTTGATCCGAAGGCCGGCCGAAATGGGCCAGGGTAGAACGGAATGCACGAGCCATTGCGGCGTCAGCCGGTTGCCAGACATGCATGAGTTTGTCCCGTGAGATACCCGTCGCAAAAAAACTGGTCCTGCGAGCGACGCGGAAGGCCAAGCGGAGCGTTGAAGTCGATCCTCATTCCCCGATAGCTCAGTTGGTAGAGCAAGCGGCTGTTAACCGCTAGGTCCAAGGTTCGAGTCCTTGTCGGGGAGCCTAATTTCGGACAGCGAGCAACGTTGATCCGGAAATTTACACGAAGCGCCGAGGCGAGAGTCGCCTCGGCGTTTTCTTTGCGCCCCAAGAAACTGGCCAAGATACGTCAATTGTTCCAGTCGAAGAATCCAGATGAGTTCTCGACACTCCCAGACGGTGCCATCAATCGCATAGCTTCTTGAGAACGCCGCGACGCTCAAAACTCGGTCGTCCGATGCCGCGGAAAACTAAGACACTCGCGGGACTCGACGGGATCGCTTCCGGTCCGTGCGCTACCTAGAATCACGAACTGGAGAAATCGATGACAGTCCCGCCCCTGATGATCAATGGTGTAGAAGTACCCCGCTTCCTATACGGAACCGCTTGGAAGGAGGGCCGAACTCAAGATCTTACCGAAGTTGCACTGCAACGGGGGTTTCGGGGCATCGACACCGCCAACCAGCGCCGCCACTATCATGAGGCGGCCGTCGGGCAGGCAATTTCAGCGTCGATTGCCCGTGGCTTGGTGGTCCGCGATGGTCTGTTTTTGCAAACCAAATTCACGTTCCGTCGCGGTCACGATCATCGCCTGCCCTTCGACCCCGAATCTTCCACACCGCTTCAGGTGGAACAGTCGTTCGACAGTTCGTTAAAGCATCTGGGGGGCGAGCGAGTTGACTCCTATTTGTTGCACGGACCTAATAGTTCGGTTGGGATCACAGCAGACGATTGGGCCGCCTGGCGGGCGATGGAAATGATCTACGACAGCGGCCGGGCGCGCCTGCTTGGTGTCAGCAATGTCACGCTCGAACAACTTCAACGCCTTTGCCAGGAAGCACGGGTCCGACCGTGCTTTGTGCAGAACCGATGCTACGCTGTTCGGGGTTGGGATCGACAGGTCAGAGAATTCTGCGCCGCCAATGAAATGGTCTACCAGGGATTCTCGCTGCTGACCGCCAATCGCGAGGTCATGGCCAGCCCTGAATTAACTCAGATCGCCGAACGTCACGGTCGGGACACTGCGCAGATTGTCTTCAGGTTTGCCCTCGAAGTCGGCATGCTTCCCTTGACCGGCACCACCAACGCCGCCCATATGCAGGCGGATCTCGATGTCTTCGGTTTTTGTTTGGAGCCCGAAGAAGTCGAGCAGATCCAGGATTTGGGCGCCCGCTGACACTCAACCGTTCCATTAACGGTCGGCTATTGACTGATTTTCTGCTTCAAGGAGTTGCTGGTAAAGAAGCGGAATTGTTTTTGATCGAGTGTCGATTTGGCCGTCCGACGTTCGACTAGTAAGTGAAAGGTCGAGAATTAACCGGCTCACTTTCGAGGAGAATGTACGATGTCGAGTTCCCCCAATGCTGTGCGGCTGCACCGAGTACTCAGAGCCCGTGAATCTTTCACCTAATTGCAGCTGGCCGTGCGTGCGACGCGTCGTCGGTCTAGGCGCGCGTTGGCGGGGGCGCTAAAACTTGGGCATGTGGGGAATTCAGGACAATCCGG
>Ga0163144_10028615_pt1 | contig 10737 bp, 11 predicted proteins | sample OliLak19BULKMAT1_FD_123175 | JGI IMG/M metagenome (GOLD analysis project Ga0163144, IMG submission 123175) | Freshwater microbial mat bacterial communities from Lake Vanda, McMurdo Dry Valleys, Antarctica - Oligotrophic Lake LV.19.BULKMAT1 | ecosystem: Environmental > Aquatic > Freshwater >... | reverse complement strand
TTATGCGCTGCTCAAGAAAGTGTCCGGGCGCATCATCAACGAAGTGCGTGGAATTAACCGGGTAACCTACGATGTCAGCAGCAAGCCGCCTGCCACCATTGAGTGGGAATAGGGAGCAAGACCATGCGTGCACTTTTTAGCATCGTGGGCCTGCTGTTGGTACTGGCCATTGTCGGCGTGCTGACCAAAAAACAATTGGGTTCGGTCAATGCGGTAAAACTGCCGGCGGCGGTGGGCAGTGATACGACGGTCAACATCCAGGTCGACTCAAATGCCAGCGCACAGCAGCAATCGCAACAGATTCAGCAGCAATTCAAGGCGGCAGCAGAGGCGGCTATGCAACAGCCGCGCGCCATGCCCGACGAAAAATGAGTCACAACGCTGAAATATTAGATGATTTAGGCCTCTAGCCCTCGTGGAATATGCGCGAGAAGCTATTAAATGAATAGCATTACTCATTCTGAATCTGATCCTGAAGCTGATGCGCACTTCATGCGACTGGCTCTGCAGCAGGCCCAGGTGGCTGCTGACGCGGGAGAAGTGCCCGTCGGCGCGGTAGTCGTCAAAGACGGCAAGGTCATTGCCGTGGCGCGCAACGCCCCCATTGGCACCCAAGACCCCAGCGCCCACGCCGAGATGCTGGCATTGCGGGCGGCCGCGCAGGTTCTGGGTAACTACCGGTTGGACGGGTGCGAGCTGTTCGTCACATTAGAGCCCTGCGCCATGTGCAGCGGTGCCATGCTGCACTCCCGCCTGGCCCGCGTGGTGTTTGGGGCGACCGATCCCAAAACGGGCGCGGCGGGCTCGGTGCTCAACCTGTTTTCTCTGCCCCAAATTAATCACCAAACCCGCGTGCAGGGCGGGGTGTTGGCCGAAGCCTCCAGCGCCTTGCTTCACGTATTTTTCCAGCAAAAACGCCGTGACAAGACGATGGAACGAAAAAACCTTCACCCCCTGCGTGACGACGCCCTTCGCACGCCCGACGCACGGTTTGTAGATCTACCGGGCTATCCCTGGTCACCCCATTACATCAGCGACTTGCCATCGCTGGCGGGCTTGCGCATGCACTACTTGGACGAGGGCGCAGCCGACGCGCCGCGCACTTATGTGTGTTTGCATGGCAACCCGGCCTGGAGCTATTTGTACCGCAAGATGATTCCTATTTTTCTGGCCTCCGGTGCGCGGGTGTTGGCCCCGGATTTGATTGGCTTTGGCAAAAGCGACAAACCGAAAAAAGAGTCATTTCACACCTTTAGTTGGCACCGCCAGACCTTGCTGGAGTTCATAGAACACTTGGACCTGCGCAATATCGTTTTGGTGGTGCAAGACTGGGGAGGGTTGTTGGGCCTGACGCTGCCCATGCTGGCACCCGAGCGCTATGCCGGCTTGCTGGTCATGAACACGACCTTGGCATGTGCAGACGCGTCTTTGACACCAGGGTTTATGGCGTGGCGCGAGATGTGCGCCAAGAACCCCGAGTTTGATATTGCACGCCTGTTTGCGCGCGGCAATGCCCAAATGACTAGCGCCGAGTGCGCCGCGTATATGGCACCTTTTCCCGACAAAGGACATCGCAGTGCAACACGGGCCTTCCCCGCCATGGTGCCCGAGTTCCACGATTCCGATGGAGCCGCTACTTCTGTCAAAGCACGGCATTTTTGGCAAACCCAATGGACGGGCGCAACATGGATGGCGGTTGGCATGCAAGACCCTGTGTTGGGTGATGTGGTCATGACGTCGCTGCAGAAGGCTATTCGCGGGTGCCCTGAGCCCATGCGAATCAAGCATGCAGGACACTTTGTGCAAGAACACGGGGAGGCAGTCGCGCAAGCGGCTGTGGAGTTGTTCAGTAATGCAGCACGGTAATGTATGGTAATTGGGGTATTCCCGTAGCGGCTGTCAGTTTGACAAAGTGCCGGGCACATTTGCTCCAGATAGGGTCGTTAGGGGCTGACATTTCTTCAGGTGTTGGTGCACAATGTGGCATACACCAAATACAAAACGAAGCTGCATGCACACTGACCTTGACACGCTGCATTTTCTAGAGGATGAGAGCCACACAGAGGAGGCTCGGGAACAGTTTTGGCGCTTGATGGTCATCGACGACGAGCCTGACGTGCATCGGGCGACCACTTTCGCCTTGTCCGGGGTGAAGATTCTGGGGCGTTCGTTGCAGTTTCTGCACGCCTATTCCGCCATCGAAGCAAGTGCGCTATTGCGATCGGAATCCGATATCGCCGTTGTGTTGCTTGACGTGGTCATGGAGCGCGAAGACGCCGGACTGACGCTGATAAAAACCATACGTCAAGACCTCAAACTGACCGATTTGCGCATCATATTGCGCACAGGCCAACCGGGCTATGCCCCTGAAATCGAGACGATCCACGATTTCGACATCAATGATTACAAAACCAAGTCTGAGTTAACGCGCACCAAACTTTATGCCACGGTGACAGCGGCCTTGCGCACGTATGACCAAATCCGCAAGCTCGATGAGTTGGCATTTTACGATCGCCTGTGCAGCTTGCCCAACCGCAATAAGTTCCTTGACTTGAGCAGTGCGCGTATGGCTTCGGGTGAATTCAAAGATGATGTTATTGCCATCTTGGACGTTGACGATTTTGCAGAAATTAATGACGCTTTAGGGCACCAGCAAGGCGATCGTCTGTTGCAAGCGGTGGCCGAGCGTTTAAAGCTCGAGCTGGATCCCACGGTACTGTTGGCACGCATTGGGGGAGATACCTTCGGGTTGATGGGGTCACGAAAGGCCGTAGACCCGGTAACGATCTTGTCCATGTTCCGCAAGCCGTTTGCGGTTCAAGACGACTCTATGGTCGTCACGGCCACCATGGGTTTGCGACTTTCCTTGGGCGATGGCGTGATGGGGCGCGATGCCCTGAAGGACGCCAACATCGCGCTCAAGTTGGCCAAGAAGAATCGGCGCGGCAGCTTCGTTGCCTTTTCCACCGAAATGGGCCTCGACATCCGTGAGCGCGTTCGGCTGTTGCAATCCCTGCGGCATGCGGTTGAGAGTGAACGGCTTTTTGTGGTGTATCAACCGCAAGTCAACCTGATCAGTGGAAAAGTTGTCGGCGTGGAGGCCTTGATTCGCTGGCGCAATGAAGACGGATCTTTTGTACCGCCGGATCGCTTTATTCCGTTGGCCGAAGCCTCCGGAATGATCGTCGCCATTGGAGATTGGGTGCTGCGTGTTGCGTGCCATGAGTTAGTTCGGTTGCAAGCGATGGGTTTGCCGGATTTGCGCATGTCCGTCAATGTGTCTCAGATTCAGTTTCGTCACCCTGAGTTCCTAGATAAGCTCAATGCAGCGCTGCTGGATACGCGGATCAACCCCAAGTGTCTCGAGTTGGAAATTACCGAATCCGTGGCCATGGAAGACCCCAGCTTTATGCTGGAGACCCTGCATTTGGTTCGTGAATTGGGTATTTCTGTTGCCATCGACGATTTTGGTACGGGGTACTCGTCTTTGAGCCAGTTGCGCCAACTGCCTATTGACCGGCTTAAGATTGACCGCGCATTTGTAACGGAACTCAATCAGGAAGTGTCGGGAGGACACATTGCGTCCATGGTGATTGAACTGGGCCGCAACCTCAAACTGACGGTCATTGCCGAAGGCATTGAGGAAGAAGCCCAGGCCGAGAAGCTACTTCGCCTCGGTTGCCATGAAGGTCAGGGCTATTTGTATGCGAAGCCCCTCACTGCGGACCAACTCAAAACGTGGCTGCGGGACCGCGCGGCGATCCAATAAAACGTTCTGGTTTTTTTGGTGTTCTGCGACCGGTGCTGGCAGATAATGGCAGCGTGAAAAAACACATCTATATCTACTCCCCATCCGGTGCGGTGCGCGACAAAGCGGCGTTCAAGCGCGGTGTAAAACGTCTCGAAACCTTGGGGCATGCTGTTGAGGTGGACCCGGATGCATTGAGCAGTTTTCAACGTTTTGCTGGCGACGACGGAACACGTTTGGCGGCTATTCATCGCGCATGTGCAAGCGGTGCAGATGTTGCCTTGATCTCGCGCGGCGGTTATGGCCTTACGCGCATTCTGAGCCAAATTAAGTACCAAGCGGTTGCCAAAGCGATTGAGCGCGGCACCGCATTTGTAGGCATCAGCGACTTCACGGCCTTTCAATTGGCGTTGTTGGCAAAGACAGGTGCTGTCTCTTGGGCCGGACCCGCCCTGTGTGAAGGTTTTGGTGTCGGTGCAAAGCCGAAAATTGCCGACGGGCAGCGCTGCGGCGAGGTACAGGTACCCGACGAAATCATGGAAGATTGCTTTCATGACATGCTGGTGGGGCAGGGCGAAGGTGCTGGCTGGCGACAGCACAAAGAAAAAGTTCCCGGCTGGGATTTGCGTGTATCGGAAGCACCTATTTGGGGGGGCAACCTGTCGGTATTGGCGTCTATGCTCGGCACCCCGTATTTTCCGGAGATCAAGGACGGCATTCTTTTCCTTGAGGATGTAGCGGAGCATCCTTACCGGATTGAACGGTTATTGACTCAGCTGTTGCATTCCGGAGTACTGGCCGGGCAAAAAGCGGTTTTGCTTGGACAGTTCACCGACTACAAGCTGACGCCGCATGACAAAGGGTTCAAATTGCAATCAGTGGTGGACTGGTTGCGCAGTCAAGTCAAAACGCCAATATTGACTAATTTGCCCTATGGACACGTAGCGACCAAGGTCTTGTTGCCCGTAGGAGCCAAAGCGGATTTGGTAGTCGAGGGGCGCGATGCGTTGCTTTTTTGGGGTGACCACGGGTGAGTGTGGTTTGCCACCGACCGCTTAATGGCTAAGTGGGCTTGGACGGCTCTTAAGCCCTTTGGGCAGCAAACCTTTAAACATGTCACTGATCCGCGCGATTCTATTTCGTGCAGCAGCCTCGCCATCAATAGAAGCAATGATCGCCATCACATCGCCGCGCAAGTACCATAAATCCTGTAAATTATTGGCGTAGACAATCTTGCGCTCCACCTGGGCATGTGGATTTTCTCCCTTGCCATCCCATCCGTCGAGGCAGTCCAGCATCGCTTCACGTATGTTGTTCAAGGCAATGATTCCATCGCACGGCGCATGGTGAGGTCGCCGGTACAACAGGTTTTGTATTTCGTTTATCAGGCTTGATAGGATCCAACGCATTTTTATCAATTTTGTAATATGCCCGACATTAGGTGCAAGTCGCAGCAAGGGCAATAGCGATAGGACCCACATTTACAATTTCCAACAATTCTTTCAATGGCTTACGAGCGACACCTCATCTCATTTTCTTGATTCCATTTGGTACGCGGTTTCGCGCTGTTCTCGTTTGTCGGGCATGGCTGGAGGTTGTTTTGCACCTGAAGGAAAATCATCTCTAGCTTTTGATTTGTTTATTTTCAAGTGGGACGCAATGCCCTAAACTCAAGGGATAAACAAGTAACGGAAATATCGGGAATGGGCGTTGAAACGACCGTTGTATTTACAGATTTGCATGGCAGCACCGCTGTGTTTGAGGCATTGGGGAATGCACGTGCTGCAGAAACCGTTACCCAAATTACGAATTGGATTGGTCTGCAGTGTGAACGGCATGGTGGGCACGTCGTCAAGACTTTGGGGGACGGTGTACTTGCCATATTTTCGGACAAGCACAGTGCAGTTAATGCCGTTGCGGGCCTACAGCGAAGCCACTCCAAATGGATTTTAAGTGCCCCCGCTGATCTGAGAATGCCGATGCGCATCGGTGTGGCCAGTGGAGAGGTAGAAATGTTGGGCGGTGATTGTTACGGCGACCCGGTAAATGTTGCTTCTCGTCTATGCGATTTATGCGAGCCCAACCAGATTTGGGCCAATGCCGCTACTTTGGATAACCAAGTGGAATCGGGGGGCGTAAGCTTCCGCCTTCTTGGCCCCATTAGCATTCGTGGACGTGCAGAGCCAGTAAGCGTCTTTCAAATTGAATGGCGCGAGGAATTGGCTTCTGATTTTCTGACCATGCAGGGGGAGCTTGATCCCGGTTTTAAGTCGGTATCGTCAGATGCGCTTGGCCGTGAGATTGAACTGTCTTGGTTGGGAAAGGACATGAAGTTTCGCGCTTTTGACTTGCCGATCAATATTGGTCGCGGGCCTGATTCTGGCTTTGTAGTGGACGACCGGCGCGTATCCCGCACCCATGCCCGATTGGAGTGGCGCAATGGCAGCGTGGTTTTTGTAGACGTCAGCAGCTTTGGCAGTTGGGTGCGTTTCAAGAGTTCTGTTGGCTCTGAAGTGCTGTTGCGCCGTGAAGAGTGCGTGCTGCACGGGCTGGGCGAGTTTGCTTTGGGTGCTTCATTCGCCGATGTAAGTGTCCCAACGGTTTCTTTTTCTATTCGCTAGCACGCAGCAAAGAACATGTTGCAGTTCGTACATATAACTTAACATAATATACATCGTATGAAGTTATAAATACAAGAAAAAATCCAATTTACCAACTGCCCTTAGGTCGCTGGGCTCGAACAAAGGCGGCTATGGTGCTGGCAGCTTCTCTTCGATCGCTAGAATTCGCGAAATCAATAGCAGTCAAATCAAGGTTGTTCTTCAGCATGGGGTCCGCTCCCGCTTCAAGGAGCAACTTCACTGCTGCATTACTTCCGTACTTTGCTGCCATCATTAGTGGCGTGCTTCCGTTGGGTGAAGCGGCATCTATGTATGCATGGTTATCCAGCAGGAGCCGCATGATGGTAACGTGGCCGCCTGACGCTGCGTAATGCAAGGGAGCCCAGCCCGGGTTGTTGACGTCTGCGTCCAGTGCAATGAGTTTTCGGCAAACTGCCTCAAAGCCATTGAGTGATGCCAGCATCAATGCAGTTTCATCCTGCTCGGTTCGTACATTCACGTGGGTCGTGGGGTTGCTCAACAAGGCATCCGCAACTTTAAGCGCGGAGCCTCTCAAGGCCAATATCAAGGGGGTAACGCCTTGGGCATTGCGGGTGTTGGGGTCAAATCCACGCGCAAGCAAGCGCGTAATGGCAGCTGAATTATCTGTGCCTATGGCCGAGAAAAAATCGTCATACGAACCTGCACTGGCAGCAGAAATATGTATGAGAACAATAAGTTGCAGAAGAAACTTAAAGCAAAATATCATAACAAGATGTCGGGAAAAAGCACTGTAAAGTTGCGACTGGTTACCTCGCCAATCGACTCCACACTGCAGCCTCTTAGCGCGGCGATCTGTTTGGCAACAAATGGCACATAGGATGGGTTATTGGTTTTGCCGCGATACGGAACCGGTGCCAAATACGGGCTATCAGTCTCAATCAGAAGGCGATCTAATGGCACCCAAGCGGCGACATCCCGCAAATCTTGCGCGGTTTTAAACGTCAAAATACCGGAAAAAGAGATATAGAAACCCAAATCCAAGGCCTTGCGAGCTACTTCTTGGGTCTCTGTAAAGCAATGAAAAACGCCACCGGCACATCCAGTCGTACCATCCTCGCCCTCTTCTTTCAAAATGGCCAACGTGTCGTAGGACGCGCTTCGGGTGTGAATAACCAAGGGTTTGTGCAGCTGACGCGCTGCGCGGATGTGTACGCGAAAGCGCTCGCGCTGCCACTCCATGTCGGCAACGGTTCGCTCACCTAGGCGGTAGTAATCGAGCCCGGTTTCTCCGATGGCCACAACACGCGGTAAGGCGCCGCGCTGCAATAGGTCCTCTATGCTCGGTTCCGTCACCCCTTCGTTGTCAGGATGCACCCCCACGCTGGCCCAGAAGTTGTCGTACTGCATCGCCAAATGGTGTACATCTTCAAACTCTTCCAACGTGGTGCAAATACACAACGCGCGTTCAACCTGTGCCGCAGTCATGGCACTGCGAATATCAGTTATTGACGCATTCAGCTCAGGGAAGGTCAGATGACAATGGGAGTCAGTAAACATGATGGGTCGGTAAAAATAACCCCGTACGTAGATGCAGGGGTTTGAGAATGTCTCGCCTATCGTGCCGCCACGCGGCGACTCAAATGGTTTGAGTGGGACGATCGGATGCCATGTGGGCACCCAAAATTTCTTCGATTTTGAGCTTCAGATGCCTAGATTTCTCATCTCGAGGAAACATGATGCCAACGCCTTGAGTGCGGCCCGCCGCCGCCTTTGCAGGGGTGACCCACGCTACCTTTCCCGCAATCGGGTAACGTTGCGCGTCTTCGGGGAGTGACAACAACACATAAATATCATCACCCAGGCTGTATTCGCGCGAGGTGGGAATAAAGACGCCCCCTTCGGCAAACATCGGGATGTAGGCCGCGTACAGGGCCGCTTTTTCCTTGATCGCGAGCTGTATAACGCTGGGACGTGGTGTGGTTGCAGGTGCAGTAGACATGTCAATTTCTCAGTGGTGGGAGTTTAGTGCCGTTTTGGCCTGTGACACAAGTGCTTCCTGCATCAGGCCCGCATTAAAGGGGTGCTCCATTGTGCGCCGGGTCCGCGTCAACGCCTTGCTCCAGGTGTTGAGTGCTGCAAACGCAGATACATGGCTCAACTCAGCGGAATCAAAAAAACGTGGGGTCCCGCCTGCATGCAATGCCAGCATGTCGTGACACAGCTTGTGTAATGCATCCACGGTTTGCGGCACGGTCCAGTCTTTAAAGTACGTCACGTCACCATGTGCCATGGCCTTGGGCAGTGCACCCCACGCGCTGGGGTCTCGGCCAGACGCGGCAAAAGACAAGGCATCGTCTGGCCGCCCGCCGCATGCCCTGAGCAGCAATTGTGCTTGGGCTGCCGTAAAGCCCTGCTGAACAATCCAATCTTGGCTAGCCTGCCCGCTTGGCCACTGCAAGGGGTGACCCAAACACCGGCTTCTGATAGTCGGTAGTAACTGGTGTGCAGACTCGGTTGCTAGAACGAATTTAACGTCACCGGGTGGCTCTTCCAGTGTTTTTAAAAGGGCATTGGCGGTAATGTTGTTCATCTGCTCAGCCGGAAAAACCAACACCACCTTGCCCCTGCCCCGTGCACTGGTGCGCTGGGAGAACTCAACCGTATCGCGCATCGCATCCACGCGGATTTCTTTGCTGGCTTTGCGCTTTTTGTCGTCCACCTCCGCCTGTGCTTTCTCCGACAGTGGCCAGGCGAGCTCAATCATGCTGGTCTCCGGCATGAGCACGCACAGATCGGCATGCGTGCGCACATCAATGGCGTGGCAACTGCCACACACGCCGCACGAGCCAGCCGCATTGGGCTGCTCGCACAGCCAAGCTCTGGCCAACTCCATCGCCAAGCCGTATTGCCCTAGGCCAGAGGGCCCATACAACAGCCACGCATGACCGCGCTGCGCCAACAGCTGTTTAGTCTGCGCTGCAATCCACGGCGGCAAAACGGGGCGTGAGGCTTGCGTCAGCATATTGGTAGCCATCCTTTGGCCTGGACCGCTTTGGAGACGTCAGCCCAAACAGACGCTTGCGGCTGATTGGCGTCAATTCTGGCAAAGCGACCTGGGTCGGCGTCCATGCGTTGGCCATAGCCATGGGCGACTTTTTCAAAGAACGCCAAAGGTTGGGACTCGAATTTGTCCGGGACGCGGGCACCACAGAGCCGCTGGGCCGCTACGGGTGAGGGCAGGTCAAACCACACCGTGAGATGCGGTTGCAGCAACACGGACTCCCCCATAGGCCCTCCCCCTTGGTCTTGCCCCTGAACCCACTTCTCCAAGACCGACAACACGGCCCAATCAAAACCGCGCCCGCCTCCTTGGTAGGCAAAAGTGGCATCGGTAAAGCGATCGCACAAAACCACGTCGCCACGCTGCAGTGCGGGTGCAATGACCTGCTGCACATGGTCACGCCGTGCGGCAAAAACCAACAGTGCCTCTGTCATGGCATCCATTGGGGCATTCAGAATAACGCCCCGCAATTGTTCTGCCAATGGTGTCCCGCCCGGCTCGCGGGTCAGGGTCACTACCCTGCCCTGTGCCTTGAACGCCTGTGCAAGACCTTCGATATGGGTGGATTTTCCGGCACCATCGATGCCTTCAAAGCTGATAAAAAGTCCGTTCATTGTCCGCGCTGGTATTTGTTGACCGCCCTATTGTGCTCGTCCAAGTTTGCACTGAACTGGCTGGTGCCATCGCCCCGCGAAACAAAATACAAAGCTTTAGACGCGCTAGGTTGCACCGCCGCCAGCAGAGCAGCCCTTCCCGGGATCGCGATGGCGGTAGGCGGCAAGCCAGAGCGCGTGTACGTGTTCCACGGCGTGTCGGTCTGCAGATCCACCTTGCGCAAATTGCCATCAAACGACTCACCCAAGCCAAAAATGACAGTAGGGTCGGTTTGCAGGCGCATGCCAATGCGCAAACGGTTACTGAACACGGCAGCAATGGTCGCACGATCGGCAGGCGAGCCGGTTTCCTTTTCGACGATGCTGGCCAATATCAAGGCCTGCTCAGCGTTTTTGAGGGGAGAACTCGGGTCGCGCTGCGCCCAAGTTGCTTCTAGGTGTTTGTCCATGGCCCGCATTGCGCGCTGCAACACGGCCAGGTCGCTAGAGCCTTTGCTATAGGTATACGTGTCGGGGAAGAACCGCCCCTCGGCCGCGAAGCCGGGCTTACCCAGCTTCTCCATCAGGGCGGCGACGGGCATGTCTTGCACCTCTGGTTTGAGCTGGTCCGCCTTTTTCAAGGCTATGCGAACTTGGCGAAAGGTCCAACCGTCGACCAAAGTGACAGCACGCAAAGCCTCTTCGCCCCGCACCAGCTTTCGCAATAGGCTG
>Ga0163144_10028614_pt1 | contig 10737 bp, 9 predicted proteins | sample OliLak19BULKMAT1_FD_123175 | JGI IMG/M metagenome (GOLD analysis project Ga0163144, IMG submission 123175) | Freshwater microbial mat bacterial communities from Lake Vanda, McMurdo Dry Valleys, Antarctica - Oligotrophic Lake LV.19.BULKMAT1 | ecosystem: Environmental > Aquatic > Freshwater > Lake... | reverse complement strand
TGGACTTTTTCCAGTCGGCGATCAAAACCATGAAAACGGTTCCAAGTGTTTGGGCGTAAGGATCACAAATATCGTTCGACGGCGATCCGGGTTTCCCGGCGAGACCGGTGCCGGAGTGATCCGCCGCATTTTTTACCATCTGAGCCTGGCAGAATGGAGTCATCGGCCGTCAGAATCTTCGATCTGTGAATCGGTCGAATGCGAATCCCGAGGTAATGCCTGTGCGAGCCGTCGTTTTCGAAGATCAACTCAGATTCACAGACGGTGCGGAACTGCGGCCGGTGCGGGACGGCGAAGTCATCGTTGACGTCTTGAAGGCCGGCATCTGCGAAACCGACCTTCAGCTCTGTCAGGGCTACATGGGGTTTCGCGGAACCCTGGGGCATGAATTTGTTGGAATCGCAAGGTCCGGTCGCTTTACCGGCCGACGTGTCGTCGGGGAAATCAATTGTCCGTGCCGAACCTGCGAACTCTGTCGGAATGGGCTGGGAAATCACTGCCCGGAGCGGACGGTTGTCGGCATCGTCGCTCATGACGGAGCATTTGCGGACAGCCTGCTGATTCCCGAAGCGAATCTGCATGAGGTCCCCGCGCATGTCTCTGATGAGGAAGCGGTCTTCGTCGAACCCCTCGCAGCGGCGTGCCGAATTCCCGAGCAGATTGCACTGAACGGCGGCGAACGCGTCACCATACTCGGCGACGGCCGGCTGGGGAATCTGTGTGCTCAGGTATTGGGATCTCACGGCTGCGATGTGCGAGTGGTGGGCAAGCACGACTTCAAGCTGAGTGTGCTCGGTGCCCTTGGAATTGCGACGATCCGGCTGGAGCAGCTATTACCGGAGCGCAGTGCCGACCTCGTCGTTGACTGCACCGGATCGCCGTCCGGGCTGGGGCTGGCGCTGCAGCTGGTGCGGCCCTGCGGCACGATTGTGCTCAAAACCACCGTGGCTGCGGTTCAGACTCTCCACATGGCACCGTTTGTCATTGATGAGATCCGACTGCTCGGCTCGCGGTGTGGTCCGTTTGACAAAGCTCTGAACCTGCTGAGTCGCGGAGCCATCTCAGTCACACCGCTGCTGTCCGCAACGTATCCTCTGGAAATGGCGGAGGCGGCGTTTGCGCACGCTGTTCGGAAGGATGCATTGAAGGTGCTGTTTGCAGTTCGATCGTGATTCGAATTGCAGTAGGATGGATCCCGGCGCGCCGGGCTCCGTCGCGAATAGGGTGGCGAAGAATGTCGTGCGTACGCACCCCAATCGCGAGACCGTCAATTTACATCATTATCACGGGAGCATTCGATGAGCGAACTTGCCGGACTTTGGTTGCCGATCCTGGTTTCAGCGGTCGCCGTGTTTTTTGCCAGCTTTCTCGCCTGGGTCGTTATCGGGCATCACAAGCCTGACTGGAATGAGCTGCCTGAAGAAGGCGACACGATCGACAAGCTTCGCAATTCAGGAATCAAGCCAGGAATGTATATTTTCCCGATGGCTCGAACCAGGGAGGCAATGGCGGATGAGGTCAAGCAGCAGAGAATGACTTCGGGGCCGTGGGGCACGGTCAACATCTGGTCCAGACAAGTCAGCATGCCGCGAAACCTGGTGCAATCATTTCTGTTTTACCTGGTGACGAGCTTCTTCATCGCTTATCTGGGCACATTGGCTCTGGAGCCCGGCGCAGACTTCCTGAAAGTCTTTCAGGTCACCGGAACCGCCGGGATTCTGGCGTATGCATTCGGCGTCGTGCCCAACGCGATCTGGTTCGGAACTCACTGCCGTCCACTCCTGATGGATATCATCGACGGCGTGTGCTTTGGTTTGATTACGGGTGCCGTGTTCGGAATGCTTTGGTCGTAGCAGCCTGTCGAAAATCGTGCCCCGACGCTCCGCGGCGGAGCACATTGAGTTTCAACGATCCGTCAATGCGAACCGGGGCTGGAATGTCGAAACATTCCGGCCCCGGTTCATCGGGTCGCTCAGAGTGGAGGAGGTACTCTGAGACGCTCACTCTGTCTTCAGAACTCAGACGTCGTCGCCGCGGATCGCAGCATCAGTGCGAAACATAAACCGCCGGATCATCCACGATGATCGGAGTCGACCAGGTCTTACCGTCGTTCTGATTGCACGAATTAAAGAAGTGCGTGGCGAAATACTCCGCCTGGTATCCGTACGGGAAACTGGTGTAGAGATGGTCTTTCGACGTCAGATTTTCGACGCCCGGTTTTCCGTAGAAATGGCATCGACCGTCGCCGGTGACTGACATCCCCAGAGTCCACCAGCCTGGAGTCAGCTTCAGACTCTTGACTTCGTGTCCCAGGTTGTCACCGCGGATCAGCAGCACGGCTTCGTCGGCTTTGAAGCGTCCGTCGTGGCTGCTGTGGAATTCAATGAAGAATCCCGGCCAGTAGTCTTCCTGCTTCCTCACAGTCTTCGTGAAGAGGAACATCTTCTCTTTCTCGGACGTGGTGGTCTTCAGGTCAATCCGGTAACCGAAGTGACTTCCCGATCGGTTTTCCCATTGGTCAAACGGTGGCAGCCAGATGCGCGTCACACAGTTTGGATTTCGTCCGGTGCTGAGTGCTCCGACTTTGGAAGAGCAGGACATGACCAGGTCGTCCTGCTCCATCTGAAATGAGTTCATGCCGGGAACGCCGGAGTTCAGCGTCTGAAGCTTCAGCGCGCCTTTGCTGCCCGGAATTCCGCCTGCAGGTGTGTCAACCCGGACGATGTGGTCCGGCATTCCTCGTTTGGGGCTTTCGAACCAGCGTTTGTTGGTCGAGAAACCGGTGGGCGAACGGACCTGTTCGTCCTGCTCGCGGCTGGCTTTCGAGCCGTTCGGAACCCATTTCCAGTCCACATCTTCAAAATCGTCACCCACCTGATTCAGCTTCATCCCGGTTCCGGGCACCAGCTGAGCGTGCGCATCGACGAAGAAAAATGGAATGGCGACCACAAAACAAGCGGCTTGTACAAGCCTCAGGCTCAGCGACTTCATGTCGATCCTGCCCCCAAAGAGTGAATCCATTCAGCATAGGAGGAACGCCCGCTAGCCGCTCGCGCCAGTGAATCCGCATCCCTGCGGATTCACCGGCTGATCTGCGAGCCGGGTCGGCGAGACTTGGACTTGTCGAGCGTGTCGTCCCTTGGCCGGCTTGTCGTCCCTGACAAATCTCGGCAAAGAACTCGATAGTCCTCGTTCCTTCAACTGGAGTTATCGGACAGCCTGTCATAAGCGGCATAGCCATTTCTGCCAGACTCCGACGGTCTGCGGCGTCAGATGATGCCTTGCCTGAATGAAACTACAGGTCTTCGCGACCGGCAGACATCGCCTGGTTTGCCCAGCTTGAAGCAACGGCGAGCGGTGGGTGTCAATCCACCGATGATCCGCACTCGCTGCAGTCCGACAGTGATCCACTGTCATAATGGTGAATGTTCATCGCGTCCCACGTTGCGCCTCGCGGGTTCCCTCGGAGGGTTGACATCCTCCGCTCGCCACATCTGTGACCGCGTCGTTGCTGCTACTGCCCGCCTTCGGTTCTCTTCGACCACCACGGAAGGCCGACGCCTCCGTCCATCGTCAGAGTTGTGCCGGTCATGTACGACGCTTCGTCACTGAGCGTAAAGCAGATACCGTGTGCCATCTCTTCGGAAGTTCCCATTCGTCCCATCGGCAAACCGCGAGCTCCTGTGTCCAGTTGCTCTTCCGTGAAGAACTTGCGCTCGCCAGGAGTATCGATCCAGCCGGGATGAAACACGTTGACGCGAATGCCTGACTTGACGAGTTCAATTGCGGCTGTTCGAGCCATATGGTCGATGGCAGCTTTTGCCATGTTGTAGGCCATCGCAGTGGGAAACGGGATAATTGCATGCGGCGAACTGACGACGGTGATTGCTCCGCCTTTGCCCTGCTTCAGCATCTGTTGTGCCGCCGTGCGGACTCCGTGCAGCGCCCCCCACATGCTGACTTCAATCGTGCGCCGAAAGCCGTCCATGTCCGCATCGACCATCAGCTGACGGTCACTGTACACTGCGTTCGACACGAACAAGTCCAGACCTCCGAAAGCACTCACTGTCTGTGCCACCATGTCCTGCACGGCCTTCAGATCAGACACATCACAGGCGACGACAAGCGCCTTCCGACCGAGCTTGCGGATCTCTTCCGCGACTTCTTCAGCCTGAGCTTTGCTGGAACTGCAGTTCACCGCAACATTCGCCCCGCCTCGCGCCAACGCGATCGCGGCGGCCCGTCCGATGCCTTTCGAAGATCCGGTGATGAGGGCATTCCTGCCTTTGAAGCTGTAGTCCATGAGTTGTCCTGAATATTTCGCTTTTTCAATTTCGTGAGTTGAAGGATCAACGAACCGGAATGTTCGTGGAGTGCCTGGCGGTCGTCAATTGTCGACATTGCCTACTGTTGTCCGGCCGCTCCGCCGGCGGGGATTTCGATCGTCCGACGTTGCAATTGTGGGAGTGCTTTCGTGCTGAAGGCAACATGTTCGGTATCGCCACTCAAGCGGTGCCGGGAGTTCGTCGGCTGCAAATTCCAGATGAATCACTCTTCGATGGCCGGACCGATTCATCGGCGAAGAAGAGTGCAAGAGCAATGGATTCATCAGGATAGCTCCGCCAGCGGGGACTTCGCAGACAACTTCGGCGACACCGGCTGTGAACTGTTCAATCCGATCGGTCGTCAATCGCTCGCTGCGGTGTGTTCCCGGCAGCACCTTCAGGGCACCGTTCTCTGCCGTGCAATCATCAAGATGCAGCCGCACTGTCAGAATCCGCGACATGATTTCTGCGGGAGGTTGCACACAGTGAACGCCCGCCTTGTGAGTCCAGCCATTAAAGCCTTCCATTGCGTGGCGAGCAGCGAATGCTGTCGGGCCGAGAATCGAAGTAACGAGCCGAGCGACTTCTGAAGACCGAATGAGCTCAACGACTTCCGGCACGACGTCGATCAGGTTGCGAAGGGCGTAAACACCGCTGCTATTTGACACGGCTTCACCGATCGCCGCCCGTAGCCTCGCCGTTTCCAGCAGATTCGAAAACCGAGTCACGGCAGCGGCTGGCAGGCACTCGTCGATGACCGCAAACCCGTGTTCGTAATAGTGGTCGATCATCGTTCCCGGCCAGCTGATGCACTTCATGTTTCATCGGTTTCCATTCACGGGCGGGCCGAAATGTACTCACAACCCCGGCTTCGGCGGTTTAACCGCCGCCTTCCACGAGTCGACACCGGTGGCTTTCAGCTTCCGTTTGAACACACTGTCGCCGCATGTGACGTAGAGCATGTCACGGTCCGGGCCTCCGAACTTCGCGTTGGACAGCCAGGCGTCTTTCGGTTTGCTGATGATGAAGTTGACTCGGCCCAGCTGGTCGAGAATCTGCACTCCCATTGCCGTTGTCACATAGATGCGTCCTTCGGTATCGACGGCCAGACCGTCTGCGCCGCTCTGCAGATGGTCGGTCACATGCAGCCATCCGTATTCCTGCTTTGCACTGAGACTCCAGTCGGGCTGAATCTGGTACGAATAACAAAAACGGCCTCGCGTGTTGGCAACGGTCAGCAGCGTCTGATCGGGGGATGTGATCAGCCCGTTCGGGAACTCAACGCCGCTGTCGACCTCTTTCTTCTCACCCCTTGCGTTGAAGTACCAGACCTTTTTGTTGTCGGGTTCCGTGCAGTACCCGTGGCCGTCCGGCAGCAGCAGCAGATCGTTGCCTTTGATGCCTTCCACAACGACTTCCATTTTGCCGTCCGACGAGTACCTGACGATTTGCGCATCGGCATGGCGGCAGGCGTAGAGCAACCCGTCCGGCCCGAACATCAGTCCGTTCGCTGCGGCTGTGTTTTCAGCGAAGACACTGACCGTGCCATCCGACGCGACTTTGTGAATCCGGTTGTTCGGAATGTCTGTGAAAAACAACTCGCCGTTGTCGTTGGCCGCCGGGCCTTCGGTGAACTTGTGGCCGCTGCTGACCAGCTGCCAATCCTCACCGTCCAGCAGCACATCCGTCCGCCGTTCTTTCGCCTTGCCGACCGTCAGCGGCTGGGGATAGTCTCGCCAGATCCAGCGGAGCGCATCGGGGAAAATGGCGGCTCCGTGTTTGCCGTTGTGTCCGCCTTCGCCCCAGACATGATGCACGTCGTAGCCCGCATAATTGAACGCCGACAACATCGCCTGATTCGCGTGCCACCAACTGCCGGCGTAGATGTCCAGGTCGGTGCTGCCATCCTGCAGAAAGACTCGCAGAGGTTTGTTTTCCGTCTTTCGCACCAATGCCGGAAATGCGTCTGCGCCTCGCAGAGAGACGAACGTCCCGATCGTGCTGATGACGCGGCGAAAGGCGTCCGGTCGCTCCCATGCGGCGTTGAAGGCACAGATGCCGCCAGAGCTCGCGCCGGCAAGGCATCGGTCATCAGGGTTGTCGCTGAACTTCCAGGTCTTCGCGACTTCAGGGAGCAGTTCTTCGATCAGAAACCGAGCATAACGGTCGCCGAGTCCGTCGTATTCGAAGCTGCGATTGAAGCGGGGCTGTGCGTTTTCATGGGGCGCCGGCACGCTGCCGTGATTTACGAAAATCCCCAGCTGCACAGGAATCTCGCCCGAATGGATCATGTTGTCGAGAACTACCGGTGCTCCGTAATCTTTGGCTCGTCCCAGGCCATCCTGCACGATCATCAGGCATGGGGGCTTTGCCGGATCGTACTGAGCCGGCACGTAGACCCAGTATTCCCGGACGGTGCCGGGAAAAATCTCGCTGCGGAATTCAAACGGTCCTTCGATCTTTCCCTGTGGAACGCCGGCTTTGATCTCTGCCTCCGGTGGCTTCGGATATTCTTCCTGCTGAGCACGGGCGACCGACTCAGGAACCAGCAGACTCAGCATCAGGATCGTCAGTCGTCGCATGGGAACTCCGCGGCAGGTGAGGAATGCGGGAACGGATCGCGTCAGGATCGCGAGCCGTTTGAATGTGGCGGGACTATAGTCGAGCGTTATTGCACCGCGAAAGTCGCTGACCGGAACTCCGTCTGCATCGACCAGCCAATCATCGTCAGTCTGATGCTGACATGCCGGGCAAAAAACACTAGCGTTCCCGCTTCCAATCGTTTGTCCGAATTCCGAATTTTTTAAGGCTGGCTTCGTGAAACAGTTGTTCAAGGCTGCCGTTCCGCTGGCCGATGTCTGCCTCGCTCCGTTTGCACTGCCGGCGGCGGCGATCATGAAACTGATTCGTCGAGCGGGTGTCGAACGACTGCCGGTTTGCCGCAAAGTGCTGTCGGCGGTCGGCATTTTTCCGGTCGCCGATCATTACTACGAACCGCTCATCAATTTCAGCCAGCTGCTGCATCCGCTGGATCAGCACCGGAACCTGCCGGGCATCGACATGAATGCCGAGGGACAGCTGGCGCTGCTGAAGCAGTTTCGGTTCAGCGAAGAACTGCGACCATTCACGGCACCGAAGAAGGATGATCTGACCTACAACTTCGGCAACGGATTCTTTGATTCCGGAGACGCTGAGTTCCTCTACAACCTGATTCGGCTCCGCAAACCGAAACGGATCGTGGAAATCGGCAGCGGGAACTCGACGCTGCTCGCCATCGAGGCCATCCGCAACAACACGAACGATCAGGCGGGCGATTGCTGTCAGCACATCTGCATCGAGCCCTATGAAATGCCCTGGTTGGAACGATCAGGCGTCACCGTGCATCGGGAGCGAGTTGAAACGGTCAGCAAATCTGTCTTCACGCAGCTGGATGCCGGTGATTTGCTCTTCATCGATTCCTCGCATGTGATCCGGCCGCAGGGTGATGTGCTGTGCGAGTTTCTCGAAATCATCCCCATCCTGAAGAAGGGTGTGGCCGTCCACATCCACGATATTTTCACGCCCCGCGATTACCCAAAGGCCTGGGTCGTTGACAAAGTGCGACTGTGGAATGAACAGTACTTGATGGAAGCGCTGATCTCTGGCAACCCGAGTTGGAAGATCATTGGAGCTCTGAACTTTCTACAGCACGAGTATCCGGGCCAGCTCAAAGCCGCGTGCCCGTTTCTGACGAAGGAAAGGGAGCCGAGTTCGTTTTACATCGAACGAGTTGAGTAGGCCGATCCGGCGAGCGGCGCGTGTCAACCCACCGAGACTGCCGCGGCCAGTGAACACAATTTCCGGTCGTCGGGACGCACATCGTGAATCGTGGTCCCGTCATTGTTCAGGCGTCAGGGCTGGATGCCTCGGAGGGTTGACACCCTCCGCTCGCCGGCGGCAATACGATCAACGATCAGGTCCGAAGCACTACCGTCATCCGAAATCGTGATGGCCGTGCGAACACTTTCTTCGACGTCGGCGGAATCCCTGGCAAAGATCCTTACCAGTGGCTGACCGCTCTGCACTCGATCACCGATCCGCACCAGCATCTCCAGCCCCGCTGCATGATCGATCGGGTCGCCTATTCTCCGGCGACCTCCGCCAAGCGCGATGATTGCCAATCCCAGAGCTTCGGTATCAATGGCACTCACGACGCCTTCGCGGTCTGCGGACGCATCGTGAGCCGGAGCGACCGAAAGCCGAGCATCGGGATCACCTCCCTGAGCCCTGACCATCCTGCGATAACGTTCAAAGGCAGAGCCGTCATCCAGAGTCCGCGCCGCGCGGGATCGTGATTCCGTAAACGATGAACTGATACCGGCAGACATCATGAGCTCGGCGCAGAGTTCGATGGAAAGCTGTCGAACATCGTTCGGTCCGCCGCCTTTGAGGACATCCATTGATTCGAGAACTTCAACGGCGTTGCCGCACATGCGCCCCAGCGGCTGGTTCATATCCGTGAGCAACGCCGTCGTCCGGACGCCCATCCGCTCGCCCGTTCGAACCAGTGAATGAGCCAGCTCTGTCGCTTTCTCCCGACTCTTCATGAAGGCCCCGCTGCCGAACTTCACATCAAGAACAAGAGCATCCAGCGACTCGGCCAGCTTCTTGCTCATGATGCTGCTGGTGATCAGCGGAATGGACGGCACGGTTGCGGTCACATCGCGCAGGGCATACAGCTTGCGATCTGCAGGAGCCAGCTCTGCCGAAGCTCCCGTGATGACGCAGCCGACGGTCTGAGTCAGCCGTGTGATCTCATCAAGTGTGAGATTTGTGCGGAATCCGGGAATGGCTTCGAGCTTGTCCAGTGTTCCGCCGGTCGCCCCCAGACCTCGTCCGGAGATCATCGGCACCTGCAGACCGCATGCGGCAAGCATCGGAGCGAGAATCAGCGATGTCTTGTCGCCGATGCCGCCGGTCGAATGCTTGTCGACTCGCGGAATGGCGTCATCCGGCCATGCGAGCTGAGTCCCGGATCGCAGCATCTCCGAAGTCAGCGTTGCGATCTCACGCGGCGTCATCTCGTTGAGATAGATGGCCATTGCCATCGCAGACATCTGGTAGTCCGGAATGTCGCCGGTCGAAAACCCCTGTACGAAGAACGCGATTTCTTCGTCGGTGAGTTCGCGGTCGTCTCGTTTGGCGGCAATCAGGGACGCGGGGAGCATGACGATGTTCCATGAAACAATCACTGCCGCCATCGGGCTTGTCCCGGTGGCGGTGTGATTTTGCGGGGGCCGCGATCTCGCCTTCACACCGCTTTCGCCATCGTCTCGCGTTTCCAGCGGATGATGTCGTCGAGGATTGCGTCCAGTGTCGAGGTTGGTTTCTGGCCGATCGTTTCAAACAGCCGGCCGACGTTAGGCACTCGTCGCTGCACGTCTTCGAAGTCTTCACTGTAGGCCTTGTTGTAGGGCACGAACTCAATCGGCACGGCCGGGTCGATCTTCGCGATGATCTTCTGTGCCAGCTCAAGAATCGATACCGGCTGATCGCTTCCGATGTTGAAGACTCGGCCTTCACCGGCATCAGTCTCCACCAGCTTCGTGATGCAGCGAGTGATCTCAGACACGTGTGCGAAACAGCGAACCTGGGAACCATCGTCGTAAACGATCACTGGGCGGCCCTTTAGTGCCGCCTCGATAAATCGCGGCACGACCATGCCGTAGTTACCGACCTGCCGCGGGCCGACAACGTTGAAGAAACGACCAACCGTCACACCGAGTCCGTATTTGCGGTGATAGGCGAGAGCGAGGAATTCATCGATGGCCTTGGAGCATCCGTACGCCCAGCGAGGCCGGCTGGTGGGGCCGAGATGCAGATCGTCGTCTTCTACCCACGATTCGCCAGGATGCTTCCCGTACACTTCGCTGGTCGACGCCAGAAAGAATTTCTTCACCGTGCCTTGTGCAGCAAGTCGCAGGAGTTGCTCGGTCGGATAAATATTGGTTTCGATCGTACGCACCGGATCATCTGCGACCAGCTTGACTCCCACCGCTGCCGCAAGGTGATAGATCGTGTCGCAGCCGTGAACGGCCTCACTGAGCGCCACCGGATCGGTGATGGAACCATGCCGGATTTCCAGCAGGTTGTTGTGCCGGACGTCATCCAGATTGTGAGCCCGTCCGGTCGAGAGATTGTCGAGCACGACGACCGTATGCCCCTGGCTCAGCAGCAGCTCCGTCAGATGACTGCCGATGAATCCCGCGCCGCCTGTCACCAAGCACTTTGCCATTCCCGTTGCTGCCTCTGTCGCCCGCGATGATCGTTCGGAATTCGCCAGAGCCCGGCAATTTCCTCAAAGCCCAGACCATACCAGCAACCGCAGTTCGACGCGAATGTCCTGCTACGGTTGTCCAGCCGCTCCGTCGGC
>Ga0163144_10028613_pt1 | contig 10738 bp, 6 predicted proteins | sample OliLak19BULKMAT1_FD_123175 | JGI IMG/M metagenome (GOLD analysis project Ga0163144, IMG submission 123175) | Freshwater microbial mat bacterial communities from Lake Vanda, McMurdo Dry Valleys, Antarctica - Oligotrophic Lake LV.19.BULKMAT1 | ecosystem: Environmental > Aquatic > Freshwater > Lake... | reverse complement strand
TCCATTCTAACTCCCAGCAGACATTTTTGTTGCTTGCTCTGCTATCCGAACCGATTCAACGGCATTGGTTTGGTCAATCACTCGGGTGTGTGCCCGGTTTTTTATCCAACTCCATTGATCTTGTATCATCGAGATAAGAAGTTGCTGATAACGTTTTTCCTTTTCCGCATCTTTGCCATGCTCAAGCGTAACCAGACTATCAAAATAAATATCTTTAAAGCGCCCCCTTACTTTGTTGTTTGTAGGTGAGGGCGTTGTATGTTCTACTATCGTGCAATTACCCAGGTTGAGTTTCAATTCTTCGAGCTGGGCATTCAAAACTAATCCGTGCATTCTCATTCTAACGGGTACCCACTCATAAAGGGTGATATCACCTCGCTCAAATTGTAGCCTCATTTCCTGGCGATCGAGTAGTTTGGGTTGATCGAAGCCATGATAAAAATTAACAGGTCCTTTTGAATAAACAACGGTGGCCTGTACCCGGTCGATTATTTTGGTTGCAACATCTGGCCGCTGCCAGTGCGCAGCATGAATCACTTGACCGTTGCCGAGCCAACCGGCAAAGAGATCAAAGAAATGAACACCATGTTCGATAAAAATGCCACCGCTTTTGTTTTCCTCCCAAAACCAATGATCAGGAGTTAGCTTCTCATCGCTTGCATAATTTTCAAAAAAACCGTGAAGAAAATCACCGAGGAACTTTTCATCAATTATTTTTTTTACGGTGTTGAATAGGGGATTATATCGCTGCATCAGGTTGACAGTGTATAACAATTGACGAGACTGGGCTAGGGAAACCAATTCTTCTACTTCCTTTGTTTTTAGGGTGGCAGGCTTTTCGCAGATGACGTGCTTACCGGCTAGTAATGCCAGCTTTGATTGTTCAAAATGTAAATAGGGCGGAGTGGCAATATACACGAGATCGATCTTTGGATCTTCTAGAAAAGACTCGTATTCCGGATATACTTTTGCCTGAAATGCTTGCGCAAAATTTTGCGAGGCCTCTGGTTGCACATCGGTTACTGCTGCGATTTTTATTCCCGGCACCTGAAGAAATGCGGTTGCAGCAAAGGCTGCAAACCCACCCGCTCCAACAATGCCAATCGATAATTCATTTTTCATACTAATGTGAATACTGGCTAGATTATATACTGCTTAAGAATTGATAAGAAAAAAAGGATGGTGAATTACACCATCCCCTTCTAAATACTTCTAGTAAGTGAAACCTTTTTTTAAGGTTTCTCCACGGTATAAATAGAATTAACCTGTGCAGCCGTCAGTACTGACTTGTATATCCGCACTTCATCGAGATCGCCTTTGAAGTAGTCGCCTCCATAGTTCTCAAAGTCGCCTCCAGCGCCTGGAGCCACGAAAATACTGGTTGGTAAACTTTGACCAATAACCAAGTTAACAGGTGTTGCAAGTGTACTGAGGGTGCCTGGTGTGTTGGTCCAGGTTTTTGTCAAAAAGCCATCGATGTAAAATGCCATGTTCCCTCCACCGAATGTAACTACATAATGATGCCATACACCTCGTTCTATTGTTCCTACATCTTGATCTCTGTCGTAGCAACAAGCCTTTACTTTAGGCGGATTGGCAGAAGGATCATCATACGTTGCCGTAAAGAATGCGCGAGGGGTATCCTGAAATTGGAATTTATATCCATTCCAACGGTTAAGTGCAATCATGTAGTTCCCGGCCCAAATCGGAGTAACAACAGTTGGCTTTGCCCACAATGAAATAGAAATTTGAGGTGGATTAAGAGCGGCAGAATAAGGAATCTCAACGTTTGACCCGTTGTCAAAGCGCAGTGCCTTGCCAGCTATTCCATATCGGTCAGGAGCTAGTGCTATTACGCCATTCCCGGCTCCGGTAAGTGGATGCCCGACTTTTATCTGACCATTGCGAAGGTTACCTGAATAATCTTTAACAACCGTATTGGCTGCAGTGGCAGTAATTTCATCAAACGTCCATTGGCCAACTAGATTGGTTGGATCAATGGCGGTAACCAATTTACCTTGGAAGGTTGTAACGGCACTGGTTAAAGAAGCGGTTGCTGCCGTGACTTGTATTTGCGTAGCAGCAGCGTCTGCCGCAACTGTTTTAGCAGAGTTAATGGCCGTTAGCAATTCTGCTTTGGAACCTTTGAGGTAATTGCCGGCAGCCACGCCTTCTAATGCGCCATCATGAAGTGCCTGTGCTGAAGTGATCGCTGTATTTAGCGCATCCTTGTCTATCGGCACCACCGGTTCATCATCTTTACACATGGTCATGCTTCCTGCAAAGAGCAAGAACGCTGCCGCATAAATGAGAAATTTTGATTTTCTTGTTTTCATAATTGAATTGTTTAGTTAATTGTTTTTTTGTTTGTCTAATTGTTTAGTTAATTATTGATTGTGAAAAGCTGTTTACTGGGTGATTTTAGGATTCGTATCCAGTTCGGATTGTGGAATTAAAAAGTACCGCTTACTGTAAGTGAACCCCGCGCTGCTGAGCGCTGCTTCAGCGGCTTGTTGTCCATAACGCATTAAGTCAAAATAACGGTGAAATTCAAAGCCAAGTTCTACTCTGCGCTCGTGGCGGATAGCATTGCGATTGGCCGTTTGGCCGGCATCAATAACATCGGGGAGCAGGTTGGCAGGAATAACACCAAAGTCTGGAAGTTTTTTATCCTGCAAATAACTTTCCCGCGCCCTTTTTCGAACTAAATTCAATGGTACCATGGCAGCACCTGTTTGATTCAGTTCATTTAAGGCCTCTGCTTTCATGAGCAAGATGTCAGCATAGCGCAAGTAGACATAGTTTAGATTTCCATCACCAATGATTGGCAATTTCTTTACAGATTGAATGTGCTTCTTATTTAAGAACCCAGTGGGAGACCAGGCCGGATCAAAATTTTCGCCATTCACCCATTTTTGTCCGCTGCGACCAACTGTGTAATCCAAGCGTGGATCAACTACACCGCCAGATGTTGTTTCGAATTCATTAATAAAATTTTGAACGGGCGTATTAAAATAATACCCATTGTCCTTAGCAGGAGAAAAATACTGAGTCAAAAAATTTCCAAGTTTAGGCTGCTGATTAGTAAGATGTTGGATTTCAAATACCGACTCACTATTATTTTTAAGCGAATCGCTAAAGTTGTTTGTAAAGAGTACCGAAAGAGCATAAGGTGCAGAGTTCTCCAAAGCAGTAATTGCGGTTAGTGCGTCTGCCCACTTTTCGTTGTAGATATTCACTTTTGCTAATAGGCCCCACGCTGCACCTGCCGTAACTCTTCCCAAATCTTTTCCAGTATATGTTCCTGGCAAAGAGACAGTAGCTTCCGTTAAGTCTTTTTTGATCTGATCGTATATCGCAGTGACTGGTGATTTAGGTATATTTATTTCTGTAGTGGATAGGGGAGGAAGTACTTTCAAGGGAATCTCACCGTATACATTAACAAGATTAAAATAGAAATAAGCCCGCAGAAATTTCGCCTCACCCAAAATCCGGTTTTTAGTTGTTTCATCCATCGCGATGTTGGGCACGTAGAAGAGTAAATAATTGGCGCGCGAAATTCCTTCATAATAATGTTTCCAAGTATTTTCGAGGATGGTGTTATTGCGGCTATAACTAAAATTATCTATGTTAGAAATGTCCACGATGTCGCCTGCCGCTCCGCCTTTAATTGCATCATCAGAGGCCACGTCTCCGATTACCCAAATTGCATTTCCTGTCGAAACAAACGAAGCTTGGTTATACACACCTGTTAAGGCCAACAAGGCATCATCTTGTGTTTTATAGAACGTGCTGCTTGAGAAAGTTCCTTGAAGATCTTCTTGCAGGAAGTCGGAGCAACCGCTTACAATGAGTAAGGAGGAGCAGATCAAAAGATTGATAAAAGTCTTCATAGTCTTTTTTAAAAAGTTACTGTAACACCGAAGTTATATGACTTTGCAGCAGGGAATGTTCCCCAATCAATTCCATTCGCTTTGTCTCCCGCCCCACGGGAGTTATCGCTTACAGTCATTTCCGGATCCATGCCCGAGTATCTGGAAAAGGTAAGAAGGTTGTTGCCGGTGAAGTAAATGCGTAATGTGTTGATGCCATACTGTTGAATATTTTTTGAAGGCACTGCATATCCTATCTGCAGATTTTTTAATCGGGTGTAGGAACCATCTTCCAAAAAGCGGGAAGAGATTTGGGCGTTATTCTCGGAGGCATTCCAAGATGCCCGCGGGTATTGGTTACTGGGATTGGTGGGCGACCAATGATTGTCAAAATATCGTTGAGTAACATTAAATGGTCTATAGAACCCTTCAATATCTCTGTTAAGAACGGATAAAATCTTTTGGCCGTAGGCACCTTGAAAGAAGATGGATACATCGAAGTTCTTATAGTTCATCGCAATGTTAAGGCCACCCGTGATGATAGGAATGGCGCTTCCTAAATGCGCGCGATCTCTACCATCAATAATTCCATCGTTATTTTGATCTTTGAACTTTACATCTCCTGGTTCAATGGGAGTTCCTTGAGGTTTCGCGCTGGTGAAAATTTCAGAGGCGTTTTGAAAAATACCTTCCATTTCTAACATATAAAAGGAACCAACCTGGTGACCTTTTTCTGTAAGGGTTGTAAACTGCGATCCATATTTACCATCCGGAATCGGAGAGGCTGCCGCTAACACTTCGTTATGTAAGAAGGCAACATTAGGGCTTATCGAATAATTGAAAGCACGTATAGAGTTGCTGTAGTTGATTGAAAGTTCAATGCCCTGATTTAAAACTTCGCCATTGTTCACTGTGGCGGGAGTGGCCAAGCCAGAGGACGAAGCGATCGGTTGACTTACAAGCAGGTCGGATGTTATCTTACGAAAATAATCTAATGATGTAGAAAATTTACCACCGCTTGTAACCAAATCAATTCCTGCATTAAGTTGCTTGCTTGATTCCCATTGGATACTACTGTTTCCGAGTTTTGAAACAGTATAGCCTATAGCACTTGCCTGACCAAAGGGATAATTATTATTTACACTAATGGCATCTGAAAACTCGTAATCTCCAACTTCTTGATTTCCAACAACTCCATACCCCACCCTCACTAGTAATCTATCGATCCACTGATTATCAATTAGAAATGATTCTTTATCCATCCGCCAACCTAACGAACCAGCATAAAAATTTCCCCAACGGTTATTTTGTCCAAATCGTGAAGAGCCATCTCGTCTGATGGTGGCTGATGCTAAATACTTTTCATTGTAATCGTAATTTACTTTACTGAAAAAGGATAACAACGCGCTTCCACTTTGAAATTCTCCAACTGTCTTTTGTCCCTGGCCATTGTTAAGATATGTCAATGTAGAATTCTGATTTGAAAAACTATTGTCGGTTCCAGTCAGCGCATAAGATCCTCGTTTGATGGCTTCAGTACCCAGTAAAACGGTCAAACTCTGTTGGCCAAAAACCTTCGTGTAGTTAGCAAAGTTGCTGAAAGTAATGGTTTGAAACCGCTCATTTGTTACTGTCAAACGATTCGGGTTATTAATCCGTAAACCTGTTCCCCAATTGCGATCAAACCGCCTCGTGTTTTGGTTGGTGTAGTCGATACCAAAATTGGAAGTGAAAGTTAGATTCTCAATAGGTTTAATCACTATAAAAAATTTCCCAAGAATGCGATCATTTAATCGCTTATTGTTATTGTAGGCGAGCATTCCCACGGGGTTGTACCCATCGCCAAAAAAATTGAAACTGTCCGGCCTGTCCGTAAATTCTCCGTTACTATCATAAATTGGGATGGCGGGTGACCGGAAATAGGCATACCGTATCACGCTTCCACCATTTCCACCTGCTCCATCGCCCGAACTTCCAACCAGGTCTGTTGTGGCGGAAGAGATATTCATATTAACCCCCGCTTTCAACCATTTTTTCACCTCTGTTTCAATATTGATACGACCCGTGAGCCGCGTGTAGTTACTCGCTTTGACTATACCCTCCTGTCCAAAATAGCTTCCAGATAACAGGTATCGCGTTTTCCCTGATCCCCCGGAAATTGAAAGGCTGTGATTTTGTATGATGGCATCCGGTCGAATAATTGCATTTACCTGATCGATATTTGGCAGACCAACTTCTATAGCGTCTGTGATGAATGGCCGCTGGAGGAAAGAAGGTTTGCCAATGTTATCAGTAGTGGTAGCCTCATTGTAAATGGATATATATTCATCAGTACTAGCCATCGGCACAAGTCTTACCGGGTTTTGAAATCCGATCTGACTATTAAACTCAATAACTTGTTTGTTGCTGGAGGCGGTGCGGGTAGTAATTAAGACTACCCCGTTGGTTGCGCGCGCGCCATAGATGGCTGCCGCACTGGCATCTTTCAATACAGTAACCGTAAGTATGTCTTGCGGTGATATAGATGTAATGTTATCGGTTGGTAATCCGTCCACCACGTACAGCGGTTGGTTCGAACTGTTAAGGGAACCACTTCCTCTGATGCGCACGGAAACACCTTCACCGGGTGCGCCTGTATTTTGAGTCACCACCACACCAGGAATTCTACCTTGTAAGGCTTGATCTACACCTGAGACTACGATCTTTGTTATTAAACTCGGAGCGACTGTTACTACTGAACCCAGACTTTTTGAACGCTCCTCTGTTTGATATCCGGTGACCACCACTTCGTTCAGTACTTTTAAATCTTCCTCCAACACCACAATAAATTCCCTTCTGGTTCCAATGGATAACTCCGTTGATGCATAGCCAATCGAAGAAACAACCAGCATGCTGCCGGTTAGGTTCTCGGGTATTGAAAGTGCAAACTTTCCCTCCACGTCCACGGAGGCTCCGATCGTTGTGCCTTTGACAAAAACACTAGCACCTATAGCCGGTTCATCCGTGGTACTTTTTACAGTGCCAGAAAGTGTAACAGTTACCTGAGCTTGTATTGTGCCAGCCATAACTATTAACATAAAGAGCAAGAGGGGTCTACATTTTTTCATAGGCTTATCAATTACCGGGTTGTGCCATTTGCATAGGCTACTATTTTCGTTCCTACTAAATACTTTCCTTCTTTTTGTTTTATTTTACTACCAGCGGGCAATACAACAATTAGTCTGGCGGCTTTTGCAGCAATCTCGAAGCATCCGTCTGCAGCAACATCTTTATTTAACCACTCATGCAGCAGGGCATCATATAGGTCTACTGCCTCTTGAGTATCATTATTGTAGCATACCGTTTGCAGTGTATCATAAGGATTGTAGTATAAATAAGTCGGGAATGAATTTTTTTGGTAGAAGTCGGTAGCGTTGCAATTCAATTGTAGTATCTTTTCGATGTTTGTTGTTCTTACAATTGCTCCCAGAATTCCAACCTGAGAAGAACTATATAGGCTAAACATCGATTCTTCCGGCTGACCTTTGACCCATTGTGGCCCATCGCCTAATGCAACCGGGCTGATTCCCTTCATTGATTCTTTTTGGTAGCGGATGTCTTCTTTGCGCAGTCCTTCATAGGCGATCACATTTTTTGTGATGTCTTTTTTTGAGGGTAGCCATTGATGTTGATCATCGATCTCATAGGGATAGAACAGACGTGCGGCATTTGATAGATTGAGCATCCATTTCCCAATCGCTGCTGCATAGCGACTGTCGTAACGCACCATGGGCACCAGTGGCCACGCCATGTCAAAAGAATTCATCAGAAAAGCGTAGCCGCCTCCATCGGTAATACTTCCTTGCAAGCCATGAACATCAAAATCGCCCCAGCGCTCTGCCATTACTCCCCACCCCGTTCGTCCGTCCGCAGCCTTACATCCTTCAAATGTCCAATCCAAAATTTTCTTTATGTCATATGAAGTTCCGTGTTCCGCATTTAATCGAGCAGCCACCAATGCGCCAAAAGGCATCAGCACTTCATAAAACCTGCTTTCTTTTTGATTGACGAAAACATCCATCGCTGATTTGGCGCCTTTCAAATAGCGGGCATCTCCAAATTTTTCGTACGCGCATAAGAGCACGTAGGCGTGCCCGGCTGCTGCATCTTGTTGATGAGGAATGTTTGAGGACACTCCTTTCATTTGATGATAGTCAAAGTAGGAGTAATCATAATTACCCTGTAGGGTTGAATCAGCCTTAAAGAATTTTTCAGCAATAATGTGTTGGAGGCTATCTGCTTTGGAAACGCCTGGGAATAATTCTGATACTCCGTAAAACAATACATTGGGAAAAACATCATACCACCAATCACGTCCATAGCCGCCTCCGAGTGACGCAACGTCCGGGTTTGTATTGTTCATCATGATGTTCCAACCGTTGGTCGAATTAAAATAATTCTGTACCATTTTTACATAGTTGAACCCATTCTGGTGGGTCTTGTCAATTCCAATCAACCCAGCTCCCATCACGGAGCCAATGGAATTTAATGCCTCATGAAATTCAGTACTTCCTTTCGGTCCTTGGCGCACGTCACCAATTACAGTGTAAAGGCCGAAGGTATTTTGAGGAAAATTCCGATGGGCGCTGTCAATCCATAGGAAGGGTTGATACGGTCCCTTCAAATTGATATTGTAGACGTATTCGTCATACTGTTGGGCTTTTTCTTTCCAATCAATCATTTTAAAAGGAGCGGGTTGATCGGGCATCATCTTGATGCGATCGATCATAATTTGTTCTACCTTTTCTGCCTTCTGCTCGCAGGAGGAAAAAATGATTAGTGCAAGCAATATGGAATAAGTCTTTCTCATGCTTTACTTAGTTTATCGCATTGCTTAATGATGTGCTTTGCCATTGGGATAGAAGCGATTTGTAATACCGCGATGACGATGAGTGCGTATTTCAGCGCAAAATTTTCGGAGATGTACTCAGCGAAGACTATAAAAAGTACCAAGCCTAAGAACCTGCCGACATAAAGCCCAAACTCGTGGTTGAAAATGTATGCATACTCATTGCGCTTTTCGATTTTGGAGACAACATCGATAACGCGCATTTGAATGGGGAAGTAGGCGATGTCATGTAACGGTTGGAACAATACTTTGCAAAGCACAAAGATGATTACGCCTATTGCCGAAAATAATATGCCATTAGCCAATGTGCCTACTAAAAAGATGGTAAGCCCTGCTGCGAAAATGTAAATGCGATGTTGTGGTTTTGCGGTCCTTCCAAGTATATAAAGCATAAAGGCCGTTGCTAAACCACTAATACCCTGCACCAAGCCCAACGAACCCTCGTTGCCAACCAATCTCATTATTAAAATTGCAGGGGCGGTCACTAAATATCCTTGAGCCAATCCTTTCAAACCTGCGAGTACCAACATTTTTTTCCAAAGGTCGTGAAAGCTAAAAAACAGAAATTCCTTTTGACTTGGGTTTTTGAAAGTTGCTTTGTGAATAACGATGCTGGATAGAATAGTCAGTAGAAAAACAAAGCCCGTTACCAGTTGATATCCCATTTTGATCTTACCACTATAGGCAGCTAGAAAAGCTCCAACCGCGAGTGGAACAACAATGAAGGTAATGGTGTAGAAGAATGTCTCTAACCCATAATAGTAATTTCGATTCTCATCGTTGGTATTATTTAGTGTGAGAAAATCACGATTGGCCCAAAAAAAACCGAACGAGCAACCCATCAGTATACCCGCGATGCCAACACCTGTGACTGAGAGATTGGTTAAGCTCATCATCACCAGCATAGAAAGGCCGCTTAGCAACATTCCAAAACTATAGAGATTCGAAATCTTAATGCGATTGAGCAAAAATCCATTTAGCAAGAAAGTAATCGGTATTCCTGTATAAACTGTCAATTGATACACTACCACAATGGTGGGATCGTTCGAACTGCGCATGATGTACGCACCAACGAATATTTCAATCACTGGTAGGACGAACGCGTAGATCATATTCGTCATCAGCAGCACACGAGTTGCTCTTGGCAATTGTAAAAAATGCCCGTATTCACTTCTTGGGTTTTTTAGCGCGATTGTCTCGTTCATTATTAAGAGAGATTTAATGAGTTTAGTATTTCTTCAATAGAAAATTCGGCACCACAAATCACTTCATCACTAGCCCCGTAGTACATCGTTAGTGTATCTCCTTTTACAATATGGCCATTAGTAAATATCACATTGCCGAAGAAGCCCGTTTGTTCGTAAACCGCGATAGGCTCCATAATTGGTTGATTGCTCCGCGCCAATACTTTTGCTGGATTGTTGAGATCTAAAAGTAACGCGCCCAAGCAGTAACGATTATGCTCATCGGCTCCATGGTAAATTTCCAACCAACCTTGCTTAGTTTTAATAGGAGCCGCACCAGCACCGAGCCGTGCGCAATCCCACTTACCAGGTCGACTAATCGCAAGGCACTGATGATTTCCCCAATGAATTAGGTCTGGCGATTCGGCCAGCCAAATATAATTTCCACCCAGTTGGGGGCTGCTGGGGCGGTTTAAGGCATAATATTTTCCATTGACTTTCTCGCTAAAAATGGCGCAGTCTTTATTGTGCGGAGGGAAAATCATTCCCTTGTGTTCAAAGTTTTTCCAGTTTTTTGTTTGCTGCAGCCCGACCCCAACCCCAAAATTTGAAACCATGGTATAGGTGAGCAGAAAAGTTTCGTCTATTTCGGTTACACGGCAATCTTCTATACCGTATCTTTCCAAAGGATGTTTTCCATAAAGCGGCAGGTAACCATCTGGTTCATAGAACTGAATTCCATCATCACTACAGACCAATCGTAAATGTGACAGCGTTGTCAGGTAATCTTGGCC
>Ga0163144_10028612_pt1 | contig 10738 bp, 11 predicted proteins | sample OliLak19BULKMAT1_FD_123175 | JGI IMG/M metagenome (GOLD analysis project Ga0163144, IMG submission 123175) | Freshwater microbial mat bacterial communities from Lake Vanda, McMurdo Dry Valleys, Antarctica - Oligotrophic Lake LV.19.BULKMAT1 | ecosystem: Environmental > Aquatic > Freshwater >... | reverse complement strand
TTCTACGCGGGTAGGAGGTCGGCAAAGACGAACCCATCACGGTCAACGATGTCGCCGACACGAACGGCGAGTGGGTGATTAAACATCGGCCCGGTGTGTGCGAACGAGTGGAACTCGCCGTTCTCACCGCACGGGTCAACCCCGGCAGGCAGATCGGCGAGCAGCGACGAGTCGAACGCGCGACCGGCAAACGAGCGGTCGAGCTGCTTGGGATTCACGCACGTGAGTGTCGCCCGCAAGCCGCCCTCCAGCATGTCTTGCGCGAGGTCAGCGGTCGGCTTGGTCTTCCAGATGGGAAACAGCGGTTCGAGTCCGGATCCCGCAAGACGTTCCTCGCGATAGCGGCGGACATCTTCGAGAAACAGGTCGCCGAACGCGACGTGCGTGAAGCCAGCCGTGACGAAGCCCTCGACCGCCGTCTTCATGAGCTGCTCGTAGTGCTCGTTCGAGCACGGCCAGGGCAGCGGCACCACGTGCAGCGGCAAGCCGGTGGCGTCGGCCTGCGCCTGCAGCAGTTCGCGCCTCACCGCATGCATGGCGACGCGATCGAACGCCTCGTTGGTCGTCGTGAGCAACCCGCCGACGGCATCCGGTTGCTGTCGCCGAAGCGTGTGGAGCATCCACGCGGAGTCTTTGCCGGTGGACCAGCTCACGAGAATCTTCATCGCCGGCCCCCCATAAAGGGGGGCCCTACAAGAGCTTTCATGGGCACTACAAGAGCCTTCATGTACCCTGCAAGGGCCGTCATGGATGTAAGGCCTTGGCCATGCGCTCGACGCTCTCGGCCACGCGGGGGCCCGGCACGGTCACGGCGTGGCCGGAGATGAAGAGTACCTGCTTGTTGCGGACCGCCGGCACCGAGGCCAAACGCGACCACGATGCCAACTCGTCCTGCATCGGCTGGCCGAGCGGGATCTCCTCAGGACGCAGTTCGAGAATCACGTCCGGCGCGCGCGCCAGAATCGTCTCCGTGGACACCTGCACCGACTCTTTATCAAGGTCCTTAAACACATCGTCGCCACCGGCAATCTCGAGCATGTCGTGGAGGAAGCCGCGCCCGCCGCTGACGTAGATGTTGCGCAGCGTCTTGGGTTCGCGTGAGAACACCAGCAGCGTCTTCGGCCGTCGCTTGCCGGCGACCCGGGCGCGGACCGCTGCCAGCCTCGCCTCGATCGCCGCGACGGCCTGCTCGGCTTCGGCCCCATGGCCAGTCCGAACCCCCAGCTCCGTCATGGTGACCAGGATGTGAGCGAGGCCGGCATGCCGGTAGTCGAAGGTGGGAATGATCGCCCGCTTCATCTGCGCCTGCAGATCAACCTGGCTGCCGTAGGTGATCACCAGGTCCGGCTTCAGCGCGATGATGCGCTCGGTGTCGGGGTCGAGCAGCGCGCCGACGCGCGGCAGCGCCTTCACCTCAGGCGGATACTCGTCGTAGCTCGAGACGGCCACCACCTGCGGGCCGGCCCCGACGGCATAGAGCATTTCCGTCAACGCGGGAACAAGGGAGATGATCCGTTGAGGCCTTTGAAAGGCCAACACGAAGGGCACGAAGACCACGAAGAGAAGCAATGCAAGAAGAAAAGCCTTCGTGACCTTCGTGGCCTTCGTGTTGGGTCTCTTCGTCATGATTTCTTTACTAACAGCCATAAGAAGAATGGACCGCCGATCAGGGCGGTGATGATGCCGACCGGCAATTCGAGCGGCGCCATGATCGTGCGCGCGGCCAGGTCGCACCCCACCGTGAACGCGGCGCCGAACAGCGTGGCTGCCGGCAGCACAATGCGATGGTCCGATCCCACCATCAACCTCACCAGGTGAGGCACGACGATGCCGATGAAGCCGATTGGCCCGCCGAGTGACACGGCCGCGCCGGTCGCGAGCGACGCGCTCAGGAACGCCAATCGCTGCGCGCGCACCACCTCGACACCGCGGGCGGCGGCCACGTCCTCGCCAAGCGTCAGCAGGTTCAAGGTGCGCGGGAGGACCGCAAACACTCCGAAAGCGACCACGATAAACGGTAGCGCGGCGATGATCGGGCTGTAGTTGCCGACGTCGAGGTCGCCCATCAGCCAGCGCACGGTCCGAAACGACTGCGTGAAGTCGGACATGTACTGCACGAACAGGATCACGGCCGAGAAGAATGAGTTCAGCGTGACGCCGGCCAGCAGCAGGACGTTGGTTGACAGGCCACGCTTCTGCGAGGATGCCAGCCAGTAAACGATCCCGATGGCCAGCAGTGAGCCGGCAAAGCTGGCAATGGGAATGGACGAGACGCCCATCATCCCGACTTCGAGACCGAAGGCAATCGCCAGCATCGCTCCCAGCGCGCCACCGGCGGAGACGCCCAACGTAAACGGCGTGGCCAAGGGATTGCGCAGCATCGCCTGCAGCACCACGCCGGCGGCGGCCAAGGCGGCGCCGACGATGGCGCCGGACAGGACGCGGGGCAGGCGCGCCACGAAGAAGATTTGCGCGTCGACGTTCTCTTCCCACGGGATGGAGCGGTCGAACGCCTTCGCGAGCGAGATGCTGGTGCTGCCCACCGTCGGCGCCCACAGCACGACGGCGATCGCGCCAATGGCAAACAGCGAGACGACCGTGACAATGCGGCGGCGAATGTTCACCGTGCGACTCGCCTGACCGGCACCACCGTCAGGTGGCCAGTCTCGCTGTGAACGTGGACGTCGGCCTCGACGTCATACAGGCGGCGCACGTTCTCTGGCGTCAGCACTTCCTCCGTCGGCCCCGCCGCCAGCACCCTGCCGTCGCGCATCAGGATCAGCTCGCGGCAGATCGCCGCCGCCAGGTTGAGGTCGTGGGTCGAGATGGCCATGGTGACGCCGTGGTCCTGGTTGAGGCGCCGCAGCAGCGACGACACCTCCAGCTGGTAGCCAAGGTCGAGCGATGCGGTGGGCTCGTCCAGCAGTAACAGGGCGGCGGATTGCGCCAGCGCGGCGGCAATCACGATGCGCTGCTTTTCGCCACCGCTCAGCTCGTGGAATGGCCGGTCGGCGAGATGCGTGGTGCCGGTGGCGGCGAGCGCGTCGCGCGCAATGCGAATATCCTCCGGGCCTTCCACCGTGAACACGCCGAGATGCGGATGACGGCCCATCAAGACGATCTCGATCGCCGAATACTCAAAGGCGAGTTCGGTCTCTTGTGGCACCACCGCGATGCGCCGCGCCACGTCGCGCCGCGACAGCCGGTCGAGCGGTTGATCGCCCAGCATGACGCGGCCGGACGAGGGCCGCCGCGTGCCGCTGAGCAGGCGCAGCAGCGTGGTCTTGCCCGAGCCGTTGGGGCCGAGAATGCCAACCAGCGCGCCTTCGGCCAGCCGGACGCTGACCCCGTCAACGACGAGCGGGCCGTCGGGCGCGTAACGGAAAGAAACCTGTTCTGCGGAAAGCACTGCGCGTCGCCTCCCAGGCGTCTCACGCGCCTGAATGAGTGACTTGCCCATGAACTGCCAGTCTCCTGACTCGCGGTTAGTGGCCGCTTACAGTGGCGGGACCGTGTGGGCTTCGCACCCAACTTCCCTGGCTGTCCTGGTACGCGTCTGTTGAGCTGTGGATTGTACCATCAGATAGAATTGAAACCTGTGCCAAGGTGCTTCTGACTCCATGCGAAATCGACTGACTGCCGCCGGACTTGCTGACATCGCCGACAAGGTTGAGGCGCGCGAACGGCTCTCGTTTGACGACGGGGTGACGCTGTTCGCGTCGACGGATTTGCTGGCTCTGGGCTGGATCGCCAACCGCGAGCGCGAGCGTCGCCATGGCGACCGTACCTACTTCAACCACAACTTGCGGCTCGAGGCGACCAACGTCTGCGAAGCGTCGTGCCTGTTCTGTTCGTTCGCGCGGCTGAAGGAAGGCGACCCCGGGTCGCACACGATGTCGCTCGAGCAGGTCTTCGCCAAGCTGCGTCAGCGCGCTGATCAGCCCCTCACCGAAATCCACATCGTCAATGGCCTGCACCCGGGCCTGCCGTTCAGCTACTACACGGACCTGTTGACCGGCTTGAAGCAGATTCGCCCCGGCATTCACCTGAAGTGCTTCACCGCCGTGGAGATCGCCTTCTTCGCGGACCACTACGGCAAGACCGATCGGCAAGTGCTGCAGGAGCTGAAGGCGGCGGGCCTCGACTCACTGCCGGGCGGCGGCGCCGAGATCTTCGCGCCGCGCGTGCGTCAGAAGATTTGCCACGACAAGTGTGATGGCCCGCGCTACCTCGCGATTCATCGCCTCGCGCACGAACTGGGCATGCGCACCAATGTCACCATGCTCTATGGTCACATCGAGACCACCGAAGAGCGCGTCGATCACCTGTTGCAGACGCGCGCGTTGCAGGACGACACCGGCGGGTTGCAGGCGTTCATTCCGCTGGCGTTCCATCCCGACAACAACCAGATGCGCAAGCTGCCCGCGCCGGCGGCCAGCGAGACGCTGAAGGTGCATGCGGTGGCGCGGCTGGTGCTCGACAACGTCGATCACATCAAGGCCTACTGGATCTCATGCGGTGTGGAAGTGGCGCAGACGGCGTTGTGGTTTGGCGCCGACGATCTCGACGGCACGGTGCAGGAAGAGACCATTTACCACATGGCCGGCTCGTCCACTCCGACCACGCTGTCAACGGATGACATTGAGCAGCTCATCCGCGACGCTGGCCGGGAACCGATCGAACGCGATACGCTGTACAACGTCGTTCGCGTGCCCGCCTTCGCCAAGGCTTCGACGCGGCACTCGTAGCGGCGGGTCTTCAGACCCGCCGTCCTGGGCAGATGGCGTGAGCTTTGCAAAACAATTCACCGACGATGAGCACCTTTCTACCGGTTTTGAATCAAGTCGAGAAGGCGTCGCTTCACGAACGCCAGCCCCTTCCTGACGCCTACCTCAATCTTCAAGACGAGGAGATGGCGCTGCGCATTGCCGCGGCCCGCGCCGCACTCGGCGACCGCCTTGTCATTCTGGGCCACCACTACCAGCGCGATGAAGTGATTCGCTTCGCCGACTACACCGGCGATTCGTTCAAGCTGGCCGGCGCGATTGCCAATCATCCTGCCGCCGACTACATCGTGTTCTGCGGCGTGCACTTCATGGCCGAGAGCGCCGACATCCTGGCGCTGCCGCATCAGCGCGTGATCCTTCCGGATCTCGCGGCCGGTTGTTCCATGGCCGACATGGCGCCGGCTGATCAGCTCGAGGTCTGCTGGAGCGAGTTGCGGCAAATGAATCTCGTGTCGCGGGTGGTACCGGTGACCTACATCAACTCCGCGGCCGCGATTAAGTCACTGGTCGGGGAAAACGGCGGTACCGTCTGCACCTCGTCCAACGCCGCCGCGACGCTCGCGTGGGGCTGGCAGCAGAAGGAGAAAATTCTCTTCCTGCCCGACCAGCACCTGGGCCGCAATACCGCCTTCAAGATGGGTATCCCACTCGACCAGATGGTGGTGTGGGATCCGTTCGAGCCGTTCGGTGGACTGACCCGCGACCAGCTTGAGCACGCCAAGCTGATCCTCTGGAAGGGCCACTGCTCGGTGCACGTGCGCTTCACGACTCAGCAGGTCGCGAAGGTCCGCGCCGAGCATCCCGGCATCACGGTGATCGTGCATCCCGAAGTGCCGTTCGACGTGTTGCAGGCTGCGGACGACAGCGGCTCGACGGAGTACATCCTCAAGACCGTGCGCAACGCCGCACCCGGGACGAGCTGGGCCGTGGCCACCGAGGTGCACCTGGTCCACAGGCTGGCGGAAGAGGTGGCTCCCGCCAAGACGGTGGTGTCGCTCGACCAGTTCGGCTGCCTCTGCTCGACCATGTTCCGCGTCTCGCCGAACCACCTCTTGTGGGTGCTCGATTCGCTGGTGGACGGCGAGGTGGTGAATGAAATCGTCGTGCCGGACTCGCAGAAGAAGTGGGCTAAGATCGCGTTAGATCGCATGTTGTCGATCAAATAAGGAGAGAGACTTTCATGGCTCATTCACTTCCCGCGCTGCCCTACGACGTTGCGGCGCTCGAACCGCACATCGACAGCCAGACGATGCAGATCCATCACGGCAAGCATCATCAGGCCTACGTCACCAACCTGAACGCGGCGCTCGACAAGCACCCCGAGCTGCACAACAAGAGCCTCGATGACCTGATCAAGGGCATCAACAGCATGCCGGACGACATCAAGGCGGCCGTGCGCAACAACGGCGGCGGCCACTGGAATCACTCGCTGTTCTGGACGCTGATGGCGCCCAACGCCGGCGGCGCGCCGACGGGTGCGGTCGCCGATGCCATCACCAGCTCGTTCGGCGATTTCGAGAAGTTCAAGACCGCGGTCAACCAGGCCGGCGCCACGCGCTTCGGCAGCGGCTGGGCCTGGGTGATCGACAACGGTGGCAAGCTCGAAGTGATGAGCACGCCGAACCAGGACAACCCGCTGATGGAAGGCAAGAAAGCCATTCTCGGCATCGACGTGTGGGAACACGCCTACTACCTGAAGTACCAGAACCGCCGCCCCGACTACATGGGCGCGTGGTGGAACGTGGTCAACTGGGCGGAAGTGAACAAGCTGCTCAAGGGCTAGGCAGGATTAACCACGAAGGACGCGAAGGACACGAAGGCTCTCTTGGGAAAGCCAAAAGAATGCTTCGTGGCCTTCGTGTCCTTCGTGTTGGCTTTCTCGCCGTTCGTTCGCGCCCAAGCCGCAAGCCCCCAAGCCCCCAAGTCCCCAAGCCCTCCACAAGTCACCGCCACCCTCTCCAACATCAGCCGCGTTGAGTCGTGGTCGTTCTTTGACCCCCACCCGGCCACCGGGCCCGATCAGCTGGTGGGCAATCCCGACTACACCTTCGTCGGCGACCGCGCTGAAATAGGCGTCCGCCTCGACGGTGCGCGCTTCGATCTGAACGGTGCCTTCAACTACGTACGGCTGGAGAACCTGCCGACCCATGCCATTGGCCCGGGGGGATTGGGCGCCGGCGCTTTCTACTTCGCGGCCACGGGCCTCAGTTACAGCTACCAGTTGTATCTCAGCGAGCTGACCCTTCGGGTGAGTGCGCGCGACGAGCGCGCCTCACTCACGCTTGGCCGCATGCCGTTTGCTTCCGGCGCCGAAACCGTGTCGGTGAATCCAACGCTCGAAACCTTGAAGCGCGAGCGCCTGCATTCGCGGCTGGTTGGCAACTTCGAGTGGTCGTACTACCAGCGCCGGTTCGACGGCGTGCGCGTCGACGTGGCCCGGCCCGGCTGGCATGCCACCGCCGCGGTGTTCTTGCCGACGCAAGGCGGCTACGAGGAATCCACCAACCTGTCGATGCCCGAGGTGCAGGTGGTCCACGCCGCATACCTTCGAACGCCCCGGCCCAGGCAACCGGTTGCCTCCACCTCTGAATGGACCCTGTTCAGCACGCTCTATCGCGACCGCCGCGCGGAGGCCGCGGTGGTCGACAATACCGGCTCACTGGATCGGCCGGTGGATGTCACGATCACCGCCTTCGGCGGATCGCACGCGAGCGTGACGGCGACGCGCCACGGTGAGCTCGATACGGTGATCTGGGCGGCCGCAGAAGCCGGCGACTGGTATGGACAGTCGCATCGCGCTGCCAGCGTGGCCGCTGAAGTCGGGTATCGCTGGACTCGCGCCGCCGGCCGTCCGTGGCTGCGTGCCGGCTACCTGTGGTCATCCGGCGATGGCGATGCTGCCGACGATCGGCACGGCACGTTCTTTCAGATGCTGCCTTCGTCGCGCCTGTACGGGCTGTCGTCCACCTACGCGCAGATGAACCTGACCGACGCGTTCGTGCAGGCGTGGTTTGAACCCCGGGGGGTGAAGACGCGTATCGAAGTACATGCGCTGGGCCTGGCGAGCGGGCAGGATCTCTGGTATCAAGGCAGCGGCGCCACCTCGAGCACCGGGCGCTACTTCGGATTTTCGGGCCGCGCGGCCGGCGGCGACACGGGCCTGGGCACGGCGCTCGATGTGACCGTGGCTGTGCCGCTGAAGAAATACTGGTCGGTGAACGCGTATGCTGGCACCATGTGGGGCGGTGACGTCGTGACGCGGAACTTCAGCGGCACGCGTCTCACGTCCTGGTATCTCGAGAACGTCGTTCGATTCTAAGGAGCCACTTGATGAACGAACCAATCATCACTACTGAGCCTGATCCGTCGCTTGTCACGATCACGCACGTCACCTACGGCCTGCACGCGCTCGGCCTGGCGATTGGCGCCTTCGGCGCCTCCACGGTGATTGGTGCCTTCCTGTTCGGCTGGCCATCGATTATCGCGGTGATCATCAACTACGTGAAGCGTCGCGATGCCCGCGGCACCTGGCTCGAGTCGCACTTCACCTGGCAGATTCGCACCTTCTGGGCCGCGCTGGCCATGTCCTGCCTCGTGTTCGTGATGGGGCTGCTGTTGGTCGTGGTGCTGGTCGGTTTTGCGATCTGGGCGATCGGGCTGTTCGCGATTGGCTGCTGGGCCATCTACCGGATCGCGTCGGGATGGTTGCGATTGCGCGATCGGCGGGCAATCGCGTAACGGGGATCGCCTTCGCCGTCGGGAGGCAACTCGTGTCGGGATTCAGAAGAGCTTGACGTCGACGATCTCGCCCTTCTCGGCGATGTCGGTCTGCGCGGGGATCTCGATGTAGCCGTCGGCCTGCGACATCGACGTAATGTCGCCAGACGCCTTGAACGCCGGCATCGCCTGGCCGTCCACGAGCCTCACGGTATAGAACTGGTGGCGGCCGGTGGTGGAGACAATGCGCTGGCCCAGTGGCAGGCTGACCGTCGGCGTGTGGTGCGGCTTCAGGCGCGCCATGGCGCGCAGCGCCGGCACCAGCAGCAGGTAGGCATTCGACAGGCACGACGTCGGGTAACCCGGCATGCCGAACATCGGCTTGCCCTGAATGGTCCCGAACACCGTCGGCTTGCCGGGCTTCACCGCAATGCCGTGAAAGACGATCTCGCCCTTGCGGGCAATCACGTCCAGGATCAGGTCGCGCTCGCCGACCGAACTGCCGCCAGAAAACACCAGCACGTCGCAGCCGCCTTCGCCAAGGCTTCTGCGCCCAAGCGCCGTGTCGACTGCTTCCTCGAGCGCCTCGATGGTGTCTTGCGCGGTGGCGAACGGCACGGCCACGCCGCCGTGTTCCTGGATGATCGTGCTCAGCGTGAACTTGTTGATGTCGTAGATCTGGCCCGGCTGCAGTTCCTGGCCCGGGTCAACAATCTCGTTGCCGGTTGAGAGAATCGCGACCGTGGGCTTCGCGTAGACCTCGACCTCGCTGATGCCGAGGGCGGCCAGAGCGCCGATGCGGCTCGGGTTCAGGATGTCGCCGTCGCGAATCACCGTCTGGCCGACGACGATGTCGGCGCCCTGGCGGCCGACGTTCTGGCGGGGATAGACCGGCGTCTGGATCCGCACCTGGTCGCCGGCTCGTTCGGTTTCTTCCACCATGACCACGGCGTCCGCGCCCGCAGGCATGGGCGCGCCGGTGGCGATCTCGACCGCTGTTCCTGACGTGAGCTGCTGCGTCGGCATCTGGCCCGTGTAGACCTTCTCGATTACCCGCAGGGTCTTCGGCTCGTAACGGCTGGCGCCGAACGTGTCGTCCGCGATCACGGCGTAGCCGTCCATGCCGGCGCGTGAGAACGGCGGCACGTCCCGGGTCGACGCCACGTCAACGGCCGCGGCCCGGCCATTGGCATCGAGCAGGGGGATGCGTTCGCGTCGCGTGAGCGCTCCGCACGCCGCGGCGATCAGCTGCCGTGCTTCATCCAGCGGAATCGTGTCCTTGATGGGACGCATCTCGGTCTTTGACATACGTTTAACTCGGGGTCCGGGGTCCGGGGGCCGGGATCATTTTGATGCTTGTTGCACCATGTGGCCAAGTTCGGGAATCACCAGTTTCGTCATCGCCAAACGGACGGCCCTCTCGGAGCCTGGAAGGGAGATGACGATCACGCGGCCAATGGTGCCGGCGCAGGCGCGGCTCATCATCGCGGCGGTGCCGATGTCGTGATAACTGAGCATGCGAAACAGCTCGCCGAATCCCGGCAGGCGCTTGTGGAGCAGCGCATCGATCGCCTCGAAGGTGCTGTCGCGGCTGGTCAGCCCCGTGCCGCCGGTGGTGATGATGGCGTCGATGTCGGCAATCGCGGCCTGCTGACGCACCAGTTCTGCGACGCGGGCCGGTTCATCCGGCTCAATCGCCTTGCCCGCCACGGCATGGCCGGCCTCGAGCAGCAGTTCGATGATGGCGCCTCCGGCGGTGTCGGTCTCGTCGGTGCGGGTGTCGCTGACGGTCAGGACAAAGACCCGCGCCCGGCCGGGCGCCAGCGCCTGATGTTCCGTATGGCTCACGCAGTAATTATAGGGGCCTAAGGTGCCTGCAGTGCCTGCCTCGCCGAAGCTCGGGGTGATCAGACGAGCGAAGGCGGGTTAGGATGGCGCATGCCCCGAGTGATCGCGGTCCTCGCGCTGCTTGCTGTCTTGATTCTGCCGGCTGGCGCGCAGGCGCCGCTCGACAAGGCTGCCCAGCAGTGGGTGGCGGCGACGCTCAAGAAGCTGACCCTCGAGCAGCTGGTGGGGCAGATGATCTTCGCGCCGCTCAACTCCACCTACCTCAGTAGCGACAGCGACCAGTACGAGGCGCTCGTGAAGCTCGTCCGCGAGTCGCACATCGGCGGGCTGATTGCGTTTGGCGGCACCGAGCCCATGCCCAACGTGATGCTGAACAACACCTATGG
>Ga0163144_10028610_pt1 | contig 10739 bp, 9 predicted proteins | sample OliLak19BULKMAT1_FD_123175 | JGI IMG/M metagenome (GOLD analysis project Ga0163144, IMG submission 123175) | Freshwater microbial mat bacterial communities from Lake Vanda, McMurdo Dry Valleys, Antarctica - Oligotrophic Lake LV.19.BULKMAT1 | ecosystem: Environmental > Aquatic > Freshwater > Lake... | reverse complement strand
TTCGCGTAGGTTCCTCTCTCTGAAATTCCAATAAAAGCTTCACTACGCCGATGCTTTTACCCGATATCTTGTCAACTTGATGCCACACCGACGCTTCCTTGACCGAAAAGGAAGGTATAGCATAGAGTCCGTCCAGAGCATGGTCCATGGCATTTTTGCCGCCGCGCACGGATGCTTTTTGGAGGGCAGCTGCTGCGGCGTTCCGATTCATCGATCGAAGCTGACGAATGGATTGGACGTTGAATTGGACATTGGAGTTTCGATTCTGGAGGAGACGCTTGACTGTTTCATGACTGATCCCGGACAGTTGCATCAGAGGATCATCGTGGACCTTTTTTCGTTTCATTTGCCATTGTCGAAAGGACCAATAAAAAGAGAATGGGTGAGCAAGCACGACAACGAGACTAGAAACCACAAAGCCAGAAGCCAAAATCAAATCAAATGACGGCAGACAAATATCAGTACTAGTGCCCAAGGATACTAGCAAGATCACGCACCAGTGACATCGTGGTCAAATACTGCTTTGTCCTGGCGAATTGGCAAAGAAGGTCCAAGTTCCCAGCCGTAGTGCGATCTGCCGACGCAATGAACTGCATGGCCGCGAGAAGACGAGGAATGTTGTCAGTGACGGATCGGGTGTCATTGATGTAGTCGCTGATAGGGAGTTTGGCGCGCTCGAGATGAGCTTGCATAAGCAAGAAGCACCTACACGGGGTTGGAAAAAGAAAAAAACCTTGTCGTGAGAAGACGCCGCAGGTCACTGACGGGAACAAGCTCCTTTATTGGCCATCACTTACTTTGTATGAGGATCTAAGTAAATTTCTGGGTTGAAGTACTGGTCCCTGTTTCCCGACAAAACGCTTTGTGTATCTGGACCCCACATCAGCTCGTCGCTCAACTCTTCATTCAAAATCTCCTCGTTGTGTCGAACAGGGAGCTCGTCGAATTCGTGAGTACTCGCAAGGGTGTACAAAAGCCAAGCCAGGCCTATCTCGTCTACCCTCGCGCTACGTTCAAATGGAATCAACTTGTTGGCTTCTGTAGAAGAGACTTCTTTTTCCTCGTCCAGGCAACTCTGAATAATTTTGCGTCCCTCGCGGACCCCAAACTGCATTTGCTTTGGAGTCCCGCAAACCAAATAGTATTTGCACGCTGCCGACCCAAGAATGGTTGGGCCTACGCCGGCGTCATCTTCATCGCCCTCAACTGTGATACAACCATCCTTCTTGAGCAGCTCAACCGTCTCCTTCACAACAGAGAGTAGAAACAAATCGACATCCTCGTCGTCGCCCGATGCTGCGCCGTAGTAGGATGGATTCGCGCGCACCCTCCTTGCATAGAAGGTCCATGACATGTAACCAAGGGCATCAACGACAGAGTTCACCGTTCCAATGGCTATTTCAGCGTTCAAATTCTCGCAGAGACGGTCCCTCAAGCAAGATTCGACTGGGAAGGGGCTGTAAAGAAATTTCTTTCAACGAACAGATATAGAACAATATTTTGAGCATTCTTCACCATCGTCCTACAGTAGCAACAAACGACAAGTCAAGGAGAAGTTGTCCGTACCATGTAAAAGTTCTTCTTGGCTTCGGCCGCCATGACCACGGCTCTGCCTTCGTCGCTGAACCCAGGTCGTCCCGCGCGACCTATCATTTGCAAGACATCGGTTAGAGGATAGTCGACGTATCTCGAAGTTTTGCCGTCGAAGTACTCGGTCCCCTTCACAATCACCAGGTGTGCGGGGAGATTCACCCCCCACGCTAATGTTGCTGTCGCCACCAACACAAGGATATCACCATTGAGAAAGAGCCTCTCCACACTAGAAACGACGCAAAAACAAGCGAATGGGTTAGCTCCATAGCACAGCATCCACCATGAAAATGTTGAAGAAGACTTACACATCTCGGTCGGCTGAGGTGAGACCGGCATGATGAAGACCAATTCCAAACGTAATAGTGTGGCGAAGAGCTTCATCCGTAATGCGCTCAGCAACTGCCGATAACCAGGAAAACAACAAGAACAGTGAGATTCAAATCCTAAGATACCGGCTAGAAAATCGGCAAAACTCATAGACAAACCTGATTCAATGTAGTCCTCTGAACAACCGAGAAACATCTTGGGTTTTTCATCCCCAGCTGCGTAGCTGATAATGTCGAATGCCGTCAGCCTTGTTTGACGGCGCGAAGCCACGAAAATTAGTGTCGGTTTGTCCGGAGCGTGATCTTTGATCGCTGCATAGCAAGGCTTGTTCATAGTTGCCATTCTTGGACAGTAGTGCTGCCCCGCGTAACCTTGCACGTGAACCCTCATAGAGACTGAAAAAAACCGGAAAAAAACTGGGGTGAGCGCAATTCCAAAGGTTGCCTATTTAGGGGGCAAAAATAAATAATAATGGCCTACCTGGTCGGACGGATGCCCTGAAGTTGTAAAGCCCACGGCGAGCAATTGATCCGTGGCCTGTAGTTGGGATGCCCATCCAATCTGCCAAGTCCACCGGATTCGCCAGCGCTGTTGACAACCCGATGATTCTTGTAAATTCTCTATCACTGTCGTGAATCCCCGATCCGGCTTCTTGGGACATGCTTGCCATTAGTTGCCGCGATAAGAAGCGAGTTCTACTCACAATAGCCTCGAGAACGGCGCCTCTGTCTTCCCCAAGCAAGTGAACTTCATCGATAACCAGAAGTCGAACCCTTTTTACAAAACTCTTTGTGTCCGCTATGTCTGAATTTACATCGCCCCGCCAGCCTCTAGAAATAAGATCCCATTTTTCAGGTGTGCAGACGAGAATATCCGCCTGGTCTAGCGCTCTCTTTCCATGATGAGTATCACCAGATAACTCCAAAATACTCCAATTTAGAGGAGCGGAGCCAAGGCGAACTCTCCATTCCTTCAGTCGTTCTCTAGCAAGCGATTTGAGAGGTGCAATGTAGACGCACACACCCTTTGGGTGTAAACGCTTCATTCGCTGGGTACGGGAAGAGAATAAGCGAGCAAAATGAGATAGCGTAGCTAACGAAACTCGACTCACGTCTCCGAGGGGCGACACCTACCAGAATGGCTAATTCACTGACTGCTGTTTTACCTGAAATTTATTAAAAATCACAGCAAAGCAATAATAAGGTTGAGAAGACAGCAAGCCAGCGTCCAATACGACAATGGATATTACTCCGCTTCAGCTATCGCACCTGAGCCTGTTGGAGCTCCAAGAAAGACAGGACAGTCAGTGTGATAGAGCACGTGAAATAACTGTGTTTGAATAGGATTGAACGTGTCAAATTTCGAGAACAGCTTCTCATATTTGGGTTCTTGGAGCGCCGTGGTTGGTAGGGGAGTAAGATCAATCAAGTCTGTGAACGGAGTCGTTTGGTTTGGCATCTTGATATCTCGTAGCGAAATAGTATGAAGAAGTTCGACAGCTACCCAAGTATCGGAGACAACTCGGATGTAGTATTGGCTTGGCAGCGGATCAAAGGCTGGAATCGACAGGTCCAGGGTGATTGGATCGGGGTATGTGCGCTTGGAGAACACAATGTGCTCGTTGTGATAGCTACACGAGCAAGCAAGGTTAATCGGTGAGATATTAATTCAGACCCGCAGAACTAACCAACAACAGCCATGAACTTACACTTTGTTGTGATCGCCGTCTTCGACCCACAGCCAAAATGACTGGGCGCCACCGTGCCACCTCGGGCTCCATTCAAACGAGGGATGAAGCTCAATGTGAAACCTGAAGACACTACTTGTGACAGGTTGGACTTGACAGTTGACTTCAATTCTTGGAATCATCTTGACAAGCTTCTGAATTTTTGCTCCACCCTTGTACCAACGACAGAGTTGGCCGACCTCGTTTGGAGTCATATCAAGAAGAGAGAGAGTCGACTGAAACGAATCATACCCTCCTTTCTGGTTTTCTAGCGCAAGGAAAACTTCATTCTTCAATTCACCTTCAAAGTGGCGAAGCGGAGTTTGAAACCACCAAATCTGGTTATCAACGCTCTTTGCAATCCGCAGAAGCTTCAGAGCCTCACTTGCTTGACCCTCTCGGATGCACATTTCAAATATTGACCGTGCGACTCTTGCTGCGTTCGAGGCTAGGTAATTCATGTCTGTGATCAGAGTGAAGCTCTTGATTCGGTGCCTCGAGATGTACGCCTGAAGCAAAACAAAGCACTTGTCAGTCTCGTCATTGACCAAACTATTGTTGTCTCCATCAGCGTGTGGCTTTTTCATTTCCAGTGGGCAGGTGGACTTGGCTAGGCTTTCAAGTTCGCTAAATTCTTCTTGTCTCATTTTCATGTTCTTGAACTCGTCTGCCGAGCACACCACTCTTGCTAGGAATGAATCAGTTGGTGCTACGTGTCGGTCAAGCATCTCATTAAAAACGGCAACACTTTCGGCGTTGATGTAGAAGTGGGCTGCGACACGTCCACGGGTCGTGACGCTCAGATTTCCGCTGTCCTCTCCGTACCGAATCATCCGATTGTAATCAAGAAATTTTGCTGCATCCCTGACAAGTTCTAAACATCGAATGCTTAATTGAGGGTCATCGGCAAACTGATCTGCGTTGATACCATAGGCCAAGGGATTGCGAAGCATTCGAACGTAGAGATATGTGTACTTCAACCAGGCTGCGGCTTCCGTTATTGTGCTGACGGTCCCTCCAACCACTTCGGCGTTAAGGTGATCAGCAAGCTGTTTGATAAAATTCGATTCAATCGGTACAGCCCGAACAAGCTTATCGAGATACCGTGTTAGAGCATCCTGGGTCGTTATCAGTGTTGCTTCTCCGGATGAGTCAAATTGCGGGCGGCCGGCTCGTCCAAAAATTTGTTGGACATCCAAAATACTGAGATCTACGATACCGCCCTTCTCTGGATTGTACACTTCGGTGCCTTTGATTATCACCGAATGAACCGGCAGGTTCACACCCCACGCCAAGGTTGCTGTACAGCACAACACTCTGATGGCTCCTTCAGCAAACATTTGTTCTGTTAGTTTGCGATCGCCTCGAAGCATCCCGGCGTGATGGATGCCCATTCCGTTGTCAAAGTGAATGCCGACTTCCCGGTTACGAGACTTTTTTACTCTATCAGCGAACCTTTTGTTGGCAGCCCCAAGCTCGCCCTCTTTGCCTTGTGTTACAAAATATTTTTCGAGAATTCCTTCGTTTGAGGCTCGGTCTGCAAGCGAGGTGGCGGTATCACCAGTTCCTAAACGTGCAAATCATTTTGTCAGTATCCTTTTTCCCACTTTGGAACTAATGTAGGGCAAAAGTCGGTACATACCTTTTCGCGAATGGACGAACACCATAACCTGGCAGCAAGGCAAATATTAGTCGAGGGTAAGGCACAAAGAAACTCAAGACATTGTTCAATGTGCAAACCCCTTCAAAATGGCAGTTTGTTGTTGAACATACCTGATGCCCCCGTTTCAGAGAGTCCAAAACTTCTTCAAAACATATATCATTCAATTTCTGTTCTTTGACATTTCGATCCCGCGACTTTACGGTTACACCAATGAATTGTTGTTGTAGTGGAACGGGACGGTGTTCCGGACCAAAGAAGAAGAGGCCGCGCTCGGGGACTTGTAGAAATTCAGCGACGTCGGCATAGTTTGGTAGCGTCGCAGATAAAGCCACGATACGGACTTGCCGCTGACGACTTTCAACGAGTCGATGGAAACGCGAGACAATTGATTCAATCACAGCACCACGCTCGTCTGCGAGCAAGTGGACTTCATCGATGATTAGCAAGCCACATTTGTTACCAAGAGAGTTTTCATCTGTCCCCGATTTCCTGGTGACAACTGAAGATTAGCATCGTTTATGATGGCGTTGTTCATAATCGAAACCAAATCAAATAACGCATGAGTAAAACGAGACCCCAGAGTAGACAATGCGCATGGGTGGACCTACCATCCCATTTCTCTGGCGTTGTAACAAGGATATTAGCCGCTTCAGCTGCTGCTCTTGTTAATTGCATATCTCCTGTCAGCTCTCTGACGACCATCCCTAGAGGCTTCAATTTTTCCGAAAACTTTTCGACAATTTCTTGCGCCAGTGCTTTCATAGGCGCAATATAGACAATCTTCTTCCCCGTGTCATCACTGTCACGGTTTTCGTAGCCAATCAGACCCACCCTTTTCAGGTGCGAAACCACTGTCAGCATGGCAACATTGGTTTTTCTGGAACAGCAAAAGCAAGTGAGCAATAATCCCTGCACAGAATTTTGTTTGGCAAGAGTATCCGCCAAATTGTCAATTCGCTGCACGGAAGTCAAGCTAAATTACCCGATGCACGTACCCGGCTCCAGTCGGTGCGCAAACAAGCATATTCAAGCGAGTATTGAAAGCAACGTCATAGGTTGCCGACTGCATTGGATCCAAAGCCTTTGCTCCTGAAAAGGCGACGGCACCCTCACCCCCCATGATGTCGCTAATGTTTAAACGAGCAGGCAGCTTGGACTCATCTCGTCTTGCAGCAGGGATTATGACACGTTCCAAGTTCCCTTCATTGACTCTAGTTGTACCGCTCGGTAGACCTTGATGGTCATAGTATTGTCGGGAACCTTCTGGCAACAAAGATTGCTGCATTTCCCAAACTTGTTCTTGGGACATGCCCATGAGTCCCCTCCACCCATTGCGTCGTTACTGTTCTCAATCTTCATGAGCTCTGATTCGTCCACAATAGCACCTGCTTCTCGTGCCTTTTTCAATGCTTGAGCAGCTCGTTTGGCGGCCTTGTCGGCATTCTTCTGCGCCTGTACGTTGCTGGCGCGAGTGACAGTGTGAGTGAGACCGGATGTTACTGACGGCATCAATGCTTCCACTTCTGCTTTGGTAATGGCGGCAATCTGAGCCGCATCCAAAGCTTCTTGGCGCAATTGTTGCCGCCGTTGTTCTTCCGGGTCCATTATGACGCTGCCATTGCCTCCCAAGCCAGCCTCTGCCAGGAATTCGGCCGTCTTTTGTTCCTCACTGGCAAGATCCGACTTGGAAATGAACCGCCGAATATCTTGGAGACTGGCAAAAATATCAAACAAAATTTCCATTGCAGCTTCCGATTCTCCCAGGGCCTCAAACAGGGCTGCTTGTTGCTGTGTTTCGTCGGGTTTGTGCGCAGCATCAACAACTGCTTGGGCCATCATTTCAGGACTCAAAGCCGACGGAACCTTGGAACATAAATTAAGCAACCAATCGGCATTGATATGGGAAACATTGTTAGCCGATGCTGACGATTCAGCAAGTTGTTGGGCTTGTTGAAGGCGCTTCAAGGCTTCTACAAATTTGGCCAGAGTAGAGGCCACATCCGATGGAGAGAAACCCTGCACGTCAACAACGGGTTTCTTCTTCTGCTCTAGATTTCTCAGTATGGCTTCCATATTTTTACACTGCAGGTGGGGGAAATTCGCAGGCTGTTTGAGACTTTGGTTGGTGGTTGGTACTGTGGTGATAATGGACCTGCTTCGTTGTGATTTACTAATATGTAAATGATTTGTATAAGGCGGTTCATTCGCCTATGTTTGTGGCAGGTTTGATCTCATGGTCTAAAATAATGATGATCGGAGGCGAAAGACGAAACCTGCGTCTATAACCAAGCGATCTAGCTAGTAAGTCCCGTAACAGTCAGTCCCGGGCCACGTAAGAGGAAGCGGTGTGAGTCCAAACCCAGAAAATACGGTGTCCTTACTTATTATTTTGAACAATAATTACAATAGGGGGGGCACCGGCCGCTTACTCTAGCTAGTGACTACCTGTCGACCTGTTGGGATATCTGGTGAGAGACCTCCAGGTAGATTTGCTGTATGAGCAACAAAGACATCAAACAAAACCGGCAGTTGTTTTACCACCCAAGACAAGAAAAACAGACCTGTTTCTCCCCAGGTTTCTAACTGACCCTTTGCTTTTCTTCACTATAGTGTCACCTACCAGCAAAATAGATGGTCTTTAATCAAGAAGGTATGGAAAAATGTATTATGATGTACAGTTTACAATGCAATTCAGTATGAAGCGAAGTCTCTATTCTACTACTTCAGGAAATACTGGTTTTCCAACATGACCGAGTCCGATTGCTGCAGAGGTGGCAAAGTTATGTTTTCTTTCCAAACTTTGTTTAAATCTTGATACTCTAGAACATCAAGGAAATTGCAGAAGGAAATTGCAAAGAAAAAAGTGACATGAGACGTGACTCGAAATGGTCCTGCCAGCAAAAGGTACAGAACATACACGTAAGCGCCAACCATTTTCTAAACTTACCAGACTCTCCCGTGATGATCCAATCCCACTTCGCGTGCGTTTGATTGAAAATCTCCAAGGTTCCATATCCATATCGAGTGGCATCTCGAACAGCCATCCACGGATCCGGTTCCTCGGTTCGAAACTGTGCTTTGCATTGACGTCCTCCGGCTCCCACCACGACATGGACGGGTCCTTTTGGATCCAATATGTCCAAAGCGACATTGTTGGTTCGTTGATAGGCATGAATGTGCCCGGCTACGACAAGATTGACGTTGTATTGAACAAACAAGGGTTCCAAATGTTGCTTGGCGGCCACGATTTGTAAATCGTGGTGATGGACATCAAAGCCATTGTACACGGGGACGTGCATGGTGACAATGAGCCACGGCGTGACACTTCGATCGACCGCCTCGAGTTCGTGAACAAGCCATTGGTATTGCGACGAAGTCGGTTCCATCGAGGCGTAGGCATTCAAAAAAATGTTATGGGTTACGCCATATGGAAAAGCATAATAGGAGTTCCCGTACTCGTACGGCAATGGATAGTCGGGAGCATCCATGTCCAAGTACCCAGTCGGCCCTTGATAGGTTCCTAACTCGGCTGGCTTGACTTGGGGCATGCGAAAGCGGTTCTCATAGGCGAGAAAAATATCACTATCGTTTTCTTGTTTGTCAATGTCATGATTTCCAGCACATATTTGCATGGGAATTTCATCAATCATGAAAAAGTCGTCCATAAAATCAAAGTAGGTATCCCATCGTCGATTGTCGTATCCCGTGTAGGCAATATCTCCTGCCAACATAATGGCGCTAATTTCCGATCGTTGATGGGTCACCAAATGTTTGAGATTTTCAATAGAATGCGTAAATTGACCGAGATCACCCAGATAGGCAAATTTCAGACTTGGCGGCTGCTGCTGCTGCCCATCTTCTTGCCCTTCTTGTTGATGCTTCTTCTTGCCGATACTCCCAATCGGTGGTGCCGTTTGAAACCTCCTTATTTTGTGAGGAGGTGGACATTCGGCTCGGGTCGAATCATAGTACACCAAATTGAGAAATCGTCGTTGTCTTTGTTGAAGTCGTCTTGAACCGTTATCATCCTCATCATGTGGTGCCCCCTCGTCTTCGTCAAGGGTGGAGACTCCATCATCATCGACATCGACTGTCACTTCTTCTCGCTCTTGGGCTCGCAAGACTTCTTCTTCAAAATTGATGTTGGGATTTCCTCGAAGTGACTTGTCGTCTTTTCGTTGGGGAGGTCTACTAGCCCCCGCGTGTGGTTGTTGTTCGTGTTGTTCGTGTTGATCTTGGGGTTTAAGGATGACGCATTTATAATAATATTGCGTGTCTGGTTCGAGTCCTTGTAGTTGGACATGATGTTGATAGGGCGAATAGTAGTGACCGTGCTTCTCCTGTACTGGTGTAGCATTGTAAGCGCGGGGTGGTTCTTGTTCTTCAAAATACAAATCCAATTGGTCGGGATGCGTGCCCACCATGACAGCGCCTACCCGATGGTAGACAGCCTGACTCGATCGTATGGAAGAAAAGGACACTGTCATTTGAGTCGACGGATCATGGCCCACGGCGAGATGGACGTGGCGTAACGATCCTCCACACACTCGAGCGTGATACCCATCGGCGTGAACGAGTCCCATCGTCATGAGAGTGGTGACTGTGAACCCAAAACACAAACATAACAAAGTAAACATGCTTCTAGGATGGGTGTTTGACCGTCGTGGCGCCATTGCAAGAGGGGAGATAGCTCTGTATAGCGTGATGTTGTATATGTCCTTCACTAAATAGATGCGATGAAGCTAAAATAATTGATACAACGGAGATAATGCTATTCACGATAAGCCAAAATGAATCTGCTGTTGAATCTATCGTAGCTTATTCTCTGCTGCTTCTGCATTAGCTATTGTAGTACTATACCATGCAGTAGCAGCTAGCTAGAATGATAGCCAGTCAGTCAAGTGAGTAGTCGCCTGTCATTATTTTACGGTTTTTCCGGCCCGTTTTACGGCCACAAGGCCAGTCACATACATCTACCGCTAATTACCAAACGTCTTCTCATGTAAATAAACATGTCGGTTTCCCAAGATCGAATCTCGCACCCATGTTGGTGCGACAATAGCGACACGAATTGCAAAGAGATGGGGAATTCAGCCTGTAGCTAGCTAGCTAGTAGAGCTATCCGAATAGGGATGAGGCTAGCATCGAGCTGAATAATTGATGGCAGCCTCCAATGCGGAACACATTGCTGACTTGAGGTGATTATGAAAAAAATGTTGTTGTTGCTCTTCTTAAATATCAATTACAGAGGGGATCTAATTGCTTTTGAGTATCTAGCTATCGGGATCAAACAAAGAAACACCTAACTGTAGTTAGAAGTGCTGCTCTTCTTAAATATCGGCGTAAATTTTGGCACCTTGTGAACCCCCATTTCCCTCTTCCACGTCTTCTTCAACAGTGGTCCAGCTTTTCTTGGCATCCATCGCTTCA